>Ga0164293_10000974_pt1 | contig 23932 bp, 21 predicted proteins | sample GEODES118metaG_FD_111487 | JGI IMG/M metagenome (GOLD analysis project Ga0164293, IMG submission 111487) | Eutrophic lake water microbial communities from Lake Mendota, Wisconsin, USA - GEODES118 metaG | ecosystem: Environmental > Aquatic > Freshwater > Lake | place: USA: Lake Mendota...
AATAAATTGATATAAAAAAAATAATTAGAACATTTGAAATTATGTATCGGTTTTTAAATTTTGAAATAAATAAAGATAATAAGGAAAAACAAAAAATAAAAAGTATAATTTTTAATTCTGAAGAGAAAAAAATAAATAATATAAAAATTAATAATGGTAAGTTTAAAAATCTAATAGAAATATTTTTTATCAAATAAAAAACAGTGAAAATATTTAAAATCATTGAAAAATAACTAGTTACAAAAATTTCACTTAAATTTGGAAGATTAATGTGCAAATTATAAAACCTAATAAGGTTGCTAAAAAATTTAGAAGCAAATATTAAAGTTATAAATAAAAGATTAGAATAAAATAAAATTTTATAAAAATTTTGTAAAAAATTTTTTTTTAAAGAATTAAATAAAAATATATAAAAATAAAAAATTGAAACGAATGAAGATCCGATTATATAAATAGCATTATAATTTATATTTTTAATATAAAAAAAACACTGTACTACAATATAAACTAGAAAAAATAATGGAGCTAAAAGAATATAATCTTTATTTTTAACATTACTCAATTCTTTAAATATTTCTTTGTAAGAAATTATAAAAAGTAAAATGAATAGGACGGGAGTAACATAGTAAATACTAAACAAGGTTTGAATAATTGTTGAATAAAAAGTAGAGACAATTAAAAAAATTTTAATATTTATATTATCTGTATTTGTTTTCTTCATTTTTTTTTTTAAATATAATTATAACTGCCAAATATAAAAAAAATTGTAAAACTAAAACAGTTAATAAATTAACCTGAAAAAAATACAAAAATAACGGAATGCAAATTAAGGAAAGCGTAATAAATAAAGCAATTGATTCGTTTGAAGAGAATTTTATTATATGATGAATGTGATTTAAGTCGCCTATAAAGGGATTTTTAGAATTAAAAATTCTCATTAAAAACAATCTAAACATATCATAACCTGGGATAGCCATAATTAAGAAAATTTCATCACAAAAAATTTTTTTTTCTTTAAATAATTTTACGGATATAATTGCTAACAGAAAACCTAAAATATAAACGCCACCATCACCCATAAAAGATTTGTTTTTGCTATTCAAAAAAAGATGAAATAAAAGTGAAATAATAATGACAATTAATAAAATATTATTTAAATCTAATATTAAATAAAATAAACTGACAACTATTCCGTAAAGTCCAGATTGTAAATTTATACCATCGAACATATTCAGAGCATTAATAAATAAAAGAAAACAAAGAATAGTAAAAAAAAAATTAAAACTACTAATGTCAAAATTTAAATCTATAGACTTAAATTCAATATTATTAATCAAATAATTATTTTGAAAAAATAAAAATAGAAAGATTGTTAATATAATAGAAAAGAGACGTAAATTAGGACTAATCGAATATTTATCATCTAGCAAACCGATCAAAAATAAAATAGCCGAAGTACAATAAATTATGGCAAATTCCAATTCTGAATTATTTGAATTAAAAATATAATATAAACAAAAAAAAGAAATATTTATAAATATTTGAAGCCCCCCCAATATTGGAACTTTAGATTGATGTTTTTTTAAAATATTATTAGGTTTATCGTAAATATTTAAATACTTAGAAATTAAATCTTTAAAAATTATAAAAAAAAAATTTATAATTATTAATAAAAAAAAAAATAATATCATTAATATTCACTTAATTTGTTTTATCTTGAAAAGAAATTTATAAAAAAAATAAGTAAGAATTTTAAAATTTAACTTATTATCTCTAATAATTTTATAATTCTCATAATTTTGAATAATAATACTGAAAATGTTTTTAGTAGAGACTCCTCCCATACGCATTTTAACTAAAAAATTAGGAATATATTTAGCCTTTAGTTTTTTCAAATATAAAAAACGTATCATTAAATCAACATCATTTGAATTTCCATACTTAGTATTATATTTTCCGAATTTTTTATAACAAATTTTTCTGCAATAAAATGAAGGGTGAGGAGGAAGCCAACCGTACTCTATATCAGAATAGGTCTTTGATGAATTCCTCCATCTTCTAAAAATTTTTTTTGTATTATACTGATCGACCAGAAACAAATTTCCATAAACAACTAAAACAGACTCGTCGTTAAATGAATCGTTAATCTTTTTTAAAGAATGAGGACTGTAAAAAAAATCATCAGAATTTAAAAAACCAACTACATCTCCCTTGGCAATATCTATACCTTTATTAAAGGCATTATAAATTCCTTTTTTTTGAAATGAGAAAAATTTAATTTTTTTATTTAAATGTTTCTTAATAATTTTAATTGTGTCGTCTTCAGATCCACCATCAACAAATATATGTTCATAATTTTTATAACTTTGTTTTTTAACAGAAATTATTGTTTGCTCGATGGTACGCTCTGAATTTAAACATGCTGTAATTATAGATATTTTCTTTTTATTTTTCATTAATTAAATTGAAAATTTTAAAATATTTATTTTTAAAATTATTTATATTAAATTTTCTTGATAATAAAAAAATATTTTTAGAAATAGAATTGTAATTTATAAAAATTTCTCTAAAAATTTTATCTAAATTATAATTTTTCAAACATAAATTATCTGAACAATCATTGATGTCATGATCAAGTAAATATTTATATTTTTTTCCAAAAAATTCATTCATACATCCAGTTCTAAAACCAAATACGGGGACGCCATAATTCATTGCTTCAATTACGGAATTAGAACATGCCGGATACAATTCTAAACAAAATAAAATTATATTTCTCTTACTTAGAATTTTTACAATATTATGATGTGAGATATGTCCTTTTAAAATAATATTTTCTTTTGACTTTATTTTGTTTTTAAAATCAACAGAATATTCGCCATACAATTCTACTTGATAATCATTAATCGATCGCAAGTGATGAATTGAATTAAATGCTCCGTCAAAACTTCCTTCGATACATATAATTTTTTTTATTTTTGAGTTGTTTTTTTTGATGGTAGTTTTATGTGGAGGGTTATAGATTATAAAGGTTTTATTTTTATTAATTAAATATTTATTCCAAATCTTCTTTACAAATTTACTCTGAAAAATAACAATTGATGAAAAATTTATCAAAATTATAATATTTATATTATAAATTTTTTCATATAAATATTTTAATAAAGTTGTTTCACGCAAATAATTACTATGCCACAAAAAGCCGTCTACTCTATAAATTATGTTATTTTTTATATATCTTAAAAATTTAAAAGATCCCGATGTAAATATTATATCTTTTTTTTGAATTTTATAATTTTTATCGTGTTTTAAAAATGTAATCTTATCTTTAAAATGAGATATAAGTTTTTCTAGAAATCTACTTGGACCACCAGTTTTTATAATTTTATTAGCTAGATAGACTCTCACATTAAACTTTAATTACATTTATAATATTTTTTTTATAAACATTTCTAGAGTCAAAAACCAGCCTACAATTCTGCTGTATCTTTAAATAATTTATCTTATCATGGTCTGTAACAATAATTGCTGCGCTAACTTTTTTTAATAAATTATTAGTAAGTTTTGACGAATGTAAACTGATATTATAATTTCTATTTCTTGGGATTTTATCTATATAAGGATCATGATAATATATTTTTGTTACTTTTTGTTTAAAAAATTTTATTATTTCTAAAGCCGGAGATTCTCTTATATCATCAATATTTTTTTTATATGCCGCGCCTATAATTAGTATCTTTGTTTTTTTTAATAAAATTTTTTCTTCTTTAAATTTTTTTAAAATTTTAGAAATAACCCAATGAGTAATTTTTCTATTTATTAATCCTGATAATTCAATAAATTTTGTATCTATTCCATGCTTTTTTGCTTTCCAAGTTAAATAAAAAGGATCAATCGGTATACAATGCCCCCCTAGACCAGGTCCTGGATAAAATGCTTTAAAACCAAATGGTTTTGTTTTGGAAGCTTCGATTACTTCATGAATATTTATATTCATTTTATCAGCAACCATTTTCATTTCATTTATTAATCCTATGTTTACAGATCTATAAATATTTTCTAATAATTTTGAAAATTCAGCTACTTTTAAGCTTGAAACTGGTACCGTTTTATTAAAAGCTATTGAGTATAAAAAATTACCAATTTTGGCACATTTAGTTGTGTACCCACTGATAACTTTTGGAATATTTTTTAACAAAATGTTTTTTCTACCGGGATCTTCTCTTTCAGGAGAATAGATAACAAAAAAATTACTACCTATGTTAAATTTTTTATATAATTTAGAAATGATTAGCTCCTCAGTAGTTCCTGGGTAAGTAGTGCTCTCCAAAGAAATAGTCTGCCCTTCTCTAAGATAAGGCTTAATTTGGGTCACTGTTTTTTTTATGTAACTCATATCTGGCTCTCTTTTTATATTAAGAGGAGTTGGCAAACAGAGAATAAGAAAATCAATATTTGATACTAATTTAAAATTGTTGCTAAAAACGCACCCTTTTTCTTGTGTTTTTTTTAAATAACTAAAATCTAAATGCTTAATGTAACTTATGCCTCTCTGTAGTTTTTTAATTTTATTTTTATCTATATCCAAACCAAAGACTTTGTGTCCTTGTTGTGCAAATCTGACAAAGAGAGGTAAACCTACATATCCGAGTCCTATCACTCCAACGACTAAAGTTTTATTTTTAATTTTAGATTTAATTAGATTTATCATAAATTAGCTAATATAGACTTTGCTCTTAAATTATAATTATACTTATATTTTAAATCTCTCTTTGCATTAATAGAAATATAACTACATAAAATTTTATTTGATTGAAGTCTTTTTATTCCATTAATCCAAGTATAAATCTTATCAGGATCGCAAAGAATAGAATTAATACCATCTCTTAAAACTTCTTTTAAAACTGGTAAATTTGAAGTGATAATTGGTCTTTCAGAATTCATATACTCAAATATTTTAAGTGGCGACATATATTGAGAAGTATCATTTATTTTGTCCACAAAGACTTTATTTTTATAGGGAGCAATTAAGTAAGTATTGCTCATTAGAAAAGATTGAATTTCTCTATTATTAATATATCCGACATAATTAATATTTCTATTGTTTTTAAAAAACTTTTTATATTTACTCTCTTCTTCTGCTAAACCTCCAGCAATATTAAATTGTATGTTAGGAAAATAAAAAGATAACTTATTTATAATATCCAAGCCCCTGCCTTCTTGAAAAGAACCTGCGTATCCAATGGAAGTTTTTTTTGATATAAAATTATTTTTTAAAAAAACAGAATAATTAGCACCATCGTGTAAAACAATTTCTTTATTTTGATTTTGTGACAAACCTATATCGCAATAAATTTTTTTAAGCGCATTAGAAATATAAATAATTTTTATTAATTTTTTTTTTTTAAATAAAAATTTTAACATATAAAATGAAATTTTATTTTTATCTGAATAAGGTCTGTGCAATTCGATAACTGAATCAATATTAAATATTACAGAAAAAAAAATTACATAAAGATTTCTTGAAAAAACTAAATCAGCTTTTTTTAATTTCGAAAAAAAAACGAGAAAAAAAGAAAATATAAAATCTATAAACTTTCCAGATAGTGAATAAAATCTATAAGTTTTAATATTTAAATTTAAATCGTTTAATAAACTTTTATTTTTTCTAGATAAAAAAAAAATTTTATATCCGTTTTTGCTAAAATTATTTGCCATAGCAATAGATTGGATAGAATTAGCTTTTGAGCTTGGTATTTCGCTTGTCGTAATGAAAAAAATTGACCTCACGTTTTTTTTAATATTTTTTAAACTTTAGTATATTTTAAATACCAATCTAAAAATTCTCTTACGCCGGAATTGATATCAACCTTACTCTTGTATCCAATATATTTATATAATTTAATTGTTGAAGATTTTGTCTGTCTAATATCTCCTTTTTGTAATGGTTTAAAAATTTTTTTTGCTTTTTTATCTAGTATTCGTTCTATAATTTTAATCAAATCCATGAGCCTAACTTGATTATTATTACCTATATTGTAAATATTCGACCCTCTTTTCAATCTTTTGCTTAATTTAAAAATTGCAGAAACTATATCGCTTACATGAGTAAAATCACGAAGATGGTCTCCATTATTAAAAATTTCTATTTTTTTATTTTCAATTATATTTTTGGAAAATTTAAAAATAGACATATCTGGTCTTCCCCAAGAACCATAAACCGTAAAAAACCTAACACCTATTGAGTTAATACCAAACATTTTTGCATAACTATACGCCATTACTTCATTGCTTTTTTTGGTTGCGGCATAGAACTGTATAGGTGAACTTGTATTATCATTTTCAAGAAATGGAATTTTTTTACTATCACCATAAACACTACTAGTGCTTGCAAATAACAATTCGTTTATTTTTAAATTGCGACATACTTCTAATATATTAAAAAAACCTAAAAGATTAGAATTAAAATAATCTTTTGGGCTTTTGAATACATGTCTTACTCCCGCTTGCGCTGCCATATGTATGATTTGCTGAATCTTATAATTTTTACAAATTTTTAGTAACTCATTGTAATTTGTAATATCAATTTTTTTAAAAATAAAATTTTTATTTTTTAATTTTTTTAATCTATCTAATTTTAATTTTTTACTATAATAATTATTTAGATTGTCTATTCCAATTACTTTATGTTTTTTTTTTAATAAATATAATTTTGTCAGATGATAACCAATAAAGCCTGCGCAACCTGTAATTAGAATTTTTTTCATTTATTTAATTATTAAAAAAGTATTTTTGTATAGAAGTTTTCCATAAATTACTTTTATTTAAAATGTCTAATATTTTATTGGCGCTATCACCTTTCCCAAATCTGAAGTTAGATTTATATTTTTTATCTTTTATTTTATTAATAGTTTTAATAATTTGATCTTTGTTAAAATCTAAATTTTTAATACTTTTGAGATTAGCTCTATTATATTGTCTATTTCCTAAATTGATTGAAGGTACGCCATAAAATGGAGCCTCCCTAACGCCAGCGCTAGAGTTTCCAATTATAAACCTGGAGAACTTTAATAACGTTAAAAAATACTCAAATCTCATACTTTCAAAAAAAATAAAATTTTTTTTATTTTTTTTCTTAAAATTCCTATAAATATTTAATATAATTTTACTACCAGGATCATTGTTCGGATAAATAACAATATAATTTAAATTAGAATCTACGAGACTATCAAGAACTAATTTTGCTTCAGATTCTATATTCTTAATATTTGTGGTAACAGGATGTAAAATTACTATAGCATAATCACTATAGTTAATTTGATAACGAGTTTTAACTTGATTAATATCGGGCAAAATATTTGATCTCATTATATCTATATCAGGACTGCCGACTGTAAAAATAGTTCTTGGCAATTCACCCATTCTAACTAAAATTTTTTTAGCTACATTATTAGAAACAAAATGAATATGAGATAATTTGCTAATAGCATGACGCATATGTTCGTCGATGTTACCCGAGAACTCTCCTCCTTCAATATGTGCTGTTAAAATATTTTGCAAAGAAGAGGATATAACTGCACCCAATGATTCTGGCCGATCCCCGTGAATAATTGTCATGTCGGGTTTTATTTTATTTATAAATGATGAAAACCCCACAATTGTTTTAGAAACTATTATATCCTGAGTATCTCCAATGTCTTGGTTTTTAAATAGAAAAATATTACAATTTTTTTTGTTATCTTTTTTTATAATTTTATAAGTGAAACCGTATTCTTTTAATAAATGCATTCCAGTGATAAAAATAAAAACTTTAAATTTTTTATTATTTTTAATTATATTAATTAAATTTTTTATTTTTCCATAGTCAGCTCTTGTCCCTGTTATAAAAATAATTTTTTTCATTTGTTAAAATTTTTAACATATCTTTTTTTAATTTGAATATCTTTATCTATAAAAATTGAAGATCTTTTTCCTAATAGTCCAAAATATTCATGGGCATGAATTTCTCCTGTTCCTGGTCTTTTAACCCATAAATTTTTCCTAGTAAATTTTTCATTTTTTTGTATAGAAGCTGTTGTTATGATTGAAGCGTGTGCAAAATCTCTAGTGACCTGTTCTTGCTTTAAAAAAATTTTTTCTCCTTTTTTTTGGTCGTACATTCTTTTGCTGTTATTAATTAATTCTTTTAAGGATTTTTCATCACAAGAACAAATAATATCTGGTCCCTTAATTTTTTTTGAATGAATAAAATGTTTTTCAATTATACTAGCGCCTAGTGCCACAGCTCCATAACATGCTGTATTTGAAGTTGTATGATCAGAATAACCTACTATTAGATTTTTATAATTACGCCTTAGTTGATTAATAGATTCTAGCCTTACTAAATTATCCGGAGTTGGATAAAGAGAGGTTGTGTGCAAAAAAATAAAGTTTATTTTTTTTTTTTTTAAAAATTTATAAACAATATCAACAAAACTAATATCAACCATTCCCGTACTTAGAATTAAATTTTTTTTAAAAGAAGCCGCGTACTCAATCAGAGGAAGATTAGTAAACTCACCAGAGCCAATTTTAAAAGTATCGACACCAAACTTAACTAATCTATCAATTGCAAGTTTACTGAACGGAGTGCTTAAAAAAATCATTTTTTTTTTTTTTACATAATTAAATAATTTATATTCTTCTTCTTCAGATAAAGATGATTTTTCTATAATGGAATATATGTTCTTATTTGAGTTTCCTGGCTTAATACTTTTTGCCTCTATAGACATTTCATCACTTGGAATATGAGTCTGATGTTTAATAATCTCTGCGCCTGCTCTTTTTGCAGCATCAACAATTTTAAATGCCATTTCTAATGATCCATTATGATTAATGCCTATTTCTGGAACAATCAGGGGATAATAATTCTCGCCAACTTTTCTTCCTGAGATATTGATAAAATTTTTATTCAATTATTTGATATAATTATAAACTTTTTTAAGATCGCATTTTTCGCTACATTTATGATCTTTTGGAAAATTTCCAGATATGTGCATTTTTCTCAAATCTTTATATTTTTTTCCATTCCATATCTCTTCTAATGTATTCTCATTAATATTACCCATAACCAGCTCATTATTTGAGATTTGAGTACAAGGAACAACATTGCCATCGGCCATTATTGTTAAAGAAAGCCATGGATATTCACAATACTGTTTTGCATAATGAGATGTATTTTTTTTTAAATTATTATCGCTATCATACAACCATCTGTTATCTTGGCTTTTAACGTACGCGTAAACGTCTTTCCCTTTCCAAAAAGATAAAAATTCTTTTTGCATTTCTATATCTTCTTCTTTTTCTGCCAAATCGATCATGCAGGGTACCATTAACGTTTTTAGGTTCATTTCTTTTTTATATTGTAATAATTCTAAAATTTTATCTATGGATTCTTTAAAATTTGCTTTCTTGCCTCTAATTGCCTGAATTTTTCTTTCTTCCATTGCATCTAAGGAAAATTTTAAAACACCAAGACCTGCTTTCATTGCCTGTTTTGCTTTTTCAACAGTCATGGTAGCTGGTGTACATGAAAAATATGTGGGTATTTTTTTACTTGTACACAGTGTTATTCGTTCAACTAGTTTTTTATCTAAAAATGGTTCACCAAATCCATGTAAAACTAAATGTCGTGATACAATTGAAAAATAAAATCCATTCTCCGAAACTTCTTTAACGTCGTGCTTATAATCATTTTCAATCCAATTCCAGAACTTTTCAAAATCTAACTGATTGTGTATTTTGACATTATCTAATAATTTTTTAAAAAGATTATCATCAATCCAAATATTTTTTCTGGTCATAAACATAGTTCTTGGACACATTACGCATTTCATATTACAGTAATTAGTCGTCTCAATATTATAGATATAAGGAACTTTAGATCTCAAGTTTTCGAACGTTTCTTCTATTTCGCTTATACTTTCAGAAGAAAAGTGGCCAGAAGTTATTTTTTTTTTAATAGAGTTAGATTTTTCAAAAAAATTTATATCGTACATTGTTTTTTTAAATAATAGGTTTTGAATAATGTTTTTATTACTTTATAGTCTATTTCAGAATCAATATCAAAATTCTGATATTCTTTTAATACAAATCCGACTAATTTTCCCTGATATAAAGCATTATTATTTCTAATAAAACTAGTTTTAAAAAAATACATAGAGGCTACTTGATCAAATACTAATGGCGCCTGCTGTCTTGAAACTGGATTTTTTGATTTTTTTTTTGACAAAACTAATAATTTATTTTTATTTAATTCCAGCATATTGAAATATGGATTTTTTCTTGCTTTAGCAACTGTGATTACACCATCAATAATATTATTAATTTTCTTTATAGAAGTATTCACAAAACTTCTAATGTCCTCGGGACTTCTTAATGGATTTGTGCAGTCTAGATCAAAGAAATAATCATATTTGGTTTTGTTAACTTTTTCTATTCTTTTTAATGAATCTTTCCATGTTAAAAATTTTGATGCATTGCTTGTTGCTAATTTTTTATTTCTAATAAAAGGAATTATTGCACCTTGCGATTTACAAAATTTAGCGATATTTGAAGAGTCTGTAGAAACGTAAACTTCCTTAATAACCTTAGATTTCATGGCTTGTTTTATCGACCAGTATATTAATGGTTTACCAAAAAAATTTATTAAATTTTTATTTTTAAGTCCTTGACTTCCTCCTCTTGCGGAAATCACACATAGTATTTTCATAAATATTAAAAATTTATTCTTTTAAAATTAACATTTCTCGATTTTTATTAAAACAAGTATCAATAGAAAGAAGATTGCTATTATTTGAAATTCTTGGGTGTAAATCGCACTTTTTATAATTATTGATAAAGTTATGATTTGTATAAAATTTTCCTAAAAAAAATCTTTTTTTATTTAACAAATCATATTTATATAAAGATCTGTAATTAAATCGGTCTGGATATGAGTCTATATATAAAAATCTCCTATCATGAGATAGCGTTGGATGACCATCTTCCTTTTGAACAAAATCTAAATAATTAAATTTATTATGTTTAATATCAATCTCATAAAAACCAAATTTTTTATTGACAGGCTTACAAAAAAAAATGATTTTATTTTTATCTACCCAACAATAATGAGAAATTTTTTCCATGTTCTTTATTATTGATATATTTCCTTTTAAATCTGAGTAGAAAACTCTGCACATTGATTTAAGATTATTTAATGGTTTCCAAAAATGAAAAAAAATAAATTTGTTATCTTGTGGTGAAAAAGAAACGTGATTTACATAATGAAAAGAATTTTTCATTGATTCTTGTTCGCAAAATTTTGCAATATTAAATAGGCTAATAATTAGTTTAGATTTTCGAGAATTAAGATTATTTAAAAAAATTCCATCATTTTTAGGGGCTTGCTGATTGCAGTTATCTAAACCATAATTATAACCATATCCTTCTCTAAAAAAATTTAATCTAAAAAAGTTTATAGAAAGATAAATATTCTCTTTATAGTTAATGTCGTAAAAGTTATTTTTATAAAAAATTATTTTTTTTTTATCTAAACTATACTTTGCTGTGTGGGGGTTTTTTTTATAAATTGTATTAAAATAAAAAGAATTATCGCTTTTTGAGGACCACTTAATTCTGGAACCTAGTTGCCACGACCAACATCTAGTTGAAGTAATCTTTTTAAAATTTTTTTTTTTATAAAAATCAAAGAGCACAATATCAGCTTTTAAATTATTATTTTTTACTTTAAGAGCAATTACTCGACTTTCGGTTCTGTTAAAAGGTGAAAAGTCATAGTACCCAAAAAATATATCAAAATTAATTTTTTTTAAGTGCTGAATTATCTTTATTTTTTTTATATAAAATATTTTTTTTAGGCCAATTAATATTAAAAAATTAATTATAAAATCTCTAATTTTATAAATCATTAAATTTTTTTTCTAAATCTAAATTAATTATTTTGTTTGCCCAAAGATAATCAGATCTATGAGATATCATTATTAATGTAATGTCAGGATAATATAAAAATATATTATTAAAAATTTTTTCCTCTAATTGAACATCAAGTGCATTTGTAGACTCATCAAATATTAATATTTGTGGGTTGTTTAATAAACTTCTTGCAATACCTAATCTTTGTATTTGTCCACCAGAGAGATTTGTAACTCCTTCTGTCAAAACATATTCTAACTGTTCTTGATTTTTTTCTACAAAACTATCAGCTTCTGCTATCTTTAAACATTTCCATATCTCATCGTCACTAAAACCTTTTCTATTTAAAATTAAATTATTTCTTATGTTGTCTCTGCTAAAAAATAGATTCTGAGGAACATATCCAATTAATTTATTTAAACAATAAGGATCAATATCTTTAATATCATTACCGTCTATTAGAATTTCACCTTTCTTTGGATTATAAAAACTTAATAATAAATCGATTAAGGTGGATTTTCCAGTCCCAGAACCTCCAATAACTAAGACTTTGTCTTTTTTTTTTATTTCAAGATTATAATTACTAAAAATTTTTTTATTATTAAAATCAAAAAAAATGTTCTTAATTTGTATTGAATCTTTAAAATTTTTTAATGTTATATTTCTTAATTTATTTTCACTGAACGCTGGCGCAGATATTAATTGGGATATTGTATTAATATTAAAATACGTTCCTAACAAAACAACACTGTTGGAGTATAAGGAATTGAAGCTTTTAGAAAGTTTTGAAGATATAATTAAGAAAATAACTAATTCAGGAATAAATACGGCAAACTCTAATTTTTTAATATACAAAAAATAAATGAAAATTAGACTAATTAAAAATAAAGAATATATTTCTAAAAAATTACCAATGAATTGAGTTAAAGATCTGAAATTTGATAATATTATTGCATATTCTTTACTTTTTTTTTTAAAATTACTAAAAATTAATTCTTCAGATTTGAAAAATTTAATTTGCTTTATTCCTTGCAAAATATTTTGAATTGTCTTCGAAAAAAAATTATCTAAAGAAATATTCTTTTTTGATGAGTTTTTGCTAAAATTTATAATAGGCTTCATCGCTATTAAACCTAATATTGTATAACAAATAAAAATAAATATTGTTAATTGAAAAGAAATTAAAAATAAAATTGATACTATAAAAAAAAATATAAATAACTCTGAGGTTATCGTAAGAAGACTTTTAATGCTAGCCTGACACTTACGTGTCTCCAAAAATATATTATTATAGTATTTTGCATTATCGACTTCTTTAAAATTTAAGTAATCTTTGTAAATTAATTTTTCTAGTATAGTATTGCTCCAGCAAGTTCTTAAATTTTCTAAAAAATAGTTATTTAATTGAATATATAATATTTGTGTTAAGTTTTTAATTAAAATTAAAAAAATAAAACATAATAATAGTATATCAATATTTTTTTCAATTTTAAAAAATTCAAAAAACTTTAAAATATTCCTAGAATACACTGAGATATTTTCTGTACCTAAAAAAATCTCAAATATTGGTAATAATAAACTTAAACTAAAGATTTCTATAAAAGGAAAAAGCAAATTTAAGAAAAATAATAAAAACATAAACTTATTATTTCTTTTAAGCAGAATTTTTAAGTTTTGATAAAAATTATAAATGTGAGAAAAGTAATTCATTTTAGAGAGTTATAACTTAATTGTATTTTTTTTGATCGAAAAAGTATATTTATCTATCTTATTAATATGGTATTTTTTTGAATCTGTTTTATTATCTAAAAAAACATTCATAATATTTTTTATAACCTGAATGTCTATAATAGGAACTTTATGTTCCAGGTAATCTTTTCTACTTCTATTTTTTATTGAGAAATAATTAATAAAATTTTTAATAATACTAAAAAAAATATTTTCTTTGCTAGTGTTTTTATAAAAATATTTATTAGTTTTAATTTTATTTATTATATCAACAATTATTTCTGATGATAATTTTTTACTACCAAAATTTTTGATAAAATATTTCATGCTATCTTGATTATTAATTTTTATTTTATTATTTAAAAAATGTATTTTTATTTTATTTAGTATTTCATTTGTCGAAAAAGAAACATTATTAAATATAAATGGAATTTTTTTATGAACGGTAGGATCAATTCTGTTTATTAAACAAAAACTTTTTTTTGCAACACAAAGCGCTTCTGCAGGTGTAGTGCAATAACTGTGGATTAAAAAACTACAAGATTTTATCCATGGTTGAATGCTAAAGCGCATATCTAAAAAAACATTTTTAAAATTTTTACATAAGTTATGATATTTTTTATGATTTTCAGATGGATGTGGTCTTATTACTATATTAAAACTTGGATAAATAATTGATAATTTTTTTATTGTTTCAATAAATAAAATCTTAGTTTTTTTTACAATATTTAAATATGTAATAAATTTTTTTATGTCCTCCTTATTATTAAGAACTTTTTGTTTTTGAAGTTCAGATTTGTAATCTAAATTATCAATATAATGATCAGCAAAGGAAAAGCTTGTATTTATTAAAATAAATTTATTATATTTTTTTGTTATTATGTCTACTTCGGGATCAAAAATTTTAGAATATGGATTTCTAAAAAGATCAAACCTTGGATTCCCGGTTATAAAAATATTTTTATTATTAAATTCAGAATTTTTTTTTTTTATAAGTAAATCTTTATTTTCTTTACCGCAAACAAATAAGCTATCAATATTTTTAAGTGTATTATTCGAAACTTTTAGATCTAAATACATTTTTTTAGAAAATGTTACTAATCCTTCCTCATCTAGAACAACGATACGATGCCCGTATAGCTTCAATTTTTTATATAATTCACAATGATTTTCTACGGTAACTAGTCCCAAATATATTCCAGGTTTCTCTTTAAGGGCTAATTGATTTATATTACTTTTTCTACCAATAAACACATTAAAGTTTTTTTTAAGAGCCTCAATGCCTATCATCATTCTCGAATGAAAATCTCTATTAAAAATTTCAATAGGGATGAATAAATTTTTCATTTAAAAAAAAAATTTTTTATTTTAAAATAAATATTATTATCTATAATTTTTTTTCCTATTTTTATATTTTTTATAAATTGTAATTTGTTATCTTTAATTTTATTTATCCAATATCCTTTATTATTTTTTGATGATGCTACAGCAAAAATGTATATTGATGATTTTTTTTGATCATTAAAATTGATATATCTCAATTCAAAGTGATTTTTTTCAAATAACTTATGTATTGAATGTGGGGTAAACCTCCAGTAATCACCAAAATCAGTATCAAAATGTTGTTCTTGAATAAAAGGCACAACAACTATTACTAAGTTCTTTGATAAAGCGCACAAATTCTTAAATGCCTTATCTAAATTAAATACGTGTTCTAATGTTGTATGATTAAATACAACATCAAATTTTTTATAATTTTTTTTATCTAGATTTTTCTCAAGATCTATTACAATTTCATTATCCACTCCCTGAAAACCTTTGCCTTGAGATAATACATTTGAAACCACATAAGAGGAGGCGCGGGAAAAATACTCCTTATAAACCGCACCATTTTTATCGGAATCTTTCCAACCAGAAACATTTAAAACACTGCCATGAATTTTATGAGAGAATTTATTTAATTCAAGATTAGACCATAATCTTGGTATTCTAAATTTTTTATCTAATAAAAAATTCATAACTATTTATTTAGTAAACTATAATATTCGCGTAACAAATTATCACTTCTTTCTCCAAGCACTACATTCATAAACTTTTTAATATTTTTTTTATTATTATATTTATTTTTTTTATCATGACTTTTTTGAATTATTTTTATCAAATCATTTAAATTATCTGCAATTTCACATACCTTAAACTTTTCATAGATCATTTGATTTTGTTGCTTTCTTAAGTATCTTAAAGAAATAAAAATTTTATTACTTAATATTGCTTCTATCATAATTGCTGAAATATCGCCTATAATTATATCGGCCCATTTAATAAGATTTATAGACTCTATACTTCTTACTACTTCAACATTGTCTGGAATATTAACATAAATTTTATTTGATCGTGGATGAGGTTTAAATTTTAAATTTATATTATTCATTTTTGATAAATAAATAATTGTTTTCTCTTTCTGCTCAGGAAAATCAATATGGTCTGGATTATTTGAGTCCATATAAACAATATTTAATTTATTTAATTTGCAATCTATTTTTTGCAATGGGACTATTTTTGATAAAATCTTTCTCCAAGAAGAAAGATACCTTGGGGTTCCTAAAATTTTTATTTTACGGGAGTCTGTCTTTCTGTAAAGTTTAATTTCACCTGCCCAATATTTATGCTGCAAAACTAAAGTATCAACTAAATATGAAAGATCGCTGATTTCTTTTTTTGCTTTATTCCATGCCCTGGGGTGCTTAACATACAATGGAAGTCCGGCTGGAATACTTAAAATTTTAACTTTATTTTTTTTTAAAAAGTTAAGATAGAAATTAAAATAAAAGATTTTTTTTGGAGTTAAATGATCAATTATAATTTTATTAGCTTTTAGATATTTAAATTTAATATTATTGTTATTAAAAAGAACATTCTTTAAAAAATTATTTATTTTAAGTTTGTTAATAAAAATATGTGCAAATCTATAAAATAAGGATTTATTTATTAAAAACATTTCTGAATTTAAAAAAAATTTCTGTAATGAGTTTAATAAAAAACATTCACTTATATGAATAAATTCAAGATTTGAGTATTTTTTCAATAAATATGAAATCCTAAAATCTTTTCTAAAATCATCAGCTAAATTTAACGAAAGAATTATAATCTTTATTTTTTTTTTTGCTAAAAAGTCAATAATTGGTGAAAAACTATCAATATCTGGATATTTTCTTATTGTAATTAAAATCAAATGAAATTTCTTTTTTTGTAAAAAGAAAGGTTTAAATAAAGAAAAATTAATGTCAATTTAATGTATGAAAAAAATTAATAATTTAATAATTATACCCTGCAAAAAACACTCTTCTAGATTACCCAATAAAAATCTGAAAATTTTTAACAACAATACAAGCTTATTAGAAATAACAATAAAGCAAGCTAAATCATTATCTTTTAAAAATAAAATAGTTTTAAGCAGTGATAGTAATAAAATACTACTTATCGGAAGAAAAAATAAAATACTAACAGTTAAAAGACCACAATATTTAACAAAAAAAAATTCTACTCTTAGTGATGTTATTTTAAATACTATTAGCACTTTAGAAAAGAGAAATTATATAATAGATAATATTATTGTTTTGCAAGTAACATCACCTCTTAGAAAAAAGAGTCAAATTCATTCTGCTTTCAGATATTTTAAAAAAATAAATGCTAATTCAGTAATGTCTGTTTGCGAGACATTTTCTCCAATGCAATGGACGAACTCCCTCGGTAAAAATTTAAGTATTAAAAACTTTATGAGTAAAAAATATTTTGGAAAAATGTCTCAGGATTTGAAAAAAAATTATCAAATTAATGGGGCTATCTATATAGCTAAAACGAATATTATAAAAAAATATAAAAGATTTTATAATATTAAAAAATCTTATGCATACATAATGCCGAAATCTTGTTCGATCGACATTGATACAATGTTAGACTTTAAAATTGCTGAGAGTATTGCTAAAATAAAGAATTATCATCTACTATAACACTAATCCACATACTTAGTATCGGTCAAAATAAAATCATCTGGAGTTCCCAACATATGATTTATTTTAGCAGACTTGTCGTTTGACCAGGCTAGCACTTGGGGATCTTCATATAAAAAATCACAATTTTTACAATATTCTATATTATCAAATTTTTTATTTTTGTGCGCTTCTCTAAGTTCTTTATATTTTTCTCCATTCCATATTTCTTCAAAAGATGAAATGCTAAAATGCCCTAATATACTTTTTTCTTCATTCGGCGGGCCTAAAGTTTGACAACAGGGCACGACCGCTCCTGTTTTTCCGTTGCTTCCACCTGCCCTTATTGTTAATTCAGGCGCGAAGGGTCTACCACAACTTTTTTTTTCTTTTAGAACTCTTTTATTTTTATTATCATAATTTCCGCTCCAATTATGCATCTTCCAAATATAAGACGTTAATTGTAACGGCTCAATTATATTTTTTTTATACTCCGAGATCTCAAAGTCAGTGTTTTTATTGTCTGTTATGAGATGATAAGTGCTTAATTGACAGGAACTTTTTTTTATTTTTATATATTCGGCTATTTCCTTCAGGTTTGATTTAATTAATTCAAAGTTGTCAACATTCATCCATTTTGCATATTTTTCTTTATTGTACCCGATAACGCTTATTCTTATAAAGTCGATACCTGAGTCAATTACATCTTTCATAAATTGTCCTTTTAATCGTGCGCCATTACAATACATAAAGCATTTTAAATTTCTTTTTTTTACTGCTAATACATATTTATCCAAATCTTTTGCCATAGTTGGCTCTCCGCTGCCCTCTAAATTAATAATTGGATTTCCATATTTTGGGACTAATTGATCTAAAATATTCTCAAACTCTCTCAAGGGCATTTTTTTGGTAAAGGCTTTTCCTCTTCCAGGATCAGACTGTGGACACATTTGGCAAGTGTAATTACATCCACCGAAGACTTCCATTACTATTCTTTGAAGTTTTATACTCATTAATTGCTTAAAAATTATTAATATTTAATTGATTTAGGTTCGTACATTAAAATAAGATCTAAGGCAACTTAAAGTATGCAAATAATAGATTTATAAAAAAATTAATTATTTAATTTATTAAATATTTCTGACTTAAATTTATTAAACTTTACTATTAAATAATCAAGCAAATATAAAATCTTAATTTTTAAAAAAACAATTTTGATTTTACAAAAATTTTGATAAGTGGTCCTTTGAGCTAAAAAGAAAAACAGTCGTTTTTGATTCCATGATTTTTTATAAATTAAAGGTAGCCAGTAATTGTCATAGGGAAAATTATGAAATTTAATACTTTGACCAGTGGTAGATTTTTCTAATCTATTAATATTTAAGAAATATCCTTCTTGAGATATGCATTTCTTAATTAGACTAAAATATTCACGTATTACAGAAAAATTCATTTCGGAAAAAGAACGAGTATTAATAAAAAAATCTATTCTTAAATCTGCAATATCGCACCAGGGTGTGATTATTATTATATCTTTATTTTCAATATCTTTTTTTGTGATTTTTTTATTTTTCAGGTCACTATATAATAAATAGGACTTATTGGGATAATGCTTAGAGAGAAAATAAGATGATAATAAATTAGCTTCTGGTAAATCAATTATTATATATTTTTTTATATTATTAAATTTTAATATCTTTTGACATAAGGAGCCATAGCCAGCTCCAATTTCACAGACTGTTTCTATATTTTTATCTCTTATATAATTTTTAATTTCATACATCCATTTTAAGTGAAATATTTCATTTGAATCTATTATTTTTTTTTTATAATAAAAAAAATTCTTATTATTTCCTATATTAACAGTTGATAAAAAATTTAAAAAAAATTTTTCGTTTACCTCTTTTTTGAAAAGTTTAAAATTAACTTTTTGGTATTTTCTTTCGTGCCTGTCATCTAAATCTTTTGAAAAATTATTATTTCTAAAATTGTTTAGATATTTTAGATTTATAATATCAAATCTATCTTTAAATCTTTTTTGCCAATGTTTGCTTTTATATCTCTTAATATAATCTGATAGAGATTTCTCATAGGACTGCTTAATTCTTTGAAACATTAAAATATTTGCTAGACTAAACTATTTAATTTAACATTATCTTTTTTATAGACTGTATTACGTAATTTTGTTCACGCAGAGTAATGCCAGGATAAATTGGAAGATTAATTAACCTAGACCAAGCATAATAACTTTTTTTAAAAAAATTTTTATTTATGTTTAAAATATTTTTTACTACTATTTGAGTGTGTAATGGAGGGAAACTTAATCTTGTATCAATTCCTTTTTTATTTAATTGTTTAACCAACAAGTCTCTTATTCTCCTATTTGGCAATGAAATCGTATAATTATACCATGAAGATGTACATTTATAATCCGGAAATCTTGGTATTAGGATATTTTTTATTTCAGGTAATTTTTTATCATAATAATTTGCTGCTCTATTTTTTTTTACTATAATTGTCTTTATTTTTTTTAATTGTTCCAACCCAAAAGAAGCTATTAGATCTGTCATTCTATAATTGTATCCCAGCACAACATGGTTATATCTTGATAATTGACCCTGATTTTTAATCATAGTTAATTTTTTAAAAATTTTACTGTTATTAGTTGTCACCATACCCCCTTCTCCAGTGGTAATATTCTTGTTAGCAAAAAAACTAAATGCATGTAATGGAGCAATTGAACCTATTTTTTTATTTTTATATGTAGCCCCGAATGACTCAGCGCTGTCAGCAATTAATAATATATTTCTTTTTTTGCAAATTTTTTTAATAACATCATAATTAAAAGGCATACCATTCATATCAACACCTATAATCGCTTTTGTATTTTTGGTAATTTTTTTTCTTATTTCAGATGGACAGATATTGTAACATCTGGGGCATGAGTTAACTATTACAGGGGTTGCATTTTCATAGATAACAACATTGAAAGTTGAAATAAAAGTAATGTCAGGAATAATTATTTCATCTCCACGCTTAAGTTTAAGAGCCTTTAAACACAGATGAAGTGCTGCTGTACCGTTATTAACAGCAATCGCAAATTTAGCACCCACATACTTTGCAAATTTTTTTTCAAATTTTTTTGTAACTTTTCCACTACTAATCCAACCTGATCTAATAGTTGAAAACACCGCTCTTGCTTCATTTTGATCTATAAACGGTTTTGCTACAGGTACTTTAATTTTCATTAATAAAACTAAAAATATAATTTGAGATTCTTTTTACTGAGTTTCCTTTTAAGTCTAAAGTATATTTTAAAAAGTTATAACGATTTTTTTTATCAATTTTTGCGTTTAATAGATAGGCATTTAATGAAGTTTTTAATGATTGATAATTATGAGAGATTTTTGAACAGCTAAAATTGATTATAGGGGCAATATGATTTTGTTGAAAATCCATATATAAATTTTTTTTGGTCACTAATTTCTGAAACTTATTAATTTTCTTTGAATATATAAAATTTATAATTGGTTTATCTAAAATAGATGCTTCTATATTCATGGTTGAAAAAAAATTAATCACGACATCAGAAAAGAATAAGATTTCTTGAGATGACTTTTTGACAAGATAGTCAGAATTAACAAGAAAGCCTATTTCAATACTTTTGTCAAAATTCGAAATAGTATCCTTTTTAACATCAAATTTTTCGTAAATATTTTGTACAGAGATATTTTTTTTTTTACTAAAAAAAACTTTAAGCTCTTCTAATTGATTATAAAATCTTTCTGAATAATAAATAGGATGTGGTCTAATAACTAATTGAAATTTTTTTTCAAGAACAAAATTATAGACCTTTTGACAAAATTTTTTTATGTCGTTAATATTTGTTCTTGTTGGGGATTTAAGACATATTAAAATTACTTTTTGATTAATGTTTAAATTATTTTTTTTAAAAAATTTTTTTTTGTCAAAATTATTAACGCTAAAATAATGATCCCAATGAATAGCGCCTAATATAATAATTTTTTTTTGTTCAATTTTGTGAAATTCCATCAGATCTTTTTTCATCTGCTCGGACCAGACAATAAATTTATCGGTCTGAGGGTTCATCAGACCCATACCCGTAGGTTGATCCCAGCTAGTAATAATGCTTAAAGTCTTTATTCCAAGCCTTTTGCAATCATAAAGTATAAAATTATCACTATCCCACCAACCAGGGCTAGACACGATAACTCCATCTGGTTGATATTGATTTATGTATTTATCTAGAATTTTTTTTGAAAAAAAAAAAATTTGCAGTTGTTGAAATATTTTCTGAAAAATTTTATATTTTAATATACTTTGAATAATTTTCCAAAAAATAAAAAATATATAGAATTTTAATACATTGTATTCATTTTTTTTTTGGTTAAGGTAAACATAATTAAAATTTTTTAAAGTTACGTTTCTTTCTAATGAGCATGTTATGTGTAAATTAATCTCTCTAAAAAAATTAAATATTTTATTTTTTCTTAGACTTTTAAATAAATTTTCATCTAATTTGTAACACTTAATGTTTAGTTTTTTAATAAAACTAATATTTTTTAAATCAAAATGAGAAAAAATTATAACTCTAAATTTTTTTGTCAATTCCAAAATAAAGTTCTTTTGCAATAACTGTGTGTGACTTAATGAGGTTTTGTTAAGATAAATAAAAATTATTTTTTTTTTCATCTATTATTTAAAAAAAAATTTTTATACCACTTCACAGTTTGGATGAGTCCTTCATTTAGTTCAAATTCTTTAACGTATCCTAGATTTAATATTTTTTTGATATCTGGGTTTCGTCTTTTGGCACTACCAAGAGGACTTTTGGATTTAATTATTTTAACTCTAATATTTAAAATTGTAGAAATTTTTTTAATAATGTCTAAAATTTTACTTTCGTCATTATTTCCAACATTATAAATACTTTTGTCTCTTCCCTTTTTTGCTAATAAAATTATTGATCTAACCGCGTCATCTATATAACAAAAAGATCTTGTTTCGTGACCAGTTCCATTAATAACAATGCTAGTTTCTTTTTTTTTAAATTTGTTAGAGGCTAAAAAAATTTTCCTTATAATCTCTGGTACCACATGTTCAAAGCCCATGCCTGGGCCATAAACATTATGAGGCCTGAAAATAATTCTTTTAATTTTTTTTCTATTTAAATAATGCAATAACAATATCTCGGAAATTAATTTTGCTGAACCGTAAGAATATCTTGGATTTTTAACATCTGGAACTATACCTTCAATTTCTTCAGGCGTGGGAATCTTTTGTGGGTTTTGGTATATTTCAGACGATGACGCTAGAATAATTTTTTTTACTTTTTTGCTTTTTTGTACTGCATCTAGTAAATTTAAAGTTCCTTTCAAGCCAACTTCTAAAACTAATTTAGGCTTAGAGTAAAAAAACTTTGTTCCATTTATGAAAGCCAAATGAAAAACTGTATCAATATTCTTTGTAGCTTTAATAAGATCAGATTTATTCCTTATATCTCCATTTATTACTTTTATTTTTTTTGAAATTTTTAAATCATTAAAATTTTTTCTAGAAGAATTATCAAAGATTGTAACTTTTTTATTTTGTTTTTGTAGCTCAAGAGCTAATTTTTTACCGATAAAGCCCAAACCGCCTGTTATTAAAACTTTATCCAACTCCTAATCCTCCGTACAAAATTCCTCTAATTTGCTTTACTTCAATTGGATCAAAAATATTCCAGCAATCGAAAATCACTGCTGGTTTTCTCATGCCTTCTGAAAGCCTAGAAATGTTTAGATCACGGTACATTTTATGATTATTCAAAAAAATTACTACGTCCGCTTTTTTAAATCCATTAGCTATATTTGAATATTTTATTCCCAAGGAATTAATTTCCTTTTTTGATACTCTTTTATCATAAGCAAAAATATTTTTTTTATTTTTAAATTTATTTATAAACCATACAGAAGTACTCTCTCTTATATCCGAGGTTTCTGGCTCTCCTTTAAAAGCAATTCCAATCAAAAATATCTTTGCTGAATTAATATTTTTACCACAATTTGCTAGTAGTTTTTTTATACGTTTTTTTAAAAATAAAGGTCCTAAAGAATTTATTAATCTTACTTTTCTTTGAAGCGCATAATTAATTTTTTTTTCCTCTAAACATGATTGTAAAATTAAAGGGTCTTTTGATAAACATGGCCCCCCGACCCCAGGTGATATTTGTGGTATATTATTTCTACCATAGCCATAATTAA
>Ga0164293_10000975_pt1 | contig 23913 bp, 23 predicted proteins | sample GEODES118metaG_FD_111487 | JGI IMG/M metagenome (GOLD analysis project Ga0164293, IMG submission 111487) | Eutrophic lake water microbial communities from Lake Mendota, Wisconsin, USA - GEODES118 metaG | ecosystem: Environmental > Aquatic > Freshwater > Lake | place: USA: Lake Mendota...
AGCAGCCGCCTGTCGGACTGCCCGGGCCTGAGAACCATCAGGTCACGCAAGACCTTGTGGGTGCGTGTAAAACCGTACCGAGGTCTTTTTTATGAATTCCATTGCGCCGCTGTGGCTGTGGCTCGTCTTTGTCGCTATTGTTTTAGCGTCCTTGCTGATCGATTTTGTGGTGCTCAAAAAGCAGGGCGCCCACGAGGTCGGCGTCAAGGAGGCGCTCAATTGGTCCATCGTCTGGATTGCCCTGAGTCTGGTGTTCAATGCCCTGTTTTGGTGGGCGGTGCGCAGCGGCACGGGCGACGCGGCATTGGCGACAGAAAAATCGCTGGAATTTCTCACCGGCTATTTGATTGAAAAAAGCCTGGCGGTCGACAACATCTTTGTCTTCCTGATGATCTTCACCTATTTTGCGGTGCCGCCGGCTTACCAGAAGCGGGTGCTGATGATAGGCATCATCGGTGCCATCGTGCTGCGCACAGTGATGATCCTGATCGGCGGCTGGTTGCTGGCCGAGTTCCACTGGGTGCTGTATGTCTTCGGTGCCTTCCTGTTGCTGACCGGTGTCAAGATGTGGTGGGCCGCTGGCAAGGAGCCCGACCTGGCCGACAACCCCGTGCTCAAGTGGCTTAAAAAGCTGATGCCGGTGAGCGAAAACTACGACGGTGAAAAGTTCTTCACCGTCCAAAACGGTAAGCGCATCGCCACACCGCTGCTGATGGTGATCTGCATGGTGGGTCTGACCGATGTGATCTTTGCGGTCGACTCCATTCCCGCGATTTTTGCCATCACCAGCGACCCCTTTATTGTGCTGACCAGCAATGTGTTTGCGATTTTGGGTCTGCGGGCGATGTTCTTTTTGCTGCAGGCGGTAGCGGCACGCTTTCACCTGCTTAACTACGGTCTGGCGGTGATCCTGATCTTCATCGGCGCCAAGATGATGCTGATTGATGTTTTCAAGATTCCGGTGCTGATCTCGCTGCTCGTGGTGGTGCTGATTTTGGCGGTGACCATGCTGATCAGTGTGCGTACCGCCGGTGGTGCGCCGGCTGCGCGACACAAGTGATTGAAAAGGAGGTTCGCTATGAAATGTCCCCATTGCACAGACCAGTCTCTGCTGATGTCCGAACGGCAAGGCGTGGAGATCGATTACTGCCCGCAGTGCCGCGGCGTCTGGCTCGACCGCGGCGAGCTTGACAAGCTCATTGAGCGCAGCGTGACGGTGGGCGCAGCGCCGGCTGCCGCGCCGGCCCCGCTGGTGCAGCCCTATCCACAGGCGCAGCCTTACCCTGCCGGCGGCTCCCACAAGCAGCACGGCTTGCGCAAGCACAAGTCCTGGCTGCACGAGATTTTTGACTGAGCCGTGTGTCGCTGCGCCGGCCAGAGCGCTGATATCCTAGGCGCATGAGCAAGGCGTTTACCAAGGAAAGCGACGGCGATGACGACGAGCCGGGCTTGCCGCCGCTGCCGGCCGGGGTCAAGAACTACATCACGCCGGCCGGCTTTGCGCGGCTCAAGGACGAGCTGCTCGAGTTGATCGACAACGAGCGACCGCGCATTGTCGAGGTGGTGCACTGGGCGGCCAGCAATGGCGATCGTTCGGAGAACGGCGACTACCTGTACGGCAAGAAGCGGCTGCGCGAGATTGATCGCCGCATCCGCTGGCTGACACGCCGGCTGGAGGTGGCTGAGGTCAGTGATCCCGCGCTCCACCATGGCGGCGACCAGGTGTTTTTTGGCGCCACCGTGCGTTACGCGCTGGAAGATGGGCGCGAGCAAACGGTGACGATTGTGGGCATGGACGAGGCCGACAGCCTGGCCGGGCAGGTCAGCTGGATCAGCCCGGTGGCGCGGGCCCTGCTCAAGGCCCGTGTGGGCGACGAGGTGGTCTTGCACACCCCGCAGGGGCTGCAGCATCTGGAGGTGCTGGAGGTGACGTATCCCGCCCGGGCCTGAGCAGCCCGCCGCGCTGGACCTTGCGCATCTCCAGCGCAGCCGCGCTTTGCGCTTACCCCCGCGCTCATCCCCTCGCTAAGCTGCCTTTGCAGCAGGCGCGCGGGAGAACAGTCCACCGATCAGCTCGCGCGCCAGGCGCTCCGTCAGGGCCAGCGACAGCAGCAGGCCCGTCGTGACCGCCGTTGCAATCCCGATCCAGATGCCGAGATAGCCCAGATCGAAAACATGGACGTAGATCCACGAAAAAAGCGCAACGCCTATGCCCTGCCGGTAGATCCCGATCCAAAGCGTATAGATCGGTTTTCTCAAGGCCTGCAGCAAGGAGGTGATCGCAAACAAGGTGACATACACAGGCAAGATGAGCCCATCGATGTACAGATAGCTCTTGCCGATCTCGATCACCCGCTCATCGTTGGTAAAGATCGCCATCGCAGGGCCTGCTGCGAGCCAGAGGAGGCAAGAGCCGGTCAGCATCAGCGCCACGCCCGCCTTGAAGCAAAACATCGTCGCCGCGCGCACACGGTCGTAGTGTCCCGCCCCGTAGTTCTGCGCTGCAATCGGCAGCAGCGCCCCGGTCAGGCCGAAGGCAGGCAGCAAAATCAACTGCTCGATCCGCAGGGCGATGCCATAGGCGGCCACGGCCTCGCCGCCGAAGCCCTTCAGATAGAACTGGATCACGAACCCGGCCATCATCATCACCACCATGGAAAAGCTGGCCGGCAGGGCCTGGCCGATGATCTGGCGCATCATCGCCATCTCGGGTGCGAAGCGGCGGTGATGCGCCATGGCCTCGGACCGCAGGGCGCGCCACAGGACATAGCTCATCACCCCGGTCTGTGACACGACGGTCGACAGCGCAATGCCGTCAAAGCCTATCCCTTCGAGCGGGCCCAGTCCGAACATAAAGAGCGGGTTCAGGACCAGATTGGCGAAAAAGGCGGCAATATTGGCGTACAGCATGGACTTGGTATCGCCTTGCGCCGTCAGGATGCCGTTGGCGCCATAGGCGATGACGAAGGCCGGCGCGCCGAACATCAGGACGCGCAGATACTGGTTGGCCGCGTCCCGGTAGGCGCCTGGCTCGGACACCAGGGCAATCAGCCACGGTGCGGCAAACCAGCCTATCGCCATCCCCAAAGCCGAGGCGCCAAGCCCGAAGGTGATGCCCTGCGCAGCAATCAGGCCTTCCTGCCCCGAGCGCTTGCCCAAGGCATGGCCGACCAAAGCGCCCATTGCGCTCGACAAGCCCACGCCGATCGCCACGAACAGGATAAAAAAGACGGTAAACGATATGGCCAGACCCGCTTGCGCTTCGGTGCCCAGCATCCCCGCGTAGTAAACATCGACCACGTTGTACAGGGTGGTGAACACCATCCCGGCGGCTGCGGGCACGGCAAGGGCCCGGAAATGGTGGGGGATGGAGCCGATGGTCAGGTCGCGCCGTGCCATGATGCGGTGCGCCTTCAGGCGCCCGGCCGGGCCCGCTGCACCCTGAGCACGGCAGGCGTGCGCTTGAGGTTGCGCATCACGGCGGCCAGGTGTACCCGGCTCTCGACCGCGATGGTAAAGCGCAGTTCGGTGGTGTCCTGCGCGCTTTCAGGCTGCATCTGCACATGGGTGATGTTGACCTCGGCGCTGGCAAAGGCCGAGGCCACCTTGGCCAGCACGCCTTTGCTGCTTTTGACGGTCAGCAGCAGATCGGTCTCAAAGGGCCGGGTGAGTTCGTCGGACCATTCGACGGCTATAAAGCGCTCGCTGTCGCGGTGCTGCAGGCGGCGGGCGACGCTGCAGTCTTCGGTATGGACCACCACACCCTCACCGTGCCCCAGGTAGCCAACGATGTCGTCGCCGGGAATCGGACGGCAGCAGGGCGCGAACTGCACCGAGCTGCCCTCGCTGCCGTCGAGCAGCAGCGCGCCTTGCGAGACCGATTCATGCGCGGTAAAGCGCTCGCGGCTCATCAGCAGCGCGTCGGGCTTGAGGCCCGCTTCCATCAGCAGCGCGGTCATGCGCTTGGCCACGATGCTGGCGATGCGCTTACCCAGTCCAATGTCGGTCAGCAGGTCGGCTCTAGAGCGGTTGCCTGAAAAGCGCAGCACCCGCTCCCACAGCAAGCGGTTGTGCTCGTCGTCGGCCGGCAGCGGCTCTATGCCTTCGGCACGCAGGGCCTGCGAGAGCATCTTCTGGCCCAGCTCGCGCGACTCACTCAAGGCCATGGTCTTGAGGTGGTGGCGGATCTTGGAGCGGGCCCGGCCGGTGCGCACAAAACCCAGCCAGCCTGGATTGGGGCTGGCCACCGGACCGGTGATGACCTCGACCACGTCGCCATTGCGCAGTTCGGTGCGCAGCGGCACCTGCTCGCCATTGATCTTGGCCGCCACCGTGCGGTGGCCGATGTCGCTGTGTATGGTGTAGGCGAAGTCGACCACCGTCGCCCCGCGCGGCATGGCCATGATCTGGCTCTTGGGGGTGAAGACATAGACCGCGTCGGGGAAAAGGTCGATCTTGATGTGGTCCCAAAATTCCGAGGCGTCGCGGGTGTCCTGCTGGATGTCGAGCAGGGACTGTAGCCACTGCGTACCCAGGTTTTGCGAGGTATCACCGAGCGGATCGACCGCCTTGTACAGCCAGTGCGCGGCCACGCCGGACTCGGCCACCACATGCATGGCCTCGGTGCGCATCTGAAACTCGATGCTGGTGCCAAAGGGGCCGACCAGGGTGGTGTGCAGCGACTGGTAGCCGTTGATCTTGGGGATGGCGATGTAGTCCTTGAACTTGCCCGGCAGCGGCTTGTAGAGCTGATGCAGCACGCCCAGCGCGCTATAGCAGGTGATGACCTGCTCGACGATGATGCGAAAGCCGTAGATGTCGGTGACCTGCGCAAACGACAGGTGCTTGTCGTTCATCTTGCGGTAGATCGAGAACAGGGTTTTTTCCCGGCCGTCGATACGCACCTCGATGCCAGCGGCGGCAAAAGCGGCCTGAACCTCGCTCTGGGCGCGGCGAATGACGTCGCGGCGCCGGCCGCGCGATCGCGACAAGGCCTTGGCCAAGGTGGCATAGCGCCAGGGATGCAGGTGCCTGAAGGACAGGTCTTGCAGCTCGCGGTAAGTGGCGTTCAGGCCCAGCCGGTGGGCAATGGGGGCGTAGATGTCTAGGGTTTCGCCAGCGATGCGGCCCCACTTGGCGCGCGGCAGATCGCCCAGGGTGCGCATATTGTGGGTGCGGTCGGCCAGCTTGACCAGGATCACCCGCACGTCGCGGGCCATGGCCAGCAGCATCTTGCGGAAAGACTCGGCCTGGTTTTCCTCGCGGGTGGTGAAGGCCAGCTTTTCCAGCTTGGTCAGGCCATCGACCAGCTCGGCCACCGGCGCGCCAAAGCGCTCGATCAGCTCGGGCTTGCTGACCCCGCAGTCTTCGATCGCGTCGTGCAGCAGCGCCGCCATCAGGGCCTGTGCGTCGAGCTTCCAGTCGGCGCATTGCGCCGCCACCGCGATCGGATGGGTGATGTAGGGCTCGCCGCTGCTGCGCAGCTGCCCCAGGTGGGCCTGGTCGGCAAAGCGGTAAGCCTTGCGCACATGTTCGATGTCGCTCGCGCTGAGGTAGCCCAGTTTGGCCGTCAGCGCGGCAAAGCTGGCCGCAGCCGCATTGGCGGCGGCCGGGCTGAAGCGGGCGGTGGTGGCGATCTGCAAGGCGCTCATCCCCCCGACTTTATCGCGAGCGGGCAGGCGCGTGGCGCTGGTCTGGGATTTTGGCCGCCTTATGGGTCGCCTTTGCGGCTGCTGACATGGCTGCTTTTGTGGCGGCCTGAGTGGCCGCCCTTGTGCCTGGATGAAGACGGGCCAGAAACAAAAAACACCGCCTCGGCGGTGTTTTTTCAAGAGCTCGGCGGTGTCAGCCGGGCACTTTCTTGAGCATTTCCAGGCCGATCTGGCCGGCAGCGATCTCGCGCAGGGCGGTCACGCCGGGCTTGTTCTTGCTCTCAATCTTGGGCGTGTGGCCTTGGCTGAGCATGCGGGCCCGGTAGGTAGCCGCCAGCACCAGTTGGAAGCGGTTGGGGATTTTTTCCAGGCAGTCTTCAACGGTAATGCGGGCCATGGTGGCAACTCCAGTGGGCAGATTCAGGGCAGATTCAGGGCAGATTCAGGGCTTCGAAGGTGGCCGCCCGGCTGCGGCGCTGGGCCGCGTATTTCAGGCGCTGGGCGTGGACGATGCTCTTGAGGTCAAAGACCGCCCGTTCGAAAAGCTCGTTGATTATAACGAAGTCGAAGTGCTGGACCTGGGCCATCTCCTGGGCGGCATTGCGCAGGCGCAGCTCGATGACCGGTGCGCTGTCTTCGCCGCGCCTTTGCAGGCGGGCCCGCAGCTCGTCCCAGCTCGGCGGCAAGATGAAGATCAGCACCGCATTGCTGAACAGGCGCTTGATATTGATGGCGCCCTGGTAGTCGATTTCCAGCATCACATCGTTACCCACGCGGATCCGGTCTTCAATGGCCTGGCGCGAGGTGCCGTAGCGGTGGCCATGGACCTGGGCCCATTCCACAAAGGCCTCGCGCTCGACCATGCGGTCAAATTCATCGTCAGCCAGAAAAAAGTATTCGCGCCCGTGCTTTTCCTGGCCCCGCGGGGGCCGGGTGGTGTGCGAGACCGAGGGCGCCACCCCGGCGTCGATCTCCAGCAGGGCCTTGACCAGGCTGGACTTGCCGGCGCCGCTGGGCGCTGCCACAACAAAGAGGTTTCCGGGATAGTCCATGGTGTGCTCGCTGGGGGCTTATTCGATGTTTTGCACCTGCTCGCGCATCTGCTCGATCAGCACCTTCATGTCGACCGAGATGCGGCTGAGCTCGAGCGTCGCTGATTTTGAGCCCAGGGTATTGGCCTCGCGGTGCAGCTCCTGGATCAGGAAGTCCAGGCGTTTGCCGATATCGCCGCCGGCGCGCAGCAGGCGTTCTATCTCGCTCAGGTGCGAGCCCAGGCGGGTGAGCTCTTCGGCCACGTCGATGCGAATCGCATAGGCAGTCGCTTCGGTCAGGGCCCGCTCCCGCGCTGCCTCGGGCGGCACGCTGGCCTCGCCCAGGGCCATGGCCTCGCGCCAGCGCTCGAGAAAACGGCTTTTTTGCTGTTCGACCAGCTGCGGAATCAGTGGGCCAGCCTGCCGGGTCAGCTCGCGCAACTGGCCGCAGCGATCACTGAGCATGGCCACCAGGCGCTGGCCCTCGCGCTGGCGCGCCGCCAGCAGCTCCTGCACCGCCTCGCGGGCCAGCTCCAGCAGGCGCGCTTGCAGATCGGGCCAGGAGCGCTCGGGCTGGCTGCTCAGGCGCAGCACCTCGGCCACGCTCAGGCCGGCGGCTTGCGGCAGCTGCGCCAGCACGCTGCGCTGCAGCTCGGCCAGCCGGCCCAGCAATTGCTGCGAGGGAGGCTGTAGGCCGGCTCCGCTGGCGCTGTCCAGGCTGGCGCGCAGCTCGACCTTGCCGCGTTTGATCTGGCTGTTGACCAGCTCGCGCAGGGCCGGTTCGCAGGCGCGCAACTCGTCGGGCAGGCGCAGCGCGAGGTCCAGAAATCGGCCATTGACCGAGCGGATTTCCAGGCCCAGGCTGGCGGCGCTGGCGGCATTGCCCATTGGGGCGCCACCGATGCTGGCTTGCACGGCGGCATAGCCGGTCATGCTCAGAACGGCTGCCATCTCAGTGCTCCTGCTGCTCCAGGTAGCGCTGCGCGTCGAGCGCGGCCATACAGCCGGTGCCCGCGCTGGTGATCGCCTGCCGGTAAACATGGTCCTGCACATCGCCAGCGGCGAACACGCCCGGCACGCTGGTCATGGTGGCCATGCCCTGCAGACCGCTGCGGGTGATGATGTATCCGTCCTTCATATCGAGCTGACCTTTGAAGATCTCGGTATTGGGCTGATGGCCGATGGCAATAAAGCAGCCCGACAGGGCCAGATCCTCGGTGCGCTGCCCGTCGGTGCTGCGCAGGCGCACGCCGGTCACGCCCGAGGCATCGCCCAGCACTTCGTCGAGCGTTTGGTTGACCTTGAGCTCGATCTTGCCGGCGGCGACCTTGTCCATCACCTTGTCGATCATGATGGGCTCGGCGCGAAACTTGTCGCGCCGGTGCACCAGATAAACCTTGCTGGCGATGTTGGACAGGTACAGCGCTTCTTCGACCGCGGTATTGCCGCCGCCGACCACACAGACCGTCTGGTTGCGGTAGAAAAAACCGTCGCAGGTGGCGCAACCGGAGACGCCGCGGCCCATGAAGGAGGTTTCCGAGGCCAGGCCCAGGTATTTGGCCGAGGCCCCGGTGGCGATGATCAGGCTGTCGCAGGTATAGCTGTCGCTGTCGCCGGTCAGGGTAAAGGGCCGCTGGCTGAAATCGACCTTGTTGATGTGGTCGAAAATGATTTCGGTTTTGAACCGTTCTGCATGGGCCAAAAAGCGCTGCATCAGGTCGGGGCCTTGCACGCCCTCGGCGTCGGCCGGCCAGTTATCGACCTCGGTGGTGGTCATCAGTTGCCCGCCCTGGGCAATGCCGGTAATCAGCACCGGGTTGAGGTTGGCGCGGGCAGCATAGACGGCGGCGGTATAGCCAGCGGGGCCGGAGCCCAGGATCAGGACCTTACAATGTTTCATGAGGTGAGGGTTTTTTGATGGCGCGGGCCCGGGCCGGCGGCACGGACGGGGCTCAAATGTGACCCTATTGTAAGAAGCACGGGCAGATGCCGCCCGCCGGCCCTGGCCCATCCGGCCAGGGCCTTGAAGAGCTGCCTGTCATCTGCGGTAAGCTTGCGCATTAGCCTATGACCTATTCCCTCGATTCGCTCGATGCGCAAGCTGCCAGGCCCGAAGTGCCGGCGCGCCTGCACCGCCTGGCCCATGAACTGGGCCTGATGCTGGGCCTGCTGGCCCTCTTGTTCTGGATGCTCAGCTTGCTGAGTTATTCGGTCCTGGATGCAGCCTGGTCGACCACCGGCGCACAAGCCCCCGGGGCCGTGCCTGTGGTGCGCAATTGGGCAGGCCGCTTTGGCGCCTGGCTGGCCGACGGCAGTTATTTCCTGGTCGGCCTGTCGGTGTGGTGGCTGGTGGCCTTGGGACTGCGCCACTGGCTGGCCGGCGTGCGGCGCTGGCTGCAAGGCGCCGCCGCGCCACAGACGAGCCGGCGCTCGCGCCTGCTTTTTGCGGGCGGTGTGTTGCTGCTGATGGTTGCCAGCAGCGCTCTGGAATGGACCCGGCTGTACCGTTTCGAGCCCGGCCTACCCGGCCATGCCGGCGGCGTCTTGGGCTACTGGCTTGGGCCGCTGAGCATGAAGTGGCTGGGTTTTGCCGGCTCGGGCCTGGTCTGGATTGCCTTGGGCGTGCTGGGTGCGTCGCTCGCCTTTGGTTTTTCGTGGGGTCAGACGGCGCAGCGCCTAGGCGCATGGATTGATGAATTCATTGCTGCGCGCCGCGAAAAGCGCGAGCTGGCCCAGGACCTGGAGGTCGGCCGGGCCGCCGCGCGCGAGCGCGAGGAGGTGCTTTTTGAGGAGCGGGTCGAGATTGAGGAGCAGCATCCGATTCCGGTGCTGATCGAGCCGCTGCCGGTGGAAATCCCCAAGAGCGAGCGGGTGGCCAAAGAGCGGCAAAAGCCGCTGTTCACCGACATGCCCGACTCCAGCTTGCCGCAGGTCGACCTGCTCGACAGCGCCGCCTCGCGCCAAGAGGGGGTGTCGCTAGAGACCCTGGAGATGACCTCGCGCCTGATTGAGAAAAAGCTCAAGGACTTCGGCGTTGAAGTGCGTGTGGTGGCGGCGGCCCCCGGACCGGTGATCACCCGCTACGAAATCGAGCCGGCCACCGGCGTCAAAGGCTCGCAGGTGGTCAACTTGGCCAAGGACCTGGCGCGCGCGCTCAGCCTGGTGTCGATCCGGGTCATCGAGACCATCCCGGGTAAGAACTACATGGCGCTTGAATTGCCCAATGCCAAACGGCAGGCGATCAAGCTCAGCGAGATTTTGGGCTCACAGACCTACAACGAAGCCAAGTCTTTGCTGACCATAGGCCTGGGCAAGGACATTGGCGGCAATGCGGTGGTGGCCGACCTGGCCCGCATGCCGCACTGTCTGGTGGCCGGTACCACCGGTTCGGGCAAGTCGGTGGGCATCAACGCCATGATTCTGAGCCTGCTCTACAAGGCCGATGCGCGCGATGTACGGCTCTTGCTGATCGACCCCAAGATGCTGGAGATGAGCGTCTATGAGGGCATTCCGCACCTGCTGGCGCCGGTGGTCACCGACATGAAGCAGGCCGCCCATGGCCTGAACTGGTGCGTGGCCGAGATGGAGCGGCGCTACAAGCTCATGAGCAAGCTCGGTGTGCGCAATCTGGCCGGCTACAACACCAAGATTGACGAGGCCAAGGCCCGCGGCCAACTCATCGGCAACCCCTTTAGCCTCACGCCCGATCAACCCGAGCCGCTCGAGCGCCTGCCCTTCATCGTGGTGGTGATCGACGAGTTGGCCGACCTGATGATGGTGGTGGGCAAGAAGATCGAGGAGTTGATCGCCCGCCTGGCGCAAAAAGCCCGTGCCGCAGGCATTCATTTGATCTTGGCCACCCAAAGGCCCAGCGTCGACGTGATCACCGGCCTGATCAAGGCCAACATCCCCACCCGCTTGTCCTTCCAGGTCTCCAGCAAAATCGACAGCCGCACCATCCTCGACCAGATGGGGGCCGAGGCTTTGCTGGGCATGGGTGACATGCTCTATTTGCCCAGCGGCACTGGCTTTCCGATCCGGGTCCACGGCGCTTTTGTCAGCGATGACGAAGTCCACCGCGTGGTGGCCTACCTCAAGAGCCAGGGCGAGCCGCAGTATCTCGATGGCGTGCTCGAGGGCGGTACCGTGGACGGCGAGGGCGGACCGGGCGATCTGGCCGGCGAGGGCGGCGGCGAGAAGGACCCGATGTACGACCAGGCGGTCGAGGTGGTGCTCAAGCACCGTAAGGCCTCGATTTCGCTGGTACAGCGCCACCTGAAGATTGGCTACAACCGCGCCGCCCGTCTGGTCGAGGATATGGAAAACGCTGGCTTGGTCAGCGCCATGTCCGGCGCCGGTCAGCGTGAAATTTTGGTACCGGCGCGCGCCGAATGAGCAGCATGTGGACCTTCTATCTGCGGCTGGTCAGCGCCGCATTCCTCCTTGTCGCCGCCCTGGCCAGCGCGAACGCCCAGGCGCAGGCCCAGCCCGAGCCCTTGCAATTGTTGGGTGACTTCATCCGCACGGTGCAAAGCGGCCGGGCCCAGTTCACCCAGACCGTCATCTCGCCGGCGCGCGAGGGCCAGAGCGCGCGCAGCCGCAATTCCAGCGGCGTGTTTGAGTTTGCGCGGCCCAATCGATTTCGCTTCAGCTACAGCAAGCCCTATGTGCAGACCCTGGTGGCCGACGGCCAGACGCTGTGGCTGCACGACCCCGACCTCAACCAGGTCACGGCGCGCAAACTCAGCCAGGTGCTGCAGGGCACGCCGGCGGCGGTGATCGCCTCGGCCACCGATCTGCGCGGCCTGCAGGCCGACTTCGAACTCAGCGCGCAAGCGCCGTCCGGCGGTTTGCAGTGGGTGCAGGCCACGCCGCGCAGCCGCGAGGGACAGTTGCAGAGCATGCGCATCGGCCTGCGCGCAGGGCCTCAGGGGGCAGAGTTGGTGAGCCTGGAGATTCTGGACGCGCTCGGGCAGCGCTCGCTGATGCAGTTCAGCCGCTTCGAGACGCCGCTGCCCGCAGGCGCTGCTGCGTTCCAGTTCACCCCCCCGCCTGGCTCGGATGTGATCCGGCCCTGAGCATGAGCGATCTGTTCGCCAGTGCGCCCCAGGCTCCCCTGCCTGAGCGCCTGCGGCCGGCCACGCTGGACCAGGTGGTGGGCCAGAGCCATTTGCTCGGCCCGGGCCGGCCGCTGCGCCTGGCCTTTGAGTCCGGCAAGCCGCATTCCATGATCTTTTGGGGCCCGCCGGGCGTGGGCAAGACCACGCTGGCGCGTCTGACTGCTGCCGCCTTTGACTGCGAATTCATCGCCCAGTCGGCGGTGTTTTCTGGCGTCAAGGAGATCCGGGCCGCGATGGAGCAGGCCGAGCAGAACCGTTCGCGCGGGCGGCGCACCATCCTCTTTGTCGACGAAATCCACCGTTTCAACAAGTCGCAGCAAGACGCGCTGCTGCCCTATGCCGAAAGCGGGCTGGTGACCTTCATCGGTGCGACCACTGAGAACCCGTCTTTCGAGGTCAACTCGGCCCTGCTCTCGCGCGCCCAGGTTTATGTGCTCAAGCCCTTGAGCGATGCCGAACTGCGCGCCTTGCTCGATCGCGCCCTGAGTCAGGCGCTGGCCGGCCTGAGTCTGGCAGAACCCGCGATGGCCAGCCTGATTGCCTATGCCGACGGCGACGGCCGGCGCTTGCTCAATCTGCTTGAGCAGTGCGAGTCGGCAGCCTCGGCCGCTGGCGTGCAGCAGATTGACGCCGACTTTGTGAGCCAGGCCTTGACCGTGGGCGCCCGCCGCTTTGACAAGGGCGGCGACCATTTTTACGACCAGATTTCAGCTTTGCACAAATCGGTGCGGGGCTCACACCCAGACGCGGCCCTGTACTGGCTGACCCGCATGCTCGATGGTGGCGCCGATCCGCGCTACCTGTCCAGGCGCATCATCCGCATGGCCTGGGAGGACATCGGCCTGGCCGACCCGCGCGCCCTGCAAATTGCCAACGACGCTGCGCTTACCTATGAGCGCCTGGGCAGCCCCGAGGGCGAGCTGGCCCTGGGCCAGGCGGTGATTTACCTGGCGGTGGCGGCCAAGAGTAATGCCGGCTATACCGCTTTTAACCAGGCCCGCGCTTTCATCAAGCAGGACAAGAGCCGCGAGGTACCGGCCCACCTGCGCAACGCGCCGACCCGGCTGATGAAAGAGCTCGGCCACGGCCAGCACTACCGCTATGCCCACGACGAGCCCGATGCCTATGCTGCCGGGCAGACCTATTTGCCCGAAGGCATGAAAGAGCCGCAGTGGTACCAGCCGGTGCCGCGCGGCCTGGAAATTCAAATTGCCGACAAGCTGGCACAGCTGCGCCAGCGCGACAGCGAGGCCGGTAAGAGCTAGCGCAAGCCGACGCGCCAGTGGCCTGGCCTGCGCTGGTTGTTTCAGAGTATCTTGGCCAGGAAATCCCGGGTGCGGGCTGAGCGGGGCTTGCTGAAAAATTCTTCCGGCGCTGCTTGTTCGACCAGACAGCCCTGGTCCATGAAGACCACGCTATCGGCCACCCGCCGCGCAAAGCCCATTTCATGGGTGACGCACAGCATGGTCATGCCCGACTCGGCCAGCTCGGTCATCACATCCAGCACTTCCTTGATCATCTCCGGGTCCAGCGCCGAGGTGGGCTCGTCGAACAGCATCACCTTGGGTTGCATGCACAGCGAGCGCGCAATGGCTACCCTTTGCTGCTGCCCGCCCGAGAGCTGGGCCGGAAATTTGTCGGCTTGCTCGGGAATGCGTACCCGTTCGAGCAACTGCATCGCCCGCTCGCGCGCCTGCGCTTGGCTCAGGCCCAGCACCCGCATTTGCGGCAGCACGCAGTTTTGCAACACGCTCAGGTGGCCGAACAGATTGAATTGCTGAAACACCATGCCCATCTGGCGGCGCAGCTGCTGGCGCTGGGCCGCATCGTCCTCAATCAGCCGACCCTCAAAGCGTATGCTGCCCTCCTGGTGCAGCTCGAGCTGGTTGAGGCAGCGGATCAGGGTGGATTTGCCTGAGCCCGAGGGCCCGCAGATCACCACCTTCTGGCCGGCCTGCACGCTCAGGTGGATATCGCGCAGCACATGGTGCTGGCCAAACCATTTGTTCAGGCCTTCAATCTGTATCAGGGCTTGGCTCATAGGGGGTGGGGGTCAGCGGGCGCGCGCATGGCGGCGCTCCAAATAGGCCAGGCTTTGTGAGAGCACAAAGCAGATGCAAAAGTAGACGGCCGCCGTCAGCACGAAAACCTCGAACACCCGCTGCGTTGAGACCTGCACGTCCTGGGCCATGAAGGTCAGCTCTTGGATGGAGACCAGCGAGACCAGCGAGGAGTCCTTAATCAGCTGGATGAACTGACCACTCAAGGCCGGCAGCACCTGGCGCAGCGCCTGCGGCCAGACTACAAAGCGCAGGCTGTCGCCTTCAGACATGCCCAGGCTGCGGGCCGCCTCGGCTTGGCCGGGTGGCACCGCCTGCAGACCGGCACGCACGATCTCGGTGACATAGGCGCCAGAAAATACCGACAGGCACACCAGCCCGAGAAAGAAGTTGTTGATCAGCGCCGCCGGCCCGAAGAGCACGGCCAGGACCTCCTGCGCCGATGCCGGTAGTTCGCTCAGCCGCTGGTCCAGCGCCAGGCTGGGCATGAACTGACTGGCGATGAAGTAGACGAAAACGAATACAAAAACCACCGGCGGGATGTTGCGCACCGTCATCACATAGCTGGCCGATATCAGCCGCAGCAGCAGGCGCGGGTGATTGCGCATCCAACCCATCAGCAAGCCTATGGCCAATGCCAGCGCCATGCCCCACAGCGCCAGCCGCAGTGTGGTGAGCAGGCCTTGCACAAGCAGGTTGGGCGCCCACTGCCCTGTTTTTGGATCGGTCTTGATGATGTAGGGCCAGACCGAGGACCAGTTCCACTCGTAGCTGAAGGCGCCTTGCGCACGCAGCGCGCCGGCCGCCAGCAAGGCCGCGATCAGCAGCAGCCAGAAGGCGTCCAGCCGCCCCCAGGGCAGCTTGCGTTCAGGCGGGGCTGGCCTGGGCGCGATCAGCGACCCAGGCTGGTCGGGTATGTTCTCGCGCACCGGTGCGGCGGGCTGAGGCCTCAGAGCTTGGGCACCTGCGCGGCCCAGTCCTGGGTGCGGAACCAGTATTCATGGCGCTGCTTGAGCCAGGCCTGGTTCTTGGTGATCCAGCCATTGAAGTTGGCCAGGCTTGCCGGGTTGCCTTTGCGCAGGCCAAAGCCCTCGTAGGTATTGACCACGTTTTCCGCGGCTGGCTTGAACAGCTTGCCGGGATTGGCCAGGGTAAAGAACGAGGGCTTGGGCTCGCTGGAGATGACCGCATGGGCGTTGCCGTTGATGACCTCCTGAAAGGCCATGGCATCGTCATCAAACTGGCGCAAGGTGGCTTTGGGCCATTTTTCTTCGACCGTCCTGCAACCGGCCACGCCGCGCCGGCAGGTGAAGGTGACATTGGGGCTGTTGTAGCCCTCGGGCCATTTGAGCTGCGAGGCCAGTTGGCGCGATGCGGCAATGCCCTGGCCCGAGGTGGAGTAGGCGCTGGTGAAGTCGATCTGCTCCTGCCGCGCGGGGGTGATGGTCATGCCGCCGATGATCAGGTCGAACTTGCCCGCAATCAGCGAGGGAATGATGGCGTCCCAGGCGGTGGGAATCAGCTCAAGCTGCACGCCCAGGTCTTGCGCGAGTTTGGTGGAGACGTCGATCTCAAAACCCACCCACTGGCCCTGCTTGTCGCGCATGGCCCAGGGCACGAAGCTGGAAAAGCCCACCTGCAGCTTGCCGCGCTTTTTGATGGTCTCGAGCAGGGGGTCTTGTTGGGCCTGGGCCGGGCTCAGGGCGCTCAGTGCGCCGAGCAGCGTCAGGGCGCAAACGGAAAGAAAGCGGCGAATCGACATGGGGACAGCTCCTTATGAAAGTGTTGGAATCGGGAACGTTTTAACAGGCAGATCTAGCGCCGCCGCAGCCTGCGCTCGAGTGCATGGATGGCCAGCGACAGGCAGACGGTCACACATAAATACAGGGCGGCGGTGGTCAGCCAGATCTCGAAGGCCATGAAGGTATCGGCAATGATGGAGCGGGCCTGGGTGGTCAGGTCGAAGATGGCGATCACGCTGACGATGGCCGAGTGCTTGACCAGGTTGACCAGCACCCCGGCCAGCGGCGGCAGCATCAGGGGCAGGGCCTGCGGCCAGACGATATCGCGCTCGGCCTGGGCATCGCTCAGGCCCAGACTCAGGGCCGCCTCGCGCTGGCCCCGGGGCACCGCTTGCAGCGCACCCCGGATGATTTCGGTGGCAAATGCACCCTCGTAGAGGGCCAGGCACAGCACGCCGGTGGCCTCGCGCCCCAGCCCCAGGGTCGGCGCCAGGATGAAGTAGCACACCAAAATTTGCACCAGCAGCGGGGTGTTGCGTATCAATTCCACATAGCTCCAGGCCAGGGCCCGCCCGACCCGGGAGGGCGCCACTCGCATCCAGGCGCCGAGCCCGCCCAGCAGCAGGGCCAGCAGTGCGCTCTGCCAGGCCAGTTGTAGCGTCACGTACAGCCCTTTGAGCAGCGGCCCGGCCAGCCACTGACCGTCGATCACCCGCACCAGATAGCCGGGCACCTTCTCCCATTTCCACTGGTAGGCCATCTGCTGCGCACCCTGGTAGGCCAGCGCCACCAGCAAGGCCATGGCCAGCGCAAATTGCAGCAATTCCCAGGCGCCATGGCGGTGCCAGGCCAGGGCAGGGGCTGCAGGCGGCGGGCGTGCCGAAATCGGATCGCTCAAAGTCATGGTGTAGGCGTGGCGCTGATGCCGATCGCTCGGCGGGCCTTTGCCGGGCATTATTCCCTCTCTTAGGGGCCGGGCTTGCACGGACGATGGCGCCGGGATCAACATTCTTCACACATCCTACGGCGAGCCGCACGGGTAAACCCGAAACGCCCTGAGCGAGCAGGGCCTTGGCGCGTCCATACAATCGCGCACCGATCTGGCCGCAGGGCCTACCCTGCCCCCCATCACCGGAGAGCTTATCTATGGAAGTCTTGCTACAGCAGATCATCAATGGTCTGGTGCTGGGCAGCATGTACGCCCTGATTGCCCTGGGCTACACCATGGTCTACGGCATCATCAACCTGATCAACTTTGCCCACGGCGAGGTGCTCATGGTCGGCGCCCTGACGAGCTGGACCATCATCATCTGGATGCAGGAGTCCATGAGCGGCACGCCCGGTTGGCTGATTTTGCTGATCGCCTTGCTGATTGCCTGTGTGGTCTGCGCAGCGCTCAATTTTGCGATTGAGAAAGTGGCTTACCGGCCGCTGCGCAACTCGCCCAAGCTCGCCCCCCTGATCACAGCGATTGGCATGTCCATCTTGCTGCAAACCCTGGCCATGATGATCTGGAAGCCCAATTACAAGTCCTACCCGACGCTGTTGCCCAGCGCGCCCATCGAGCTCGGTGGGGCGGTGATTACCGTCACCCAGGTCTGCATCCTGGCGGTCACGGCCATTGCGCTGGCGGTGCTGATGTACATCGTCAACCACACCCGGCTGGGTCGCGCCATGCGCGCCACCGCTGAAAACCCGCGGGTGGCGGCGCTCATGGGGGTCAAGCCCGACACGGTGATATCGGCCACCTTCATCATCGGCGCGGTCTTGGCGGCCATTGCCGGGGTGATGTACGCGTCCAACTACGGCACCGCCCAGCACACCATGGGTTTTCTGCCGGGGCTCAAGGCTTTCACTGCTGCTGTCTTTGGCGGCATCGGCAACTTGCAGGGCGCGGTCATCGGCGGCATTTTGCTTGGCCTGATTGAGTCCATAGGCGCGGGTTACATCGGCCCGCTGACCGGCGGTTTTTTAGGCAGCCACTATGTCGATATCTTCGCCTTCATGGTGCTGATTGTGGTGCTCACCCTCAGGCCCTCGGGGCTGCTGGGCGAGCGTGTGGCCGACCGCGCCTGAGGGAGCCGAGCATGATGAAAGAACATCGCCTCCTGAGTTTCGTGATCGCCGCTGTGGCGCTGCTGTTGCTGCCTCTGCTGCTCCAGCCTTTTGGCAATGCCTGGGTGCGCATTGTCGACATGGCGCTGCTGTATGTGCTGCTGGCCCTGGGTCTGAACATTGTGGTGGGCTACGCTGGCCTGCTTGACCTCGGTTATGTGGCCTTCTTTGCGGTGGGCGGCTATATGTTTGCCCTGCTGGCGTCGCCGCATCTGGCCGAGGCCTTTCCGCTGATTGCAGCGGCCTTTCCCAACGGCCTGCATCTGCCGATCTGGGCTGTGATTCCCCTGGCGGCCTTGCTGGCAGCGGTCTTTGGTGTGCTGCTGGGCGCGCCCACGCTCAAGCTGCGCGGCGACTACCTGGCCATCGTCACCCTGGGCTTTGGCGAGATCATCCGCGTCTTTCTGAATAACCTGGACCGGCCGATCAACCTGACCAACGGCCCCAAGGGCATCAGTCAGATTGACGGCATCAGCTTTTTTGGCGTCAGCCTCAACCGCTCACTGGACCTGGGGCCGATCACCATCAACTCGGTCAGCCTCTACTACTACCTGTTCCTCGCGCTGGTGGTGGTGTCGGTCATCATCTGCCACCGGCTGGAGCAATCGCGCATAGGCCGTGCCTGGATGGCCATTCGCGAAGACGAGATCGCGGCCAAGGCCATGGGTATCAACACCCGCAACCTTAAGCTGCTGGCTTTCGGCATGGGCGCCACCTTTGGCGGCGTCTCAGGCGCCATGTTTGCAGCCTTCCAGGGCTTTGTGTCACCCGAATCCTTTAGCCTGATGGAGTCGGTCATGATCGTGGCCATGGTGGTGCTCGGCGGCATCGGCCATCTGCCCGGTGTCATTTTGGGCGCGCTGCTGCTGGCTGCCTTGCCCGAAGTGCTGCGTCATGTGGCCGGGCCGCTGCAGGCCATGACCGGCGGCCGGCTCGACGCGGCCATCTTGCGCCAGTTGCTGATTGCGCTGGCCATGATAGGCATCATGCTCATGCGCCCCCGCGGCCTGTGGCCTGCACCCGAGCACGGCCAGTCGCTGGCCCAGCGTCAAGGAGGGGCTTGAAATGAGCACGCCGATTCTTGAAGTCAGCGGCGCTTCCAAGCGCTTTGGCGGCCTGCAGGCCCTCTCCGAGGTGGGCATACGCATAGAGCGCGGGCAGGTCTACGGTTTGATCGGCCCCAATGGCGCGGGCAAGACCACCTTCTTTAACGTGCTCACCGGCCTGTACACCCCCGACTCCGGCCGCTTCCTACTGGCCGGCCAGCCCTATTCGCCGACGGCGGTGCACGAGGTGGCCAAGGCCGGCATTGCCCGCACCTTCCAGAACATCCGCCTGTTTGCCGAGATGAGCGCGCTGGAAAACGTGATGGTCGGGCGCCATGTGCGCACCCACTCGGGGCTGCTCGGCGCCATCTTGCGCACGCCCGGTTTCAAGGCCGAGGAGGCCGCCATTGCCCAGCGTGCCCATGAGCTGCTTGAGTATGTCGGTATTGCCCGCTATGCCGACTACAAGGCCCGCACCCTGAGCTACGGGGACCAGCGGCGCCTGGAGATTGCACGCGCCCTGGCCACCGACCCGCAATTGCTGGCCTTGGACGAGCCTGCGGCCGGCATGAACGCCACCGAGAAAGTGCAGCTGCGCGAGCTCATCGACCGCATACGCCGTGACCAGCGCACCGTATTGCTGATCGAGCACGACGTCAAGCTGGTCATGGGCCTGTGCGACCGCGTCACCGTGCTCGACTACGGCAAGCAAATCGCTGAGGGTGTGCCGGCCGACGTGCAAAAAGACAGCAAAGTCATCGAGGCCTATCTGGGCACGGGGGGACACTGAGATGGCGCAGACCCTGCTCAAAGTCAAAGGCCTGAAGGTGGCCTACGGCGGTATTGAGGCCGTCAAAGGCGTCGACCTGGAGGTGCATGAGGGCGAACTGGTTACCCTCATTGGCTCCAACGGCGCCGGCAAGACCTCGACCATGAAGGCCATCACCGGTTCGCTGCCGCTCTTAGGCGGCGAGATCGAATACCTGGGCCGCAGCATCCGCGGCTTGGGCGCCTGGGACCTGGTTCGCGATGGCCTGGCCATGGTGCCCGAGGGCCGGGGTGTCTTCACCCGCATGACCATCACCGAAAACCTGCTGATGGGTGCCTACATCCGCAGCGACAAGGCCGAGATCGCGCTTGATGTTGACAAGGTGTTTGCGCTCTTCCCCCGCCTCAAGGAGCGCCGCGACCAACTCGCCGGCACCATGTCCGGCGGGGAGCAGCAAATGCTGGCCATGGGCCGGGCCTTGATGAGCCGGCCCAAGGTCTTGCTGCTCGACGAGCCGTCCATGGGCCTGTCGCCCATCATGGTCGACAAAATTTTCGAAGTGGTTCAAGACGTCTACGCCCAGGGCGTGACGGTGCTGCTGGTCGAGCAAAACGCCAGCCGTGCGCTCAAGATTGCCGACCGGGCCTATGTGATGGAGTCCGGCCTGCTAACCATGACCGGCCCCGCCCGCGATCTGCTGGCCGACCCCAGGGTGCGCGCCGCTTATTTGGGCGAGTGAACGGCGGGCGAGTCAGCCGTGGCCAGGCAACCGTGGCCAGACCGTGGGCGAGTCAGCCCCGGGGAAGCTGCGCCTAGGCAGCGATGCGGCCTTTGAACAAGCCGCACGCACGCTGGGCCCGCTGCAATCGCGCCGAGGGCGGCGCTCGTACAGGGGCAGGGCTATGCCTTGCGAACCGAGCTTGGGTGAGCCTGTGGGAGCTGCGCCCTCGCAGCGATGCGGCGCCCGATCAGGCGCCACACCTCAAAGTGTGGCCCAACAAAAAGTCGGGCCTTGCCGAGCTCAGTAGCCGTAGCCGCCGCCACCCGAGCGGCCACCGCCGCCTGAGCGTCCGCTGCGGTTGCCACCGCCACCGCCACCACCACTGCGGTTGCCACCACCGCCGCCGCTGCGATTACCACCTCCCCCACCGCCCCGGTAGCCGCCACGGCTTGCGGGCAGGCCTGAAGACGGGAAGCCCGACGACAGATGCGAGCTGGGCTGCGCTTCATCGTCATGGATGCGCTGTGGCCGCGGCGCGGCGTTAGCGTTGCGCGGCATGCCTTGGCCTTGACCCTGACGGGGTGCGTGCGGCGCGTGTGAACCTGGCTGGCCCCGGTGTCCGTTAGCGGGCCCCTGGCCCGGGCCACGGCGCGATTGCCCGCCACCGCCACCGCCGCCACCACCTGCAGGCCGCGCCGCCTGGCCGGATCCGGCTGAGCGGCTACCGCCGGCAGCGCCTTTATTGGCGCGAATACGTTCCATCATTTCGCCACGCGCGGCTTTAGCGGCTGCGGCCATGACCTCGCGGCTGGGCGGCTTACCCAAACCGCCCCACAGCGTCTGGCGACCCATGGCCAGTGGCTCGGCCTTCTCGCCAGGCTCGGCCTCAAAGCCGGGCACCACCACTTTTTCAATGGTCTGCTTGGTAAAGCGCTCGATGTCAGCCATGAAGCCTTCTTCATCCAGGCAGACAAAGCTGATCGCCTGACCGCTCTTGCCCGCACGACCGGTACGGCCGATGCGGTGCACATAGTCTTCGCTGATGTTGGGGATCTCGTAATTGACCACATGCGGCAACTCGTCAATGTCGATGCCACGCGCTGCAATGTCGGTCGCCACCAGCGCCCGGATCTCGCCGCTCTTGAAGCCGCTCAGCGCCTGGGTGCGGGCGCTCTGGCTCTTATTGCCGTGCAGGGCCATGGCGGTGATGCCGTTTTTCTCCAGGTACTCGGCCACATTGTTGGCGCCGAACTTGGTGCGGGTGAACACCAGCACCTGGCTCCAATTGCGCTCATTGATGATGTGCGCCAGCAGCGCTTTTTTCTTGCCGCGTCCGACCGGGTGTATGGTCTGCTCAATACGCTGAACCGTGGTGTTGCGCGGCGTCACCTGAATATGCTCGGGGTCGCGCAGCAGCCCATTGGCCAGGTCGCGAATCTCGTCGCTGAAGGTGGCCGAGAACAACAGCGACTGCTTCTGCTTGGGCACCAGCGCCAGCACCTTCTTGATGTCATGGATGAAGCCCATGTCCAGCATGCGGTCAGCCTCGTCGAGCACCAAAATCTCAACCTTGCTCAGGTCCAGCGTACCCTGGCCGGCGTGGTCCAGCAGGCGGCCGGGGGTGGCCACCAGAATATCGACGCCGCTGCGCAACTGCGAAATTTGCGGGCTCATGCCCACGCCACCGAACATCACCATGGACTTGAGGTCCAGGTACTTGCCGTACAGCCGAACGCTCTCTTCAACCTGAGCGGCCAATTCGCGTGTGGGGGTGAGGATGAGCGCGCGCACCGCATTGGCGCCGCGCCTGTCCTTGGTGCGCTCGCGGCTGGAGAGCAGCTGCAGCATGGGCAGCGTGAAAGCCGCCGTCTTGCCGGTGCCGGTTTGGGCGCCACCGAGCAGGTCACCGCCCTTGAGCACCGCCGGAATGGCTTGTGCCTGAATGGGGGTGGGGGTGTCGTAGCCTTGCTCGCGCACAGCCTTGACGATGGCCGGAGCCAAGTTCAGTTCTTCAAAAGTCATTGGGTTAGAAAGCGCCCACCGGGCGCAGGGTTCGGCTCATCCGACCGCTTTGCTGCGGTCGCCAGTCTTGGCCGAAGGGGGACAAGGGGAGGGAGGGCTTGCGCGGGCGCAGGGCCCGGATTCTCCCAGCAGGAGTGCTGATGCCGCAGCAACTGGAGGCTAGCGGTGCGGGGATTGTGACATGGATCGACGGGTGGACTGTAGCCTCGCTTTTTAAGCCTATTTACAGCACCTGCTTCTAGACGCCGCCACACGGGATGAAATGGCTAAGTTTATGCGTTAGAGTAATGAATCCTTACTTTCGGAGAAGAGCGTGCTTGCCAAAATTACCGCCAAAAACCAGCTCACCCTGCCCAAGAGCCTGACGCAGGCCGTTGGGGCGACCGAGTACTTTGATGTCGAGGCCCGTGGCGGCCAGTTGATTCTGACGCCTGTGCGCATTCAGCGTGGTGATGCGGTGCGCGCCAAGCTGGCAGAGCTTGACCTTACCGACGAGGACATGGCTGCAGCAGTCACATGGGCCAGAGCGCCTGCGCCCGATGTGGTCAACGAGCCAGCCGCAGCCTATGTTGTGGTGCCAGCCAAGCCCAAGAAGCTTGCGGCAAAAAAGGCAAAGCCCAAAACATGAACACCGCTGTTCGTGTGGTGCTAGACACGAATGTGGTCTTGTCTGCGCTGGTGTTTCGCGGCGGCGCAGCCGGGCAGGTGCGGCAGGCTTGGCAGCGGGGGCAGGTGTTGCCGCTGGCCAGCACAACCACAGTGCAAGAGCTGGTGCGCGTGTTGGCTTACCCCAAATTTGACTTAACCAAGCCCGAGCGGGACGAGTTGCTGGCTGACTACCTGCCTTATGTTGAAACGGTGCGGATTGGGCATCCGCTGCCCACCGTGCCTCAATGCCGTGATCTTTCAGATTTGCCTTTCATGCACTTGGCGGTGGCAGGTAAAGCGCGGGCCTTGGTGTCTGGCGATCGCGATCTTTTGGCCATTGCGGCCGAGTTCGAGCGGGCCTGTGCCTGCCCCATTGTGTCAATCGATGTGTTTTGCCATACCTTTTGCTCTGGGTCATCGTCCAAGGACCTTGGAATGCCAGAAGGCTGGTCTTGAGCAGTGCGGGCCTAGCGGCCTTCCGGGGCGGGCTATCTGCCATCAGTCTTGTTGCCGAAGCCAGCGCGGTGCCTGCGAGCGCGGATAATGCTGGATTAATTGGCTGGCAAGCCTCGTCTTGACGGCAAACTCAAGTTCCTGCATCGGCCCGCACTCTGGCCATCTTTGCACCACCACCACACCATGTCCCAATACGTTTTCACCATGAACCGGGTCGGCAAGATCGTGCCGCCCAAGCGTCAGATCCTCAAGGACATTTCGCTGTCCTTCTTTCCGGGCGCCAAGATCGGCGTGCTCGGCCTCAATGGCTCGGGCAAGTCCACCTTGCTCAAGATCATGGCCGGCATCGACAAGGAGATCGAGGGCGAGGCCATGCCCATGGCCAATCTGAAGATTGGCTATTTGCCGCAGGAGCCCAAGCTCGATCCCAAGGCCTCGGTGCGCGAGGCCGTCGAAAGCGGCATGGCGCAGGTCAAGGCGGCGCAGCAGCGGCTCGCCGAGGTCTATGCGGCCTACGCCCAGCCCGACGCCG
>Ga0164293_10000978_pt1 | contig 23891 bp, 22 predicted proteins | sample GEODES118metaG_FD_111487 | JGI IMG/M metagenome (GOLD analysis project Ga0164293, IMG submission 111487) | Eutrophic lake water microbial communities from Lake Mendota, Wisconsin, USA - GEODES118 metaG | ecosystem: Environmental > Aquatic > Freshwater > Lake | place: USA: Lake Mendota...
AATCGAGTGGAAGAGTCGCTTCTCTTGAAATACATATGTGAATCCATCGCGCAATAACACTGGTACACCGTCTTTGCGTACATGAATATAGCGATACTCCGCAGGTTTAATAGACGACAATGAGAGTGCGCAAAGTAGATAACTCACACAATTAAAAAGTATTGCTTGCCCGATTCCGAGCGAGTCAATGAGCACTCCTGCAAGCGCTGGTCCAAATAATCGGCCAATATTTATATTGGCTGAATTCAGACTAAGTGCGCTCGGTAGTTTTTCCTCTCCCACAAGGGTGACGTAATAACTTTGACGGATCGGCCCATCTATAGCATTTGTGACCCCTAACAAGAATGCAGCAGCAATCACGTGCCAACTTTTCACTGAACTTGATATCACAAGAAAAGCCAATGCCATTGCAATAATTGCGGCACCTAAATTGCATCCGATTAACGCTCTCTTTGGATTAACCGAGTCCGCCAATTTCCCTGCATGCAAACTAAATATGAATCCGGGGAGAAATTGAGCAGCCACGACAACGCCAAGCAGCTGTGCGCTATCTGTTAGATTTAAAATCAACCAATCTTGTGCAACACGATGAGCCCAATTTCCTGAATTAGAAATTGTCGTACCAAAGAAATAATTCCGATAATTACGCTCGCGTAGCGCGATGAAGCGACTGCTTGCCTGCGACGGTGACCTCACCATCTCTACACGGTACTTGAGAAGAACTCTGCCAAAGGCGAGAGTCCAATTCGGTAAAGCCGAAATATTACGAATTGTTACTTAGTAACCCTCAGATAACTGGCCGAGGCCCTAGAAAATGGCGGGTATTTTTCTGCTCTTCCGGAGTTTGGATGCTGAGTGCGAATCGCTAGAAAAACGTTGCCAGTCGTGATTCTCATAAGTAGCATTTCCGGCTATCAAGACTATTTCGGTCTTGAAGAAAGTGCTTAGCCCTCCGGAAAGGTACTAAGAATGACATCAAAGAAAATGCGAAACGTCGTGCTCGCATTTGCATCCGCTTCGCTTTTGGGATCACTTCTCATTGGCGTACCGGCTGCAAAAGCTGCGACTGGCAAGAACTGTAAATTAAGCACACCAACAGCAACTGCTGCTTGTGATGCAATTACCGTCGGAGCTGTCGGAAAGGTCACTTCACTCGATCCTTCAAACAGCCTTCGCACGTCAAATCAGAATTACATCTCAAAGTTCCTTATTCAAGGAATGTTGTGGCGAATCGCCTCTGATGGAAAGCCAAAGAAAGACCTTCTCAGCGATGCTAAGCAATCGGCTGATGGTCTTACCTGGACGCTGACCCTCAAGAACATCAAGTACTCAGATAACAAGACTCAAGTAGTCGCTGATGACGCCGTATTCATGTTCGAACTTCTCAAGAAGGCACCTGTGCCACAACTTGCAGTCGTTGAAGATGTAACCGCACCTGATGCTAAGACCATCGTCATCAAGACAAAGACTCGTTTTAACGAGTTGCCGTATGCAATGGCAGGCATCTACTTCTGGATGAACCCACGTTCACTCGCATCCGATGCGAAGTACTGGGAAGCTCCACTGAGCGCAGGCCCTTACAAGATCAAGGAATGGAAGCTTGGCGATGACAAGATGGTCATCGAAGCAAATCCAAACTACTGGGCAAAGCCAGCTGTTAAGCAAGTTACCTACTTGGCTATTCCAGATCCAGTGACCCGTGTTATCGCGCTACGCCAGGGAACAATCGATTATGCATTCGATCTTCCTGCAGCTATTGCTCGTGGCCAGCTCGCTGACAAGAAGGTCTTCCGCTGGCAGCCAACACAGCTTCAGGGAACTTTCACCTTGGACTTCAACCTCCGCGATATGGAAGGTTGCAAAGATAAGGTTGTTTCCGCAGCAAGCTGTCTCACTGCAAAGAAGCAGCCATGGCACGATGCAAAGGTTCGCCAGGCGCTTTCAATGGCAGTGAACCGCAAGGCAATGGGCGACATCGCATTCTTCGGTGACGTCAAGGCAAGCTGTGCACTTACCTGGCCAGGACACCCTGCCTACAAGTGCCAGAACCCAGATCGCACCAAGCAGAACCTTGCTGGCGCGAAGAAGCTCCTTGCTGAGGCTGGATATCCAGATGGATTCCCAATCACAATCACCGTCTTCAACCGTCCAGGTTGGGCAGATGCAATCAGCATCATCGCCGCTGACTGGCGCAAGCTAGGTTCGAAGATGACTGTTACTACTGAGCCACAAACCGATGCTGTCGGTGGAGCTCGTCAAACCTCCGGTGAATACCAAGTTCAATTCTCCGGTGCAACTGGCGCACTTCCATCACAACTCCTCAATATCTATTGGGGTAAGGGTGGCGCATGGCAGAACTGGTCGGGCTCCTCATCAAACAGCGCAGATCTTGCCGCTCTTGATGCAGCCGTGACCGAGAAGGATCAAATCGCTCTCATCGCAGCAATTGAGAAGAAGATCTGGGAAGAGTCAGCACACATTCCTGTTGGACAACGTGCTGTATTCGGTGCAAGCCGCCTTCCTGCAAACGTCTTCTCCAATGTGAAGGGCAATGATCACTACTTCGTCAAGCAATCACCTCCACTTTCCTAGTCGAGGTCGTTGATCGAAGTACCACGTGATTAACCGAACAAGGTGAGGCCCGAAAAGCCTCACCTTGTTCTCACAATTAAAACCTCCTCAATAAGAATTAAATGTAATTCTGTGGTGATAAATCCATGAACTGGAAGGTGCCATGAGCGAATCTCAAAAGACCGCCGCCTCACAAGATGTGAAGATGGAGGTGGAAAAGAACCGAAACCGTGCCGCATTAAGGAGAACTTTCTTCGGGCGCGTGATTCGTTCGGTCGTTGTCGCTTTTTGGGTGATGGTCATCGCTTTCTCCCTCATTCGCTTGAGTCCAGGCGATCCAGTTCGGATGGCACTCGGTGCAGATGTCACCGAAGAAGCGGTTGAAGAATTTCGTACGCAACTTGGGCTCGATAAAGGAGTCCTCACTCAATTTTGGGATTACTTCTCTGGAATTCTCCGCGGTGACCTTGGCTACTCATATTTCTCAGGCCGAGATGTCACAGAAATTGTCGGTACACACCTGCCGGTGACTCTGATGATTATTGGGCTATCAATTGGATTTGCAGCGATCATCTCCATTCCATTGGCGCTCTATGTCGCCATGAGTAAGAGCAATACTGTGAACTATCTCTTCCGAGCGCTCACCTCTATCTCGCTCGCAATCCCAGGCTTCTTCTTAGCTCTGATGGGGCTGCTTGTCTTTGGTGTCTATTTCAACATTGCACCAGCGGCAGGGTACGAAGGCGCATTCCCGGCAAACTTGAAATACCTCTGGCTCCCTGCGTTAGCCAACTGTGGCTCGCTTGTACCAGTGCTTGCGCGAGTCTTGCATTCCTCGATTGTGGACACTCTCGACGAAGAATTTGTCGAAACCGGCGTTATTCGTGGAGTGCGAAAAGGAAAGTTCTATTGGTCCTACTTACTTCGCCCCTCATTGGCGCCAACTGTCGTTCTCTTGAGTTACATGGTCGGCGTCATGATTGGCGGCACAGTCATCATGGAGACCATCTTCTCGCTCCCTGGAATCGGTCGGGAGCTCATTACAGCTGTTGACGGACGTGATTATCCCGTTGTGCAATCGATTGCGATGATTTTCGGGTTGATCGTCGTCTTCTTTAGTTTCGTCGGCGACTTAACCGGCTACCTACTCGATCGGAGAGTGACTCTCTCATGACAACCGAGGTAAAAAAGAAGAAATTTATCAAGGAAGGCACCTTTGGTATCTATACCGGGTTCTTCATGCTGGGCTCACTAATCGTTGCTGGACTCATTATCCCGCGCGTCAGCAAGTACAAACCTAACGATCTCGCTTCGATGCCACTTGCACCACCAAGTCGCGCAAATTGGTTCGGCACTGACGTGCTCGGTCGAGATGTCTTCGTCCGAGTCTTTGATGCTGTCTTCATCGATCTCGGCACGGCAATTATTGGTGTGTCAATTCCGCTAGTGGTGGGAACTGTGATTGGAACTCTCCTTGGAATATCACAAAACAAGCGAGTGAATTCTTTGGTTGGATCAATTATCGATGGTATTAACGCCTTCCCATTTCTAGTTTTTGTGATTGCCATGATTGCATTTATCGGTCCGGGAGTGGGCAGTATTGTGCTGGCAATCTCTCTTGTGAACTGGGCTCGCTATGCGCGTATCGCAAGAACCCGAGCAGTGGTGGTAAATCAACAAGGTTATGTTGAAGCTGCTCGAACGCTTGGCTTCTCGAAAAAACGCATTCTCTTTAAGCACATCATTCCCAATGTTTCATCTGAGACTCGCGCGTATGCGCTCAGCGATTTTATTATCGTCATCATCGCTGTCGCTGCGCTCTCATTCCTTGGTCTTGGCATCAAGCCACCACAAGCGGAATGGGGCGGAATGATTCGCGATGGAAAGGATCTCCTCACAGTTGGATTCTGGTGGCCAACTGTCTTCCCAGGAATTGCGCTCTGCTGGGCTGGAATTGCAGTCGCTTTCATTTCCGAGGGTCTGACGCGACGTATGCGAGAGGTAGGAACCCGATGAGCACGCCGAATAAACCGCTGATTCAAATCAAAGATGTTGTCATTGGTATTCCACATAAGCGGCGACCTACTTTAATCATCGTCAACAATGCAAATTTCGATATCAATTACGGTGAGATGGTTGGCATCGTCGGTGAGTCCGGCTCCGGTAAGACGATGATTTGTCGCACGATGATTGGAACACTTGAGCGTCGTGGCGGAAAAATCCTCTCTGGCGATGTGGTCTTCGAAGGTCAGAGCCTTGCTACGGCCTCTGAGTCTGACTGGAAGAAGTTGCGCGGCAAGTCGATTGGCTACGTACCGCAGAGCGCGCTTGCTGGCCCAAACCCTGTTCTTACTATTGAAGCGCAGCTTGCCGAGGCGCTTCGAAACACTGGTGATACCAAGAACATCAAGGCTCGCTCTAAGGAACTTCTTGATTTGGTGAAAATCCGACGCGTGGATACCGTGATGAAACAGTATCCGTACCAACTCTCTGGCGGAATGCGCCAACGCGTAATGATCGCCTGTGCGTTAGCAACGAGTCCAAAACTTCTTATTGCTGATGAGCCAACCACTGGTCTGGATGTCACAGTGCAATCCCAAATCATGGATCTCCTCAAAGAGATTCGTTCCTCAATGGGCACTGCCATCGTCCTGATCTCACATGACCTCGCGCTAATCGACGAGGTGTGTGACCGAGTGGTCGTCATGCATGCAGGCGCCACAGTTGAAGTGGGAAGCGTCAAGGATCTGGAGAAGCCACGACACCCATACACAATCGCCCTCAACTCATCACGAATTGATATTGCAGAGCCCGGGAGTGAACTTGTCACTATCAAGGGCAGCGCGCCATCGGTTGGAGAATGGAACCCTGGCTGTCGCTTCGCAGATCGTTGTTCGATTGTGCAATCAGATTGCCGTATTGGCGATCACCCTGCACTCATCGGCGGAAGTGGCACTCATCAAACTGCGTGTATCCACACTGAACTATTGGAGCGAATCTAATGGCTGAATTTCTTCTCGAAGCTAAGAACGTTAGCGTCACCTTCGGTTCTGGCGCCACCAAAGTCGAAGCAGTAAAGAACGTCTCCCTCACCTTGCGCGCTGGAGAACCAATCGGAATTGTTGGTGAGTCAGGTAGCGGTAAATCCACACTTGCTCGCGTGCTCGCTGGACTACAAGTTCCTACAGAAGGAGAAATCTTCTTCAATGGCGAGCCGGTATATAAAGGTGCCAAGTCCTACACAGGTGAAGCACGACGCCAGGTGCAGATGGTCTTCCAGGACCCTTATGGAAGCCTCAACCCACAACTCACTGGATTAAATGCAGTAGCAGAAGCGGTGCGTATCCACGACAAAACTAATAAGGAGCTCTCCGAGACTCGCGCTTTGGAGTTGCTGCGCCGAATGGGTATTGCAGAGCTCGATGCCATTAAGAAACCACGACAACTTTCGGGCGGTCAACGCCAACGAGTGAGTGTGGCACGCGCGCTCTCTGCAAGTCCCACCGTCCTTCTTGCCGATGAACCTACCTCTGCAATCGATCAAAGCGCCCAAGCGCAATTGCTCAACCTTTTCCGCGGTCTACTCGATGATGGCCTAGCGATTGTCTTGGTTTCTCATGACCTTGGTGTCATTCGATATCTCACCAATCGCGTCTACGTGATGAAAGATGGCGTCTTCGTCGAATCTGGAATAACAGAAGAGATTTTTAATGATCCTCGAGAGGAATACACAAAAATTCTTCTCGCTTCGATACCAGGCACTCTGGGCACAGCTGCACGTCAGAAATTACAACAAGGCTAAAAGCCTGTTGAGTTATTCAAATGTCAGGACAAGGGTTACGCGCAGGAGCAGTTAATCTCACGATTAATCCAGAACTTGGTATGGCAAAGGGAGGATTGCGCCTCTTTGGCAGCCCCATCGAGAAGGTTGATGATGACCTCTATCTTGGCGCGATTGTGTTGCAGTCAGGCGGCGCCACACTCTGTCTGATTGCCTGCGATCTTGGTAATTCACGGACCGAAGAAGCGCTTGAGATTCGTACCAGAGTTGCAGAAGCTCTGGAAATTCCTGTCGTTAATGTGATGTTTAATCTCAGCCATAATCACAGCGCGGCTGATCTTCCGACGATGCTTAAAGGAAATGCACAGAGCGATGCGATTGCGCGCAGTGAACGCTATTTCGATTTTGTTATCGAACAGGCAGTCTTGGCGGCAACAACGGCACAGTCGCAACTACGGCCAGCGCGAATGGCGCATGCCTGGGGTGAAAGTGATCTCAACATCTATCGCCGAGAGTGGAATGGAGATCAAGACATTCTTGGTGAAGTTCCCGGCCATCGCGTCGATGATTCAGTTGGAGTTATTCGCTTTGATGATCTTGAAGGGAATCCAATTGCAATTCTCTTTAGATACTCCTGCCACCCTGTGGTTAATGGCGCCCAATCCCCTACTCTCTCTGCAGATTTTCCTGGACCAGCGCGAAAAATCGTCGAGAAGAATGTCGGCGGAACCGTTCTCTTTCTCCAAGGGTGTGGCGGCAATATCAACCCGCAGGTTGGTATCGGGTACGAGAAAGATTGCTCTGAAGAGGTCTACCGCATGGGCACCGCACTTGGCGCCGAAGTTGTTCGCGTTGCGCTCGGCCTGCGAACCAATAAATTCCAAAACGAGCGCGTTCTCCTGAACAACGTCCCAAACATACTCTTCAAGCCGTGGAGAGAGCGAAGCGATCATCCCGAAGTCATACTTAACGCGAGTCACGAAATTGCCAAATTCAATTTCGTCGAACTTCCAACAAAACAGGAAGCAGATGCCCTGGCTAAATATTGGGAGAACGAGATTGTTGAGCGAGAAAAACGCGGGGCTCTTACGTGGGAGATTCGCGTCGCCAAGAAGATGAAATTGTGGGCGGATTCTGTGGTTGCTGGCGTCGCCGAAGCTAATCCATCCCGTGATTTCGAAGCGCACGCATTCCGCATCGGCGATCTTGCAATTGTTGGGCTCAATGTCGAAGCGTTCTTTGAAACTGGCGAGGAGATTAGAGCAAGCTCACCGTGGCCAGATACATTCGTCCTCGGATACACCAATGGCACCATTATGTATCTGCCCCGCGCGCAGGATTATCCGAAGAACGGGTGGAAATGGCCCAACACCCATGCGCTTCCAGATTTGTTGCCACAGTCATATTGTCAGCCAGCGCAATGGCACCCAGATTCCGAACAGAAAGCAGTACGAGCAGCTATTTCAGTGCTTAACAAATTGAAGTAAGGCGCTCACAAGTAATCTACGTTCAGACGCGTAGATCAATTGTTGCGCCACCATCGACCACGATGGTTTGCCCATTAATGTACGAAGCTTTCCTTGAAGCTAAGAAGACGACAACCGCAGCTTGCTCCTCAGGCCGCCCCATCCGCTTCATCGGAACTGCTTGCGCAAATGCCTCATGCGTGACCTCTTTGCCATCGACAAAGATGCGATTTGCCGTTTTAGTAAACCCTGGCGCAACTGCAACTACGCGAATATTCTCCGGCGCCCATTCGACTGCAAGAGTGCGGGTGAGCGCTTCCAGTCCTGCCTTAGACACTGAGTAAGAGAGGCGACCTGGCAATCCAATTCTCCCCGCGATTGACGCGATGGAGATGATTGACGGAAAGGGAGATTTCACAAGGTGCGGATATGCCGCGCGGCAGCATCGAAAAGCGCCATCCAAATGGACATTTGTAATAAAGCGCCAATCTTCATCGGTGTAACTACTAGTGAGACCTTGTCGGAAATTACCTGCGTTATTTACGAGCACATCAAGTCGACCAAAACGCTTGATAATCGATTCGATTCCGCTATCAACTGAGGGCGTGGATCCAACATCCATGGCAACAGTAAGCACGTGCTCACCACTTGGATCTAGGTTTTTGGCCACCTCCAGCGCAGCTTCTTCGCGAAGGTCTGAGACGACTACGTCATACCCTTCATCGAGAAATTGCTTGCACATTTCTGAACCTAGAGCGCCAGCGCTGCCTGTGACCAGTACGACAGGTCTTTCATTTTTCGCCATGAACGGAAGTCAAGCATTGTGCTGCGAGATAAACAAGCGCTTTCGGCAGGGGTGAATTTCATATCCGTGAATGAGTTGATGTCACCAAATAGCAGGAGGCGGTAGGGTACCGCTCATGGAAATTTACGAAGGTCAAGTCGTCATTGTTGCCGGCGGCGGCGCAGGTATTGGTGCCGCAGCTGCCACCCTGCTTGCTTCGAGAGGCGCAATAGTCGTTGTCTCCGATGTCGTACTCGCCAATGCTGAAAAAGTTGCTGCGGAGATAAATGGGTCTGGCGGTAAAGCGGTAGCGCGCGAGCTGAACGTAGCCGATCAAAACGGAGTGTCGAATTTCATCAACACAGTTGCGAAAGAATTCGGCCGACTCGATGCAATTGTCAACAGTGCAGGAATCGTCGGTCCAACTAATACTCCCCTAGAAAAGATCACTGCTACAGATATCGAGAAGGTTCTGGCAATCAATCTGCTGGGCGCCATCTGGCTGACTCAAGCCGCTCTTCCCATCATGAAAGCTGCTCAGTATGGCCGAATCGTTCATGTTGCATCTATTGCGGGCAAAGAAGGCAACCCCGGCATGACGCCGTATGTACTCTCTAAGTCGGCGATGATTGGTTTTGTAAAAGCTGTCGCCAAAGAGGTAGCAACCGAGGGAATCACCGTCAACGCCATCGCTCCTGCTGTTATCAAAACGCCAATGAATGCAAATACCAGCGAAGAGACGCTTAAGTACATGATTTCTCGAATCCCGATGGGGCGATTAGGCGAGGCCGATGAAGTTGCAGAGATGATTTCATTTGCAGCTTCAAAAGCGTGCTCGTTCACAACTGGGTTCTGCTTTGATACTTCAGGCGGCCGCGCAACGTACTAATTGAGCTACGTAAGCTGTAGGGCGCTCCAGTCTGGATCACTATCAATTCCCACTAATTCATCAGGAAGCTCTGGCATCGTAAATCGCCAGCCAGTTGTCGCGCTTTCGCCCTCAATTTTCTGCTTTGCAACAATAAGTTCGGCGAGCGCATCAACACTCGCCCCGGGCGCTGAGTACTCAATGGAAATACTCTCGACATCGAGAATTGATGCGACTTGGCTATGCCAGTTGTCGTATACGTGCCACGAGACCGGAAGATTCTTCTCGGCTAAATAATCATTGAGTTGAAGCAATCTTGATAGTCCGCCCTGGCAGGTGGTGTCCAGGCGCAAGATATCTACTGCGCCAGTTTCGACAAATGCTTGTGGGTGATAAAGATGCGTCTCATCATCTCCACTTGCAAGTGGAGAATTAAGAAGCGAGCGTAGTTTCTTCAATTCCATGAGGCTGCCAGAGACAAATGGATCTTCTACCCACGCTAAATCAAGGCCACCAACAATCTTCATAACATCCTCTGCCGTGCGGCAAGAGAATGCCAAGTCAGTTGACACCGGACAGAGCTTGGTATCAAGTGCGGCAATGATCCGCTCACGAGTTAACTCTGGCGTGAGTCCAACCGGAAGTTTGACGCCTTTGGCACCTGCGGCAACTGCAGCGCGTACCTCCCATTCAATATCTTCTGGGCCGCGCGAAGGTGGATAGCCAATCACAGCCCACTTTGCAATTTTCTTCTCACTCTTTCCAAAGAGTTGAGCCACGCTCTTACCCGCGCTCTTTGCAACCGCTTCGTGTGCTGCCAAATCAACTAAAGAAAATCCGCGAAGTGCGGCGCCTGACGACAATGGTGCACTTGCTCTGCGATAGAGCGCATCCCAGGCAGCCACGGGATCACCAGTGAAGATTTCTTTATACGCTGGTGCAATCAACGTGTTCACGCACTCTGCAACAGGAAGGCCGCGATCTAAACCGTAAGCATGACCGACGCTGCCATCTGTTAACCGAACGGTGGCTAGGCAATACCCCCGCGCCTTGATGAGGTACTCGCCAAGCTGGACAGGACGTGGCAGAACCACGGTTATCCGGCGTGCGGATACTTCTGCAATTCGAGCAGTCGCTTCTCTCATGGAAGACACCTTTTCGCCCTTCACTGCCTGCCGTCAAATGCCCCTCCAATGGCGCTAGCGCGGATTTTGAGGGTTTTTCGGTGGCCGGAAAGGTCGCGACGAGAGTGGATGAGCGCTTATTCGCCTACCCCAAACGTTATGAAAAATACATATAAATTCTCCATAAATGCCTTGATTCACTCACGGAAAACTGGTGGGCTTGGCAGGCAAATAGGGCTCCGGAAGGGCCCTAACTTGAGCTCCATTTCACTTGGCGCCAACTGAGTTAGGAGAAAGTAAATGAAGAAATTCCGTACCCGCATTGCGGCGATTGCAGCGATGAGCTTTGCTGCAACCTTCGCAGTAGCGGCTCTGCCATCACAAGCAGAAGATGTAACCCTTAAGCTGGTTATGGCTGCTTACACCGATGACATGGTCGATTACTACGATGGCCTTGCTCAAGACTTCGAGAATGCCAACCCAGGAATCAAGGTTGAGGTTGACGTTGTCGCATGGCCAGAAATTGGTCAAAAGGTCAAGACCCTCATTGCCTCTGGTCAATCACCAGACATCGTAAACAACGATGAATTCGCAGGTGAAGCCGCAGCAGGTCTGCTCTATCGTGCAGATCAAATTGTTAGCGCACCCGTCCTCAAGGACATCATCCCTGCATTCCTCGATAACTCAAAGTACAAGGGAACTGCTTATGCAGTACCTGACCTAGCTTCTGCTCGTGCGTTCTTCTGGAACAAGCAACTTATTGCAGGCGCTGGCGTTAAGGCTGCTCCAAAGACTTGGGATGACATGCTCGCAGCTGCGAAGGCAGTGAAGAAGAAGTATCCAAAGGTCTACCCATACTGCCTCCCACTAGGACCTGAAGAAGCACAGATGATCTTCACTACCTGGGGTGGCGGAAATGGCGCACGTCTATTCGACGCAAAGGCCAACAAGTACACACTTAACAACAAGGATTTCAAGGCATCACTTGACTTCCTCAAGAAGCTCGTCGATCAGAAGTTGACGCAGCCAAACCCAGGTAAGACCAACCGTACCGATGGCTGCTGGGCGCTCTTTGCAGCGGGCAAGGTAGCTATGGTTGACGGTGGCGTCTTCCTTCCAGATTGGCTATCCAAGAACGGTGGCGAGAACATTGACTGGGCAGCGGGTGCATTCCCACATGCCAAGGGCAAGTCAGATATCACCGTAGGTGTTCAGGATTACTTCAAGGGTTACAAGGCCAATGGCCGTCAAGCTGAAATCCAGAAGTTCCTCACCTTCCTCTTCGAGCCAGCTAACTACCAAGGCTTCTTGAAGGCAGCCGGTGGATTCATCCCTGCAACAAAGAGCGCTGGAAAGCTTGCTGAAGAGGACCCAATCATCGGGCCTTACGTCAAGCTCCTTCCAAAGGCGATCTTCTACCCAGGAACCGTTGGATCATGGCAGGCATGTAAGACAGCGATCGTCACCTACATGGGTAACGCAATGTCTAATACCGGTAAAGCACTTACCAGCATGCAAGCAAAGTGCGATGCTGCACATAAGAAGACTAAGTAACCAGAGAACCGGTTAGTTACCCTTCTGCAATTAGCATGAAGTAACTGAGCAAAGGCAAGGCCTCATTAACTGAGGTCTTGCCTTTGCTAGTACATCAAAACCTTTATTAAGGAGTCGACGTGGTAGCCGCACCAGTGAAGAAGGAACCTTTCTATAAAGCTCTTCCTTGGCTCAGCGGAACTCTTTTTCTCATCATTGGCTTCGTCTTGTGGCCCACCCTTGAGCTCTTTCTTATGTCATTTCGAGCTGTTGATATCTCAGGGCTTATTGAAGGATGGGCAGGGCTAGAAAATTATCGCGCCCTGATTGCCAACATCGACCTGCCTCCCGTTCTTCGGAGAACCGTCATTTGGTTAGTCGTTGTCGTAGGAATGACTTTGGCGCTCTCTTTGCCGCTTGCACAATTAATGAATGCCAAATTCAAAGGACAAAAAGTACTTCGTTACTCCATCATCATTCCTTGGGCAGCTTCGCTTGTAATCACTGCGACTTCCTTCAAATGGATTCTTGATCCTTATTACGGAATGATGAATTTGATCCTTAAAGACTTGGGAATAATCAATGAAGATGTAGATCTGCTGGGTAATCCATCTACCTCTTTCATAGTCTTGCTCGTCGTGGCGATCTTCGTCTCCCTTCCCTTTACAAGTTATGTACTTTTAGCTGGCTTGCAATCCATTCCTGGTGAAGTGCTCGAAGCTGCGAAGGTAGATGGCGCTGGCGCATGGAAGGGATATTGGACGATTATCTTCCCGCTACTTCGACCAGCCTTCCTCGTTGCAGCCGTGATTAATGCCGTCTACGTATTCAACTCATTCCCTGTCATCTGGGTGATGACTAAAGGAGGTCCCGGTTATGAAACCGATACTTCCACCACCTTTGCCTATAAGGTCGCCTTTGGAGATCAAGATATTGGGCAATCAGCATCGCTAGCTGTTGGCAACTTCCTTGTTATTTTCATTTTTATCATGTTCTTCCTGAAATTATCTAAGTGGCGGGAGTCGGATCAAACATGAGCGTACCTGCGCTAATTGTGAAGCGACGGATAAAAGGTTTCATTCTCTCCGTCGTGGGTTTGGCAACGGCTGTAATCTTCCTCTTTCCCTACATCACGATGTTAAGTACCGCGCTCAAGCCCAAGAGCGATATCACTGATATCCCACCTACCTATCTGCCAAAGGAATACATCTGGAGTAACTTCATCAAAGTCTTCTCGGAGATTGCCTTTGGGACGTACATGAAGAACACGATCTTCATTGCCTTGGCAACGATGGTCATCGGACTCATCGCCTCAATTCCTGCCGGTTACTACGTCGCCCGACACCACTTCCGCGGCCGAACGTTCTTCTTACTGGTTGTGCTCATCACGCAGATGTTCTCTCCCACCACGTTACTCATTGGAATCTTCCGAGAGATGTCAGTTCTTGACCTTATTAATACCTATACGGGCCTAATCTTGGTAAATGCCGCATTCAATCTAGCCTTTGCCGTATGGATTCTCTCAAGTTTCTTCCGTTCGATCCCGAAAGAGATCGAAGAGGCGGCGCAAATTGATGGCTGCACCAAATTCCAAGCATTTCGAATTGTTGCGCTCCCCCTCGCACTTCCTGGAATTGTGACCACTGCAATCTTTATCTTCATCGCAGCATGGAACGAGTTCGTTGTTGCCTACACCTTGGCCAGCCAGCCTGCGAAGCAACCATTCTCGGTTGGTCTCTCGCTTCTTACTGGCTACTACGAAGTGAAGTGGAACTACCTCTTCGCTGGTTCGCTCATTGCGATCATTCCGGTCGTGCTTCTCTTTATCTTTATCGAGAAATATCTCGTGAGTGGACTTACCGCCGGTAGCGTGAAATAACCATGGGGCGTTACAACGCCTTCACCTTCCCCTACACCTTCTTTCGCGAACGCGCCTCGACGGTAATTCCCCAGCTACGCGAAGTGGGCTTTACCGGAATTAACCTCGCGCTCAACTATCACGCAAGCCGTGACTTCCTTATTCGTCAAGGGCCAGCGCTTGAATATCTTGCCGATGGTTTTCATTACTATCGCCCCAATTATTCAAAGTATCCAATAGGGGCAATCACTCCCCATGAGTCAGACACCCTCCCCGATAATCGAGCGCTTGAGGAAGTTCTCGAAGCAGCGGCAACCGAAAACTTTGAAATTAATGCGTGGGCCGTCTTTATGCATAACTCAGCAATTGGAATCCGTCATCCTGAGGCTACCGTTACTAATTGCTTTGGCAATCGCTTCATTTCGGAGCTCTGCCCGAGTAGTCCAATGATTGCCGGTTACATCTCTGGGCTGACCGCCGACCTCAGCTCGCGCGGCATAACTACCCTTGCCATTGAATCGCTCCACTTCCATGGCGCACACCACGGCGAGCACCATGAGCGTTTCTTTCTCGACATGGGCCCGATTACAGCCTTTTTGCTCTCGCTCTGTTTCTGCCAATGGTGTATCTCGCAATTCTCCGGCGATGGCCACGCTCTGAAAAATAAGGTGGCCGAACTCTTACAACCGTTCCTGTCAGATAGCGATCCCTGGCTCACGCTCCCGCTAACGAAAACCACTCTCGGTGAAATCTGTGGAGTTGAACTGCTCGAATACCTCTCCTCACGAGAGGTGGTTATCGCGCAGCGCTATAAAGAAGTTTCCGAGATTGCCACAAGCCATAATGTGCAAACCAAGTTCATTGATCAGGCTCCTCTGATTGATGGTTCTGAAAGCGCTCCCCTAGCAAAGAGCTGGCAAGTGGGCATTAATAACGCGCTAGTCGACCAACATATTGATGTGTACGAGCCCTTGATTTATCGAAAAGGTGCGCAGGAGGTAAGCGAGGTTGCAGCACATTATCGAAGTGAGCTCACAAGTGATATCACCGCAATCTTGCGTCCGACCTTCCCAGATAACCTGAGCGAACAAACTCTCATCGAAAAAGTAGCGGCCTTGAGGGCAGCAGGAATCTCAAATATTGATTTCTATCTTCTTGATGCGATGCGCCCACGTGATGTGGAATGGATTAAGCGAGCTCTTACTTCTTAATCCAAGGGATTCGCTTTGGAGTAAAGCCGCCGTCAATGGTGAGAATCTCGCCAGTGATGTAGCTAGCATCATCCGAGAGGAGGAACTTAACTCCTCGAGCAATCTCATCTGGCTCGCCGAAACGATTCATCGCATGCATCCCCTGAATGGATGGATCCAAATACCCATTCTTCGTGGCATTTACGACCAGTGGCGTATTGATATAGCCAGGAGCAATTGCATTGATGCGGATTCCAAATTCTGCCCATTCCACCGCAAGGGTACGAGTGATGGCATCGATACCTGATTTCGCAACCGAGTAGGGCAACCTGCGCGGCCATCCAAAATTATGCGCCAGCGATGAGAAGTTTACGAATGCGCCTGGCTTCTCATGTTTGATCAGATAGCGGGCTACTGCTTGGTTCATAAAGAAATGGCCATCAAGGTGAACATCAAGTACCTCGTGCCATTGCTCTGGGGTCATATCAATGCTCGCATGATTGGTGCTATTGCCCGCACAGCACACAAGACCAGAGATATCTCCAGCCCACTCGAGAGTTTTTGCGACTACAGCGGCCGCTCCGATGTCGGTGGTAATCACTGATTCAATAAATAGCGCACGCCCTGGGAACTTCTTGGCCAGCTCCTCGAAGCCACCAATTTTTAAATCGGCGGAGACAACTTTTACGGTGGGCCAATCCGTAAGCAATCGCTCTGCTGAGGCAAGACCAATTCCGCTGCCGCCACCAGTGATGATTACCGTTGAATGCTCAGCCATGGCTACTCGACCCAGAGCGTTGCTTCAACTTCAACGCATAGTTCCGGCAACATCAGTCGACTAATCTCAACAAACGAACATGCCGGCAAGATATCTGCAAAGAATTCGCCATGCGCCTTTGCTACTCCCGGCCAATCTTCGATATTGGTGAGAAAGACTCGAGTGCGAATGGTGTTCTCATACGTAGCGCCAAGCTCTTTCACTGCTTTTTCGATTTCAGCGAGAATGTACTTCATCTGCCCGTAGGCATCATGTGGGTGCATTACCTGGCCATCACGCGTGGTGGCGCTAGTTCCGCTGACTTCAATCAAATTACCCATTCGAACAGCACGGGAGTATCCAACAATCGGAGCCCAAGGACGATTACCGTCTACGCGACCAATTTCCATTTCGTGGAAACCTCTCTCATAAATTATTTCTGCAATGAATTTCGTACTGCACGCCCTGGAAGATTATCCGTTCGAACTCCATCCCACAATGTCGGTGTTCCGTCTATCCAAACATTGACGAAACCAGCGGCTGGAACTCTTGGTGATTCATACGTTGATCGATCAATGACTGAATCTCGGTGTAGAAGAACCAGATCTGCTCGATAACCCTTCTTTACCAATCCACGGTCGGCCAAACCCAATCGACGTGCCGGCCGCCCGGTCATTCGTGCTACTGCACCTTCAAAGCTCAGTACGCGCTCATCCCGACCATAGACACCTAAGTAACGAGCGAATGTCCCATACCCGCGAGGATGTGGGCGGTTGCCTACAAGAATGCCATCGCTGCCCGCCATATGTTTCGGGTGCGCCATGATGGAGCGGACATTTGGTTCATGTCCTCCATGTAGGACTGCGGAAACTTTGTAGTTTTCCGCATCTAGGAAATCCAGATAGAACTCGACTGGATCTTTGCCGGCACGTTTTGCCGCCTCATCAAAGCGCATGCCAACTAATTCGAGCGATTTTTCAACGCCAGCAATAACAATTGTTTCAAAATTCAGAATGTTCCCATGGGCGCCATCAGAACCGGTGACCATCAGCTCATGGATAACTTTCTTGCGCACCTCAGGTTCACGAAGTCGCATCCGCATTGTTTCGATTCCCCCTGCTTGCACCCAGGATGGCAAGAGTGCATGCAGATATGTCATACCAGCTAAATATGGATAGCTATCCAAGGTGATATCTACTCCGGATCGCTCACCCTGGGCAATGAGGTCAAATAACAACTCAGTTTTCCCATGATATTGCGGAGAGCTCATATGGCAATGTGTCAGATGGAGCGGCGCACCAGAGGAATGGGCGATGTCAATGCAATCAGTCACCGCTTGCAGGAAGTCGCGGCCGTAGTTTCGATGGTGCGGGCAGTAGTAACCGCCAAACTTTGCCACTACAGAGTTCAATGCGATTAACTCATTATCATCTGCATACATTGCCGGTGTATAGGTGAGCCCTGCAGAGAGACCTACCGCCCCCTCTTTCATACCTTGTTCGACGATTGCCTGCATCGACTTTAATTCGTCAGCAGTGGCAACCCCTGGTTCACTCCCCTTCACTAGCATCCGCACATTTCCATGTGGAATCAGATAGGCAACGTTCACAGCGGCGCCGTTGTCGACATAGGTTAAATACTCAGCAACTGACTTGAAGTTCCAATTGATATTTGTTGGATTTCCATTCCAGCCAAAGAGCTGTTCGCGAATCTCCTGTTGCGTCTGCTCGTTAGTTGGCGCGTAACTCAAGCCATCTTGTCCAACTACTTCCAGGGTTACCCCTTGGGTTACTTTCGCCAAGTGCTCATGATCGGAAATCACTGCAAGGTCTGAGTGGGCATGCATATCGATAAAACCAGGAGTAATCGTGAGCTCTGAGCCATCAATTACCTTGCCTCGCTCATCACCTTTAAGGACATCCCCAACCGTGGCAATCACGCCATCAATTACTTGAAGATCAGCCTTTACCGCCGGACGTTCACTTCCATCGATAACACTTCCACCACGAATGACAAAGGTGCTCAAGGTTTACGTCCTTCAATGGTGTTGAACATTGGCGTGTACCCAGCTAGCAATCCGCCATCGACAACCAGCTCCGCACCAGAAATCCACTCGGATCGGTCTGAAACAAGGAAGAGCACCATCTCGGTAATATCTTTTGGCGTACCCACTCTCCCCATCGGATACCAAGGCTTTAAATCTTCAAAGACTTGTGGGTTCGATTTTGCTCGCTCAATCCACGCCTCGGTCGCAATCGTTCCTGGGACAACCGTGTTGCAGCGCACGCCGTATTCACCATATCGCACCGCCACAGAGCGAGTGAGTTGATGGACGCCAGCTTTTGCAACCGAGTAAGCATCGCTGCCGAACATGCCCTTTGCATTAACCGTGCCAATGTTAATGATGTTTCCACGTTTGCGATTCATAAACATGGGTAGTACCTCTTTGATGCACAGGAATGCGCCAGTTAGCGTGATTTTCAGGGAGTTATTCCATGATTCAAGTGAGGTCTCATGGAGTGCTTCTGCCTCATGGACCATTGCATTGTTCACTAATACATCGATCTCGCCAACATCTTGGGTGATCTTCTTGAATGTTGCTTTGACAGCCTGCTCATCACCAAGGTCGAGTTGATATCCGTAAGCCTTACCGCCTATTTCGTGGATATCACTCAAGGTTTTTGAAAGCGTATTTGGGTCAATCTCGATAAGCGCAACTATCGCTCCGTCGGCACACGCTCTGAGCGCCATTTCTCGACCAATACCCCTACCCGCGCCCGTGATGACAATTTTCTTTCCGGCGATATCACTCATCTTCACTCCTTTAGTAAACGGATTTACAAGGCAACGACAAAATCAATTTCTACAAGAATCTTCGCGAGGTCTGACCCCACGGTAGTACGGACCGGAAATGGCGCCGTGAAAAATTCTTGATACACCTCGTTGTAAGCAGCAAAATCTCGAGCGACATCCTGCAGATGGGTGGTTACCTTGACTACTTGATCAAGCGTTGCGCCTTTTTCTGCCAATATCGCTTGAAGATTCTTTAGTACTTGTCGAGTCTGATCCTCAATCCCTACTGCTTCGACTTTATTCGTCGCTGGATTTGCTGGCCCCATGCCACAGGTATAGAGAAAACCGTTGGCAACCACGCCATGTGAGTAGGCGCCCCCTGGATTTGGTGCGCCATCTGAGAAGAAATGTTCAATTACTGGTTTTGTCATAGCTACTTTCTCCTAATTCATTCGCTCGAGTGGGTGTTCGGTGTCTATCACGCGAATGGTCCGTGATTTACTCCGCATTACTATCGACTGGCTTCGCATGCCAGCGTTGGTGTAGCGAATTCCTTTAAGTAATTCGCCATCAGTGATGCCAGTTGCTGCAAAGAAATGATCCTCGCCAGATACCAAATCGTTTGTGGTGTAAACGCGGCTGAGATCAAGTCCTGCCAAATCGGCAGCAGCGCGTTCTTGATCAGAGCGCGGATGAAGCTTTCCTTGGATCTCTCCGCCCATGCATTTCATGGCACACGCGGCGATGATGCCTTCGGGGGTGCCCCCAATGCCCATCAAAACATCGATGCCAGTCTCTGGCCGAGCGGCCATCACAGCTCCTGCAACATCGCCATCGGTAATGAACTTGATACGCGCGCCTGCTTCTCGAATCTCAGCGACTAACTGATCATGGCGAGGGCGATCTAGCGTGACCACCGTCAATGAGCTCACTGACACTTTCTTTGCTGCAGCGATTGCTCGCAAGTTCTCGCCAGTGCTCTTGTTGATGTCGATCGCACCTGCTGCCTCAGGTCCAACTACCAATTTGTTCATGTAGAAGACTGCAGAGGGGTCGAACATCGCACCGCGCGGGGCCACGGCAATGACGCTAATTGCATTACTCATCCCTTTAGCGGTGAGCGTCGTACCGTCGATGGGATCCACTGCGACATCACATGCCGGACCTGTGCCATCACCGACCTGCTCGCCATTAAAGAGCATCGGTGCTTCATCCTTCTCGCCTTCGCCGATAACAACTAAGCCATCCATCGAAACCGAAGAAATCATTCTGCGCATCGCATCTACCGCTGCTTTGTCGGCGAGATTCTTCTCCCCCATACCAATCCAGCGCGATGCGGCAATGGCAGCAGTCTCAGTGACGCGCACCAATTCCAACGCAAGATTTCGCGAAGAGATTGGTTGGTGACTCATATCGGTAACTAGTGTGAGTGTCTGCCGACCCAGTTACCAGAGCTTCCAACGAGGAAGTCAAGATCTGCGCCGTGGTGAGATTGGTTAACGTGATCGAAGTAAAGCTTGACCCAGCCGCGTGGTTCTGGCGAAGTGGGTGGAGACCATTTCTTCTTCCGCTCTTCCAATACTTCTGGAGCCACGAGAAGATCAAGTCGTCGATTGGCCACATCCATTTCAATCTCATCGCCAGTCTCAACAAAAGCTAGCGGTCCGCCCACTGCTGCCTCAGGTGATACGTGAAGCACAACAGTGCCGAACGCCGTGCCGCTCATACGTGCATCGGAGATGCGAATCATGTCGGTTATGCCTTTAGCCAAAAGTGACTTCGGCATCGATGCATTCGCAACCTCAGGGAACCCTGGGTATCCCTTCGGGCCTGCATTTTGAATCACGAGAATGTCATTTTCGTCGACGATAAAATCATCGCGATCTGCATCTTCGACATAATCTTCGATAGCCGAATAGACCAAGGCTTTGCCACGATGCTTGAGCAGATGTGGTGATGCAGCAGATACCTTAATGACAGCGCCATTGGGAGCAAGCGAACCAAAGAGCACTGCGGTCGCGCCTCCTGGCTTCTGGAATGGTTCAGCAACAGAGGTGATGACTTCTCGGTTCCAGTTCTTTACCCCTGCGATATTTTCAGCAACGGTCTTTCCAGTGACCGTGATGTGATCGCGGTGAATCAAGTCGCCAAGTTCTTGCATAATCGCTGGGATACCACCTGCATAATAGAAATCTTCCATCAAGTACTTGCCAGATGGCATGAGATTTGCAAGCACTGGAAGATCTCTTGTTAATGAATCAAACTCTTTAAGTTCCAAATCAACGCCGATTCGACGTGAAATGGCAAGTAGGTGGACAACTGCGTTGGTAGAACCACCAATAGCAGCGACAATCTTGATTGCATTCTCGAAGGCTTTCTTATTGAGAATCTTCGAGAGGGTAAGGCCTTCTTCGACCATCTTCACGATGCGACGACCAGCAAGTTGCGCCATCGCATAACGACGGGAATCAACTGCAGGAATTGCAGCGCTACCCGGAAGTTGCAGACCAAGAGCTTCGGTCACTGATGCCATTGTGGAGGCAGTTCCCATAGTCATGCAGTGGCCAGCGCTGCGCGACATACATGTCTCGGCCTCGATGAACTCCTCTTCGGTCATTGTGCCCGCACGCACTTCTTCAGCGAACTTCCACGCATCAGTACCAGAACCAATATCTTTACCACGGAATTTTCCATTAAGCATCGGACCGCCGGTCATCATCAAGGTTGGGATATCAACGCTCGATGCACCCATCAACATTCCAGGTGTCGTCTTATCGCAACCTGAAAGGAGCACCACTCCATCCATAGGGTTGGCACGGATCAACTCTTCAGTTTCTAGCGCAAGAAGGTTGCGGTACAACATCGTGGTTGGACGCATCGTCACTTCACCAAGTGACATCGCAGCAAACTCCAATGGGAATCCGCCCATCTCCCACACGCCACGTTTAACCGACTCTGCTACGCGACGAAGGTGCGCGTTACATGGAGTGAACTCAGACCATGTGGTGCCGATGCCAATCACTGGACGCCCATCCATTACATCTGGAGCAAATCCTTGGTTGCGCATCCACGAACGATGAATAAATCCGTTCTTCCCTTCAGCGCCAAACCATTCGCGACTGCGCGCTCCGGTGGGTTGGGTACGGTGATGTGCTGGCATTGCGCTCTCCCCCTAGAAACTAGATCGGTCTGGATGTGACCTTTGGAAACCTGCGGCCAAACCTATCGGAGGAAGGGTGAAAACCCATAAGATTCGAAGGTAGCGGCAAAACCCTGCTAACTTATAAATCCCTGAGTCACCTACCGAACTACCAATGAGGAGTACGCGATGAAGTTTGCCCGTCTCGGCGCTATCGGCCAAGAAAAGCCCGCTGTAATGGTCTCTGAGAGCGAAGCGGTCTTTGTTGACCATCTCATCTCAGATTGGAACCGAAGCGAGCTCGAGAAGGGCGCAATCGCGAAAGTGGCCGCTGCTGACCTATCTACGCTACCCCGGGTGAAAGTTTCGGATTACCGAATCGGCTCCCCGTTGGCGCGACCAACCAACATCATCTGCGTTGGCCTCAACTATGCCAAGCATGCAGCCGAATCAGGCATGACCCCACCGCCAGAGCCAGTGGTCTTTACCAAGGCGCCCGATACTGCAATCGGTCCAAATGACGACATCATCATCCCGCCCAACAGCCAGAAGACCGATTACGAAGTAGAGATTGCAATTGTCATCGGCAAGAAGGCTTCCTATATCTCCTCAGTTGAGCAAGCTCCTGATTACATCGCTGGGTACACCATCAGTCAGGATGTCAGCGAGCGCCATTGGCAGATTGAGCGCGCCGGTCAATGGACTAAAGGAAAGTCTTTCCCGACGTTTAATCCGTTTGGACCTGTTGTCGTCACCTCCGATTCTTTCGATCCACATAATGTGCGCGTTTGGTGCACCGTTGATGGCGAGAAGCGTCAAGATTCGTCAACAAGCGATCTGATCTTCGGAATCAATCACATTGTTTGGTATATCAGCCAATTCATGGAGCTCCACCCTGGTGACATCATCAACACCGGAACACCAGAGGGCGTTGGCATGGGCTTCAAGCCAGAGAAGTTCCTGCGTGCTGGTCAGACCGTTGTCACCGGAATCGAAGGCATTGGTCAATTCACCAACAAGGTGATTGCCCACAAGTAATAGCTAGCTGATATCGCCCGCGATAATCACATTCTCCAGGCCCTTGCCTTGAGCTAAGCGAGCCAACTGCGCTTCGACTAATCGGCGCGCTCTTGGTTCGAATGCAGATGTGTTACCACCAACATGGGGCGCAATCATCACGCCACGAGCGCTCCACAGTGGATGGCCTGCCGGTAGCGGTTCTGGATCTGTGACATCAAGCGCTGCGGTTATTCGACCTGAATTCAACTCAGCTACGAGAGCATCGGTATCAACGATGCCACCGCGCGCCACGTTCACAAGGAGCGCACCGTCTTTTAATAGTGCAAGGCGCTCTTTGTTAAACATCTTGCGCGACTCATCATTGAGCGGCAAAATTAAAATTACGACATCAAAAGTTGGTAGCTGGCTATCTAGATCTGCGATCTTGAGCGCGCCATCACTTCCAGAACGCGAGAATGGCACAACAGTTACATCGAAACCAGAGAGATTACGCGCAACCGTCTTGCCGATAGATCCATAACCAATGATTGCGACCTTCTTATCGTTGATCGATTGTTGACGGCTATGCACCCACTGGCCTCTATCTTGATTGCGAACAAATTCTGGGAAGCCACGCAGCGACGCGATAGCAAGGCCAACTGCAAGTTCGGCGGTGGAGGCATCATGAATTCCGCGCCCATTACATAAAGTCATCCCGGGACGAGTGAACTCAATTGCATCTTCATAGCCAGCATTTGGCATCTGGAGCACTTTTAGGTTTGGCATCTTGCGCGAGAATTCCAGCGCAGTCCGTCCGCCCATGTAGCTAGGCACATAGAAAGAAATATCGCTGAGCGCAGTTTCGCTTGCACTTGCTAGATCGGTATTGGCAGGCGAACGGAGTGTGAAGCCCGCGGGAACTACCAAGTCATCCCACTGCGCCCAAATCGTAAGACCTGATTGTTGGCTCATGACTTTAACGCGTTCTGGAATTTCTTATTGATATCTAGCGGAATCTCCATTACTTC
>Ga0164293_10000981_pt1 | contig 23866 bp, 18 predicted proteins | sample GEODES118metaG_FD_111487 | JGI IMG/M metagenome (GOLD analysis project Ga0164293, IMG submission 111487) | Eutrophic lake water microbial communities from Lake Mendota, Wisconsin, USA - GEODES118 metaG | ecosystem: Environmental > Aquatic > Freshwater > Lake | place: USA: Lake Mendota...
AATTTTTTTCACGACCGCTAAACCGAGTCCGGTTCCCTTAACTTTGGTGGTGATATACGGCTCAAATGCCCTTGCCAATATCTTAGCCTGAAAACCAGGGCCGCTGTCAGTAATTGTCATTCGGACTGCAAACTTACTTTGGCCAATATCGTTTATGGGCACCAACTCTGTCTTAATGGCGATAGCCCCCTCTACATGACCAGTCTCTAAGCTTGCATCTTGTGCATTTTGCAATAGGTTATGGATCACTTGACGTAATTGAGTTGGATCACCCATTACTCGTGGGCAATCACTAACAAGATTAACCTGGATCGCGCTTCCCTCGTAAAGGTCCATTATTTCTTTTATCAGGGCATTCAGATCTAAGGCTGTTAAATTGGGTGTGGGTGTTTTTGCAAAATCTCTAAACTCGTTGACCATTTGTTTCATGGCCTGAACTTGCCCAATGATGGTGTTCGTACTACGCTCGATCATCTCTGTTTGTTCGGGGCTTAATTGTCCCTGTAGCTTATGTTGTAGGCGCTCGGCAGAGAGCTGAATGGGTGTTAATGGGTTCTTAATCTCGTGGGCCAAACGCCTTGCCACCTCGCTCCACGCAATCGAGCGCTGTGCAGCAATTACATCACTAATGTCATCAAACACAATCATCTTCAGTTCGGAAGATAGCTGAGTGCCCCTTACAAATAGGGTTGATCCTAAATCATTTTCATATTCGTTAATCGGATGAATTTGGATCTGCTTTTGCCAAACCGACCCCTCACCATCAGGCGCTTGATTAGTCGTGGGAGCTATTAAGTTCTGTGTTGCAAATTCTTCACGAACCGCGCTATAAAACTCTTGAAGGGCGGGAGTGCCGCCCAATGGGCCACCGGTTAGAGCGAGCAAATGAGTTCCAAGAATTTTTGCTGCTCCAGGGTTGCTCGATACTAAATTGAATTGATTATCAAAAATACAAACGCCGGCAGTTAAATTTCCTAAGACTGTTTCTAGGAAAGATTTGGACTCTTGCATAGAGGTGCGCGCATCTGAGAGCTGCTTGGTCATGACATTGAACTGGCGGGTTAGCATACCAAGCTCATCCCCAGTATCTAGCTCTGGCTTGGGTGTTAAATCACCCTGCGCTACCGCTTGGGTACCGCGCAAGAGCATCAGCAAAGGCTGTGCCAATTGCCGGCCCAATAAGAGAGCGAGGGTAACTGCAACAAACAAAGCAAAAAAGAGGGTGAGGGTGAGGGTGCCGATATACATCTTGCGCAGACCAACTCGACCAAGAGCCTTCTCCTGATATTCGCTATAGGCAGACTCGACAGCAAAGATGTTCTTGGCCAGAGGCGACGGTATGAAACGGACCAGCTGTAAGAAATACTTATCTTCGACCATTTTGCTGGGTCCTGTTTTGCTCGGCACTGCCTTTTGTCGAGTGATGGGCACAATCGCCCGTACGCGATAGCCGTGCTGCCCCTCAACCGCCTCAATTTCATCTAAAAAGGTTACGCCATTCTTTTTAAATGCCTCGGCCACAACGTCTGCACTAGGTGCTGGAAAATGCTCCTTGGGATTGGATTCTGTACTCAGAATTAAAGTGCGCCGTATATTGAAGAGGCTTACCTCTTGTATCCCAAACTGATTGCGGATCTTCACGATCATGCTGCCAACCTGCTCTGAAGTGGTTCCTGGTGGAACCTGCACAACCTGCTCAGCAATGAACTTGCCCTCGGCCAATATTTCCTCTTGTGCAATTCTTAAGGTTACACGCCCTAGCTCCAGCCCTGAGTTGAGCGCTGATTCAACCTTAACATCAAACCAGGTCTCAATACTTTTGGAGACGAACTGCCAAGATACGCTATATAAAATAACTCCGGGCAACACCCCAACCAAGGCAAAGATCATGGCTAATTTAGCAATTAAGCGGGTGCCGAAGCGTCCCTTGCGCCAACGAATACTAATGACAACTACCAAGACAATGATGGATAACAATAGTAAGACTCCAACAATAATGTTGGCGGCATAGAGCCAAATAAAATAGCTATCAAAAAACTCCGTATTGGAGGTCGCTGTAGAAAGAAGAAGCAAGAGTACAAGGGCAATGAGGCCAGCAAGCAAAGTGAGCACTGGCAGAGCTCTGCGCTTAATAAGGTCTTTGCTTGTTAGGATGGCAACAATATCCATTATTGCCGTCCCACAACATTACCCATCGATGCATTAAATGGGAATCGCAACCATTCACCCGCCAGAGACCAGTCTTTGCTGTTGAGCGCATCAACCTGAAATGGTTTAGGAAGCCTGCCCAAGTCCAAAGTCATTCGCACACCGGCGTCATATTGTTTGGCAGGACTAATTGCAGCAGCCTCAATGACGCTCCACCCACCTACCGTTCCGGCCACTCGCAGTGCTTCTGGTAGGCTTGTAGCGCTAAATGTAAAGTCGCCAACCGTGATGCGATATTGATTAATGAGCGGTTGATGCGATAGACGAATTTGTCGCTCTACACGAACAGTTCTTTCATCAAACCAGTACCAACGACCGCGGGTGAGCATAAACTCGGAAACAAAATATAAGGTCACTCCTTTTTTTAATGCATTCTCCAATCCTGCTGGCAATGTAATCGAAAAATTTGCATTTAGGAGCCATCCCGTATCGGTCTTCTCAAGCTCTGCCTGCTTCACGACAATACCTTGGGCATGGGCGGTCGCACCGATGCAAATAGCAAAAATGCAAATGAGGCTTAAGGTAATTTTGCGCAGTAAACCCATCATTCTTAATTACTCTGTTCTTGGTCCTTGCTTAACAAACCGTAGAAAAATCCATCATTGTTTAGATTGGGAAGTAGCTGTCCGGGGGAACTCAATCGTAAAGCATTCGGATGCTGAGATACAAACCAGGCGATTTGCTCCTCTCCCTCTTGCGGGAATACTGAGCAAGTACTATATAAGAGGCTGCCACCCGGCTGAAGCATACGCCATGCGTTTTCTAGAATAGCCCGTTGGACCTTAATCACTGCTGCAATATCCTCTTTGCGTCGCAAAAAAACAATATCGGGGTGGCGCCTCACAATGCCGGAGGCGGAGCACGGCACATCGCATAAAATTTTGTCAAAGGCCTGGCCGTCCCACCAGTCTTGCCGACTTGCGCTACCTTGCACAAGACGAATAGTGTGTTTTGTCAAACCCAACCTCTCGATAGCGCCCTCCACTTTTTTAAGTCGCTCGGCATCGATTTCTAAAGCAAGCAGTTGATAAGGCTTTTCGCCCATGAGCTCGGCCAAATGAGCGGTCTTGCCACCTGGGGCTGCACATGCGTCCAAAATATACTCACCTACCTGCGGGCTTAACAGCTTTGCTGCTAATTGCGCTCCTGCGTCTTGAACAGAAACAAGCCCATCATCAAATCCGGGTATCTCCGATACCGGAATCGGGTCCTCAATCACAATCGCAGCATCAAGCGCTATGCCGCCCAATGAATGAATGATTGCATATGCAATATGCTTAGAGTCCAATAGAGCACAATAGTCGGCACGATTGATTTTGTTGATATTGATTCGTAGGACTAATGATGGCCTCCTGCTCTGCTCGCCACAAATATCCTGCCATTGTTTTGGGTAAGCAGCCTGTAATTGACCAAGCCACCACCTTGGAAAGGCCACGCCAAACCCTTCTTTGGTTTTGCCTTCAGCGTTATTCGGGTTGGCAATTTTTCGCAAGACCGCATTGACAAGCCCCTGCGCAAACTTGGTTTTTGGTGAGCTGGCCGCTGCCTTAACCGCTTCATTCACAATCGTGTGAACTGGATAACAATTTTGGGTATCCCCACGCTTTTGATCAAGAATGAGGGTGCATGCCACGCACAAGAGTAAGTCAACCTCCTTGCTGGGTTTTTTAGGAACCAGTTTCTGAATCCGATCTTGCGCATGTGCCCAAGAGCGCAATGCTGCAAACGTAACGCTTTGTACCGCTGGTCGTAATTTAGAGTCCAGGCTATCAAGGCTTTGCCCCAATGAACGCCCCTCATAAATAACTTGCTCAAGTGTACTGGCGGAGCTCTGTAATATCTGGGCAAGTGCTGCGCTTTGAGTTGCGCCGGTTACCCTCTCGATTGGCTTATCCAGAATAATTTTCCGCTTAGTAAGTCTTAGTAAGTGTGAGTTAGCTCAAAAATTGCTTACTTGAGCTTTTGCTGTTCGCTAAAAACCAAGTGCGTGCTGACATCTTTTTGCCACCCGATTTTTGTAACTCCAGCACCTCAAGACATTGATCCTGGCATTGGACCCAAAACCCGTTAGCGCTTAGGCCAATCATAAAACCCGGGGCGCTCTTTGCCTCAAGGAGCTCTTGCTCAACGGCATTTGGTAAGCGCGTCCTCCAAATTTTGATGAGCTCTCCATCAAACTGTGTGCTTGCTCCTGGAAATGGATTAAAAGCACGTACCTTGCGATCAATTAATTGGGCTTTTGTATGCCAATTAATTGAAGCCTCTGTTTTCAGAAGCTTATTGGCATAACTAATCCCATCATTACTTTGTGGCACAAAATGAACTTTATTAGACGCAATTCTTTGTAATGCCTCTACCATTAAATTGGCGCCGAGCTTGGCCAAGCGATCATGTAAAGATTGGCTGGTTTCTTCCGCGTGGATCTCGACCTCTTGGCTCATTAATACCGGGCCCGTATCTAGCCCGGCCTCCATTTTCATAATAGCCACACCCGTTTTAGTATCGCCCGCTTCAATTGCGCGCGCAATGGGTGCCGCGCCGCGCCAACGTGGTAACAAAGAGGCATGAATGTTAAAACACGCAAAGCGGCCTTCGCGTTCGGCCAATTGCAAAACGTCGCTCGGCAAAATTAAGCCGTAGGCGACCACGACTATCACATCAAATTGCGCTTGTGTTAACTGGGAAAGAGTTGCTGTTGCGTCATGCTGTTTTCGTGGATCGGTCGCATGAATATTTAAGCTGAGAGGCTGCCATACCGGAATGCCTTTTTCTTTCGCAAGCAACTTCACTGGGCTGGCTTGTAAATGCATGCCTCGGCCTGCTGGGCGATCGGGCTGAGTTAATACCGCCACGATCTCATGCCCCTCTGCAATCAGCGCACGTAATGCCTCTGCTGCAAACTCGGGGGTTCCTGCAAAAATGATTTTCATCTGCAATGGTTCGCGTTTAGCGAAGCCCGACCAATTCTTTTGCTCGCTTCTTAAGTTTTAATGCAATGCGACTCTGCTTTAATGGGGACAAGTACTCGACAAATACCTTGCCTTGCAAGTGGTCCATTTCGTGCTGTAAACATACTGCCAAAAGCCCATCAGCCTCTAGCTCAAATGGTTTTCCTGCTTGATTAAGGGCTTTGATCGTAATGCGTTCGGGGCGTTCAACCTCATCAAAAAACTCTGGTACCGAGAGGCAACCCTCGCGCCAGGATTTTTTTTCTGGACTAGCCCAGGTGAGCTCGGGGTTAATAAAGATCATCAGCTCATTACGATCCTCTGAGACATCAATAACGATGATGCGCTCATGAATATCAACCTGTGTAGCGGCCAACCCAATACCCTGCGCCTCATACATAGTCTCCCCCATATCCGCAACAATCTGCACAATACGCGCATCCACCGCCGCCACCGGTTTTGCAATCGTGTGTAGGCGCTGGTCTGGATAGTGGAGTATTGATAAGACAGCCATATACCAATTATCTTACAAACAAATCCGTTTGACCTCATTGGCAATAATTTTTAGCTAAGCAAGAATACATCGATGAACAAGCTTATTCACCCCAACTCAGTTGATCCTCTCATGACAATCGGCTGTTTGAGCCAAGATTCTATTGATTATCCAAAGCGCTTGTTAGATCTTTGCGACCCCCCAAAAAAACTATTCTATATAGGCAATGCGGGGCTTTTAAACCAGCCCATGGTGGCCATCGTCGGCGCCCGCAAGGCTTCACACACTGGCTTACTGCATGCCGATCACTTTGCCGCAGGACTTGGGCGCAGCGGATATCACATCGTCTCGGGTCTTGCCTACGGTATTGATAGCGCTGCTCACCGCAGCGTGTTGGCTCTGGGGGGGCCAAGCCAAACTATTGCGGTTTGTGGAAACGGCCTGGATAGTATTTATCCAAGCGCGCATCGGGACCTAGCAAAACAAATTGCAAAAGTGGGCCTATTAATCTCAGAATACCCGCCTGGCACAGGCCCCAAGGGCTTTCATTTTCCAAGGCGAAATCGCATTATTGCAGCCCTCTCCCTGGGAACTGTTGTGATTGAAGCCGCCCAGAAATCGGGGTCATTAATTACTGCCTATCTCAGCTCTCACCTTGGCCGCGAGGTGTTCGTGATACCGGGCCCGATTTCCTCGGCGCTATATGCCGGCTCTCATCGGCTAATTCAGGAAGGGGCGAAGCTAATTTGCGGAATTGAAGATGTCCTTAATGAGCTCCCCAATGGCCGTTTTCATTGAAAGTTGTCTTTTTACTAAATTAGTATTTTTTTATAAGTACATGATTTATATATATAAAATATCAATTTGGCAAGGGTGTCTCGAACAGGGATTTGACTTTAATTTAGGATTTCGGCTAATAATAAATAAGGGGCAACGCTGGCTTACTTTGAAAAAACGTTTAAATTAGGCTTCCTTTTGACCCAAAAACGAAACTCAAAACGGGTGGGATCCACCCCTCATTCATAGGCAAACAGTGGCAACAACAAAAAAAGCTAGCAAATCGACCGTAAGCGTAGAGCACCCTAAAGCACTCATCATTGCCGAGAAGCCTTCCGTTGCAAATGACATTGCAAAGGCCTTGGGTGGCTTTATAAAACATGATGAGTATTTTGAGAATGATACTTTTCTGATTTCATCGGCAGTCGGGCATCTATTAGAAATTGCCGCTCCGGATGAATATGAAGTTAAGCGTGGCAAGTGGTCATTTGCTAATTTGCCAGTCATACCGCCCCATTTTGATTTACGCCCCATCGTTAAGTCAGAGCCGCGCCTCAAAGTCTTACAAAAATTGATCAAGCGCAAAGATGTCAACCGTCTTATTAATGCGTGCGATGCAGGGCGCGAGGGCGAGCTCATCTTTCGTCTAATTGCACAACATGCCAAAGCACCCCAATCTGTTGAGCGTCTTTGGCTTCAATCAATGACCCCTGCGGCGATACGAGAAGGTTTTTCTAAGCTCCGCTCCGATAGTGATTTACAACCACTTGCTGATGCGGCCCGCTGCCGATCGGAGGCTGATTGGTTAGTGGGGATTAATGGCACTCGCGCAATGACGGCTTTTAATAGTAAAGGCGGGGGATTTTTCTTAACAACCGTGGGGCGCGTGCAAACACCGACCCTTTCAATCGTCGTGCAACGCGAAGAACAAATCCGTAAATTTGTTCCTAAGGATTACTGGGAGGTCCGCGGGGAGTTTATTGCTGCGGCAGGCATTTATGAAGGGCGATGGTTTAATCCTGAGTTTAAAAAAGATCCTGCCGATCCCGATGCCCGAGAAAACCGCCTTTGGAGCGAGGCGGCCGCTAAAAGTATTGTGGCTGCGTGCCGAAATAAAAAAGGGTCTGTCACCGAAGAATCTAAGCCGGCAACTCAACTTGCCCCGCAATTGTTTGATCTCACCAGTTTGCAACGTGAAGCGAATGCGCGCTTTGGCTTCTCAGCAAAAAATACCTTGGGCCTTGCACAGGCACTGTATGAACGGCATAAGGTTTTAACCTATCCGCGAACAGATGCTAAAGCACTGCCAGAAGATTACTTAGACACCGTCCACGCAACTATTAAAAGCCTAGGTGAGCACTCTCCTGAATATAAATCTTTTGCGAGCACCATTCTCAAAGGAGATGGTAAGAAATCATGGATTAAACCGAATAAACGTATTTTTGACAACAGCAAAATTTCTGACCACTTTGCAATCATTCCGACGCTCGAGTCTCCTAAAACGCTAAGCGAGCCCGAACAAAAACTCTATGACTTGGTCGTACGACGGTTCTTGGCAGTCTTTTATCCGGCTGCAGAATATCGAGTAACCACTCGGATCACAGAGGTCTCTGGTCATCACTTTAAGACCGAAGGTCGTGTGTTGGTCGAGCCTGGCTGGTTAAGCGTTTATGGCAAAGCAAGCCAAGCAGATGATGAACTAGTGTCCGTACAAAAGAATGAGTCGGTTCAAAGTGAATCGATTGAGCTTCTTGACCTCAAGACCAAACCACCGGCGCGGTATACCGAAGCAACATTGCTCTCCGCGATGGAAAGCGCTGGTAAGTGGGTAGACGATGATGATATGCGTGAAGCGATGGCAGAAAAAGGCTTGGGAACGCCCGCTACACGAGCGGCGATTATCGAAGGCCTGCTTGCAGAAAAATATATGGTTCGTGAGGCACGTGAACTCATCCCAACGGCAAAAGCATTTCAATTGATGACCCTATTGCGAGGCCTCGATGTCTCTGAACTGACTCAGCCCGACCTCACAGGAACCTGGGAGCATAAACTTTCCTTAATCGAACAAGGTAAGCTAGATCGCAATACCTTCATGCAAGAAATTGCGCAAATGACGCAACGAATTGTGAAGCGAGCCAAAGAATTTAATAGCGATACCATTCCTGGTGATTACGTCACACTTAAAACCCCCTGCCCCCATTGTGGCAAAGCTGTTAAAGAAAACTATCGGCGCTTTGCATGTGAATCCTGTGGGTTTACGATTAGCAAAACACCGGGTGGCAGAGCCTTTGAATACGACGAAGCAGAGTTGCTTCTTAAAGATAAGTCCATTGGTCCCTTACAGGGCTTTCGAAGCAAGATGGGTCGGCCTTTTGCAGCCATTATTAAACTGGTTGAAATCCCAAAAGATGATGCCGACTATCCCAATGCGGGCTTTAAACTAGAGTTTGATTTTGGAAACAGTCAAGATGATGATGTAGAGGTCATTGATTTCGCTGGCAGGGAAGCACTAGGCGCATGTCCAAAATGCTCTGGGGCTGTTTATGAGGATGGTATGCGCTATGTATGCGAACACAATACGGGCCCAAATAAAACCTGTGATTTTAAAACTGGCAAAGTGGTCCTTCAACAAGAAATTTCTGCAGAACAAATTAAGAAATTACTGACAGAAGGCAAAACTGATCTCCTAACAAACTTTAAGTCGAATCGAACTGGCCGCGGCTTTAAAGCTTATCTTGCCCTAGGCGAAGGCGGAAAAATTGGTTTTGAATTTGAAGCTAAGGCGCCAGCAAAAAAACGAGTGGGCGATAAAGGTGCGAGCAAATCTGTGTCCAAGCCAAAGCGTGCAAGTCGGTCTAACGCGAAAGCCGAGGAATGAGATAGTGCTGGTATTACATAAGACGCAAGGGTAGACCATAACAGCCCCCTTGATCCTAACGCAGTGGCCACGTAAATATTTTCTAACTGGGACACGGCGCCTATCAACGGAAGCCGATCCTTAGTAACGCACCGCAAGCCCACAAATTGATCAATGGGGCGAAGTTGATCGATATTCAAGTCCGTTGGAGCCAATATTCCTTTTGCTAACTGTAGGTTATAGTGGTCGCTAATCGCTCTGGACTCTAGACAATCGTCTTGCTCGTCGTAGGTTGAGCCTACTAACCAGCGGTAGCACTGTTGCTGGTTGTCGTACTGAGGCGGCAAGCAATAGCCCTCGCCTGAGATGATTGTTTTTGGTAGTTGCTGAATGAGTTTAGAGTTTTTTGCTAAACCAAAAATACTCAGTTGGCCCCGCACTGGCTTTAAAAAAAGATGGATGCCAAACGGACTCAGTAGATCTTGAGCTCCAAATGCATTGGCCAAAATAACCGTATGTGCCCGTTCTAATAAATCTCCCTTTTGGTCGAATGCAAGCCAGATACCGTTTTCTTTTTGAATACGCGCTACGGTCCTTTCCCATATCGTGCGTAACCCAGGGCTTTGTTGCACGAGATCATCACACAGCCGCCCCAGATTGATTGAGCCGGCGCTCGGAAACCAAATGCCCGAGCGCTTAATCCCAAAACAATCCTGCGCTGTCCGCGAGGAAATTAACTGGCCCATCTCGGAACCAATCCCCAATTGCTGTAATTTTTCGGAGAGGGCCACTTGATCAAAGGATGTATTTGGCTTGCTCTGTAAAAAAACTCCTCGCTCCTGCCAACGATCTTGCCAATCCTCTTCAACTAGACGAAATGCACCCAAGGCTATGGTATGAAGTTTGCTGGCACTGCGCCCTACTGGGGGGTGAGTAATCGCCCCTGCATGCGCCGAAGTAAGTCTTCCAGGACCAGCTTGCGCATCCATTAAGCATGTTGCAAGGCCCAGCCCACAATACTGCCTAGCCAAGGTAGCGCCAGCAATGCCGGCACCCACAATCAGAACATCAACACACTCTTTGGGCAAAAAACTTATATTCCAAAACGCTGTTGTAATTTAGCGCGCGTCTCGATTAACTCTGTTGGTAAGCGATGTGCCAATTTATCAAAAAGCTCTTGGTGTAAATCAAGCTCCGTCTTCCAATCGTCCGCTTGCACTGCAATTGCTTTATGAAACTGCTCCGCCGACAAACTCAAGCCGTTCCAATTAAGATCGGCGTGACCCGGAGAGTGGCCGATGGGGGTCTCTTGCGCACTCACAGTTTTTTCTGCTCGTCCCAAAATCCAAGATAAAACCCGCATGTTCTCGCCAAAGCCTGGCCAAATAAATTTGCCATTATCATCTTTGCGAAACCAATTCACTAAATAAATTTTGGGTAGCTTTGTACCCTCAGCTTCCAACTTCTTACCAATATTTAACCAATGCTGAAAATAGTCACTCATGTTGTACCCAGCAAATGCGATCATCGCGAATGGATCGCGTCGCACAACGCCAACCTTGCCGGTAATTGCAGCGGTGGTTTCTGAGCCCATGGTTGCAGCCATATAAACGCCCTCAACCCAATTACGCGCCTCCGTAACAAGCGGCACCGTAGTTGAGCGGCGCCCACCAAAAATAAATGCGTCGAGTGGTACGCCTTCTGGATTGTCCCAATTAGGATCAACCGCTGGGTTATTGCTTGCGGCCATCGTAAAGCGCGCATTTGGATGTGCCGCTAACCGACCCAACTTACCGTCTTCTGGGGTCCAATCCTTTCCTTGCCAATCAATGAGGTGGCTGGGCGGGGTCTCGGTGAGGCCTTCCCACCAAACATCACCATCGTCGGTCAAGGCTACGTTTGTAAAAATGACATCCTGATTTAATGAATCTACGCAATTTGCATTAGTAGTACGATTGGTGCCTGGAGCCACTCCAAAATATCCAGACTCTGGATTAATTGCATACAAGCGTGTTTGTCCTGTGGCAGAATCTTTGCGAGGCTTTATCCAAGCTATGTCATCGCCCACCGTCGTTACCTTCCAGCCCTCAAAACCCTTGGGCGGGATCATCATCGAAAAATTTGTCTTTCCGCACGCCGATGGAAAGGCTGCCGCAACATGGTATTTTTTTCCCGCGGGTGAGCTTACTCCCAAAATCAGCATGTGTTCTGCCAACCAACCCTGATCACGCCCCATCGTGGATGCAATGCGGAGGGCAAAGCATTTTTTTCCTAGAAGCGCATTGCCGCCATAGCCCGAACCAAAGGACCAGATCTCACGACTTTCTGGGTAATGTACGATATATTTTGTGGGGTTGTTTGGCCAAACAACATCCTTTTCACCACGGGCAAGCGGTTTACCAACCGAGTGCACACAATGAACAAAGTCGCCATCCGCGCCCAATAATTCCACAACCTCCTTGCCCATGCGAGTCATGATGCGCATATTAATAGCCACATAAGGGCTGTCTGACAACTCGACGCCAATATGTGCAATTGGCGAACCGAGTGGGCCCATGGAAAATGGCACAACATACAGTGTGCGGCCACGCATACATCCCTCAAATAAGGGGGTTAAGGTTGAACGCATTTCGTTTGGATCCACCCAATTATTGGTGGGGCCCGCATCATCCTTGTCTTTGGAGCAAATAAAGGTTCGATCTTCAACACGCGCTACATCCATGGGGTCTGAGATTGCTAAATAAGAGTTTTTGCGTTTTGCAGGATTCAATTTTTTTAGGCTTCCTGCCTTTACGAGCAAAGCGCATAAAGCGTCATATTCAGCGGCCGATCCATCACACCAATGCACCTGATCTGGCTGAGTAAGCGAAGTAATTTCTTGCACCCATTGAATTAGCTTTTGATTTTTCACATAGCTTGGTGCGTTAATGTGTAGCGCACTTGGACTGGCCGGTTTGTTCATGACGCCCTCAAATGTAAACCATTATTTATTAACAGTATTATTTTTTAATCTGCTATCTCAATGCATCAATTTTAACATTTATGTCATATTGATTTGACGTCTTATTTACCAATACAGAACTCGCTAAAGATTTTTCCAAGCAACTCATCCGGCAACAGTTTTCCTGTTATTTGGCCAAGCGCATCTTGTGCATAGCGTAGCTCTTCTGCAAACAAGTCTAGAGAGCGATTCCCATTTGCACCGTGCGCCTGGGCTCTGAGTAAACATTCTTTTGCAAGCGAAATTGCGCTTAAGTGACGTTCTCGAGCTGTAAATATCCCGGCTGTTTCGTTGCTGTGCCAACGCGCCCCTTCAAGAATTTTTTTCCTTAGGCGATCCATTCCTGCGCCTGTTTTTGCTGAAACATAAATAGCACTTTCGTCATGAAGAGAGTGGGCCGACTGGTTTTCTGTAGCAAGCAAATCTAGTTTGTTAAAGACATTAATAATGTGTGCTTTTTTACTGGCGCACTTCGTCACTTGCGCTGCGATTAGACTCTCCTCAGGACTCTGTGCTTGAGAAAGGTCACGCATATAAATAATCGTGTCCGCATCTTGAATAGCATCCCACGTTTTTGCAATTCCAAGCTGCTCAACCAAATCAGTAGACGTCCTGAGGCCCGCGGTATCTATTAGGTGAATAGGCATTCCTTGTAAGGAAATGCTCTCTTGAATGCGATCGCGGGTAGTTCCAGCCACGGGGGTAACAATCGCACGCTCTTCACCCAGAAAATAATTTAACAGTGAGCTTTTGCCAACATTAGGCGAACCAACCAGCGCAAGCTGAATTCCATCGCGTAGGATTTTTCCTTGCCGCGTTTCTTCAACCAGCTCGTGAAGCTCTATTAAAATCTCAGCAAGCCGTTCATTTGCTTTGGAGCTCTCGAGGAACTCAAGCTCTTCTTCTGGAAAGTCTAAGGTGGACTCAACCAATATGCGAAGCTGAGTAATCTCCTCGATCAGTTGATTAATTCTCTGCGAGAACCGTCCTTGCAGTGAGCGCGCTGCTCCCTTTATAGCGGCTTCACTTTGCGCATTGATAAGATCGGATATGGCTTCAGCCTGAGCAAGATCAATTTTGCCGTTAAGGTAGGCCCTAAGAGAAAACTCGCCAGCCTCCGCCTGCACAATGCCCCAGTCGCTCCCTAGCTCAATCACTCTGTTCAAAATCATCTGCGTCAAAAATGCTCCGCCATGGCAATACAGCTCTAGAACATCCTCCCCGGTGAAGGAAGCCGGTCCCTTAAAATAAATCAGCAATACCTCATCTAGGCGATTGCCGTGTGAATCATTTAAATATAAGTGATGGGCAAAGCGCGGTTTGGGGGGCTTGGCCAACAGAAGCTCTGCCAAGCCAACGAGGTCCCGCCCCGATACCCGAATAATGCCTACCCCACCGGACCCCGGTGGGGAAGCAATGGCTGCGATGGGATGGTTTCTCATGCGATCCCCATCCTAGACAATTATTTATTAGCGCTTCGCTTTGCAAACATTTGATTGATTTGCCACTGCTGCGCGATTGACAAAATATTGTTTACAACCCAATAGAGCACCAATCCTGCTGGAAAGAAGAAGAACATAACCGAAAATACGATTGGCATCCACATCATGATCTTTGCTTGAAGCGGGTCCGGCGGGGTTGGGTTTAACTTAACCTGCACGTACATCGACACGGCCATGATCACTGGCAATATAAAGTAGGGGTCCGGTACCGAAAGGTCATTGATCCACAAAATCCAAGGGGCGTTGCGCATTTCAACGGACGATAAAAGCACCCAGTAAAGAGCGATGAAGACTGGAATCTGAACAACAACGGGCAAACACCCACCTAATGGATTTATTTTTTCTTGTTTATATAAATCCATCATGGCACGATTAAGTTTTTGTGGGTCGCCTTTAAGTTGCTCACGCAAGGTCATAAGGCGCGGCTGCACTTCTTTCATGCGGGCCATTGACTTATAGCTTGCGGCCGACAACGGGAAAAATAAAAGCTTAATTAGGAGTGTCAAGATAACAATTGCCCAGCCCCAGTTAGCAACGTAGGAGTGGATTTGCTCCAGTAACCAAAAAATGGGTTTTGCAATAACCGTCAGATAACCATAGTCCTTGATTAGGTCAAAGCCAGGGGCAATTTTTTCTAAAAGAGTTTCTTCCTGCGGCCCAATGAACAGGCGCGTTTTTTCAATGTGGCTTGCGCCGGCCGCCAAGGGGGCAAGCGGGGTTTGTAGGCCAATGCGATATAAATTTTGTTCAACTTTTCCCACATAGACGTCCCTCACCGTTTTATCGCTTGGTAGCCAAGCGCTCGCAAAGTAATGTTGAACCATGGCAATCCAGCCGGGCTCTCCAGCGGGAATTTGCCTTGGGATGGTCAATTTATTTTTTTCAATGTCCGAAAAATCTATTTTTGTAAATTTTTCTTTATCGGTATATAGAGCAGGCCCTGTAAATGTGCTATAGAACTCGCTATCACTTACAGCGGTTCCATCGCGCACTAGCTCGCTATAGATAACAAGTGGATTCGCAGCACCTTGTGCTCCTATTTGTGTAACGCGATGCTCTACCTCGACTACATAACTGCCATCACTCAAAAAGTAGCTTTTCTCAAGACGTACGCCACCCTTTTCACTTACAAAACTTATAAAATTTTTATTGTCGGCACGTCCGCTTTTGTTCAGCACAAAGGTGGCTGTGTGATTTGGTAGATCATTACTGGTGGCTGATATTAGGCCCGAGCGAACAAAGTATTGGTTTTGCGGTGTGATCTGCAAAAGGGTAATAGGCTTTTTGTCTACCCCCAGTTGCTTGAGTAATTTAGCGTTTATTACGCTCGCTCCCGTTGCGCTTATTTCTAACTCCAGCACCTCATTTTTGATGCTATGCTTCTCACCCGTTGTTAAATTTGTAACACTAATGGATGGGCCCGGTTGTGGTTTTGGAAGGCTTGCCTGCTTAGGCAGGTCGGCTGCGCTTGGTGGAGCAGCAGAGACTTGTGGGGTTGCCGTGTTTGCGACGGCCGGGGCTCCCGCTGGAGTTTCTTTTGGCTCTGGTGGTTTAGAAACATTTGGTGTGAGTGGGGTTGGTCCAAAAAGAGCCTGCCGACCATCGTAAAGTAGCCAGTTGTTATAGAGCATCAGGCCCGAAATCGTTAATACTGCCCAAAGTAGTGTTCGCTTGATGTCCATTTTTAATTGCTTATCTTGGTAATAAATGATTTTTCGGTAGTTTCTTTAACGGCCGGGTCGTAACCGCCGGCTGACCAGGGATTGCAGCGTAAAATGCGCCAACTGATTTTAACGAGACTTTTGACCGGCCCATGCACTTTAAGGCACTGGCAGGCATATTCAGAACAGCTTGGTGCAAATCTGCAGTGGGTTCCAAAAAAGGGGGAAAGTGTAAGCTGATAGCCACGCACCAAATAGCTTAGGGCCTTATTAATTAGCGGCATGGGCTAACTCCATCAATCTTTCCCTTAGCGTATTTTGCTCGTGTTTGCGCAATTTTCCATGCGTGTTTTTTCCAACAGCCTTACGTAACTTAACTACGCAATCGCTCTTGCTGCCAAATGCGGCCGATTTAATAAGCTCCCTACTAAGACGCTTTAACTTATTTCGGTCTACAGCTCGCCTTGCCAGCTTTTTTGCAATAGCTAGCCCAAGCTCGGGTTGCTGCTGATTTGTGGAAGCCTCCAAATACAACGCCCAACACCCATTCGCTGCGGGCCGCGTTTTTAAAAGCTCTGTGATTCTGCTAGATTTCAACGCTCTTAAACAGCTAGGCGCTTGCGCCCCTTTGAGCGACGCGCATTTAGCACGGCGCGACCGCCTTTAGTTTTCATTCTGACGCGAAAACCGTGGGTCCTTTTGCGGCGCGTTACGGAAGGTTGATATGTTCTTTTCATGATTTGTCCTAAGAAAACCCTCTATTTTCTCTATTTGTTTATGTAGCGTCAACTTAATACAAGGGTTTTGCCTAATTTTTATATTTCTGGGTGCCGAATTTTAGATATCCATCTGTTTTTAAATGGGTTTAATGATTTTTGCACAAGTTATCCACATGTTATCCACCCTTGGCTTTCTTGTGGATAACTTTTATGAATCGCTACAATCGAGTCCTAAGTAAATCTATGAGCAAACCTGAAATTCCTCCCTTGCTGGTCCAACTTAATCCCCTTGGATTTTGGGATTTGGCACTACAAACACTGGCAAAAGAGCTTTCGCCGCAACAGTTTAAAACATGGATACAACCCCTTAAAATTAAGGGCTACGAGGAAAGTGAGCGACTACTTTTAATTGGGGCTCCCAACCCATTTAAATTAGATTGGATTAGACGCACATTTTCCTCGAGGCTTCATGAAATTGCGGCTGATTATTTTGGCTATCCCGTTAACCTACAGTTCACCCTAGGCGCGGATTCCAATCGTGGTGGCCCTGCCCCTGTGCGCTCGAGCGGCCAAGATGTTGAGCGCACCCCCCCTCATGTGGTGATTGATGAGCAGGCAGTCGAGGCACCCACCCCGGGTTTTGATGCCATTGATGACGTTCGTAACCCCGCAGAGCGCGAGCAGGCGAAGCTTAATCCGGCCCTTACATTTGAGAGTTTTGTTACCGGCAAAGCAAATCAGCTTGCCCGTGCGGCCTCTATTCAGGTGGCTCACAATCCTGGAGCCTCTTATAACCCAATGTTTTTATATGGGGGTGTTGGGCTAGGAAAAACCCATCTTATTCATGCCATTGGTAACCACCTTTTAAAAGAAAAGCCGGCTGCAAAAATCCGCTACATCCATGCAGAACAGTATGTTTCTGATGTAGTCCGCGCTTATCAACAAAAAGCTTTTGACCGCTTTAAGCGCTATTACCACTCCCTCGATCTTTTGTTAATCGACGATATTCAGTTCTTTGGGGGCAAATCACGAACCCAGGAAGAGTTTTTTTATGCCTTTGAGGCGCTGATTAACAATGGCGCACAGGTCATTATTACTAGCGACACCTATCCAAAAGAGATGGAGGGCATCGACGAGCGTTTGATTTCGCGCTTTGATTCTGGTCTTACGGTGGCTATTGAGCCGCCTGAGCTTGAAATGCGGGTAGCGATACTTATGAAGAAGGCTGCTGCTGAGGGTGTGCCCATGAGCGAGGATGTTGCGTTTTTTGTGGCCAAACATCTTCGCTCCAATATCCGTGAACTTGAGGGGGCGCTCCGAAAAATACTGGCATATGTTCGGTTTCATGGCAAAGAGGTCAACATCGAAGTAGCCCGCAACGCTCTTAAGGACCTACTTTCTATCCAAAATCGTCAGATTTCGGTTGATAGTATTCAGCGCACTGTGGCTGATTTTTACAATATCAAGGTCGCAGACATGTACTCTAAAAAGCGTCCCGCTAATATTGCCCGGCCGCGGCAAATTGCCATGTTTATTGCCAAAGAGCTTACCCAAAAAAGTCTTCCTGAAATCGGGGAGCTTTTTGGGGGGCGTGACCACACAACGGTTTTACATGCGGTTCGCAAGATCACCGAGGAGCGGCAACACGACTCACACCTCAACCATGAGCTTCATGTACTAGAGCAGTCCCTAAAAAATTAGTGTGGACAAGTCTGTGGATAAGGGTTTGGATAAGCATGTGTTTAAGTTGTGAGTTGTTTTGTGGATAAGAATTGGTGGTAGTTTTGTGTGGGCCATCTACACATTTTGTCCACATGCATTACCAGACTTATCCACAAGAAAGTTTTCTTGGAACGCTTTGAATTCGCTATAAAATTTAGGTTACTAACAAAAAGCTGGGCCCTTACTACTATTACTATTTTGATATATAAACAGGAATATAAAAACAATGCAATTAGTTAACGCTACTCGGGATGAGTTATTAAAACCACTTCAGGTTGTTAGTGGTATTGTCGAACGACGTCATACCCTTGCAATTTTGGCTAATCTTTTATTTCGCAAGTCTGCGAATACGATTTCGTTTGTCTCGACGGATATTGAAATTCAAATAACAACAAAAGCGGTCTTCGGTATTGGGGATGATGAGGTAACAACCACGGTGGGTGCTCGCAAGATTTTGGATATTCTGCGCGCACTTCCTGAGGGACCTGTTAGTTTAAGCCTGAAAGATAATCGCATGGTTGTGCAAAGCGGAAAAAGCCGATTTTCTCTACAGACCTTATCTGCTTCGGAGTTCCCGGTAATGCAGACCAGTGGTGAACAAATCGCTTCGTGGAAGATGAGCCAAAAGGCATTCAAACAACTCATAAGCCAGGTCTATTTTGCAATGGCACAGCAAGACATTCGCTATTATTTAAATGGAATGCTTTTGGTGTTAGAGGGAAAAGACCTTATTGCAGTTGCTACTGATGGCCATCGTCTAGCATTTAGTCAAACAACACTTGAACAGGTTCCCACAGGCGGGGGTCAGAAACAAGAAATTATTATTCCTCGTAAAACCATTTTGGAATGTCAGCATCTTCTGGGTGATGGTGATGAGCCATTAGAGCTTAGCCTCAGCGGCAATCAAATTAAATTAAGCTTTGGCGACATTGAATTAATCTCCAAACTGGTTGAGGGAAAATTTCCAGATTATCAGCGTGTAATTCCGAAGGGTCACAAAAACACTTTAATCGTTAGTCGTGATTTACTGCAGGCCGCCCTACAAAGAGCGGCCATCTTGACAACCGAGAAATTTAAAGGAGTGAGGTTTTCTCTTTCAAACAACAAAATAACCATTCAATCAACCAATGCTGAGCAAGAAGAAGCGCAGGAAGAAATTGAAACTCAGTACGACGGAGAGTCGGTGGAAATTGGATTTAATGTGACCTATTTATTGGATGTGTTGGCTAATATAAAAAACAGTGATATTCAAATAAGTCTGGGTGATGCCAACAGTAGTGCTGTTATTACACTACCAAACTCAGAGTCATTTAAGTATGTCGTGATGCCAATGCGTATTTAGACTCAAAAAAGAAAGTAAGTTATAAAAAGATATGTCTGAAGAAAACAAAGTAGTAGAGCAGTATGGTGCCGCATCGATTCAAATATTAGAGGGCCTAGAAGCAGTAAGAAAGCGCCCCGGTATGTATATTGGCGACACCTCGGATGGAACTGGCCTCCACCACTTGGTTTTTGAGGTTTTAGATAACTCAATTGATGAGGCGCTTGCAGGCCACTGTACTGAAATATCGGTGGTCATACATACCGATAACTCCATTTCTGTTATTGATAATGGTCGCGGCGTACCAACCGGCATTAAGTACGACGATAAGCACGGACCCAAACGCAGCGCCGCTGAAATTGTAATGACAGAGTTACACGCCGGCGGTAAGTTCGATCAAAATTCGTATAAGGTGTCTGGCGGCCTTCATGGAGTCGGGGTTAGTTGTGTTAATGCTCTATCTAAGTGGCTGCGGCTTACTATTCGTCGTGACGGTAAAACACATCACATGGAGTTTGGACGCGGGGTTGTACAAAATAGAAATATCCAAAAAGAGAATGGGGTTGAGATATCGCCGATCTCGGTAACTGGAGACACCGACCTTCGTGGGACCGAGGTCCATTTCTTAGCAGATGAAGAAATCTTTGGAAATATTGAGTATCACTATGAGATCCTAGTAAAGCGCATCCGCGAGCTCTCCTTTTTAAATAACGGCGTTCACATTCGCTTGGTAGATCAGCGCAGCGGGCAAGAAGAAGACTTTGCTTTCTCCGGTGGTGTCAAGGGTTTTGTTGAGTACATTAATCAAAACAAAACTGTTTTACACCCCAACATCTTTTATGCCGTAGCAGAGCGACCCTCAGATTTGGGCGGAACAATTACGGTCGAAGTAGCGATGCAGTGGAACGATGGTTATAACGAACAAGTTTTATGCTTTACCAACAACATCCCACAGCGCGATGGCGGTACCCATCTAACAGGTTTGCGTGCAGCGATGACGCGCGTCATTAACAAATACATTGATGAGAATGAGGTTGCCAAAAAGGCAAAAGTGGAAATATCTGGCGACGATATGCGTGAAGGCCTCACCTGCATTTTGTCGGCGAAGGTTCCTGAGCCGAAATTTTCGAGTCAAACAAAAGATAAATTAGTTTCTAGTGAGGTTCGTGGGCCTGTTGAGGATGTGGTTGCTCAGGCCCTAACCGAATATCTCGCTGAAAAGCCACAGGATGCGAAAATTTTGTGTGGCAAGATCGTGGATGCGGCAAGAGCACGAGAGGCCGCCAGAAAAGCGCGCGAAATGACGCGCCGTAAAGGCGCCCTTGATGGAATTGGGTTGCCAGGAAAGTTGGCAGACTGTCAAGAAAAGGACCCCGCCAAATCCGAACTGTTTATTGTCGAGGGAGACTCTGCGGGCGGCTCAGCAAAGCAAGGTCGAGATCGCAAATTTCAAGCGATTTTGCCCCTCAAGGGAAAAATCTTGAATGTAGAAAAAGCCCGCTTTGACAAGATGCTGAGCAGTCAAGAGGTGGTCACCCTAATTACTGTTCTTGGCACCGGTATCGGGGTTGAAGAATACAAAGCCGACAAACTTCGCTATCACCGCATTATTATCATGACCGATGCTGATGTTGATGGTAGCCATATCCGCACGCTGTTGCTCACATTCTTTTATCGGCAAATGCCAGAACTTATTGAGCGCGGTCATATTTATATTGCCCAACCACCGCTTTATAAAGTAAAACACGGCAAAAGTGAGCAATACATTAAAGACGATGTTGAATTAAATCAACTCTTGTTTAAGATTGCCCTTGAACAAGCGTCGATCGAAACTCCTTCCGGAGAAAAAATTTCTGGTCCAGGCCTTGAGGATTTAGCAAAAAACTATCAAACGATTCAGGCTGTAGTTGATCGGCTTGCGCGCACCATGGATGAAGACGCGCTACGCGCAGTAGCTGACGGGGTCAGCCTTAATTTTGATACAGAGAGCTCCGCTGGCGATTCTGCGCAGCGACTTAGAAAAGCGTTTTTAGAAAATCAGGCCCCCCTTTCCGTAACCCCTGAAATCACAGTCCAAAAAGAAGAGCGTACGGATCGCTACCGCCTGTTGCTTGCCAGACGCATTCATGGGAACCTAAAACTTTCTGTCCTAAGCTCAGATTTTGTTGCTAGCGATGACTACCAAAGCTTAGTAAAAGCTGCAACAGCCCTTTCAGGCCGAGTTTTGGCTGGGAGCCGCGTGCGGCGAGGTGATCCAGAAAAATCAAACAAAGAGCATGTTGTGCAAGATTATCGCGGGGCCTTTGAGTGGCTTCTCGCGGAGGCCGATCGCTCAATTAGTCGGCAGCGCTACAAGGGCCTGGGTGAAATGAATCCTCAGCAGCTTTGGGAAACAACGATGGACACCACGACGCGCCGCTTGTTGCGCGTTCAGATTGAAGATGCGATTATGGCGGACCAAGTGTTTACCACCCTTATGGGCGATGAGGTTGATCCTCGCAGAGCATTTATTGAGAAGAACGCGCTTATTGCTCGCAATTTAGATATTTAAGTCATGAAAAAACGTACAGCCCCTAAGGTGGTGGCAAAAAGCCATATTGTCGTCAAAAATTCTGAAATTCATGGCCGCGGTGTTTTTGTAAAAAAAGATATCCCAAAGGGCTCAGCCGTAATTGAGTATATTGGTGAACGTATTAGCTGGAAAGAAGCCTTACGTCGGCATCCGCATGATCCTGAACAACCAAATCACACCTTTTATTTTTCGTTAGAGGATGGCAGGGTTATTGATGCAAATGTGGGCGGCAATGCGGCGCGCTGGATAAATCACTCTTGTAAACCGAACTGCGAGGCGGATGAGATTCAAGTGAGTGGCGAGAGCCGAGTTTTTATTTTTGCGCGCCGTAAGCTTTTGCCCGGCGAAGAGCTTTTTTATGACTACTCTCTAAATCTGGATGGCAAGTTAAGCAAAAAAGAAAAAAGAGACTACGCCTGTTTCTGCGGTAGCAAAAAATGCCGTGGCACGATGCTGGACCTTGGTTAACGCCTTGACCCTGCATGTTGTTTATTACTATTCAAGAATTAGAGGCCGCTATTAATTATTGGCGCTCACAATCCCCGGCGCGGGGAGAAGAATTGGTACTGTCAAAAGAAGCAGCTGCGCTTGCCAAGCCTTACGCTCTCATGATAGTTCAGGGGTCTCAGCGAATTCCGATTGATATATTGGATGAAACATGCAAGGCGGCTCTTGCAAAGTTTTTGGCTATTCGTAACTCTCTTTAGATAATTCGAGCAAAAGAATATAACAGGCAATGTAAATTTTTGTGGAAACGCTAGTCGATCTTTCATCCTATTTGTGGATATTGCTTTTGCTCGCCGCTTTTGCTTCTGGCCTAGTAGATGCTATTGCAGGCGGCGGCGGACTGATTCAGGTGCCGGCACTATTTTCAGCATATCCAGATGCACACCCTGCGACACTATTAAGTGCTAACAAGGTCTCCTCAATTGGCGGAACCATTAATGCAGCACGGCGTTACTTAAAACACGCACGCTTACCCTGGAACATTTTGGGCCCAGCTACCTTAGCAGGATTTGTGGGCGCCCTCCTCGGCGCTCTGGCGCTGAGCGTTTTTCCTCCTGAGCCCTTGCGCAAAGCTTTGCCGTTTATGTTGGTTGTGTTGTTGATCTATACCTGGTTTGCCCCGAATCTTGGCTTAGAAAATCGACCAGCTCATAAGGTTGGGAAGAATGAGGTTTTGAAAGCGCTTGCAATGGGCTTAGTGATTGGCTTCTACGATGGGTTTTTTGGGCCAGCGACAGGAAGCTTTTTTTTGTTTGCATTTGTGCGTATTTTTTATTTCGATTTTCTTCACGCTTCCGCTGCAACCAAGCTTGTGAATGTTGCTACCAATTTTGCAACCGTCTTAATGCTTGCAAGTCTTGGATTTATTGATTGGCCTCTGGGTTTAAGCTTAATGGTTGCAAATATTGTTGGTAGCCAAGTTGGTACGAAACTGGCGATTCAGCATGGCAGTCATTTTGTTAAGAAGTTCTTTTTGGTGGTTGTGCTCGCTCTGATTGCGAAATCAGGATATACAGCATTTTTTCCTATTTAAATCAAGCATTTATAAAATAATTAAGTGCTATTGGCGACGCTGTTTCACGTGAAACAGTAAAAATGCTATTATCAACGCCCGACAAGAGGGCAAACCATGCTTTATTCCAAGAAATTTGATGTCATTGTGGTGGGCGGAGGCCATGCCGGTACTGAAGCCGCTCTCTCTGCTGCTCGGATGGGCTGCACAACCCTTTTGCTAACCCATAGCATTGAAACCCTTGGTGCGATGAGCTGCAATCCCTCGATTGGCGGTATTGGAAAAGGCCACTTAGTTAAAGAAATCGACGCCCTGGGTGGCGCAATGGCGGCGGCGACCGATGAAGCTGGAATCCAGTTTCGCATTCTTAATTCCAGCAAAGGGCCTGCAGTTCGAGCAACGCGCGCCCAAGGCGACCGCCTCTTATACAAGGCTGCGATACGGCGGCGCCTTGAAAACCAGAAAAACTTAAGCCTGTTTCAGGCTGCGGTAGATGACTTAATTGTCCTGGGCGATCAGGTTTTTGGCGTTAAAACGCAGGGCGGCCTTGAGTTTAGGGCGCAAGC
>Ga0164293_10000982_pt1 | contig 23863 bp, 16 predicted proteins | sample GEODES118metaG_FD_111487 | JGI IMG/M metagenome (GOLD analysis project Ga0164293, IMG submission 111487) | Eutrophic lake water microbial communities from Lake Mendota, Wisconsin, USA - GEODES118 metaG | ecosystem: Environmental > Aquatic > Freshwater > Lake | place: USA: Lake Mendota...
AAGAGCTTTCTTTATCTCGTGAATACCGAACTCGAATTCAGCGACGGTCTCAATGGAAAAGGTTTTTATTTCAACAATCCCAATGCGAGCAGGAGTTGTGGCTGCGGCGAAAGTTTTGCAGTGTAAAAAATTCAACATAGTTATGAAGCCCCGGAATTTTCGGGGTTTTTGTTTTACTGCATGGCAATATTTTCAGCCGGCAGAAAACTAATTTTTCATCGGGAACCGTAAGAAAAAATAATAAGGAACAGCATTCACAAGCACCGGCGGCCATCTATACACCTGATTCTCGTAAAAAATAATTCCGGGTACAACCCCTTTTTTCAAATCTGCAACATAATATCCTTTTTGGCTTCCCGGAACCACTGAAAGTAGCTTGCCGGCTGCATCATAATATTTACTGGTATTGTTAGAACTGTAATAAAGATCACCAAACATCAGCGAACCGCTTTCTGGTGCAACAATACCGAGGTACCGGTTGCTATAGGTTTCAGAACCGAAGGGCTCTTGTACCTGAAGGCCATTCATCATGATCGATTTCTTATCGAAATAAAATAATTGGTTCTTGGCATAGACGACGTAACTGGCAGGAGTGGCCTGGTATTGGCCAAGGTATATTTTATAATGCCCCTTTGCAGGAATTTGAAAGCTGATGTTGCCTTCACTGTTTTCTTTTCGGATGAAACGGTTATCAAGGAAAAGATAATCAGCAGATTCCACTCCAACGATACCGAATTTTTCATTATCAGTTTTCGCCTGGCTACTGCCTGTTTGAAAACGAATGCGCAACGTACCAGGTTTGTTGCAATAAAACGATAACGGATAAACGAAGTTTCCGAAAGCTTTTTCATCCATGGTTTTGATCCGGAAACTGTCTGCAGCGTATGGTAAGAGTTGATCAAAGCGGGCATCATCCATTGCAGGTTCCTCCTGTGCCTGTGATCCGTATTTGTTGTACATCGCCTTGAATTCGTTGCGGATCAGTATAGGGATATTCACTTGTATGTTTGCGATATGCGGTTGTGTTTGATATTGCCATTTACCTCTTTCCGATTCCGCCATCCATTGGATGAGCATATCGTTCAATTGGGTATTGTGAAATATACGGGTAGGATACAATTGCCAGGTGTAGGTAAGTAAGGCTTCCACCTTTTTGGTTTTGAGTGTTGCATCTTTGGCGAATGCCGCCTGGCTGCTGAGTTCGGCAAACAATTCATAATATTTGCAGAGGTAAACGGTATAGCCTTTTAATTCCTCTATTCTTTTTTTCACCGCTTCAGAAATGCCGCTTGTATTTTCGGCTGCATCAAGCCAGTTTACAAAATTGCCCAATTCATCCGGATAGAATGAAGGCCTGTCGTAATTGGTTTGTAAATGCACCGGACTGAAATACCAGGCTTTTAATAATTTTTCAATGGGAATAGCAGCTTGCTCAAAATTCAGCTGGCAGTACTCCGACAGTATTTTTTCAGGATTATTGTAGGGATCAGCCAGAAATTTTAAGATTAGATATTGTTGTACGCCTGTTGCAAACTTTGAAAATGAAGTTTCATAAAGCAGTCCGTCAATTTTTAATTTTTGCAGAAACTGCAGATAATCATGGTAACGGTTCATGTCGTAAAAAGGCATATCGTAAGCCCATACTCCTATATTCAGGTAATCGTACTGACTGATATTGCTGTGTTTTTTGCGCCAGCGCTGCATCAGTTCTGCTGCCGTACTGGCCGATTGGAATGCAGTAGGAACAACCATCACATGTACATTGGGTTCAATTTTAAGATGTGGGGTATCTGCTCTTTCAGTATAAGCCATGGTGCCAACACCGGCACGGGCATCCACCTTTTTAATTTTTTTCGCCGCCTGGTTGCTGATGCTGAACATCTGGTCAGATACGGTGGGGAATGCTTTTTCACATTCCGGAGTATGGCAATAATTCAATCCGTCGCCGGCATCAACGGTTGGGTATTTTTTAAAAGGCAGGAAATCAGGGTCTGTTTTCTTTCTTTTTTCAAACTCATCAACAATCCAGTTGGTAAACAGGTTTACACCGGGCTGGTAAGTGGGGTCGAGTTTTCCGGTTTGGTTGTACTGGCGTTTGCCATCTACGGGCGCGAGGATGGCCGGATCTTTTTCTATCTCGGCTTTGTGAACCATATTGAAGTATTCGCCGATATGGCCATCAACACCCAGGTAATCGCAGCCCATGCGGTTTCTTTGCAGCCATATATTCCAATCTGCAAGCATGGTCTTGTTTTCATCTAATCCCTTGATAGGATAAATGCCACCGCTGGCAGCCATCATGCGCATGCGAAAAGCCGGAGCGTAAATTTTCGTTTCTGCTTTACCGTTATAAATGGTTTTGAGTTTTGGAATAAGTATCCATTCTTCTCCCGGCAATGAAAAATGAAAGTTTTTTTCCTCCAACCAGCTGTATAAGGCGTAGGAAAGTCCGGTGGCATACTTTGCCGAAAAACGCAGAAAGGTTTTTCCATCCGTTTCCAGTTTGCCGGCTTCCTGGCTATCATTACAGAAGCCAGGGTCTAAATAAAAGCTGATGCCCGTATTCGATTTGGAGCCATTCATTTGAAGGCGGAAAGTTTCACCGGTTGCTTTTTGAAGCAATAGCGCCACGTCTTCAGCCATTAATTTGGGATCAAACCTGCCCCAATACGTTCCTTTAAGAGCTTCCGGCATACTAACCGCAGGGTAAGTAATTGTTGTTTGTGCTGAAAGTTGTATACAAAGAGAAGTGATGATTAGCAGTAATGATAATCTGGTAATTTTTGGGAAACCGGTTTTCATATCTTGAATTGAAAAATAAAGATAGGGGGTTGGGGGATAGGTTGAACAGGGATTGGAAATTTGTAAAACAGTGATTAGACTTCTAATTTTCCTTTTGCAATACTTGCTTTTCACCACAGAAAAATCCCCCAATAATGGGGGATACAGTTTGTTTTGGTAAAACCTTAAAATCAACCCCGACTGTCAGGAACGGGTGCTGAATAGAATCGAAATCAGTAGTTAGTTTTGGTAAACGCTGCTATGCAACAGGAGGAAGACAGCCGTTTTTTCTATTTTGCTGCATTAGAAATAAAAAAAAGCAGGCCATTTGGCCAAATCAGCCGTATTCGCCTGTTAAATAGTAAATTGCAGCATCAATTTCAACTATGTGGAGCATTTGCCGGAAGGAATTTAACCAGTTTTTCAGCAACCTAACAGGTTATATTGCTATTGTTTTATTCCTGCTCGTAAACGGTTTATTCCTTTTTATTTTTGAAGAAAGCAGTATCCTGGTTTTCGGATATGCCAGTTTGGATAAGTTTTTCTCCCTCGCCCCCTGGGTGCTCCTTTTTCTGGTTCCTGCCATCAGCATGCGCAGTTTTTCAGATGAATACAAAAGCGGCACATTCGAAACCCTTCGCACCAAACCTTTAACGGCCTGGCAAATCACGCTGGGGAAATACCTGGCCCTCCTCTTTATCATCCTGTTGGTAATCGTCCCCACTTTTATATATATATTCAGCATCAAAACTTTGAGTGCCAGCGGAGTCATCGATTCAGGTGGTATCGCGGGAAGCTACCTCGGACTATTTTTACTGAGTGCCGTTTTTGCAGCCATCAGTTTGTGCTGCAGCAGTTTTACCGGAAATGCTGTTCTTTCATTCCTGATCAGTATCGCTGCCTGTTTAACCTTGTATGTAGGGTTTAATGCCCTGAGTAAGTTACCGGCATTTGCAGGAACCACCGACTATTATCTCGAAATGCTGGGAATTGATTTTCATTACCAAAGTATCAGCAGAGGCGTACTGGATACCCGCGATCTGGTGTATTTTTTTAGTATAATTTACCTTTCCCTTTTGATCACCGTAAAAAATATTCAACAGCGTTAATGGCCGGCAAAAAACTCATAACGAAAAAAGGCTGGTGGCTGATACCGGTGCTGCTGCTCCTGGTTGCTATCAATTGGGCCGCTTCCAACTGGCATGCAAGGGTAGACCTCACCGATGAAAAGCGCTTTACCTTAAGTGAGCCGACCAAAAAATTGCTCCGCAAACTGGAAGCACCCGTTAAAATAGATGTGCTGCTAAAAGGTGATTATCCGAGCGGATTCAGAAAATTGGCTGAAGCCAGCAAGGACATCCTCAGTGAATGCAAAGAGATTGCCGGAAACAAGCTCCAATTCCGATTCCTATCACCAGACGAACAGGTGGAAGGCAGCACTTCCACTTATGCTGATACAGTTAATGCGATGGGATTTTCCCCTATCAACCTCACTTCGCAGGTAAAAGCCGGACAACAACAACAGTTCGTTTATCCTGTAGCGTTACTTCATTACAAGGATCAAACCTTACCGATAGAATTATATAAAGGTAAAACCCCATTGATCAGCTTCCAGGAACTGAACAGTGCGGAAGCCATGCTGGAATACCAGTTTGCAAAAGCCATCGATGCGGTTACCAGAAAAGAAATGCCCATTGTTGCTTATGCTACCGGTAACGGCGAGCCGATGGGTTATAACACTTACGACCTTGTAGAGAACGCATTGAAACCTAATTTCAGGTTCTTCAGTTTTGATCTTTTAAACCAGCCTTTCATACCGGAAGATTTTTCTGCTTTGATCATGGTGAAACCTTCCTTGTCGTTTACAGATGAAGAGAAACTCAAACTCGACCAATATGTGATGAGAGGCGGGAAGCTGCTGCTATTTATCGACCGTCTCAATGCAGAGATGGATAGCCTGCAACAGAAAAATGAAGTGGTTGCTTACGAGCGTGATCTCAAATTGAACGACCTGATTTTCCGGTATGGAGCGAGAATCAATCCGGATTTGCTGATGGATCTGCAATGTGACTACCTTCCTTTTGATGTAAATGGTAATGGACAGTTTGAGTTGTTACCCTGGAATTACTTTCCGGTATTCGAATCTGCTTCCAATCATCCCATCAATAAGAATCTCGGGTTCGTATCGGGCCAGTTTGTAAATACCATCGATACTACCGAGGCAGAAGGTATCCGCAAAACTGTTTTATTAAGATCTTCAGTGAATGCCCGTAAGATTGGTGCACCGGCACTTATCAGCGGAAGGGAGAATGTAACCGCAGCCGAAAGTGAAAAATTCCGCACCGCAAACCTGATCGCCGGTATTTTACTGGAGGGGAAGTTCAATTCTTTTTTTGCCAACCGCTTATCAAAAGCCATGAACGATTCGCTGGAAGCATACGATTATGGATTTATACCGAAATGTGTGGAAGATAATAAAATGGTGATTGTTGGTGATGGCGATATCCTGCTCAATGCAGTAGTAAAAGGCAATCAGCCCATTGCCATGGGGATGAATCCGTTCACCTTTGGTTCACAAAGGGAATTTCCATTTGCCAATCGCGAGTTTCTATTGAATACGCTGGAATATTTGGTAAACAATAACGGACTCGCAGAAGCGAAATCAAAAGATTATGTGGTTCGGTTGCTTGATAGTAAAAAAGTTGAGGCCGAAAAAACCAAATGGCAAATCATCAACATCGCAGTACCGGTTTTATTACTCATCTGTTTTGCACTCCTTTTTCAATGGATACGTAAACGCAAATACAGCAAACCCTAACAAATGAATACAACACAAATCATATACCTGGTTTTTTCTGTGGTTATTTTTCTGGCATTGATTCTCGACCTGGGATTGCTCAGTAAGAAGAACCAGGTAGTAAGTTTAAAGAGCGCTTTGATTCAAACTATTTTCTGGGTTGCGCTTGCAATGGGTTTTTTCGTTTTCATGTGGATAGAACGCGATTCGAAAGTGGCGCTGGAATACCTGAGTGCTTATCTGATGGAATGGAGCCTGAGTATCGATAATATTTTCGTGTTTATCCTGATCTTTTCCTCCTTCAATGTAAAAGAACAATATTACGGAAGGGTTTTGTTGATCGGCATATTGATGGCAATCTTATTCCGTGTGATTTTCATCACGGTAGGTGTAGCACTGGTGGATCGTTTTCACTGGGTGTTATATGTATTCGGGGTTTTTTTATTGTACACCGGCTATCATATGTTCACCAGTACAGAAGATGAGGAATTTGATCCGCATGATACCAAAGTATACCGTTTTCTAAAAAAATATTTACCTCTGGCATCCCATGATGGGAATGGAAAGTACATCATCAATGAAAATGGAAAAACCATGTACAGCACATTGTTTGTGGTAGTAGTGTTACTGGCTTTTATTGATCTCGTTTTTGCATTGGATTCTATCCCTGCGGTGATGGGTATTTCGCGCGATAAGATGGTGATCTATACCTCTAATATTTTTGCAGTATTGGGATTGAGGAGTTTGTTTTTCCTCTTACGCGGGGCAGTTTCAAAATTTGATTATCTGCAGCAAGGGATTGCCATTGTGCTGGTATTCATAGGTGTCAAGATGCTTGCAGAACATTGGATAAACCAATGGATAGATAAGGGAACTCAGGTTTTACTGTCTCTTGCCATTATCCTTGTTTGTATAACCGGTTCCATCTTTTATTCGATATACCACCAAAAAAAGGGTTCCCCAAAGGATGTTCATCCTTCTTAAACTTTTTAATGCAGATAGATTGTCTTTTCCCATTTCACATATAGCAGCTATTATCGGTGCAAATGTATCATTAGCTGATCCTGACCATCAGATTGAATTCTTGCTTACCGACAGCCGCAAGCTGCTTGTTCCGAACAGCAGTTTGTTTTTTGCTTTGCCAGGCCCTGTACGCAAAGGAACCTCGTATATCAGCGATTTATACCGTTTGGGAGTAAGGCATTATGTGATTCAGGAAGCAGTAAATGATGAATGGCAAGCTAATTATAAGGATGCAGTTTTCTTAAGCGTGCCTGATGTATTGCTCGCCCTTCAGCAAATTGCTGCAGCACACCGGAAGCAATTCCGTTATCCGGTTATCGGTATTACGGGCAGTAATGGTAAAACAATGATCAAAGAATGGTTATACCAGTTGCTTAGCCAGGATGAGCATATCGTAAGAAGTCCGAAAAGTTATAATTCACAGGTAGGTGTACCGCTTAGTGTTTGGCAGATGAATGCCAACCATACCATGGGTATTTTTGAAGCCGGCATATCTATGAGAGGAGAAATGGAAAAGTTGCAACCCATCATCCTTTCTACTATTGGTGTAATTGGATTCATGGGCGATGCGCATGCCGAAGGATTTGATAATATGAAGGAAAAAATCAGGGAGAAACTAAAATTGTTTACAGGATGCAAGATATTATTGTATAATGTTGATCAAACTTTAACTGCTGAAGTAGTAAATGAATTCCTTCAACATCATCCGGGAGTAAAACCTTTTTGCTGGAGTAGGGTTGCTCAAGCTGATTTGAGTGTGGGAAACATCACGAAAAAGGATAAAGGTTCGATTATCCATTGCCGTTACGATAACCTTGATTTTGATTTTTACATCCCTTTTATGGATGAGGCTTCCATCTTCAATGCTATCACCTGCTGTGCCCTGATGCTTGCGCTGAAGGCTGCACCTACTGCCATAGCTGTTCGGATGAATGCACTGATGCCTGTAGAAATGCGCCTTGAACTCCGGCACGGGATCAATCAATGTGCGCTGATCAATGACACTTACAATGCCGACCTTGATTCTTTAGCCATTGCGCTCGATTTCCTTTCACAGCAGCAGCAACATAGCAGGCGTACCCTTATGCTCAGCGACCTGATGCAATCCGCTTTACCGAACAAGGAGCTCTATCCGAAGATCGCTTCCATTTTGGCCACCAAAAAGCTATTCCGGTTCATTGGCATAGGGCCTGCGATGATGGAATATTCATCCTGTTTTGCTTCATTGGCACAAACCCATTTTTTCCCGGATACGGATGCCTTTCTACAACAGATGCACCAGTTTCATTTTCATGAAGAAACCATATTGCTGAAAGGGGCCAGGCGTTTCACCTTCGAAAAGATCAGCAGGGTATTGGAACAAAAAATTCATGAAACGGTTTTAGAAATCAATCTCAATGCCCTTCGTTATAACCTTAAATTATACCGGCAACAGTTGAAACCTGATGTGAAAATGATGGCCATGGTGAAAGCATTCAGTTATGGAAGCGGAAGTCATGAAATCGCCAGCCTGCTGCAACATGATGGTGCCGATTATCTGGCCGTAGCTTATGCCGATGAAGGGGTAGATCTTCGCAAAGCCGGAATTCGTTTACCCATCATGGTGATGAACAGTACCTCAGGTGGCTTCAATAATTTATTGCAGTACGATCTTGAACCTGAACTCTATTCTTTTCAGCTATTGGAATCGTTCCTGTATTTCCTGCGGCAGCATAATATCAGTAATTATCCCGTTCATATCAAGTTGGATACAGGTATGCATCGTTTGGGTTTTCTGATGGAAGATATGCCTGCACTTTGCAACTTGTTGAAGCAACAACAAACTTTTTCTGTAAGATCTGTATTTACCCATCTGGCAGGAAGTGAAAATCCGCTTCATGATGACTTTACAGCAAAGCAGGCCGCAGATTTTAGAAAGATGGCTGATGAACTCGAAAGGGTTTTGGGCTATTCCTTCATCCGGCATATGGCCAACACCTCAGCCATTCACCGGCATCCCTCATTACAAGAAGATATGGTTAGGTTAGGAATCGGGCTGTATGGTGTAGATCCAGCCCTTGCCTTACAGAATGTAACCAGCTTACGAACTACCATTGCCCAGATCAAAAAAGTGAAATCAGGCGATACGGTGGGATACGGCCGAAAAGGAGTGTTAACCCATGATGCAGAAATTGCTACAGTGCGAATTGGTTATGCGGATGGTTATCCGAGGATATTGGGAAATGGAAAGGGTAAGATGCTGGTAAACAGACATTTGGCGCCGGTAATCGGGAATGTTTGTATGGATATGACCATGCTGGATGTTACCGGTATGGGGGCAGAAGAAGGAGGAGATGTGCTGGTTTTTGGCCAGGAACTTCCGGTTTCATTGTTAGCAGCGTGGGCAGAAACGATTCCATACGAGATGCTCACCAATATCTCTCAAAGAGTGAAAAGGGTATATTATGAGTCTTGATGAATCGAATAATCCGTTTGATCTATAATAAATATTGTTAAAGCCGGTTCTGCAGCAACTGCAAAAGCCAATAAACTTATCTTTGTTAACAGCATTATGAAAAAAATCCATGTAGTTTTAATCGTTTTATTGATATTGATTGCTGATCAGACGTTGAAATTATACGTTAAAACAACTTTTCCGTTGAATACTTCCCGCGCTGTTGCGGGAAACTGGTTTTATTTATATTTTGTAGAAAACCCCGGGATGGCTTATGGCTGGAAGTTCGGAGGCAATTGGGGTAAGATGGCGCTTACCATATTCAGGATGGGTGCGGTGGTTTTTGGAACCTGGTACCTGGGCATGATCATCCGAAAGAAATACCACAATGGTTTTATTTTTTGTGCCGCACTGGTTTATGCAGGTGCCATCGGGAACCTGATTGATTCCTGTTTTTATGGTTTAATTTTTGATAAAGGGATGGTATTCGATTCGCAATTGAAAGAATATCTGGGCTACAGCGGTTTGGCAACATATCATTCACCGGGTTATGCTTCTTTTTTGCATGGCAATGTGGTGGATATGCTTTATTTTCCATTGATCAGAGGGCATTTTCCATCCTGGTTCCCATTTTGGGGAGGAGAGGATTTTGAATTTTTCAGGCCTATTTTTAATTTGGCAGATGCAGCCATCAGTGGTGGTATAATCAGCATTTTGATATTTCAGAAAAAATTCTTCAAGCAGCAACTCGAAGAAAAAAAGCATCAAACGATAGAAACTAAAGCTTTGGTGGATGATGCCACACAGGTTTTTTAATATACGTCTCATAGATAAAGTAAAAGTCATGAAAAACATTCTGTACAGCGCTTTTTTACTGGCAGCGGGAATCTTCTTCGTATCCTGTCAGAAGGAACTAAATTTCGATCTTAACGGTATTTCAAAAGGAACTTTGAAAGCTGATAGCGCTACCAACTGCCTGCCGAGTACGGTGAATGGGGTATACAAGGCAGATTCTACTTTAGGTGCCGAAAATTATATCGATGTTCAGGTTGATGTTGATCTTACCGGGGCGTATATCATTTCTTCTGATACGGTAAACGGTTATGTGTTTAAAGGCACAGGAAATTTCGGAAACACCGGTTTGAATACCGTAAGGCTGTATGGAAGTGGAAAACCGCTTTTGCAAGGGGTTAATACCTTCATTGTTCGTTACGACAGCAGTTTTTGTTTGATTGATGTAAATGTAATAGCAGGCAATGCACCGCCTGATGCTGTATATACTTTTGGAGGAGCAGGGGGAACCTGCACAGGAAGCAGTTCGTCTGGCACTTATATGGCTTCACTGCCCACAACAGCAACCAATACGGTTACAGTTAGTGTTACCGTTACATCACCAGGAGCCTATTCTATCAGTACAACCGCATTGAATGGCGTAAGCTTTTCCGGTACGGGAACATTTACGACCGCATCTACAACAGCAACACTAACGGCAACGGGTACCCCATTAGCAGCCGGTACGTTCAATTATCCGGTAACCGGAAGTGGCAGCACCTGTAGTTTTTCGGTTACTTATGTCGCTTCTGCGGGCCCTGCCACATTCACGCTTGGCGGTGCCCCGGCTTCCTGCACGGGAGCGGTGATTGGAGGAAATTATGTAGCAGGAACACCGGCAAATACTTCCAATACCGCCACCATTAATATCAATGTAACCAATGCCGGAATTTGTTCGGTAAGTTCACCGGTTGTGAATGGTGTTTCTTTTTCAGGATCTGCCTTGTTTACTACCACTGGCCCGCAAACACTGGTACTTTATGCCAGTGGTACAGGCTCGGCACCGGGGTCATTTAATTTTCCCCTAACCGGCTCCGGTAGTACCTGCACCGTTGCGATACCATTCAGCGGGGCGCCTACAGATTTTATCAATTGTAAGATTGATGGCGTTTATACCGAATTCAATGTGAACGCCACTGCCGGATTGGATAACGGAACAGGATTCCCTATCTTAAGCATCGATGGCAGTACTTTAAGCACCAGTACAAACCCATCCATCAGTTTGGGCATCACCAAATTATCAGGGGGCAGTATCACTGCAGGTACTTATACCGTAAACCAGATTTTAGGTGGGATTTTAGTAAATGCAGATTACTTTGATGCAGCATCAACAAATTTCTTCATGGGGTCCGACCCGTTGAACCAATCTCAGAATCCGGCTTTCACCATCACCATCAGCAGCATCACCGGTACCAGGGTGGTTGGCACATTTTCCGGACCGTTGAAAGAAAACAATGGCCAGGGCCCTGCCGGTAAAAACATTACAGAAGGATTATTTAATGTGCCGATTCAGTAGGGAGGTTGTTATACCGATTGGACAAACAATATAGTCCAATATCGGCTATCGCCTCATTGTACTTTTGTTTGATACCATCGGCATTTACCACTGTATGATTTATAAAATATTGGCATATAATATAAATCACATTGGTATTAGTTTACTGTTTAAAGTTTTTAGTTGATTGGTAAATAGGTATTACATCAATCTTATAGTAAATTAATTATCACTTTGAACGAAAGAGCAATTCTATTGATGAGCATTCCCAATGCTTTAGTATAAATTATTTTATGGCTGAATAATAATTGATCGGGATATTGATACGCTTTCTTATTGCTTCCGGAGAAATAGGTTAATAATAAATTGAAACCATGGCCAGCATTTAGCTGACCATGGCTTCAGTTGTATATTTATCTTTTAGGTGGGAAAATTTCTACAGTTACCACTTTGATCTTACCTGTAAATTTATTGTCTCTTTCTTTATAATCTTCTGATACGGGTGTTTCATGATCGGCACCAACATTCCATCCTTCATCTGCAGAGAAACCGAATGGTTGAGTAACAGGGATGTAACCTTCTGCTACTTTTACATCATCTACATATAAAAAGCATTTTCCTCCTGAACCGGGCTTAAATGCATCGATCATAAATTCATACTTTAAAATGTGTTTTCCGGGAGCTATTGCATTTGCTGATGCTATGTTTGTTCTTTTTTGTCCAAACCAGTTATACTCATGATGTAATTTTCCGGCTTTCATGTACATGGTCCAGCCACCAAATCGGCCTGCCTGGGCAATGATTACACCATTAGTGTTGGCATTCGATAATTCCACATCTGCTGTAATGGTATAATTGCGGGTCTTTACATTGATGGCTGCAAATTCGGATACGCTCATGCCATCATACAAATTCAGTTTGGTACGTGGGCCCATCAGATCGGGGCGGCCGGCAATCCTTGCATCAAAACGTTCGTAATTCCTGTCATCAATGGGAAGCACATTGTATTTTACCGCTTCTTTCAAAAACAATTCCTGAAGTTCTTTCAATTTTGCCGGATTAGATGCGGCCAAATCATTGGCTTCCGAAAAATCTTGATTCACATTATACAACTGCCATACATCTTTATCAAGGGTATTAAAAGCGGCTGAACCCCATGGTGATTTATGGATGGTTCTGGCTATCCAGCCATCCTGATAAATGGCGCGGTTTCCAAACATTTCAAAATACTGGGTGGTATGTTTGGTTGGGGCTTTTGCATCATTAAATGAATACAGCATGCTGGTTCCTTCAATCGGCCTTTGTTCTATACCATTAACCGTTTTCGGGGCAGGTATATTACACGCTTCGTAAACCGTTGGTGCAATATCAATAGCATGGGTGAATTGGTTGCGGATTTCATTTTTGGTTTTGATGCCATTGGGCCAATGCACCACAACGCCATTACAGACGCCACCAAAATCGGATGCCATTTGTTTGGTATATGCAAAAGGTGCATCTGTCGCCACTGCCCAGGGAACTGCAAAATGCGGGTAAGTCATAGGTCCACCCCAGTCGTCTATATGTTTATATACATCTTCAAATCTTTCCTGCATGCCGTTTAATCCCACCAACTCATTAAAACAGCCATTCATGCCGCCTTCGGCGCTGGCACCATTATCTCCAACAATGTAAAATACCAAGGTATTATCCAATTTGCCCATTTCTTTCAGTGCATCAATTAACCGTCCAATTTCATAATCAGTGTATTCTGCAAAACCGGCATAGGCTTCCATTTGACGGGCAAATAATTGTTTTGCTTTTGGCGATAAGGTATCCCAGTTGGGTAAATCGGCAGGTTTAGGAGCCAGTTTGGTTCCTGCAGGTACAATACCCATTTTTATCTGGCGGGCAAGTGTTTGTTCTCTTAACTTATCCCAACCCATATCAAATTTGCCTTTGTATTTATCAATCCACTCTTTCGGTGCATGATGTGGTGCATGGGTTGCTCCTGTTGCGAAATAGGTGAAGAAGGGCTTATCAGGGGTCAATGTTTGTTGCGTCTGGATCCAGTTGATGGCACGGTCGGTCATATCAGCCGTGAAATGATAATTGGGTGTGTTTGGTGTTTCCACTTCGGTTACCCCATCGTAAATTTTTGGTGCCCATTGATTGGTTTCGCCACCAAGGAAACCATAAAACTTATCGAAGCCTGAACGGGTAGGCCAGCGGTCGAACGGACCGGAAACAGAAACCTCCCATGGAGCAGTTTCGTGGTATTTTCCAAAGGCTGCCGTACTGTATCCATTCTGGCGCAATACTTCGGCCATTGGTGTAATGGTTTGTGGACGAACACCCGTATTACCCGGAAAAGCAGTTGCCATTTCCATGATGGCACCGGCATTGTTGCTGTGGTGATTATACCCGGTTAGGATGGCGGTACGAGTGGGCGAACAAAGAGCTGTAGTATTGAAATTATTATACCGTACACCCTGAGATGCCAATTTATCAAGTACGGGTTCGTTGATAGGGCCACCAAAAGCGCTGGCAGCACCAAATCCCTGATCGTCTATTAATATTACCAATACATTAGGTGCACCTTTTGGAGCTTTTACTTCAAAACGTGCCGGGGCTTTTGCATTGCGCGCATCCAATACATTGGATGCCGGATAATACGTTTCCCGGATTGGCAATGAGTTTCGGTCAACATTTTCCGCCGTTGGTTGCTGTGCAAAAGAGTTCAATGACCATAAAGTAATCAGTGCTACAAAAATGTGTTGCTTCAATTTCATAAATTTTGTTTTCATGATTTAGTACAAAAAACGTACGGTTGCATCCTGATCAATATCCGGATACAACCGTAGTAAAAAATTCTTTTTATTTCTTCACCGGAAATGTTTCCACAGTTACTTTATGGATCTTGCCTGTGAATTTTTCTTTCTTTGCATAAGCAGGATTTACCGGAGTGTTTTCATCGGTGCCTACATCGGCCGATTCATCAATGCCAAATGTATTGCTGTTTGTCTTTGCAATTTTTCCTTCACCAATTTTATTGCCGTCCATGCTAATGGTAGCCGTACCACCAGCTCCGCGGCCACCATCATATGCGAAATCAACTTTTATGGTATGCTTTCCGGCACTTACTTTTTGTGTAGATGAAACGGTATACTTTTCCAGCCCTACCCAATTATAAAAGTAAGTGGGCATTCCATCTTTCATATAAAACGACCATCCGCCAAAATCTCCACCCTGGCAAATGATTACCCCGTTTGCATTGGCCGGCACCTCTACATCTGCAGTAATGGCAAGTGACGAATTTTTGACATTGATAAATGAATTTTCAGGTATTCCTTTGGCGCCTTCATAAAGGGTGAGTTTAGTTTTTCCATTCATCAGGTCGGGCCGGCCGGCAATTTTTGCATCAAATCGTTCAATTGTACGGTCATCAATAGGAAGCACATTATATTTTACCCCCTCATCCATAAATTTTTTCTTAAGTTCTTCCAGCTTTTCCGGATTTTTAGCGGCAAGATTATTGGCCTGACTAAAATCTTCATTCACGTTATACAATTCCCAAATATCTTCTTTCAAACCTCGCCTTGGCTGAGCTTCCCATGGCGCTTTGTGTATGGTTCCTGCAAACCATCCATCCTGATAAATTGCACGGTTACCGGCTATTTCAAAATATTGGGTTTTGCGTGTATCCGGGGCTTTTGCATCATTGAATGTATACTTCATGCTTACTCCTTCCATAGGACGCTGTTCAATACCATAAACCGTTTTTGGTGCCGGTACTCCTGCACATTCATAAATGGTTGGGGCTATATCAATCACATGATGAAACTGTGAACGGACTTCATTTTTCGATTTGATGCCAGCTGGCCAATGCATCACCATACCATTCCTTGTGCCGCCAAAGTTGGAAGCCACCTGTTTGGTCCAGGTGAAAGGTGTGTTGCCGGCAACTGCCCAACCTGCAGCAAAATGATTGTAAGTGTGCTCAGTTCCCAACTCATTAAACTTGCTCATTTGCATATCAAGCGTTTCCTCTACGCCATTGAAATAAGTGTTTTCATTGAACATACCAATCATGCCTCCTTCGGCGCTTGACCCGTTATCGCCAACTATATAAATAAACACCGTGTTATCCATTTCACCTCTTGCTTCAAGCGCATCCACCAGCCTTCCAACCTGTGCATCTGTATGCTCTGCAAATCCGGCAAATACTTCCATTTGTCTTTCAAATAATTTTTTCTCATCGGGTGTAAGCTTGTCCCAGTCTTTAATGGCCTCAGGTTTAGATGCCAGTACCGTAGTTGCCGGAACTACGCCCAATTTCTTTTGCCTTTCCAGCGTTTCTTCACGCAGCTTATCCCATCCCTGAGAGAATTTTCCTTTGTATTTATCGGAATATGCTTTTGGAGCATGGTGCGGAGCATGTGTTGCACCAGTTGCGAAATACATGTAAAAAGGTTTTTCCGGCGTGAGCGATTGTTGGGTGTTCATCCACGCCAATGCCTGATCGGTCATGTCGTTGGTAAAATGATAATTCGGATCTTCTACGTTGGGATATACCCGGGTAGTGCCGTCATATACCATGGGATGCCATTGGTTGGTTTCTCCTCCAATGAATCCATAAAATTTATCGAAACCTGAATGGGTTGGCCAACGGTCGTATGGTCCGGATACTGAACCTTCCCATGGTGGTGTTTCATGGTACTTACCAAATGCTGCCGTGCTGTAGCCATTCAGGCGGAGCACTTCGGCAGCAGGTGTAATGGATTGTGGCCTGATGCCTGTGTTACCGGGAAATGCCGTTGCTACTTCCATAATGGCTCCTGCATTATTAGAATGATGATTATAGCCGGTTAATAATGCCGTTCTGGTTGGCGAGCAGAGTGCCGTTGTGTGAAAACGGTTGTACTTTAAACCATTAGCGGCAAGTTTTTCCAACGTTGGCATATGAATCGGCCCACCGAAAGCGCTAGAGTGACCAAACCCAATATCATCAATCAATACGATAACCACATTGGGAGCCTTTTGAGGAGCTTTCACTTCAAAACGTTCAGGTGCTTTGGCATTGCGTGCATCCAGTTCGGTTTGAGCGGGGTAATATTTTTCGCGGATGGGCAATACAGAACGATCCAGCTCATTCGTTACGCTAGTAGCAGTAGCCGTTGCCGTATCTTTCTGTTGTTTGGGTTGATTACAACTGATGGTAAAGATTGATGATGCTACCATCAGTAGGGCAAAATGTTTGAGCTTGGATATCATAATGATTTTTTATAAAATGAATTACTGAATGTATCACACGAACAAAGATATCTTTTTTTATAGGTATCAATTTTTTATAGGATAAAAAAAGTAGAATTAAAATTGCACTGCAAACATTACGTAACTGAAAAACCTATTCATTTACAGATAAACCCACCATATCACCGGGTTTTACCCAGGCATCAAATTCTTCAGGAGTGAGGTAACCCAGTTTAACAGCCATTTCCTTAAGTGTGGTGCCTTCCTTATGCGCTTTTTGGGCAATTTCAGCAGCTTTGTAATAGCCAATTTTGGGGTTGAGTGCCGTAACCAGCATCAATGAATTGTTCAGGTGTTTGCTAATGTTTTCGGCAATAGGTTCTATTCCCACCGCACATTTATCGTTGAATGAAACACAGCCTTCTCCAATCAGTTTTGCACTGTGCAGGAAATTATAAATCATCACCGGTTTAAATACATTGAGTTCAAAATGTCCGTTGCTTCCGCCTATGCCGATGGTTACATCATTACCCATCACCTGGGCAGCGATCATGGTAAGGGCTTCGCATTGGGTAGGATTTACTTTGCCGGGCATGATAGAAGAACCGGGCTCATTATCAGGAATAAACAATTCCCCAATACCGCTTCGGGGGCCTGAAGATAACATGCGGATATCGTTTGCTATTTTCATCAGACTTACGGCAACGGTTTTCAGTGCTCCATGCGATTCTACAATGGCATCGTGTGCAGCAAGGGCCTCAAATTTATTTTCTGCGGTTACAAAAGGTAAACCTGTTAGTGTTGTAATATGCCGGGCTACATTTTCTGCATAACCTTTTGGGGTATTAATACCGGTTCCTACTGCAGTACCACCAAGTGCGAGTTCACTTAGATGTGATAAAGTATTACGGATGGCTTTCAAACCATGGTTCAATTGTGATACATACCCGCTGATTTCCTGCCCCACGGTTAGGGGTGTAGCATCCATGAAATGGGTACGCCCGATTTTTACCACATGCATAAATGCTTTGCTCTTGGCTTCGAGGGTATCTCTGAGTTTTTCTAAGCCGGGAATGGTGGTTTCTATCAGTATTTTGTAAGCGGCGATATGCATTGCCGTTGGAAAAGTATCATTGCTCGATTGCGACTTATTCACATCGTCGTTGGGATGGATGAATTTCTCTTTATCCGATAAATTACCTCCATGCAGTACATGTGCACGATAGGCGATCACTTCGTTCACATTCATATTGCTCTGGGTGCCGCTGCCTGTTTGCCAAACTACTAAAGGGAAATAAGCATCTAAATTGCCGGATAATATTTCATCACAAACCTTTCCAATCAAACTGCATTTTTCTTCAGTTAATATGCCTGCTTCCCAATTGGTGAGGGCTGCTGCTTTTTTCAGATAAGCGAATGCACGGATAATTTCTATCGGCATTTTATTGGTATCCTGGGCAATTTTAAAATTATCGATACTACGCTGCGTTTGTGCGCCATAATAGGCATCCGATGGAACGCTAACTTCGCCCATGGTGTCTTTTTCAATCCTGTAGTTCATCATTCAATTTTTTTATAAACCCGGTTTATTAAGGGTGGTAGTGAGATTTATTTTCCGGTAAATACGGCTTTTCTTTTTTCTAAGAAAGCGGTAGTGCCTTCTTTCATATCTGAAGTATTAAAGCAATCACCAAAAGATTCAATTTCTTTTTCAAAACCTGTTTTGCCATTGGTATAGGCGCTGTCGCTTACCACGGCAATATTGATACATTCTATGATTTTTCCTATGGCAATGGGTGCTTTAGATTGGATGGTGGTTAAAATTTCGCGTGTACGTTCCAGTAAGCTTTCGGTACTGCATACCTGATTTACTAGTCCGCAGGCCAGTGCTTCATTTGCATCTATCATACGTGCCGTCATTTGCAGTTCCATACTCTTACCCTTTCCTACCAGTTGGGTCAATCGCTGGGTTCCGCCGTATCCCGGAATCAGGCCAAGGTTCACTTCAGGCTGTCCGAATTTGGCATTTTCACTGCATATCCTGAAATGACATGCCATGGCCAGTTCGCAACCGCCACCGAGTGCGAAACCATTTACGGCTGCTATAACAGGTTTTTTGCTGTTTTCAATCTTGAAGAAAACATCTTGTCCCCGTTTGGCAAGTGCCATGGCTTCTTCTTTATTACAATCGGCAAATTCTGCTATATCAGCACCGGCAACAAAGGCTTTCGCTCCTGAACCTGTGATGATGGCAGATTTGATTTCGGCATTTGTGGTGATTTCACCCATCACATTATCGAGGTCGTTGAACACTTCACGGTTGAGTGCATTCATCTTATCCGGGCGGTTAACCGTGATGGTTAGTATGCCGTTTTCTAAATCGGTGAGCAAAGTGCCATATACCATATCAATAGACGATTTTTAAGTTTAAAAATTTCGATGTTCGGCTACCCATTCCCGTATATAGCCTGCAATTTCTCCTGTAGTGGTTCCGGGTGCAAAAAGTTTACCTACCCCTGCTTCCTGTAATTGCTGCATGTCTTCTTCGGGTATGATACCTCCTCCGGTGAGCAATACATCGGTCATTTTTTTTTCTTTCATCAATGCGATGATTTTCGGGAACACCGTCATATGCGCGCCACTGAGGATGCTCACACCGATGGCATCCGCATCTTCCTGAAGCGCGGCATTAACCACCATTTCAGGAGTTTGACGCAGTCCGGTATAAATTACTTCCATTCCGGCATCTCTCAGGGCAGTGGCAATCACTTTAGCTCCTCTGTCGTGGCCATCCAGCCCAACTTTGGCTACCAGTACCCGTATTGGTCGGTTTGTATTCATGCTTTAAAAATAGGTAATGCTTTTTGAATTCGGGCAATGGTTTCTTCTTTTCCAATCCAATAGGCGATATCAAATACAGCAGGGCCATATTTGCCCCCAACCAGCATCACCCGAAGGGGTAATTGTAATTCACCTGGTTTGATATTCATTTCGGTACTCAGGTTCTTGAAAACAGTTTCTATCTCTATGAAATTCCAGTTACCGATCGTAGCAAGGTTCTTACAAAACTGTTCAAAAAATTCCGCTTTTTCGCTTGTCCATTTGGGTAATACCGCTTCTTTATCCCATTCGGAAGGCGAAAGGTAAAAATAACCGGCCTGCTTGACAAAATCGGGAAGTAAGGCACAACGGTCTTTCGCCAATTGAAGGATGGATTCCAATTTGCTATCGTCTGAAATGATACATCCCGCAGCTTCCAATAGCGGCTTCACCGTTTTAGTGAGTTGGGCTTCAGGTAATTTGCGAATCCATTCCTGATTGAACCAGGTTGCTTTTTCATAATCGAACCGGGCGCCGCTTTTATGAATCCGCTCTATAGAAAAAGCGTCAATCATTTCTTCTAAGCTAAATATTTCCTGCTCACTGCCGCTGTTCCATCCCAGCATGGCCAATAAATTGATGAAAGCTTCCGGCAAAAAGCCTTTTTCTTTGAAGCCTTCTGCAAATTCATTATTGCGGGGGTCGGTCCAGTTCATGGCATATACCGGGAATCCGAATTTGGCGCCATCCCGCTTGCTCAGTTTGCCATTGGGGCCTAAAATAAGCGGTAAATGTGCCCATTGCGGCATGCTGTTTAATCCGAACAGGTATTTCCAAAGTAAGATATGCACCGGCGCGCTGCTGAGCCATTCTTCACCTCTGAAAGCATGGGTAATCTGCATCAGGTAATCATCTACCACTACAGCCATGTGATAAGTGGGCATGCCATCTGCTTTAATCAGTACTTTGTCGTCTACCAGCGAAGAATCAAAACTCACATCTCCGTGAACCAGATCGGTAAAGCTGATGGTTTCATGTTCGGGCATCTTTATTCTGATGACATGTGCAGTTCCGGTATCCAGCAGTTGGCGAGTTTTTTCAGCAGATAAAGTCAATGAGTTTTTCATCTTCCTCCTTATGCTGTTATCATACTGTGGAGATGGGTTCTCTGCTGTTTTCTCATCAATACGCATCTGTTCCAGTTCTTCAGGGGTATCAAAGGCATAGTACGCAAACCCTTCCTCAATCAGCTTTTCCGCATAAGGCAGATACATGGCTTTGCGTTCACTTTGGCGGTAAGGGCCATAATTGCCTCCATGAACCGGACTTTCATCCGGTTCGAGATTACACCATTTCAAACAATCGAAAATGTATTGTTCGGCACCCGGAACAAAACGCGATTGATCGGTATCTTCTATCCTTACAATAAAATCACCGCCATGTTTTTTGGCAAACAGGTAATTGTATAATACGGTTCGCACACCACCAAGGTGAAGTCCACCTGTAGGACTTGGTGCAAATCGAACCCTAACTTTATTAAGCATGCTGCAAAGGTAATCATACAGTTGCGAACAAGTAGTGCTATGAAAAAATTCGCTCGATGCCCTTTAACAAAAAAATATATTTTAGGGTCTAATTAAACTTCCATCCATTCGTTTAATCTATCTATCATCGTTAAAAAAATTAAAATAAGAGATATGAAAAAGACAATCAAACTATTCATGGCCCTGGGGATCACCACGGGCATGTTATTCAGCAGTTGTAAAAAGTCGGACGATATCAATACAACCGACTACTCTACAGAACTTTCTGCTCATGCTGACGACCAATCGAGGCTTTCAGAAGATGTAGATTTATTGGCAAACGATGGCTTCACACTTGCTGAAGACAACATTGCTTTTAGTGGACGAAACGGTATTGGAGGTACTACAGCTAATTTACTTTGTAATGGCGTGGCAGTTCTTGATTCTGCTGCCGGTATAAAAACCCTTACCGTTACTTATAACGGATTGAATTGTATGGGTAACCGCAGGCTGGAAGGTGTGGTGGCCTATTCAATGCCTATCGGTGCCCGCTGGAGAGATGCCGGAGCAGTTTTGACCATCAACATCCAGCAATTAAGGGTTACCCGTATTCGCGATAACCGCAGCGTTGTGTTGAATGGTATTCAAACCATTACAAATGTTAGTGGCGGACTCGTAAGAAATCTTGCCGGAGCCGGAACTATCACTCATGAAATATTGAGTAATGGACTTTCCATCACTTTCGATAATGGTAACCAACGTAACTGGCAGGTAGCCAAGCGCAGGGTATTCACATACAATAATGGTATCGTAATCACCACCACAGGTATTCATACTGATGGAACTATCAATAATATTGCGGAGTGGGGAACCAACCGTTTCGGAAATCCCTTTATGACACAGATTACACAGCCGCTTGTTGTTCGCCAGGATTGTAATTTCAGGCTTACATCAGGTGAAGTATCCCATCAGCGTATGGCTGCCAATGCACTAGTGACTTTTGGTTTAGATGCTGCTGGTAACCTAACAGGTTGTCCTGCTCCGGGAACACCATATTATTTTAAAGTGGTTTGGACGGGCCCAAACGGTGTTGTAAGAACTGCCATTTTTCCTTATTGATTTAGTTTAAAATAGAAAAAGCCGCCACTCGAACTGGCGGCTTTTTTGTATCCGGCTTGTGGGCTGAATGATAAAATTGGTAATTTGCCCTATGTTTTATCTGGTGAAATCGCCCTGGTGGTTACAAAAACTTTATTCCGGTTGTATTTGGCAAATACCTTCTGAAAATCCTACAATTTATTTAAGTTTTGATGATGGTCCCCATCCTGAAATCACTCCATTGGTTTTAGATCATCTTAATAAATGGAATGCAAAAGCCAGTTTTTTTTGTGTTGGGAATAATGTAATGAACCATCCTGAGGTTTACAGCAGGATTTTAGATGAAGGACATGCAGTGGGCAATCATAGTTTTAATCATTTGAACGGCTGGAAGCAAGAGGATACCGATTATTTGAATGATATAGCAAAAGCAAAGCAATACATTGATAGCGATCTGTTCAGGCCTCCTTACGGAAAAATAACCCGTTTTCAACTGAAGCAATTGGCGATGCCTGCTTATCGTTTGAGAACCATCATGTGGACGGTACTTAGTGGAGATTTTGACACTTCATTAGAAGGAGAAGCTTGTTTAAGAAATGTATTATTGCAAACCAAATCAGGCTCTATTGTAGTGTTTCACGATAGTGTTAGGGCGAAAGAAAAAATGCTCTATGCGTTACCGAAAGTATTGGAATTCTTTACGGGAAAAGGTTTTCGCTTTGAAAGAATCGAAAGCAGTATGCTGTAAAAAAATTGGGCCTGAGTAGAAACCCTGACCCGTTTTTAATCCGTACCCTATGAAAACTGGTTCGAATTTACACAACAGTTATAACATATGCAACATTTTTTTCTAAATCATTTTCAATCAATAGCTGTAAAGATGGCTTCATCACTTTAAAAAAAGTAATTTTACTATTCAAATGCATTGATAATATGTGGGATACGCATTGTCATTTATATGTAAGAGAATTTGATTCCGATCGTTCAGCTATGATTGAGCGGGGCCAAAAAGCAGGGGTAACTAAATTCTTTTTGCCTGCAATCGACCAAGGTACTCATGAAGCCATGTTGCAAATGGAAATTGATTATCCTGATATTTGTTTTGCAATGATCGGGCTTCATCCTTGTTCAGTAAATGAGCGGTTTGAGGAAGAAATAAGCATCATCCGTGATTTACTAAAACGCCGTTCGTTTGCAGGGATAGGGGAGGCAGGTCTTGATTTTTATTGGGATAAAACCTATGTTGAGCAACAATATCAAGCCTTAAAATTACAAACAGAACTCGCTCTTGAATATGATTTACCTTTAATATTGCATACCCGTGATGCCACTCAGGAAACAATAGATTTTTTAGCAACTTATAAGGGTAGGGGGCTTACCGGAATATTTCATTGTTTTGGCGGAACCGTTGAAGAAGCTATGCAAATTATTGATTTAGGTTTTCATTTGGGGATCGGCGGAGTGCTTACTTATAAAAATGCTCAGCTAGGCAAAATGTTAGAAAAAATTGATTTGCAGCATCTCGTGTTGGAAACAGATGCACCGTACCTCACACCCGTTCCTTATCGTGGAAAAAGGAATGAAAGTGCTTATCTAATAACTATCGCAGAAAAGCTGGCTAACGTAAAAGGCTGTACTAGAGCAGAGATTGATCTGATCACTACACAAAATGCTGAAAGGATATTCAGGAAACCATCTTATCAATCAATTATACCAATGTGATTTATATAATATGCCAATATTTTATAAATCTTACAGTGGTAAATGCCGATGGTATCAAACAAATAGTACAATGAGGCGATAGCCGATATTGGACTATATTGTTTGTC
>Ga0164293_10000983_pt1 | contig 23863 bp, 17 predicted proteins | sample GEODES118metaG_FD_111487 | JGI IMG/M metagenome (GOLD analysis project Ga0164293, IMG submission 111487) | Eutrophic lake water microbial communities from Lake Mendota, Wisconsin, USA - GEODES118 metaG | ecosystem: Environmental > Aquatic > Freshwater > Lake | place: USA: Lake Mendota...
GCCCGGAAGCGCCGCGCGCGCGGCCTCGACCGCCTCGCGCAGGTCCTTGCGACTGCCGGTGCACAGGTGGGCGATCAGCCCACCATCGGCGTCGCGCAGCGCGTGCGTGCGGCCGCTCTCGCCGCGGGGGTAGGCGCCCTTGATGAACAGCTTGTGCGTCTTCAGCACGGTCACGCGATCATTCGAAGCGGTGCTCATGGTTGATCCTCGCGCTCAGTGCGCCATGTACTCCATCAGGCCGTGGCGTCCGCCCTCGCGGCCGAAGCCGCTCTCCTTCACGCCACCGAAGGGGCTGGCCGCGTCGAACAGGTTGAAGCCGTTGCACCAGACCACGCCCGCGCGCAGACGGCGCGCGACCTCGAACATCTTCGAGCTCTTCTCGGTCCAGATGCCGGCGCTCAGGCCATAGGCGCTGTCGTTGGCGCGCATCACGGCCTCGTCCACGGTGCGGAAGGTCATCAGCGCCACCACCGGCCCGAAGATCTCCTCGCGCGCGACGGTGTGGCTGGGCTGCACGCCACCGAGTGCGGTCGGCATGCACCAGAAGCCCTTCTTGGGCAGCGCGTTCACGCCGCGCTCGAGGACCTCAGCGCCCTCCTTGCGGGCGATGTCCACGTACTTGCAGATGCGATCGCGCTGGTCCGCGCTGTTGATCGCGCCCACATCGGTGTTCTTGTCCATCGGATCGCCCACGCGCAGGCTTTCCATGCGCTTCAGCAGCTTCGCGCGGAACTCGTCGGCCACGCTTTCCTCGACCAGCAGGCGGCTGCCTGCGCAGCACACCTGGCCCTGGTTGTAGAAGATGCCCTGCACCGCGCCCTCGACGGCCTGATCGATCGCGCCGTCGGCGAACACGATGTGCGCGCCCTTGCCGCCAAGCTCCATGGTCAGGCGCACATGGCGCGTTGCACACGCCTTGATGATCAGCTTGCCCACCTCGGTGCTGCCGGTGAAGGCCACCTTGTGGAACCCGGCATTGCCCGCGACCAGCTTGCCGGTCTCGGGGCCGCCCGTGACGATGTTCACCACGCCGGGCGGCAGCTCGATCTCCTGGAAGATCTCGGCCAGGCGCAGCGCGGTCAGCGGCGTGGTCTCGGCGGGCTTCAGCACGCAGGTGTTGCCGCAGGCGAGCGCCGGCGCGATCTTCCACGCGGCCATCATCAGCGGGAAGTTCCACGGAATGATCTGCCCGCACACGCCCACTGGCTTCGGATCGCCGCCACCCGGGATCGCGTAGCGCAGCTTGTCGCACCACCCCGCGTGATGGAAGAAGTGCTTCGCGCTCTCGGGCACGTCGCCGTCGCGACTCTCCTTGATGGGCTTGCCGTTGTTCAGCGTTTCCAGCACCGCGAACTCGCGGGCGCGCTCCTGCAGGCGCCGCGCGATGCGGAAGAGGTACTTCGCGCGCTCCTTCGCGGGCAGCTTCGCCCACTTGCGCTGCGCCTTCGTGGCGGCTTCCACGGCCGCAGCCACGTCGGCCTTGCCCGCCTCGGCGACGCTGGTGAGCGTCTCCTCGGTGGCGGGGTTGATCACCTTCATGAACTTGCCCGACTTCGGCTTCACGAACTTGCCGTCGATGAACAGCCCGTGTTGCTCGGCGATCTCGGGGCGGAAGCTCTCGGGGGCGGGCGCGTAGTCCCAGACGACGGTCGATGGGGGATTGCTGATGGCCACGATGTCAGGTTATCGCAGGAATTTCGGCATGTTGTCTGGAAGCGACCGATTCGGGGGTTACGATTTCTCGCATGAAGACGTATCCCGTGGTCATCGAGCGCGACGCCCAGACCGGGCTCTTCGTCGGGACGGTGCCTGGTTGGCCAGGCGCCCATTCGCAGGGCGAAACGCTCGAGGAACTCCGGGCCAATCTGGCTGAAGTCGTGCAGTTGCTGCTCCAGGATGGGGAACCGAGGCTCGAGGCTCACTTCGTTGGAACGGAACAACTGAAGGTCGCCTGACGTGGGTGATATTCCGGTCCTGAAACCGAGGGAAGTGGATGTGCTGTTGGCACGTCGCGGCTTCGCTGTCGTGCGAAGCCGAGGATCGCACCGACAGTATCGGCATGCCGATGGTCGAAGCACCACGGTACCGTTCCACGCGCGAGACATCGCCCCCACCTTGCTGCGCAAGATTGCCAAGGATGTCGGGCTGAGCGTTCAGCAGTTGCTTGGATGGGAGCCCTGAAGATTGCCGCGGGTGAATCCGCGGATCATCATCGTCCGCCCGAAGGCGTCGCCGGCGGCTCCGCGCCCATCTTCTTGAGCGAGCGCAGGTACTCCTCCTCGTTCTGACCGAGGCCGTTGTACTTCCACTGCGCACCCACGCTTCCATCGCCCTTGATCCACTGCAGCGTCACGAAGATCTCGTCGCTCACCTTCTCGCCCTTGCCCTCGATGCGACCGTCGCCGTTGGCGGGCACGCCGTCGATCGTGAATGCGCGGAAGGGAGGCGTGCCCGAGTTGTGCGTGCCGATGCTCATCTGGGGCAGGTTCGCGGTCAGGCTGTTCTTGATGGTGCCGCTCCAGCTGCCGGTGCTGTCGCCCATCCACCACACCTCGCCCTGATCGGGGTCATCGCTGGCATGCTGGAAGCGTCGCTCGATCGCCCACTCGCGCGTGCTCGGCCCCGTGCTCACGCGCCAGATCCAGTTGGTGGTGCCCTCGGGCAACTGCCACATGATGCTGGTGTCGCCACCGGCACCGAAGACCGTCGCGTCACCGGTCACGTTGGCCTTGCCCACGTACCACTCGCCCGGACCCTCGTAGGGCATGGACTTGCAGCCCACGGGCACCAGGGCGAGCAGCCCGATCAGGAACGCCACCAACCGAGAGGGCTGGAGACCTCGAATTCGTGCCAGAAAGGGGGTTGGGCCTTGGTGCATCGGGGCATTCTGCCCGAAGGGCATCCGCGCCGCTCGGGGTGGCGAAGCCCAACCGCCATGCATCGCATCCTTCGAAACCTTCGTTCGATCCCGCATCTGGCCCTCTTCGTGCTCGGTGGCTGCGCCATGACCGGTGGTCCCGAACCCGATCCCGTGGTGCCCGCGCCGACCGCAACCACGCCATGGCCGCTTGTTGCGCCAAAGGCAGGCTCGGTGGTGCGTGTGCTGGGCGAGGCGCCCGCGCCCGTGCTCGAAGGCGAGAACTGGTTCGCGGGCAAGTGCGAGATCGAGGCACCGCTGCCGGTGGGCTATCCGCCACCAACGCCGCCCGAGTGCGTCGAGATCAAGACCTATCCCGTGGTACGTCGCGCGGAGTTCAGCAGCCAGGGTCCGACCAGCATCGGCATGGGCAACGGCTTCTGGCCGCTCTTCAATCACATCAAGAAGCGCGACATCGCCATGACGAGTCCCGTGGAGATGGACTACACAGGCATGCTCGGTGACAACGGACAGCTCACCGACGAGCAGGGCTCGTGGACCATGAGCTTCCTGTATCGACAGGTGGAGCAGGGACCGACCGGCAGCGCCGAGCGCGGCGTGAAGGTGGAGGACAGCCCCGAAGTCACCGTGATCTCGATCGGCATGATGGGCGGCTACGGCATGAACCGCGTGAACCAGGGTCTTGCCAAGCTGCAGGAAGTGCTCGCCAAGCAGGATCGCTGGGTGGTGGCGGGGGAGCCGCGCTCGCTCAGCTACAACGGACCTCAGATCGCCTTCAAGCGACGCTGGAGCGAAGTCCAGATCCCGGTGAAGCCAAGGAACGCCATCGCGAGCATCAGCCCGGGATCGACCAGGTAATCCCAGAGGTTGTCGCTCTCCATCAGGCGGCCCGCATAGGCGAAGAGCGCCAGCGCCACGATGGTGGTCCAGCGCGGATCGAGTTTCCGCGCGATCCACAGGCCCGTCGCGGCCATGCCGATCAGGCCCAGGAGTCGCGTTGGCTCGAACCCAAGCGCGTAGAAGCCACCCTGCACCGTGGGAATCGGCACGAAGAGCGGCGCGTAGAGAAGCACTGCCAACGGAATCGAGATGACGAGACAGGTGATCGGCCGCGGCTTCGGGGGCAGCCAGCTTGGCTGCAACGTGAACAGGAACAGGATCAGCAGGGTCACCACGCTCGGATCGCCCCAGATGCCTCGCACATGCGCCGCCAGCGAGATGCCGTCGGCGCTTCCAGCCAGCAGCACCATCACCGGAAGCCAGAGCTCGCCGCCATGCGGCCGGGCCTTCGCCTTGCCGAACAGGATGCGCACGAGGCGGATCAGCGCCGCCACGATGACGCCCTGCGCGAACAGTCCGTAGACCGCGTGCAGGTTCATGGCGTGGCCTCCACGGCGGGCGCCAGGACCTTCGCGGCGTCGTGCTCCATCGCAGGCGCGTCGTCATGCTCGATCGCGAGCCACTCGGGCGAGAAAGTGCACAGGCAGATCGCCTTGCGCTGGTACGTGTAGCCCAGATGGATGAGGCCGGATCGCGCCTGCACCAGCGCGGGGTAGGAGAACTCCCGCGAACTGTCCGCGCTTGCAGCGATCGTGCGCGAGGGCTTCCACGTGGTGCCGTCGTCCATCGAGCGGAAGAGCTGCAGGCGGTTGCGTCCCTGCTCGATCGGATTGCACGCCATCAGCAGTGAGCCGTCCTGCAACCGGATCATCGCCACGCTGGAATCCGGATTCGGAATGTCGCGCGTGGCATTGTCCGGGCGCAGAGGCCAGCTCTCGCCGGCGTCGCTCGTGGCGCTCCAGCTCACCTTGCGAGGGGGTCGCCCACCGGTGCGCAGCGCCGCCACCGCGTCGGTCGGCGAGATGGCCACCACCGCCGGTTGCAGTGCGCCTCCCTCGTAACGCAGCATCGGCGCACTGTGCAGCACCGTGCCGCTCGGCGTCATGCGGATCCACTGGCCCCACTTCTGCACGAACTCGTGATAGGCCGGCAGCCCGATCGATCCATCCTGCAGAACCTGCGGTTGCGTGCGGACCATCGAGCCAAGGTTGAGAAAGGGCGTCAGGATCATGCGACGCGCGTCGACCCATGTCTTGCCACCATCGTCGGAGGCGAGCTGGTTGATGGCGCTGCCCGACCAACCGCCCAGGCTCACGCTCACCACGCTCAGGTGCAGGCGACCCGCGGCGTCGAACCACAGCAGCGGATTGCCGAGCTTGCGGATGGAGCGGCTGGTGAGCGTCTGCAGTTGCTCGCGCGTGAGCGCCTGCCACATGTCCACCCCGGTCTCCTTCGGCGCATGGGCCAGCGGCTTCGCGCTGCCGCCGGTCCCCCAGTCACCGAAGAATTCGGAGGGGTAGCGGTGCATGCGAATGGACACGTCGCTCGCACCTTCGCGTGAACCCTCGAACCAGGCCGCCAGCAGCGCGCCGTCGGGCGCCATCGCCAGCGTGCACGCGTGCACCGAGGGCGCATCCCCCAGGCCGATCAGGTTTCCCTGGAAGGCGGCGAGCATCGGCGCTCGCTCGGCGGCCGTCATCGCCGGAGGCACGACGAACTGGGGCGGTGGGGCCTTTGGCGCTCGCCACGCGGCCGCCACGAGTCCACCCACAAGCAGCAGGGTCGGCAATCGCAGCGTGATGGTGAGTCGCCGGTTCATGAGGTCTCGTTCCGGATGCTGTGCGGCCTGCGGAACGCCCGAAACGATAGCATCGGGATTCGCGGAAACCCGCGTACGCACGCATGGATGTCCGATTCCAGAAGATGGTCGATCGATGGGCGGGCATCCCGCTCTGCGCGGCGCTGTCCGTGGGTCATGCGGTTCGACGGATCGTTCGAGGAGACATGCCCGCGCCGCCGCCGCGGCGCATTCTGGTGATCCTGCTGAGCGAGATGGGAAGCCTGGTGCTGGCGGAGCCCATGTTCCGGCGGCTTCGCGACCGCCACCCGGCGGCCGAGATTCACATGATGCTCTTCAAGCGCAACCGGCAGCTGCTGGACCTGCTGGGGGTCGTGCAGCCGGAGCATGTGATCACCATCCGCGACGACTCGCTTGGCAACCTGATCCAGGACCTGTGGCAGGCGATCCGGCGCATGTGGGCGGTTCGGTTCGATGCTGTGGTGGACTGCGAGCTCTTCTCGCGAATCAGCGCGATCCTGAGCGCGCTGTCGGGGGCGCGCACGATGGTCGGGTTCCATCGCCACACGCAGGAGGGGCTCTATCGCGGCTCCTTCATGACCTCGCCGGTGCCCTACAACCCGTATCGACATCTGTCGCATCAGCTGGTCACGCTGGCCGACGCGATCGACAGTCCGACGCATCCGCGCGGCAAGGATGGAAGCCCGCGCGACGCCTACGTGCCGCCGGTGTTCGAGCCGGAGCCGGGTGAGCTCGATCGCGAAGTGGGGGCCCTGCATCGCGACCATCCAGTGGCTGCGGGCCGCTCGATCGTGATGCTGTATCCGAGCGGCGGTCTGCTTCCGATCCGCGCATGGCCAATCGAGCAATACGCGCAGGTCGCCAAGGCGCTGCTCGCTGAAGGTCACGTGGTCGCCGTGATCGGCATGCCGGATGATCGCGCGCTGGCGGATCGCCTTCGCGCCATGTGCGGCAACGATCCGAACCTGCTCAATCTGGCCGGATACACGCGCTCGGTGCGCCACCTGATGACGCTGTTCCACCGCGCAAGCCTGCTGATCACGAACGATGGAGGCCCGGGGCAGTTCGCGGCCATGACGCCGCTGCACACCATCGTGTTCTTCGGTCCCGAGACGCCTGCGCTCTACCGCAGCTGGAGCCCGAATGCGCACGCGTTCTTCACGCAGCTGCCCTGCGCGCCGTGCCTGACGGCGTACAACCACCGTAGCAGCCCGTGCGACGGTGACAACCAGTGCCTGAAGCGGATCCAGCCCGCCGAGGTGATCGCCAAGGCTCGGGAGATGCTGCGAGCGGCACGGCCACGGGCCGTGGAGACGGTGGGTTGAGCATGCTGGGCCTGCCCAAGCCGATCCAAAGCGTGCTGGCATGGGCGTGGCATCAGCGCCATCGCTTCCTGCGGTTTGGAATCGTGGGCGTGAGCGGCGTGGCCATCAACATGACCACGCTGGTGGTGGCACCTCTCACGGTGTTCGCGTGGGTGCCCAATCCGGGGCTGCGCATCAACCTGGCGCTGATGCTCGGCATCTCGCTGGGCCTGACGAACAACTTCTACTGGAACCGCAGGTGGACCTGGAAGGATCGCACGCGCACGCAGCAGACGCCGCTGTGGAGCCAGTACCTGGACTACTGGGGCGCCAATTGGCCCGGCATCGTGATCCAGGCCACGCTGACGAACCTGCTCGCCCTGGCGCTTCCGTTGCTGGTCGCCAACGCGTTCGCGATCGGCGTGGCTTGCGTGGTGAACTTCCTGCTGAACGATCTGTGGGCATACCGGCATGTGCGCATCGAGGGCATCGACCCCGAGGCGGATCGCCTGGAGCGGATCCGTCAGGCGATTCCGCTTGCCGTGACCGGTGGCGTGCTGGCGCTCTGCACCTATCTCTACGGCATCAACTCGATCCACATTCCGCGCAACGGCGACGAGCTGGTGTACATGCAGATCGCGCGCGAAACGGCCGCGTCGGGTCACTGGCTGCCGCTGCAGAGCGGCATGGAGGAGATGCGGAACACGAAGCCGCCACTCCTGTTCTGGCAGGGACTGCTCTCGACCGATTGGGGCGCGCACTGGTCGCTGCTTGCGCTTCGTTGGCCCAGTGTGGTGTGGACATTCCTGACGGCGCTGATGGCGGGGCTGCTGGGCTGGCGGCTCTCCGGGCGCGATCCACTGCGTGGCGTGCTTGCGGGGCTCTTCTATCTGGCCTTTCTTGGCACCCTTCGCTACGGGCGACCGTATCTCACGAACCCGCCGGAAACGTTCTGGGTGTTCGCCTGCTTCTTCACCATGCTGTGGTGGCGGGGCCGCGCATTCGACAGCCGCTTCCTGTTTCCAACCGTGGTGGGGGTGCTGGCGGGCCTTGCGCTCCTGACCAAGAGTTTCGCGCAGTTGGTGCCGATCGGTGTGGGGCTGGTGTGGTGGCACATGATCCAGCGGCAGTGGCGCATGGGCGATTTCATTCGGCGGTCCGTGCCGGGCCTTGCATGGACCGCGATTCTCTCACTTGCGATCTTCGGGCTGTGGTTCGTGCTGGATCCTGATCCCCGCGCGATCTGGCGCGAGTTCGTGTTGGGCGAGAACGTTGGCAAGATGGGCTCGCGCGGCTTCGCAGGCTGGTTGCAGGATCTGCTGTGGGGTTCCAGCAGCGTGTGGACGCTCGGCGTGGGCTGGTTCCTGAACGCGGGCTTGCTTGCCTTCCCGGTGTTCGGCGTGTGCGTGGAGTGCTGGAAGCGTCGGCGCGATCTTTCCACCGAGGAACGCATGCTGTGGGCGTGGGTGGTGGCGATCTTCGTGGTGTTCTGCATTCCGTCGCAGCGGTCCGAGCGCTACCTGCTCGAGTCGCTGCCGGCGGTGGCGGTGCTGCTGGCGTTGCGCGGCCACCACGTGGGTCGCAACGCCTTCATGCTGTCGCTGATCGGCGCAATCCTGGCGCTGGTCCCGATCGGCTGGCTCTCGGTCGCGCTCTCGTGGCAGGTGGGTGCCGAGCATCTGCCGTGGTGGATCTGGCCACTGGTGGTGGGCGGCATGGCGATCTGCGTGATCGGCCTTGTTCGCCCAGGTTGGACCGCCAACTGTGCTGCACCCGCGGCGCTTGGCGTGTTCCTGGCGCTCTCGGCGTTCCTGACCGTGTTCGATGCGCCGCTGGGCACCTTTGATGCGCAGGCGCAGCAGGCGGCGCGGGGCCGCGTGGTCTGGGTGCCGGAGAACTTCCGCTCCGTGGCGGAACTGGATCGCTTCCTGCTGCCGGGCGCCGTGGTGCGCGGCTACCCGTCCGATCAACAGGCGCCACCCGCGGAGCAAGTGGGGCCCCACGATCTTCTGGTGGTGGAGCGGCCGATCGACGCGCCTGCACCCGAGGGCGCGCTGGGCGGTCGCATCGAGCTCACGGGTCGGCACACCCGCCAGCAGATCCTCGAGATGGCCACCGGCCGCGTGCAGGAGCACCTGTTCCGCCGCGAGTGGCTGGTGCCGGCGCGAACGGTTGTTGGCACGCGGTGAGCCGTGCCTCGGCGCGCCCGCGGTAGCCTGTATGCCCATGAAGAGCACCCTTGCGATCGACATCGGCGGCACGCACGTGAAGGTGCGCATTCCGGGCGTTCCCGAGAAGCGCGAGTTCGACAGCGGCCCCACGCTCACCCCCCAGCAGATGGTCAAGGGCGTGAAGCAGGCGGCCGCGGGCTGGAAGTTCGACTCGGTCTCGATCGGGGTTCCCGCACCGATCCGCAACAACAAGCCGCTGAAGGATCCGGTGAACCTGGGCAAGGGATGGACGCGCTTCGACTACGACGCGGACTTCGGCGTGCCCGTGAAGCTGATCAACGATGCGGCCATGCAGGCGGTGGGCAGTTACAGCGGCGGCCGCATGCTGTTCCTCGGCCTCGGCACGGGTCTCGGCTCGTGCATGATCGTGGACTACAAGGTGGTGCCGACCGAGCTCGCGCACATGCCGTATCGCAAGGACCGCACCTTCGAGGACTACGTCGGCCTGCGCGGCCTGAAGCGGCTGGGCAAGAAGCGCTGGCGCTCGCATGTCGAGAGCGTCTGCGGCATCCTGTTCAACGCGCTGCTGCCCGACGAGATCGTGATCGGCGGCGGCAACGTGAAGAACTTGAAGCGCATGCCCGAGCATTGCCGCGCCGGCGACAACGCCAACGCCTTCGAGGGCGGCTTCCGCCTGTGGCGCAAGGAATGGGCGGATGCAGTGCCGGTGTACGACGACGCGCCGCGGCGGTGAGCACTCGTTTCACGGGTCTCGCCGTGCCAGTAATTCCTTGATGGCAAGCAGGTACTGCAGAGACTCCAGATCCTTTGGGCGCCCAAGCGACCGCTTGATGGTGATCAGGTCGTCAAGACCCATCACGCGAATGGTCTGCTCGCCAAGCAGCATCTCGATCGAGTTCGAGAGCAAAGCCTCATAGGCGCCAAGTGGCGGTACGTCGGCGAGCAGATCGAGATCGAATCCATCACACGAGAGCGTGAGCTGGGAAGTGCGATCGAGAAAGTCGGCATCGATCGGGAATGGGACTGATCCGCCTGGCACGCGCAACTTCGCTCCCATCTCTCGGAGCGCTGTTGCCAGGCCGGCAAGGTTGTCCGGAGTGCGCTGATAGCAAAGGTCGACATCCAGCGTGAGCCGCGGACTTCCGTGAAGCAATCCGGCCTGACCTCCGATCACGATGGTTGCCACACCGTGCTGACGCAGCGTTTGCACAGCGACCTCAAGGGGCGTCTGTGGCTGCTGCATGCGTCAACGACACCCGTTGATCTTCGCGTCGACTGTGCGCGGATCAATCCGAGCCCGTGCGGCATTGAGCGACGCGAGCCAGTTGCGGCGGATTCGCTCAAGTGGCGAGATGGAGAGACAGCGCTCGACCAGCGTTCGATCCACGCCGTTCGCGTCGGCGGCACCGAACGGGTGCGCTTGCAGCCATTCCGCTGCCTGTGCTGCGCTCAAATCGTTTGCGGCAGGCTCCATGCGAGCAGCATAGGGTGCCGCGACACGATTCCGCCATGAACGTGCCGATTTTCAGGCTTGATGACGAGTCGTGTAAGTCCTTGCAGGGATCGACAGCCCAAACGAACTCACCCGCACGGCCCGAACGAAAGCAGCATCAGGCTCAGGTCGGCGGTGTTGATGTTCTGGTCGCCATCAAGATCCGCCGGGTCGCCGGGCATGGCTGCGCCAAAGCTCATGAGCAGAAGCGACAGGTCGGCTGTGTCGACCGATCCACCACCATCAAGGTCGCCGGGGCACAGGAACACCACGCCCATGCCTTGGCAGGCGTCGATCACGCCGTCGCTGTTGCCGTCGATTGAGGGGTCGAGCGCGATCTCGCAGCTGTCCAGAAGGCTGTTGGCATTGCAATCACCCGCCACTGCCGCGGTGTACGAGAGCTGCGCGCGCACCCACGAGCCGCTCGGGCACTGGTCGGCGTTCACCGCCACTGAGGTGGTGAAGTCAAAGATGGCGTCGGTGGCGCCGCCCGGGGCCGACACGCACTCGTTGTAGAAGGTGCGCGGCAGGGAGATGGTGCGCGTCATGCTGCTTCGGCAATCGTTCTTGTCGCTGCCGGCGGTGAAGAAGGTGCCCACGAAGCGGCCATTCAGCGTGACGGTGAGGGTTTCGCCAGGTGCGCTGAAGTCGCCCTTGGCCGAGATGGTGAGCACCGGGTCGTCGAGCGACAGCGAGGGCGACGCGTACACCCACTGCTGCGGGTGGCCGGTGCCGATTCGCGCGAGCTGGCCGGAGTCGGCGTTGGCGGACTGGTTCAGCGATTGCTCGAAGCTGTCGATGATGCCGTTGAGGTTGCAGTCCTCTTCCCAGCCGCGGGCCACATCACAGTTGTCGGGGATGGTGTTTTGATTGTCGTCGCGTACTAGGTGTTGGTCCATGGCTGTGGAGTCGAGGATTCCGTCAGCATCACAGTCGCCTTCTATGAGCGCGTAAGTGTGGCTGGATCCGGATCCGCATGCGACCTGCGTGACGACGACAAGATGATTTGGGGGATTGATCTGGCCGTTGTCGTTGCTGCCCCAACCGACCAGTGTGCCGTCATTCTTCAGGGCGTAGGTGTGGCCACGGCCGCACGCGATCTGCGTTACGCCGACAAGATCGCTTGGGGTGTTGATTTGCCCACTGCTGCCGTTAGAGCCGTTATAACCCCAACCGACCAGCGTGCCGTCGTTCTTGAGGGCGTAGGTGTGAAAGGCTCCACATGCGACCTGGGTGACGCCGGTGGCATTGATGGGGGTGCTGATCTGACCGAAGCCGTTGTAGCCCCAACCGACAAGCGTGCCATCGTTCTTGAGGGCGTAGCTGTGATACTCGCCGCATGCGACCTGTGTGACGCCGGTGGCGTTGCTGGGAGTATTGATCTGGCCGAAGCCGTTGTAGCCCCAACCGACAAGCGTGCCATCGTTCTTGAGGGCGTGGGTGTGGCCGTATCCGCACGCGACTTGGGTGATCGCGGTGGCGTTGCTGGGAGTATTGATCTGGCCATCGTCGTTGGCGCCCCATCCCACGAGCGTGCCATCACTCTTGAGGGCGTAGGTGTGGTAGTCGCCGCATGCGACCTGGGTGACACTGGTGGCGTTAATGGGGGTGTTGATCTGACCGAAGCCGTTGTAGCCCCAACCGATAAGCGTGCCGTCGTTCCTGAGAGCGTAGGTGTGCCTGTATCCGGAGGCGACTTGGGTGACGCCGAGAAGATCGCTTGGGGTGTCGATCTGGCCGCCGTCGTTGTTGCCCCATCCGACCACCACCGGCATATTCAAAGTCTCCGCCCCGCACCAACTCGTAGCCGCGGCCAAACCCACAACCGCCGCCACTCGGTGCGCCACAAACCCGAAACGTCGCTTCATGCTCACAGTCGCCATGATTTCTCCCCGGACCCGCCGGAATGGCATTCGGTCCGTCGCGCCAGCTTGCCACGCTTCACCCCGCCAGCCAAGCCGAAATCGCCAATTTCTCAGGGCTTTCGACCCGATTCGCGCTCGGCGTGCTGCGGCCCGATGAGACTCACCCGCACGGCCCGAAGGAGAGCAGCATCAGGCTCAGGTCGGCGGTGTTGATGTTCTGGTCGCCATCAAGATCCGCCGGGTCGCCGGGCATCGCCGCGCCGAAGCTCATGAGCAGAAGCGACAGGTCCGCGGTATCGACCGATCCACCGCCATCAAGGTCGCCGGGGCAGAGGAACACAAGCGAGTAGTTCTCGCAGGTATCCACGATGCCATTGTCATTGGTGTCGGTGTCGGGGAAGTCGCGGGTCTCGCACGCGTCCAGCAGGCCGTTGGCGTTGCAGTCGCCGGTGATGGCAGCGGTGTAACTCAGGTCACAGCGGATCCAAGATCCTGTCGGGCACTGGTTGGCGTTCACGGCAATCGAGGGCACGAACTCGAACGCCGCAGCGGTTGCGCCGCCGCCCTGGTCGATCATCTCGTTGTAGAACGCGCGCGACAGCGTGATCTGGCGCGTGATGCTGCTGCGGCAGTCGTTCTTGTCGCTGCCGGTGTCGGTGAACACCTGCCCCACGAAGCGGCCGTTCAGATACACGGTGACAAACTCGCTCGGCAGCGAGAAGTCGCCCCGCACGGTCAGCGTGAGCACCGGATCAGACAGCGTGAACGGTGGGGCCGCCACTTCGGCCATGCGAGGGCTGCCTGCACCGATGGGCCCAAGCTGCGCGCTCTGCACCAGGAAGGGCAGGTTCACGCCCTGCTGGTAACTGTCGATCAACGTGTTGGTGTCGCAGTCTTCCTCCCAGCCGCGGGCGAGGTCGCAATCGTCCGGGATGATGTTCGTATTCAGATCATTCACAGCGCCTGCGGCTACTGTTGTTCGATCTGGAATCCCGTCAGAATCACAATCATTCTCGCTGAGCGCAACAGTCCAGTTCCCGGCGACAGCAACCTGCACGGCATCGAATAGGTCCGCTGGAGTATCGATACTTCCTCGATCTCTGCGGCCCCACCCGATCACTTTGCGATTGTTTTGAAGGACGTAGGTGTGCTCGTCTCCGCAAACAATTTGAATGACATTGGATACATGCGGCGGGACATTGAGCACGTCAAACTCCCCGTTGTAGCCCCACCCTATGACGGTTCCGTCGTTCTTGAGGGCATAGGTGTGGGAAGAGCCGCAGGCGACCTGCATAACGCCGGTGAGGTTACTGGGAGTGTTGGTCTGGCCGCCCCAGTTGTAGCCCCACCCTATGACGGTTCCGTCGTTCTTGAGGGCATAGGTGTGGGAAGAGCCGCAGGCGACCTGGATGACGGTGGTTAGGTTGCTAGGTGTGGTGCTAGTGCCGTAGCCGTTGTAGCCCCAACCGACCAACGTGCCGTCGTTCTTGAGGGCGTAGGTGTGGCCGTCTCCGCAGGCCACCTGCGTGACGCCGGTGGCGTTGCTCGGGGTGTTGATCTGGCCGCTGCTGTTGGAGCCCCATCCGACCAGCGTGCCGTCGTTCTTGAGGGCATAGGTGTGGGCATAGCCGCAGGCGACCTGCGTGACGCCGGTGGCGTTGCTGGGGGTGTTGATTTGGCCAAAGTCGTTGTTGCCCCAACCGAACAGCGAGCCGTCGTTCTTCAGGGCGTAACAGTACCACCCCCTCCCAGCAGCCAACTGCATTACATCTGTCAAGTTGTTCGGCTGGGAGTATCCGCCCCCCCATCCTCGTACCACCGGCATATTCAACGTCTCCGCCCCGCACCAACCCGCAGTTGCGGCCAAACCCACAACCGCCGCCACCCGGTGCGCCACAAACCCGAAACGTCGCTGCCTGCTCACAGTCGCCATGGTTTCTCCCCGGACCCGCCGGCATGGCATTCGGTCCGTCGCGCCATCTTGACACGGTTTGCGCGCGCGGCCAAGCCCGAATCCCAAAAACACCTCGTCCAGACCGCCAATGGTTCAAATTCGACCGCCCAAAGGTCACGAAATGCCTCTTGGTGCGGCACCCCCAGCACGCCCGCCGCGAACTTCTCAACTAGCTCGCGCGCCAAGCAACCCACCCATCTTCGCCACCTCGCGCCGTGCACACCACCACGCGCCAGCGCCGCCACCCACGATCATCGCAACGCTCAACGCCATCGGCAGCGTGAGCGGCCCGACATGCGACACACCCGCATCAGGTTCGCGCAGTTGCTCGGTGACCATGCGCAGCACGCCATAGAAGGCGAAGAAGCACCCGGTGATAACGCCCGGCTTGCGCGGCTTCAGCCACACCAGCGCAAGCATCGCCAGCAGCACCACGCCATCGGTGAACGCCTGCGCGAAGTTGTTCGGCCAGTACGCGGTGAGCAGTGGGGCCACCTTCGCCTGCACGCTCGCGTCGCCGCCATAGCACGCGGCGTACAGGATGTCGGGCGCGCTTCCCTGTTCCACGCCTGCGCGCACCGGAATCGGCGCAAGCTTCATGCCGCGGATCACGGCCTCGCTGGTCGCTGGAATCTGTCGCGCGATCGCCGCAAGATCCGCCGCATGCACGAAGTCTGGCTGCAGCATCTGCTCGGGGTACTTCACGCTCCACCAGGGTGCGCTTGCCTGCATGTCCGCCGGCAGCGGCTTGCCCCACAGTTCGCCGTTCACCCAGTTCGCCAGGCGACCAAACCCAAGCCCCGGGCATGCGCTGAAGCTCGCCAGATCCATCACATGCCCCACGGGCACGCCGTTGCGACGTGCCCACCACCAGCACGCGATCAGCACGCCCAGGATTCCACCGTGACTGCTCATGCCACCCTTGTGGATGAACAGCAGCCCCCAGAAGGGGAACTCGCCGGTCAAGGTCCACAGCATGTGCGTGTCATAGAAGAGCACATGCCCCACGCGACCGCCGATGATCACGCCACCGATCAGCCACGTGAGAAAGTCGCCGACCTGATCCACCGAGAGCGGCGAGCGCCGGGTCATGCTCATCCATCGCATGATGAGCCACGCCACCACGAACCCCGCGGCGTAGCTGATGCCGTACCAGCGCACACCAAGGCCGCTGCCGAACTGCACGGCGAACGGGTTCAGCGTGTGCAGCAGGCTGTCGGCAAGCAGGGTCATCAACCCCGCGCCCACGCCTCGGGCACATCGCCGTAGGTGGCAATGATCCGACTGCGGATACCACCGCGGCCCTTCCAGTCGGTGATGATCTGCAGCCACGCGGGGCTCATGGCGTTGGCCAGGTCGTCGCGGATGCGGTTCGTGACCGCCTCGTAGAAGATGCCCTCGTTGCGGAAACTCTGGTAGTAGAGCTTCAGGCTCTTCAGTTCCACGCACACTGCCGCGGGCTGGTAGCGCAGCGTCACGTTGCCGAAGTCGGGGTGGCCGGTCTTCGGGCAGACGCTGGTGAACTCCTCGCTCACGTGCTCGATCACGAACGGATCGCTGGAAGGCGAATCGAAGAACTCAAGCAGATCGGGCTTCGGCATGGGGAGGAAGCCTAGTCCAGTTTCGCTGCTGCCGCCTGATCCGGCGTGAGCAGCGCGCGAAGCCGGCGAAGGGTGCGCGCTGACAATTCGCTTCGGTCGTAGTCCAGGTCGGCGGCGGATGTCTGGCTGGCCCGCATGCGCGCAAGTCTCTCCATGGACGCCTCCGCGTCCGAAGGATCGCCTTCGCCCGAGATCATGTCGGACTGCGCCTTGTCCGCCTCGGTGATGGTGGCGATGGCGCGCTCGGCGACCGCGTCGGACTTCACGCGGAACGCGTCCACCTCGGCGTCGAGCGCGGCGATCTGCTTCACCGAAAGATCCGGCAGCGACATCACGCGCTCGATCATGCCGTCGGTGCGCTGCATCGGCCGGAAGACTTCGGGGTACTGCTGCGCCTCGATCGCGCGACGAAGCATGCCTGCCGCCGGGGCGGGAAGCGCGTTCGCCATCGCCTCCACCTCGTCATGCTGCGCCGCTGCGGCCTGCCGGGCGCGCTTCTGTGCGGTGGCCATGTACTCCTGCTGCGCCTTCAGGAGGGCGTTCATCTGCTCGGGATCCGGCTGCTGGCCCATCACCAGGCCCTCGGACATCCGGGCCATCGTCCGCATGAAGGACTCCGTCGACTCGATCGACGCCTGAAGGTCCCGGATGCGGCGTTCGCGCGATGCGAGCACCTGTGGGCCAAGGGCGGCTCGGACCGCGGAGGGAAGACGGTCGATCGCGGCGTCAAGGTCCAGGTCGCCGGATCTGTCGCCGGTCATCATGGCGACCATGCGGGTCATGCCGCTCAGATCGCGCAGCCGGCGGAAGGTCCAGCGCGAGCGCTGATCAGCGAGCGTGTCGCGAGGAATCGACGTGAAGGTGGCCGCGATCGAGTCGAGCCAGCGATTCTCGAGCGCCTGCTGCTCGGTGCGGTACTCGCTCGAGCGCAGCAAGGCCGCCATGGCCTCCTTCGGGTCGGCGGTCATGTCGGTTGCCTTGAGCGCCTTCGAGTCGTGCAGCGTGTTGCTTGCCTCGAGCAGGTCGTCCGCCAGCGCATCCCACACGTCGCGCTGCTCGGCGCCGATGCCAAGCGCGTCGCGAAGACGGTTCACCTGCAGGCGCTGCGGGGGGCGCTGCTGGACCGCCATCATGGAGGCTTCCCGCGCATCCGCCGGAGCCTGCGATGCGGCGTCCGCTTCGTCCGCCGCGCCGTTCATCTCGGCCAGTCGGTCGGTCATGCGCTGCTCCATGGCGCCGAAGTCCGAGTCCTCGCCACCAAGTCCGGCGCGGAGCTCGGCCGGGTCCGCGTCGCGCATCGCCGCCAGGTTCGCCTTCATCACAAAGTCCGGCTCGGCCAGCGCCGGCGTGCGCGTGGACTCCGCAAGATCCTTCATGGCCTGGGCGTTCAGCGCCGCCAGCGCCTCCATGCGCCCGCTTCGCGCCGCCCAGTCCGTGGTGCGTCCCATCAGCTCGTTCTCGATCGTCTGGCGCTCGACGGTCCAGCGATCCAGTCGCTTGCGCGCCGCGTCATCCATCTGATCGCCGATCGCGTCGATGATCGCGGCGGTGGGCGCCCGGTCCGCGCCCCACGTCACGCCCTGCAGCATGCGAGTGCGAGCCGAATCCACCCACTGGGTCTGGACACTGGCGGGAAGGGTCGCGCCGATCTCTCCGATCGCCTTCAGACGCAGCGCGATCAGCGCATCATCCGCGGCCCGCTCGGCTTCACCCTGTTCATCATCCGCGAACGACGCCTGCGCAAGTCGCTGCAGCAGAGGCAGCGCCTGCGCCTCAAGGGTCGCCATGCGATCCGCGAAGGCGGCCGCGACCTTCGGGTCAAGATCCTTGGGTGCGCCCGGCAACTTCGCCAGCACCGGGCTGGAGCGCCATCCCACGGTGGATCGGATCATCGCGCTCGCGAGGCGGCGGGCGCGATCCTGCGCAAGCTTGTCGATGGCGAGGATCTGTTCCGGCGTTCGTGGACCGGCCTTCAGCGCCGAGATCAATCGGGCGTCAAGCTGGCCGATCCGGTCATGGGCCTGTCGGATCTTCGCGCGCATCGCGGCGCGCTCGGCGTTCCTCGCCTGCAGCGCGCGGGCATATCCCGCCGAGGATTCCTGCTCCTGCTCGGGCGTCTGCTCGGGAGTCGCGTCCCGCTCCGCGATCTGGCTCCGCACCGTCTCGAGTTCCTTCTCGCCACGCGCGTTCACATCCTCGAGTTCCACGCGCAACGGCCGAAGCGTGCGGTCTCGCAGTCGCTGCCAATCATCCACGTAGGTGTCGAAAGCGGCGTCGAGGGCGGCGCGCTCCTCGACGGGCAGCCGGGCCTCCCGGAGCGTCGCTTCGTACTGCGCGCTGGTGATCGGCTTCGAGAACTGCACATCCTGCACCCAGCCGGCCTGCACCACGCGCGTGCAGCAGGCCAGCATGAGAAGCGCGGTCAGCCGAAGGACGATCGAATGTGCAGGATTCCCGGTTCGCATGCCGGGAAGGCTAATCCAGCCTGACCACCGCCGCCTGTTCCGGCGTGAGCAGCGCGCGAAGCCTGCGCAGGGTGCGGGCGTTGAGTTCCTCGCGGTCATAGGCAGCGTCGGTGCGGATGCGATCGGCGCCCTGCAGCTTTCGCACCTGCCTCATCATGCGCGACGGATCGTCGTCCGGCCCACCCTGCAGCAAGCCGCTCACGGCGGCATCGGACTTGTCGGTGCGCTCGATCGAGCGCTCCACCAGCACGTCGGAGCGGGTGCGGAAGTCCTCGGCCAGTTGCGACACCGCCTCGACCCGATCGGGTGAGAGATCGGCGATCGCCAGCGCGCGGGAGACGGCCGCGTCCACCTTCTCCTGCGAGCGGAAGGCCTCGGGATGCGTCTGCTTGCGCACGGCGCGACGAAGCGCGAGCGCATCGGCCGCTGGCAGCGTGGCCGCGATGGTCTCCACCGCGGCCGCCTGCGACGCCTCGATGCGCGCGATCGCCTCCTCGAGCGGCTTGCGGGCGCGCTCGAGCGCCTCGGCCTGCTTCTCGTCGATGGTCATGTTCATCGAGACGTTCTCCGAGCCATCCTGGGACTGCTGCAGCAGCGACTGCATCATCGAGACCTGCAGCTTGGAGGCCTCGTCGAGCAGCGCCTGGGCCGCGACAAGTTCCTGCAGCAGCGATGCGCGCCAAGCCTGCACGGCCGCCGCGCACGCGCGGGCGCCGGCCGGGCTCAGGCCCGCCACGGCCGCGTCGAGATCGATCTTCATTGGCCGCGACACGAGCGAGGTCACCATCATCGGCCCCATGCCCTGCAGGCCGGCTCGCGCGCGTGCGAGAGCGCGCCGCGCGCGTTCGCTCGCGAGCGCACCGGCATCCACTCCGGTCACGCCCGCCTTCACGTTCTCGAACCAGCCCTCCTCGATGCGCGCAAGTTCCGCGCGTCGCGCCGCACGCGACTGAACGAACTGCTCCGGAGTCTGTCCAGCGGCCGGCATGAACTCCGCGGCGGGGCCCGCGTTTGCCGAGCCCGCCGCCATCCAGTCCGAGTTCGCCTTCAACAGATCCTCGGCAAGCGCATCCCACACCGCACGCTGCGCATCCGGCACGGCCAGACGCGTGCGCATCGCCTCGATGTCCTGACGGCTCAGCGGTCGGGTTCCTCGGGAGAGCAGCATCTCCGGCATCGGCACATTGGAGGCACCGTCGGCCTGATCCGTGGAGCCCTGGAACTGATCGGTGACGGCGCGCGCAACGGCCGCGCCACCGGCGATCGCGGCCTCCATGTCTGGAGGGGGTGCATTCATGCCGATCTCGGACGCATCGCTGGTGGTCGCGATCACCTGGATGTTGGACTGGATCTGGATCATGCCGCCCTCGGCGGGCATCTCGTCATCGGCCTGCATCACCACCATCGCGCCGGTCATGGCGGGCATCGCGTCATTCGAGCCCGACGAGAGCACCACCACGCTGCCCTCGCTGGCAAGGTCCTCCAGGTTCATGCCGGCCTCATCGCCACCGATCTCGAAGGTCATGCCGGGCCGTGCCAGACCGGGATCACCCGCGGCTTCGGCGATGGCGGCCGCGTTCTCGGCATTGAGCTTCGCGGCGCGGTCGGCGAGTTCCTTCACGGTCTCCGGCTGCGGCGGATCGGCCAGCATCGCGTCGATCGCGGCTTCCTCGAGCGCCTCGCGTTCCTTGTCCCACGCTGCAAGGCGATCCGTCATGGCGCCGCGCTGCTCGGGCGTCATGCGAGCCATCATGCCGTCGGGCGTGGGCGCGCCGAGCCTGGCCCAGCCGCCTCGCGAAGGCAGTGCGGTCTGGCGGAACGATTCCAGATACGCCCTCGCGTCGGCGGGGGGAAGAAGCGTGGCGATCTCCCGAACGGTCGCGCGCTGGCTTGCGAGCAGCTTGCGGCGAAGGTCGTTGAAACGGCTGCCACTGGGGTCTTCAAGACTGGCCAACGCAAGGCGATCGATGATCGGCGTGGCGGTGGTCTCCCACGCGCGCGTCTTCGCCGCCACTTCGGCCGCCTTGTCCGTCGGAAGCGACTTCAATCCGGGCACGCGCGGCAGGTTCATCGACACGCCACGGACCATGGCGGTCGCTCGCTTGCGCGTGCGCGCGTCGGCCACCTTGTCCAGCGCCGCCATCTGGGCGGCATCGAGCCCCGCCGCACGCATGGCATCGAACATGGCGCGCTCCGACGTGCGCATGGCCTCGAACGCGCGATTCGAGGCCTTGTTCATGCCCGTCATCGCGGCCTCGTCATCGGGTGCCGCGTCCAGCTTTGTCTGCGCCGGCCGCACGGTCTGGTCGCGCACCTCGAGCCAGCGGTCCACGCAGTCGTCGAAGGCCTTCTCCAAGATCACCCGCTGCGGATCCGTGGGCTGGATCGCGTCGATCCACGCCTTCAGGTCCCTGGTGCGAAGCGGAGCAGGCACCTCGGCGGCGTTGGCTGCAGCGACCGACAGAAGTGCGACGACGGCCAGGCAGGCGGCAATGCGGGAGCTCATGTCCCCATGTTGTACCTAACGAGTTTCCGCTGGTTGCGCGTGCCGTGCGGATGGTGCCGCCTGTTGGTGGTCGGCACCGGACACCGCGCGCAGCGACTCCATTCGGCGGATGGTGATGGCGCAGATCGAGGCGTAGTCGTTGTGAGTGTCAACGAGTTCCCAGAAGAGACCTGTCCATGAATGGTCCGAATCGGTCTCAGCCTGTGAGCTTGACACTGCTCGAAACTCCTCGAGCATCCGCGCATAGCGCTCGAAGATCACGCGTGTCCTCGTTGACAGGGAACTTGCCACAGTCGCCATCGATTCCAGCGAGTCTCTCGGGAGACTCTCCGAGCCCATGACTTCCTTGATCTGATGCTGGGTGTTCATGTGTATCACGCCCATGATCGGGAATTGGAAGGCACGCGTGGTTTCGCGCAGCCGCGCCAACACATCGGTTGGAAGCACCGCCTGCATGTTGATCGCTCGCGCCAGGATGAGCTCGCAGCAGCTTCTGTAGGCCTGCTCGTCGAGCGCACGAACGGCCTCGATGTAGCGGTCCATCGGCTCGTCAAGGCTTCGAAACGGCGCCCTGTCACGAAGGCGCATCCCCGAACGCTGCCAGTCGAGGATGGAGCGGGCGATCGGCTGGAGCCCATCGATCAGGTTGAGAAGGATCTGCACTTGCTCGCGCCGGACCTGCTCACGGAAGGTTCGGAGTGACGCCTGATCCGCCGGCGACAGCCAATCGATCACCATGTCAACGTTGACAGGAGCCCGACACCCGTCCCATGGAGGGAAGTTCGATCGCAGGGTAGGGCAGCCAAGCTGCCTTTGGAGCATCCCGATGACCCAGATCACGCGCTCCAGCTCGCGCCGCGACCGCTCGGCCTCGATGGTCTCCTTTGGAATGTACGTCATGATTTCGGCAACCGAGTCGAACCATCGATTCTCGAGCGCAGCGTGCTCGTGAAGCATGGCCGGCAGTTCCAGTGCGTTGCGGATCCGGGAATCCGACGGATCGCCGGGCGGTTCGATCACAGGCTCACTGCCCTCGGGGCGGTAGTCGGGTAGTGGGGTATCGTCGCGCCAGTCTCGATCGGGTTTGCGAAGAAGTGCGTTGCTCTCGTCGATCAGGTCTTCGCAGAGCGCATTCCAGACCGCCCGATCCTCGTCGTGCGGCTGGAGCGTCTCCGAGACGGCTTGAATCCATGCCTTGTCCGGCAGATCGGCACACGACCATCGCCGGAATTCCGGAGCTGGTCCGTCGATCAAGTCGCGAGATTCGGTCCGATGGTTCCGAGTGGAATCTGGCAGCCATGGCGCACGCGCCAGATCGCAGAGCGAGATGTCTTCCCAGCATGCCTCGTAACCGCGCTGACCATTCGCTGCCGCATGGATGTCGTCCATTACCTTTTGGTCACATTGCCATAGGCGGCTCGTGCGCTCGATTGGTGATTCGAACCTTTCGGTGATGCGTGCCATGTCCTCATTCTCGATGCGCTCGCGAGCGAGACTCCACTCGTCCAGCCTTCGCCGCAACGACTCATCGAGCGCGAAGGGAAGGCACTCCTCAAGACGCTTGATCGAAGTCCTCATGGGGAGGCTGCTGAAGTGCAGCAGGCGGTTTCGTGCGTCGACCCGCCAGGGCTCGCGCAGGTGATCCGGGAGGATCTTCGCGAGGTCGTCGATCGCGCAAATGCTCTGCGTGACCAACGCCCGGGCACCACGGTCATGGTCATCGGTCCGTGTTCCAGTGCGGAGTTCCCGCAGGAATCCGGCGCGCATTCGCTTCAGCGTTTCGAGGGATTCACGATGCCAGAGCCGAAGTTGCGCCTCGAATGTTTGGCGTGCCTCCGAATCATCCAGTTCCTCGGGCGCTCGCACAGGGGGCGCGACTTCCAAGGCGTGCAGATGATGCCTGGACTGCCGGAGGATCATCAGATGCATCTCGCGCTGGCGCCAGAGCAGGGCATCGTCCAGGATTTCGAGACCCTCACCTTCGGGGGCGTGCGCGCGGATTCTCTCGATGAGTTGGGAATCGAGTTGGTACCAAGCATCCTGGATTCGCGCGGCCTCTTGCACGATCGGCTCCAGTCCGATGGCACGTTTCTGCGCGATCGCCTCGATGGAATCGGACTTCAGCTCCGAATCAACGGACTCCTCGATCTCGCCGCGCGCCGCCGAATGCTCCGCATCGAGTCGATGGAGGGCCAGTTCCAGGGGCCGGCAACGACGATCACGCAGCTCCCGCAATCCCTCTGCGTGGTTTTCGATGGCATCCAGCAGCCGAGGGTCGTGCGTGCTCAGACCAATCCTCTCCAGCATGAAGTCGATGTCGAGCATCGACCAGGGTTCCGGTGTGAAAGCGCCTTGCCAAGGGAAGATCTGCGCCAGAGCGGTTCCTCCGCAGGCGATCGCGAGCATCGTGGCCCAGATGCTGCGCATCGCGATCATGGCGTCTCGAACCCCGCAGCCCTCACGTCTCTCATCCCGGAACGCATGGCCTGGCCCCCAATGAAGGAATGTCGCGCTTATGGCGCGATCGTGACCGTCGAGTTCGGCTCGGTGAGCATCTCGTAGACCATCTCAACGTCCAGCGGGCGCATGCGCACGCAGCCCATGCTCTTCTGCTGTCCGATCGATTCCAGATCGATCGTGCCGTGGATGCCGTAGCCCTCGAAGCCCTTGTTGTGGGGCTCGATGCCCTTCAGGCCGACCCAGCGCTCGCCGATGGGATTCTTCGGGTCGTTGCTCTGGAAGAACTCGCCGGTGCGCGGGTTGCGCCACTCGGGATCGATCAGCTTGCTCTTGGGCCGAACGATGAACGCGCCGGTGGGGGTTGTGTTCAGTTCGCCAAGACCGATCGGATAGCTCGCGATCATCACGCGATCCGGGCCCTCGCCGATGAACATGTTCAGGCGGTACTCGCTCTTGCGCACCTCGCCGTGGAAGGCGCCCTTCGGCA
>Ga0164293_10000984_pt1 | contig 23849 bp, 20 predicted proteins | sample GEODES118metaG_FD_111487 | JGI IMG/M metagenome (GOLD analysis project Ga0164293, IMG submission 111487) | Eutrophic lake water microbial communities from Lake Mendota, Wisconsin, USA - GEODES118 metaG | ecosystem: Environmental > Aquatic > Freshwater > Lake | place: USA: Lake Mendota...
CGACCTCGACGAGCGTGGCATCGTGCGCATCGGTGCCGAAGTCCGCGACGGTGACATCCTGGTCGGCAAGGTCACCCCGAAGGGCGAGACCGAGCTGACTCCGGAGGAGCGGCTGCTGCGCGCGATCTTCGGCGAGAAGGCCCGCGAAGTCCGCGACACCTCGCTGAAGGTGCCGCACGGCGAGTCCGGCAAGGTCATCGGCATCCGGGTGTTCTCCCGCGAGGACGACGACGAGCTCTCCGCCGGCGTCAACGAGTTGGTGCGGGTCTACGTCGCCCAGAAGCGCAAGATCTCCGACGGCGACAAGTTGGCCGGCCGGCACGGCAACAAGGGCGTGATCGGCAAGATCCTGCCCGTCGAGGACATGCCGTTCCTCACCGACGGCACCCCGGTCGACATCATCCTGAACACCCACGGTGTGCCGCGACGGATGAACATCGGCCAGATTCTCGAAACGCACCTGGGCTGGGTCGCCAAGACCGGCTGGAAGGTCCCACAAGAAAACGGGGCATCCCCGGACTGGGCCAAGAACCTGCCCGCGGACATGCTGGAGGCGCCGGCCGACACCATCGTCTCCACTCCGGTGTTCGACGGTGCCCGTGAGGACGAGCTGACGGGCCTGCTCGGCTCCACGCTGGCCAACCGGGACGGCGAGGTCATGGTCAACGGTGACGGCAAGGCCAACCTGTTCGACGGCCGCAGCGGGGAACCGTTCCCGTACCCGGTGACGGTCGGCTACATGTACATCCTGAAGCTGCACCACTTGGTGGACGACAAGATCCACGCCCGCTCCACCGGCCCGTACTCGATGATCACCCAGCAGCCCCTGGGCGGTAAGGCGCAGTTCGGCGGCCAGCGGTTCGGCGAGATGGAGTGCTGGGCCATGCAGGCCTACGGTGCGGCCTACACGCTGCAGGAGCTCTTGACCATCAAGTCCGACGACACCGTCGGCCGGGTCAAGGTCTACGAGGCGATCGTCAAGGGCGAGAACATCCCCGAGCCCGGTATTCCGGAGTCGTTCAAGGTGTTGCTCAAGGAGTTGCAGTCGCTGTGCCTCAACGTCGAGGTGCTCTCCAGCGACGGTGCTGCCATCGAAATGCGTGACGGTGACGACGAGGACCTCGAGCGGGCTGCCGCCAACCTCGGAATCAACCTGTCCCGCAATGAATCCGCGTCCGTCGAGGACCTGGCCTGAACTGCGGCACAGCCGCGGCGCTGACCGCGGTCCCACCGCACGATCAGTTAGTTGGTTTTTCTATCCCGCGAGGGGAAAGGGAGTTACGTGTTAGACGTCAACTTCTTCGATGAGCTCCGTATCGGCCTGGCCACCGCTGACGACATCCGTCAGTGGTCCTACGGCGAGGTAAAGAAGCCGGAGACCATCAACTACCGCACGCTCAAGCCGGAGAAGGATGGCCTGTTCTGCGAGAAGATCTTCGGACCGACTCGCGACTGGGAGTGCTACTGCGGCAAGTACAAGCGGGTCCGCTTCAAGGGCATCATCTGCGAGCGCTGCGGCGTCGAGGTAACCCGGGCCAAGGTGCGCCGCGAACGGATGGGCCACATCGAACTGGCCGCACCGGTCACCCACATCTGGTACTTCAAGGGCGTCCCGTCGCGCTTGGGGTACCTGCTGGACCTGGCGCCCAAGGATCTCGAGAAGATCATCTACTTCGCGGCCTACGTCATCACCGCCGTGGACGGCGAGATGCGGCACAACGAGCTCTCCACCCTCGAGGCCGAGATGGGCGTCGAGAAGAAGACCGTCGCCGACCAGCGCGACAACGACCTGGAGGCCCGGGCCCAGAAGCTTGAAGCCGACCTGGCCGAGTTGGAGAAGGAAGGCGCGAAGGCCGACGTCCGGCGCAAGGTCAAGGACGGCGGCGAGCGGGAGATGCGTCAGCTCCGCGACCGCGCCCAGCGTGAGCTGGACCGGCTCGACGAGATCTGGAGCACCTTCACCAAGCTGGCCACCAAGCAGCTGATCGTCGATGAGAACCTCTACCGGGAACTGGTCGACCGCTACGGCGAGTACTTCGAGGGCTCGATGGGCGCCGAGGCGATCCAAAAGCTCATTCAGAGCTTCGACATCGACGCCGAGGCCGAGATCCTGCGGGAAATCATCCGCAGCGGCAAGGGACAGAAGAAGCTGCGGGCACTCAAGCGGCTCAAGGTCGTCGCGGCGTTCCAGATGTCCGGCAACTCACCGATGGGCATGGTGCTCGACGCCGTGCCGGTGATCCCGCCGGAGCTGCGGCCGATGGTGCAACTCGACGGTGGGCGGTTCGCCACCTCCGACCTCAACGACCTGTACCGCCGTGTGATCAACCGCAATAACCGGTTGAAGCGACTGATCGACCTCGGTGCGCCCGAGATCATCGTGAACAACGAGAAGCGCATGCTTCAGGAGTCCGTCGACGCGTTGTTCGACAACGGACGCCGCGGCCGGCCGGTCACCGGGCCGGGTAACCGCCCACTGAAGTCGCTGTCGGACCTGTTGAAGGGCAAGCAGGGCCGGTTCCGTCAGAACCTGCTCGGCAAGCGCGTCGACTACTCCGGCCGTTCGGTCATCGTCGTCGGCCCGCAGCTCAAGCTGCACCAGTGCGGCCTGCCCAAGCTGATGGCGCTGGAGCTGTTCAAGCCGTTCGTGATGAAGCGTCTGGTCGATCTCAACCACGCCCAGAACATCAAGAGCGCCAAGCGGATGGTGGAGCGTCAGCGCCCGCAGGTGTGGGATGTGCTCGAAGAGGTCATCTCTCAGCATCCGGTGCTGCTCAACCGCGCACCGACGCTGCACCGCCTCGGCATCCAGGCCTTCGAGCCGATGCTGGTGGAGGGCAAGGCCATTCAGCTGCACCCGCTGGTGTGCGAGGCCTTCAACGCCGACTTCGACGGCGATCAGATGGCCGTGCACCTGCCGCTGAGCGCCGAGGCCCAGGCCGAGGCCCGCATCCTGATGTTGTCCTCCAACAACATCCTGTCGCCGGCATCGGGCAAGCCGCTGGCCATGCCGCGTCTGGACATGGTGACCGGGCTGTACTTCCTGACCACCTACATTCCGGGGGACAAGGGCGAGTACACCCCGCCGGCCAAGGACACCCCGGAGACCGGTGTGTACAGCAGCCCGGCCGAGGCCATCATGGCGTTGGACCGCGGATCGCTGTCGGTGCGTGCGGCGATCAAGGTGCGGCTGGACCAGTTGCGCCCGCCGCACGAGACCGAGACCGAACTGTTCGGCGAGAACGGCTGGCGGCCAGGTAAGCCCTGGATCTGCGAGACCACGCTGGGCCGGGTGATCTTCAATGAGCTTCTGCCGCTGGGTTATCCCTTCGTCAACAAGCAGATGCACAAGAAGGAGCAGGCCAAGATCATCAACGATCTGGCTGAGCGCTACCCGATGATCGTCGTCGCGCAGACCGTCGACAAGCTCAAGGACGCCGGCTTCTACTGGGCCACCCGAAGCGGAGTCACGGTCTCGATGGCTGACGTGCTGGTGCTGCCGGAGAAGCAGGAGATCCTGGAGCGCTACGAGAAGGAAGCCGACGGGATCGAGAAGAAGTACCAGCGCGGCGCCCTGAACCGCCAGGAACGCAACGACGCGTTGGTGGAACTGTGGAAGAAGGCCACCGAGGAGGTGGGTGACGCACTGCGTGCGCACTACCCGGAGGACAACCCGATCATCACGATCGTGGAGTCCGGCGCCACCGGTAACTTCACCCAGACCCGCACCCTGGCGGGCATGAAGGGCCTGGTGACCAACCCGAAGGGCGAGTTCATCCCGCGTCCGATCAAGTCCTCGTTCCGTGAGGGCCTGACCGTGCTGGAGTACTTCATCAACACCCACGGCGCCCGAAAGGGTCTGGCGGACACCGCTCTTCGTACCGCTGACTCGGGTTATCTGACCCGTCGTCTGGTCGACGTCTCCCAGGACGTCATCGTCCGCGAGCACGACTGCGGCACCGAACGCGGCATCGTCGTCGATTTGGCTGAGCGCGGCGCTGACGGTGTGCTGATTCGGGATCCGTTCGTGGAGACCTCGGCCTATGCCCGCACGCTGGCCGCCGACGCGGTCGACGCCGGCGGCACGGTGATCGTCGAGCGCGGCCATGACCTGGGCGACCCGGCGATCGACGCCGCACTGGAAGCCGGCATCACGCAGGTCAAGGTCCGCTCGGTGCTCACCTGCGCCAGCGCGTCCGGCGTCTGCGCGATGTGCTACGGCCGCTCGATGGCCACCGGCAAGCTCGTCGACATCGGCGAGGCGGTCGGTATCGTCGCCGCGCAGTCCATCGGCGAACCCGGCACCCAGCTGACGATGCGCACCTTCCACCAGGGTGGCGTCGGTGAGGACATCACCGGCGGTCTGCCCCGCGTGCAGGAGCTGTTCGAAGCCCGCGTTCCACGCGGCAAAGCCCCGATCGCCGAAGTCGCCGGCCGGGTCCGGCTGGAGGACACCGACAAGTTCTGGAAGATCACCATCGTCCCCGACGACGGGGGCGAGGAGGTCGTCTACGACAAGCTCTCCAAGCGTCAGCGGTTGCGTGTGTTCAAGCACGAGGACGGCAGCGAGCGCCTGCTCACCGACGGCGACCACGTCGAGGTCGGCCAGCAGCTCATGGAAGGCTCGGCCGACCCGCACGAGGTTCTTCGTGTGGAGGGGCCCCGCAAGGTACAGATCCACTTGGTCAAGGAAGTCCAGGAGGTCTACCGGGCCCAGGGCGTGTCGATTCACGACAAGCACATCGAGGTCATCATCCGGCAGATGCTGCGTCGCGTGACGATCATCGACTCGGGCGCAACGGAATTCCTGCCCGGCTCGCTGACTGAGCGCGGCGAGTTCGAGTCGGCCAACCGCCGGGTGGTCGCCGAGGGCGGCGAACCGGCGGCCGGCCGGCCGGTGCTGATGGGCATCACGAAGGCCTCGTTGGCGACCGACTCGTGGTTGAGCGCGGCGTCGTTCCAGGAGACCACCAGGGTGCTGACCGATGCGGCGATCAACTGCCGCAGCGACAAGCTCCAGGGTCTGAAGGAGAACGTCATCATCGGCAAGCTGATCCCGGCCGGAACCGGCATCAACCGGTACCGCAACATCCAGGTTCAGCCCACCGAGGAGGCCCGGGCCGCTGCGTACACGATCCCGTCCTACGAGGATCAGTACTACAGCCCCGACTTCGGCGCGGGCACCGGCGTGGCCGTGCCTCTGGACGACTACGGGTACAGCGACTACCGGCCCTAGTTCCAACTAGTTCCACCCTGTCCCGCCGAACAGACGCAAACGGCCCCGACACGATCGAGAGTGTCGGGGCCGTTTGCGTCTGCTCATCCGGGGGGAGGGAAGGGGAAGCGGGAGGGGCATAGACTGGCCGTCGTGCTGATCGGTTCCCATGTGCGCTCGGACAACCCACTCGCCGGTGCGCTGGAGGACGAGGCCGACGCGGTGCAGTTCTTCCTCGGCGACCCACAGGGCTGGAAGAAGCCGCCGCCCAGGGCGGACGCCGACCTACTGCGCCGCTCACCGATCCCGGTCTACGTGCACGCCCCCTATCTGATCAACGTCGCCTCGGCCAACAACAAAATCCGGATCCCGAGCCGCAAGATCCTGCAGGACACCTGCGACGGGGCCGCCGAGATCAACGCGACGGCGGTGATCGTGCATGGCGGTCACGCCGACGATAAGGACGTCGACGCCGGGATCGAACGCTGGGCCAAGGCCATCGCCGCCCTGAAGACTGACATGCCGGTGTACCTGGAGAACACCGCCGGTGGCACGCATGCGATGGCGCGGCACTTCGACACCATCGCCAAACTGTGGGATCGCATCGGCGACACCGGCATCGGCTTCTGCCTGGACACCTGCCACGCCTGGGCGGCCGGTGAGGAACTGATCGACGCCGTCGAGCGGATCATCGCGATCACCGGACGGATCGACCTGGTGCACTGCAACGACTCCCGCGACGCCGCCGGGTCGGGTGCGGACCGGCACGCCAACTTCGGCACCGGGCAGATCGACCCCCAGTTGCTGGTTGCGGTTGTCAAGGCCGCCGGTGCGCCGGTGATCATCGAGACCGCCGACGACGGGCGGCGCGAGGACATCGCCTTCCTGCGCGACAACCTCTAACTGGGTGAGGTAGACCTTCCGCAGCGTCTCGGTCACCGTCCACACAGACCCCGAGCTACAACCTTCCACCTATTACGTCTGTTGTGCGGTTGTCGGAGAAATGTAACATTGACCCATGTCGGACACCCATGTCGTCACCAACCAGGCGCCCCCGCTCGTCGACTACAACCCCGCCACCTCACCGGTCCTCATGGAGGCTCTCGTCCGCGAGGGCGGCCGATGGGGTGTCGACGAGGTCACCGAACTAGGGGCCATCGCGGGCAGCGCCACGGCGCAACGCTGGGGCGAGCTCGCCGATCGAAACCGTCCGGTGTTGCACACCCACGACCGCTTCGGTCACCGCGTCGACGAGATCGAATACGACCCCGCCTATCACGAGCTGATGCGGGTGGCTATCGCTCATGGTCTGCACGGCGCCCCGTGGGCCGATGATCGTCCCGGCTCGCACGTGGTTCGCGCGGCAAAGATGAGCGTGTGGACACCCGAGCCGGGTCATGTCTGTCCGATCTCGATGACCTATGCCGTCGTCCCGGCCCTGCGGCACAACCCTGAACTGGCCGACATCTACGAGCCGCTGCTCACCAGCCGGGTATATGACCCCGAATTGAAGGTGCCGTCCACCAAGGCCGGTATCACCGCCGGTATGTCGATGACGGAGAAGCAGGGCGGCTCAGATGTTCGGGCAGGCACCAGTCAGGCCCTGCCCAACGGCGACGGCAGCTACACCCTGACCGGCCACAAGTGGTTCACGTCGGCGGCGATGAGCGACGTCTACCTGGTACTCGCCCAGGCTCCGGGCGGACTGAGCTGTTTCTTCCTGCCCAAGGTGCTGCCCGACGGCAGCCGCAACCGGATGTTTATCCAGCGGCTGAAGAACAAACTCGGCAACCACGCCAACGCCTCCAGTGAGATCGAGTACGGCGGCGCGCTCGTGTGGCTGGTCGGCGAGGAGGGCCGCGGCGTACCGACCATCATCGAGATGGTCAATATGACCCGCCTGGACTGCACCCTGGGCAGCGCCACCAGCATGCGTCAGGGCCTCGCGATGGCCATGCACCACATCCAGCACCGGAAAGCCTTCGGCGAGTATCTGATCGACCAGCCGCTGATGCGAAACGTCATCGCCGACATGGCCGTCGAGGCCGAGGCTGCCACCATCGTGGCGATGCGGATGGCCGGTGCCGCCGATGCCGCCACCCGCGGCGACGAACGCGAGACCCTGCTACGCCGCATCGGCCTGGCCGCCTCGAAGTACTGGGTGTGCAAGCGCGCCACCCCGCACGCCGCAGAAGCCATGGAATGCCTGGGCGGCAACGGATATGCCGAGGAATCGGGCATGCCGCGGCTCTACCGGGAGGCACCACTGATGGGCATCTGGGAGGGCTCCGGCAACGTCAGCGCACTGGATACGTTGCGCGCCATGGCAACCCGGCCCGAGTGCGTCGAGGTGCTCTTCGACGAACTGGCTACCACTGCGGGGCAGGACGGGCGGTTGGACGTCCATGCCGACGACCTGAGGTTGAGCCTGTCGGATCCGCTGACCCTGCAGTACCGCGCCCGCAAGGTCGCCGAGGATATCTGCCTGGCTCTGCAGGGCTCGCTGTTGGTTCGGCACGGACACCCTGCGGTCACCGATGCGTTCCTGGCCAGCCGCATGGCCGGTGATTGGGGCGGCGCGTTCGGCACCTTGCCGACCGGCCTGGACCTCGGTCCCATCATCGAGCGCGCCTTGGTGAAGGCGTGACGGTGCCCACCTCCTCCGCCTCCTCCGCGAGCAGACGCAAACTCGCATGAATTCGGCCCAGAACGTGCGACTTTGCGTCTGCTCGCGGGGGAAGGGGAAGGGGAAGGGGAAGGGGGTGTGAGATGGCAGCCAAGCGAGCCCGGATGACGGCCCGATCGGTGGTTCTGTCGGTGCTGCTCGGGGCCCACCCCGCGTGGGCCACTGCCGCGGAACTCGTGCGCCTGACCGATGACGTCGGCATCAAGGAGACCACCCTGCGGGTCGCGCTGACCCGCATGGTGGGCGCGGGGGACCTGGTGCGTTCCGACGACGGCTATCGGCTGTCTGATCGGCTGCTGGGCCGCCAACGCCGTCAGGACGACGCCCTTCATCCGCCGATCCGCGAATGGGACCGACGCTGGATCACCGTCGTCGTCACCGCGGTGGGGACCGACGCCCGTACCCGCGCCGCATTGCGACTTGCGCTGCAGCACAGCAGGTTTGCCGAATTGCGTGAAGGGGTGTGGTTGCGACCGGACAACCTCGTCACCGAATTGCCCGACGAGGTGCGCGGGCGCGTTCGAGTGCTGCGTGCCAGCGATGACGCCCCTGCTGAACTGGCTGCAACGCTGTGGGATCTGCCTGCCTGGTCGAAGGCGGGGCACCGGTTGCTGCGGGATATGGACCGCGCCGCCGGCATTCCCGAGCGCTTCGCGGTGGCTGCTGCCATGGTGCGGCACCTGCTGACTGATCCGGTGCTGCCGGTCGACCTGGTGCCCGCGGACTGGCCTGCTGACCGGCTACGTCTTGCCTATGCCGATTTCGCCGCGTTGCTGGTGAGTCGGCGCGACACCGAAATCCTGGAGGTTCGATGAGCGTGAACGTGGTCCGCAACGGGCCGGTGACGACCGTCATCCTGGACCGGCCACACGCCCGCAACGCCGTCGACGGGCCCACCGCGCTGGCACTCTTCGACGCGTTCGAGGAATTCGATCGCGACGATTCGGCCGCTGTTGCGGTGCTCTGGGGAGATCACGGAACGTTCTGTGCAGGAGCCGATCTGAAGGCTATCGGCACTGCGGACTCGAACCCGACACACCGAGTTGGGCCCGGCCCCATGGGGCCCACCCGGATGATCCTGTCCAAGCCGGTGATCGCCGCGGTCAGCGGCTACGCCGTCGCAGGCGGATTGGAACTGGCGCTGTGGTGCGATCTGCGGGTGGTCGAGGAAGGCGCCGTATTCGGTGTGTTCTGCCGGCGCTGGGGCGTTCCGCTGATCGACGGCGGAACCGTCCGGCTCCCGCGGCTGATCGGGCACAGCCGCGCGATGGACATGATCCTCACCGGCCGGGCCGTCGACGCCCACGAGGCATTGGCGATGGGGCTGGCCAACCGGGTGGTGCCCAACGGCCAATCGCGTTCGGCCGCCGAGGATCTGGCCGCCGAACTGGCTCGCTCACCCCAGGGCTGCATGCGCTCGGACCGGCTCTCGGCGCTGCACCAGTGGGGACACTCGCAGGCTGAGGCGCTTGACTTCGAGTTCGGCAGCTTGGCACGGGTGGCCGCCGAGTCGATCGACGGCGCCAGGCGGTTCGCCGACGGCGCCGGCCGGCACGGCCAACCGGGCTAACCCCGGCCGACCCGGTTTCCCGACCCCGAGTCCTCGACCGCCGGGTCCCCGGCCTTGTAGGTCACCGTGTTGTTGAGGCCGGGGACCGCCAGTTCCCCGTCAACCTGCTGCAGGGTGATGGTGTTGTCCGCACCGCTCACCCGGACCCACGCGCAGGCGCCGGCGACCTTCAGGGTGTTGTTCGAACCAGCCACCGTCAGCGAGTTGCCCTGCCCGCAGTCCAGATCGGCGGTGGTACCGAACGAGCCGTAGTTCAGTGTGCTGCCCGCCTCCACCCGGGCGCCGGGTTCGCCGTCCGGGGAGCCGCAACCGGCCAGCGTCAGTGCCAGCATCGGGGTGCACACGGCCAACGCCGCGGCGTAGTACTTGGGGTGGTACTTGGGCGGGTACTCAGGCATCACCTCTTTCATACCCCGACGGGTCTAGAGTTTGTCACCGGATGGTGCAGGAGGCGCTCGGCTGATCTTCGCCGGGAGGAGGCGATATCGCATGACAGCCCGCGCCAAGTCGCCCAAGCTCAGCCGCGAGATGATCGTCAACGCAGCCCTGAACTTCCTGGACCGCGAGGGCTGGGATGCGCTGACCATCAACGCCCTGGCCAGCCAACTCGGCACCAAAGGTCCCTCGCTGTACAACCACCTCGACAGCCTCGAGGATCTGCGGCGCACAGTGCGGATGCGGGTGATCGACGACATCTTGCAGATGCTGAGCACTGTCGGCGCCGGCCGCACCCGCGACGACGCGGTGATCGCCATGGCCAGCGCCTACCGCAGTTATGCCCACCACCATCCGGGCCGGTATTCGGCCTTCACCCGGATGCCGCTGGGTGGCGACGACCCGGAGTTCACCGCCGCGTCGCACGCCGCGGCCGTCCCGGTGATCTCAGTACTGGCCTCCTACGGCCTTGATGGCGAGGCCGCTTTCTACGGCGCCCTTGAGTTCTGGGCCGCACTGCACGGGTTCGTGCTGCTGGAAATGACCGGTGTGATGGATTCAGGCGTCGTCAAGGTCGACACCGACGCGGTGTTCACCGACATGGTGCGCCGACTGGCCACCGGGATGGCCCACCGAAATAGTTGACGCTCTGACCTGCGGTAAGTGCGGACACGGGCGATTTGGGAGCCGGGTCCCAGCCTGGTATCGTGAGCGAACGTGCCTGGCCGAGATGGCGCATGCGGGGACGCACGCGCGCGCCGGGCCACTTCGCATGTCCAGTATGCATCGGAATTCCACCGGTGTTCACTGCCTGCGACACACCCGGCCGCGGGGTAAGCGGCAGGGGCAAAACTGCAGTACAGAGACTTAAGAATGAGAGAAAGCCGGTAGATGCCAACCATCCAGCAGCTGGTCCGTAAGGGTCGCCGCGACAAGATCGCCAAGGTCAAGACCGCGGCCCTCAAAGGCAGCCCGCAGCGCCGCGGGGTGTGCACCCGCGTGTACACCACCACCCCGAAGAAGCCGAACTCGGCACTTCGCAAGGTCGCGCGCGTCAAGCTGACCAGCCAGGTTGAGGTCACCGCCTACATCCCAGGCGAGGGGCACAACCTGCAGGAGCACTCGATGGTCCTGGTCCGCGGCGGTCGTGTGAAGGACCTGCCGGGCGTTCGCTACAAGATCATCCGCGGTTCGCTCGACACCCAGGGTGTGAAGAACCGCAAGCAGGCGCGCAGCCGCTACGGCGCGAAGAAGGAGAAGAGCTAATGCCTCGCAAGGGACCCGCTCCCAAGCGCCCTCTGGTCAACGACCCGGTCTACGGGTCGCAGCTGGTCACCCAGCTGGTCAACAAGGTGCTGCTCGACGGCAAGAAGTCGCTGGCCGAGCGCATCGTCTACGGGGCGCTGGAGCAGGCGCGTGACAAGACCGGCACCGACCCGGTGGTCACCCTCAAGCGGGCGATGGACAACGTCAAGCCGAGCCTCGAGGTGCGCAGCCGCCGGGTCGGCGGCGCCACCTACCAGGTGCCCGTCGAGGTGCGTCCGGAGCGCTCCACCACGCTCGCGCTGCGCTGGCTGGTCAGCTTCTCGAAGGCACGCCGCGAGAAGACCATGATCGAGCGGCTGGCCAACGAGATCCTCGACGCCAGCAACGGCCTGGGTGCCGCGGTCAAGCGTCGCGAGGACACCCACAAGATGGCCGAGGCCAACCGGGCGTTCGCGCACTACCGCTGGTGACACCTGCCCGCCTCGGCGGGCGCAACTAAAGACAGCAATAACACCGAAAGAGTTGGGAAGACCTGTGGCACTCGACGTGCTGACCGACCTGAACAAGGTCCGCAACATCGGCATCATGGCGCATATCGACGCCGGCAAGACCACGACGACCGAGCGCATCCTCTTCTACACCGGCATCAGCTACAAGATCGGTGAGGTGCACGACGGCGCCGCCACGATGGACTGGATGGAGCAGGAGCAGGAGCGCGGCATCACCATCACCTCCGCGGCGACGACCTGCTTCTGGAATGACAACCAGATCAACATCATCGACACCCCCGGCCACGTCGACTTCACCGTCGAGGTGGAGCGCAGCCTCCGCGTGCTCGACGGCGCAGTTGCCGTCTTCGACGGCAAGGAAGGCGTCGAACCGCAGTCCGAGCAGGTGTGGCGCCAGGCCGACAAGTACGACGTGCCGCGCATCTGCTTCGTCAACAAGATGGACAAGATCGGCGCCGATTTCTACTTCTCGGTGCGAACCATGGAGGAGCGCCTGGGCGCCAACGTGATTCCGATCCAGCTGCCGATCGGCTCCGAAGGTGACTTCGAGGGCATCGTCGACCTGGTCGAGATGAAGGCCAAGGTCTGGCGCGGCGAGACCAAGCTCGGCGAGAAGTACGACGTCGTCGACATCCCCGAGGACATGCTCGAGAAAGCCGCCGAGTACCGCACCAAGATGCTCGAGGCGGTCGCCGAGACCGACGAGGCCCTGCTGGAGAAGTACTTCGGTGGCGAGGAACTCACCGTTGCCGAGATCAAGGGTGCGCTGCGCAAGCTGACCGTCAACTCCGAGGCCTACCCGGTGCTGTGCGGCAGCGCGTTCAAGAACAAGGGCGTGCAGCCCATGCTTGACGCGGTCATCGACTACCTGCCCACGCCGCTGGACGTGCCGGCGGCCATCGGTCACGCGCCGAACAAAGAGGACGTCGAGGTCATCCGCAAGCCGTCGACCGACGAGCCGTTCTCCGGCCTGGCGTTCAAGGTCGCCACCCACCCGTTCTTCGGCAAGCTCACCTACGTCCGGGTGTACTCGGGCAAGGTCGACTCCGGTGCCCAGGTGATCAACTCCACCAAGGGCAAGAAGGAGCGGCTGGGCAAGCTGTTCCAGATGCACTCCAACAAGGAAAACCCGGTCGAGACGGCCAGCGCCGGCCACATCTACGCCGTGATCGGCCTGAAGGACACCACCACCGGCGACACCCTGTGTGACCCGAGCAATCAGGTCGTGCTGGAGTCGATGACCTTCCCGGATCCGGTTATCCAGGTCGCCATCGAGCCCAAGACCAAGAGCGACCAGGAAAAGCTGTCCCTGGCCATCCAGAAGCTCGCTGAAGAAGACCCGACCTTCAAGGTCAACCAGGATCACGAGACCGGCCAGACCATCATCGGCGGTATGGGCGAGCTGCACCTCGACATCCTGGTGGACCGCATGCGCCGCGAATTCAAGGTCGAGGCCAACGTCGGCAAGCCGCAGGTCGCCTACAAGGAGACCATCAAACGCACGGTCGACAAGTGCGAGTTCACCCACAAGAAGCAGACCGGCGGATCTGGCCAGTTCGCCAAGGTGCTCATCTCGCTGGAGCCGTTCACCGGCGAGGACGGCGCGACCTACGAGTTCGAGAACAAGGTCACCGGTGGCCGTATCCCGCGTGAGTACATCCCGTCGGTGGATGCCGGCGCCCAGGACGCCATGCAGTACGGCGTGCTCGCGGGTTACCCGCTGGTCAACGTCAAGGTCATCCTGCTCGACGGTGCCTACCATGACGTCGACTCCTCGGAAATGGCTTTCAAGATTGCCGGTTCGCAGGCGTTGAAGAAGGCTGCCGCGCAAGCGCAGCCCGTCATCCTCGAACCGATCATGGCCGTCGAGGTCACCACACCCGAGGACTACATGGGTGATGTGATCGGCGACCTGAACTCCCGCCGTGGTCATATCCAGGCCATGGAGGAGCGCAGCGGTGCACGCGTCGTCAAGGCGCTGGTACCTCTGTCGGAGATGTTCGGCTATGTCGGCGACCTGCGGTCGAAGACCCAGGGCCGGGCGAACTACTCCATGGTTTTCGACTCGTACGCCGAAGTACCGGCGAACGTGTCGAAGGAGATCATCGCCAAAGCGACCGGCCAGTGAGCCGATCAGATTTGGGTGCCTAGCCCAAAAGTTAGGCACGTCAACACAACTGAATAACAACAACCTGCTTAATGACAAGCACCAACAAGTCCAGGAGGACACAGAAGTGGCGAAGGCGAAGTTCGAGCGGACGAAGCCGCACGTCAACATCGGGACCATCGGTCACGTTGACCACGGCAAGACCACGCTGACCGCAGCGATCACCAAGGTTCTGCACGACAAGTTCCCGACATTGAACGAGTCGCGTGCATTCGACCAGATCGACAACGCGCCCGAGGAGCGTCAGCGCGGTATCACGATCAACATCTCCCACGTGGAGTACCAGACCGAGAAGCGTCACTACGCGCACGTCGACGCCCCCGGTCACGCTGACTACATCAAGAACATGATCACCGGCGCCGCCCAGATGGACGGCGCGATCCTGGTGGTCGCCGCTACCGACGGCCCGATGCCGCAGACCCGCGAGCACGTGCTGCTGGCCCGTCAGGTCGGTGTGCCCTACATCCTGGTCGCGCTGAACAAGTCCGACATGGTCGACGACGAGGAGCTGCTTGAGCTCGTCGAGCTGGAGGTCCGCGAGCTGCTGGCCGCCCAGGAGTTCGACGAGGACGCCCCGGTGATCCGGGTGTCGGCGCTCAAGGCCCTTGAGGGTGACCCGAAGTGGGTCAAGAGCGTCGAGGATCTGATGGACGCCGTCGACGAGTCGATTCCGGACCCGGTCCGCGACACCGACAAGCCGTTCCTGATGCCCGTCGAGGACGTCTTCACGATCACCGGCCGCGGCACCGTGGTGACCGGCCGTGTCGAGCGTGGCGTCGTCAACGTCAACGAAGAGGTCGAGATCGTCGGCATCCGTCCCGGCGTCACCAAGACCACGGTCACCGGTGTCGAGATGTTCCGCAAGCTGCTCGACCAGGGTCAGGCCGGCGACAACGTCGGTCTGCTGGTCCGCGGCGTCAAGCGCGAGGACGTCGAGCGTGGTCAGGTCATCGTGAAACCCGGTACCACGACGCCGCACACCGATTTCGAGGGCAGCGTCTACATCCTGTCCAAGGATGAGGGCGGCCGGCACACGCCGTTCTTCAACAACTACCGTCCGCAGTTCTACTTCCGCACCACCGACGTGACCGGCGTGGTCACGCTGCCGGAGGGTACGGAGATGGTCATGCCCGGCGACAACACCGACATCACGGTGAAGCTGATCCAGCCGGTCGCCATGGACGAGGGCCTGCGCTTCGCAATCCGCGAGGGTGGCCGCACCGTCGGCGCCGGACGGGTGACCAAGATCGTCAAGTAGATGCCCTGAGCATTCTCTGATCTGAACGAGAAGCGGCGTTCGTCGATGCGACGGGCGCCGCTTCTCGTCTTCAGCGGGGGCTAGACTGGAAAAGCTAGCGGCGGCCCCGAAAGGGGTTGCAGCACACGCCGGAAAGGTTCACATGCGCGCACTGCCCGAGGTATCCCGGCGTCGCGCACGGCTGACGGCCGCGACCGGCGCAGCACTTTCGGTCTGCCTGATCGGCGGGGTACTGGTGCTGACGTTCTCCGGCCCGAGTCAACAGTCCGTGACCGCGCTGAAGCCGCTGCAACCGCAGCCCTCCCGAGCGGCCGCACCGGTCAACCCCGTGCCGGTCACACCGCCATCGACGGCATCGGAGCCATACGGCGGTCTAGGTGCACTGGCTGCGCCGGAGGCGGGTCCTTCGGCACAGACCCCCGCGCAGGCCTCTCCGCAAGCGCCGCTGCTTCCAGTCTTCCAGTTCCCGGCGCCACCCCAGCTGCCAGGCATCCCGACCTTCGACTGGGCGGCAGCAGTGCAGCCGTTCATTCAAAGCCAAGCCAATTCCATCGCCGCGAACCTCGCCGGAGCCTCCACCGGCACCTCCGTCAGCAATTCGGCGGCCGTCGCGGTCGGCGACCTCATCCTCTACGCGGCCTACAACAACGATGGCCGAGCGCTGCTGTCCCAACTGCAGAACGCGGTACCCGCAGCCACGGCACCGCCTGCGTTGAATCTTGCGCCGTTGAATCTCGCGCCGCCGCCGGACCTCAGCGGTCTGTCCGCGGCGTTCGCCGCCGCCGCCGGGCAGCCGCCGGTCGGGGTGCCCAGCGTCGCCGACCTGCCCACCCCGGAGCAGATCGCCGGCGCGCTGGCCGGACTGCCGGCGTTGCCCCCGCTGCCCCCGCCACCCGCGTTCGCTCCGCCATCCTGACCGGCCTGCACTGAAACACGTTCCAGTTTCCTTGCTAGCCTGACCGGCGTACCGAGTTCGGTGAAAGGACGGCGGATGGGCGATCTGGCGGGACGAGTTGCGTTCGTGACCGGGGCCGCTCGCGGCCAGGGTCGTGCCTATGCGGTCCGGCTGGCCCAGGAGGGCGCCGACGTCATCATCAGCGATATCTGCGCGCCGGTGTCGCCGACGGTTCCCTACGCCGCGGCCACGGCCGAGGACCTCGCGGAGACGGCCAGGCTGGTCGAGGCGCAGGGGCGCGCCGTGCTGGCTCGGACGCTGGACATCAGGGACGACGCCGCGCTTCGCCAACTCGTCGCCGATGGCGTCGAGCGGTTCGGCCGCCTCGACGTACTGGTGGCCAACGCCGGAGTGCTCAGTTGGGGCAGGCTATGGGAACTCTCCGACGAGCAGTGGAACACCGTCATCGACGTGAATCTCACCGGCACCTGGCGCACGCTGCGGGCGGTGATTCCGGCCATGATCGAGGCCGGCAACGGCGGCTCGATCATCATCATCAGTTCGTCGGCCGGGCTGAAGGCCACACCCGGCAACGGGCACTACGCCGCCTCCAAGCATGGGCTGACGTCGATGACCAACACTCTTGCAATCGAGTTGGGGGAGTACGGGATTCGGGTCAATTCGATCCACCCGTACTCCATTGCGACGCCGATGATCCAGAACGACGCGATGCTGGCGGTATTGGGCAAGCACCCCGCTTTCCTGCACAGCTTCGCCCCGATGCCGTACCAGCCCCCGGCCAAGACCTCCAAGTCTGCCAAGCGCAGCGACTTCATGTCCGCAGAGGAGGCGGCCGAGGTGGTGGTGTGGCTGGCCGGGGACCGGTCGGGTCTGCTGTCGGGGTCACAGATCTCCATCGACCGCGGCGTGATGAAGTACTGACCCGGGCCTAGCCCGGCAGCACCAGCACCGGAACCGGACTGACCCGCAGGATCTTGGTGCCGCGCGAGCCCAGGAAAACCCGGGCGATGTCGCCGCGCGGTGAGGTGCCCAACGCCAGGAGTTCGCCGTCCTGCCACTCGGCGTCGTCGATCGCCTCACCCCACCCGTTGCCGCTGACAACCTGCAGCACCACATCCGCACCGACCACACCGTCGCTGCCCAACCGGGCCAGCATCTGCGCGGCTTGGGACTCCCAGGCCGCCAGGATCGAATCCTCCGCGTGCAGGCCCACCTCAGGCGGGTACATCGTCCGCCCGCGCACCGCGAAGGTGATCACCCGCATCGGCACTCCGAAACGCTCGGCGAGCGCGGCAATCCGCCGGACCATCTCCGTCGACTCCGGCGTACCGGGGTAACCGCAGGTGATCCGGGTCAGGGTCGCACCGCGCGGGCCGCGGAAGCCGCGGGGAGCGATCGCCACCGGGATGGGCGAGGAATGCAGCAGCCGGTCCGCGGTCGATCCGACGACCACCTGACCGAGTTGCCCGCTGGACGAGGAGCCCAGTACCAGCAGTTCGGCGTCGAGTTCGGAGACCACCTCGATGAGTCCGCCCGACACCGACCGATGCGCGTGGCTGTGGAAGGAGACCTCCTGCGGCGCACCGATTGACGCGAGGTCGCGCTGGGCCTCCTTGGCCGAGTCGGCGGCCAACTGGTCGGCCCAGGCGGCGTACTCGGCGTCGACCCGTGCCGTCGACGGGTAGGTCCAGGGCTTGGGCACAATCGTCGCCACCGTCAGCGAGGTGTGCATGGTCCGGGCCAGGCTTGCCGCCAGATGCAGGGGCGCGGTTCCGCTTTTGCCGGCCAGATAGCCGACGACGACGGTCACGGCAGATCCCGCGGCGGTTGGATCACTTCCACGCCGGTGATGTTGCTGGCGCGCAACGTGCCCGGGTTGAGCGCGCTGTGGTGCCTACCCCACAGGAAGTAGAACGTCAGCGCCACCGACACCCACAGCGCGAAGGCCAGCCAGGTGTACCACTGCAGGCTGAACAGGATGTACGCGCACGCGATGATCGCCAGCACCGGCGTCACCGGGTAGCCCGGCACTCGGAACCCGCGGGGCAGGTCGGGCTCGCGGCGACGCAGCAGGATCACCCCGATGGCCACCACGATGAACGCCGTCAGGGTGCCGATCGACACCAGATCGGCCAGGTAGTCCAGCGGTATAAAGCCGGCGAGGATGGCCACCACGATGGCGACGATGATGGTGTTGTTCCGCGGTGTCATTGTCCTCGGGTCGACCCTGGCGAATATCGACGGCAGCAGCCCGTCGCGGCCCATCGCGAACAGGATGCGGGTCTGACCGTAGAGCGTCACCAGAGTCACCGAGAAGATCGAGATCACCGCGCCGGCCGCCAGCACGGTGCCCCAGTACTGGGTACCGGTGACGTTGTCGAGGATCACCGACAGTCCGGCTTGCTGCCCTTCGAAATCCGGCCACGCCTGGGCGCCCAGTGCCGCCACCGCCACCAGCAGGTAGACCGTGGTGACGGTGATCAAGGCGGCGATGATGGCCCGCGGCATGGTGCGCTGCGGGTCTTTGACCTCGTCGCCTGCGGTGGATACCGCGTCCAGTCCGATGTAGGAGAAGAAGATCGTGCCGGCGGCCGCCCCGATCCCCGCGACGCCGAACGGCGCGAACTCGGCAAACCGATCGGTATCGAAAGCGGTGAAGGCGATTACCGAGAACATGACCAGCACGCCCAGCTTGATGATCACCATGATGCTGTTCACTTTGGCCGACTCGCTGGCACCCCGGATCAGCAGCATCGCGCACAGCAGCACCAGGGTGACGGCGGGCAGGTTCACCACCCCCGGTTCGGCGTCCCACGGCGCGCCTGACAACGCTTGCGGCAATTGAAGGCCCAGGAAGTTATCCAGCAGTTTGTTGACGTACTGGCTCCAGCCGACCGCAACCGCAGCCGTCGATACTCCGTACTCGAGCAGCAGGCAGGCCGCGACGCCCATCGCCACCGCCTCGCCCAGCGTGGTGTAGGCGTAGGAGTAGGTCGACCCGGACACCGGGACCGCCGAGGCCAGTTCGGCGTAGCAGATCGCCGCCAGCCCGGCGGCCAGTCCGGCGATCAGGAACGAGACGATCACGCTCGGCCCGGCCTTGGGAACGGCCTGGGAGAGGACGAAGAAGATGCCGGTGCCGACGGTGCAGCCGACGCCGAACATGGTGAGTTGGAAGACGCCGATCGAGCGTTTGAGATTCTCCGAGGCGCCGTGGGCCACCGGCGCACCGATGACGGGGCGCCGGCGCAGCATCTGCTCGGTCAGCTTTATGGGCGGTGCCGTCATCGCGGGCGTCTCCTGGGCTTTGCGGAACTGAGCCGATTATGGGCCTGTGTTCGCTGGTGCGCTTGGTAACCGGTCAATAGCCCAGTTCAATGCCAGGGCGGTGATCGTGTATGAAAAAGCCTGTGAGCAAAGCCAGTGGGGTCGTGATCGTCGGCGGCGGCCTGGCGGCTGCCCGGACCGCAGAGCAACTGCGCAAGTCGGGGTACGTCGAACCGGTCACCATCGTCAGCGACGAGCAGCATCTGCCCTACGACCGGCCGCCGCTGTCCAAGGACGTGCTGCACGACAGCGGACGGGGAATCGGCGACGTCACGCTCAAACCCGCGGAGTTCTACGCCGACAACGACATCGCCCTGCGACTCGGCGCGGCCGCCCAGTCCGTCGACACCGCCGCGAAGACCCTGACCCTCACCGATGGTTTCGTGCTGGACTACGACGACCTGGTGATCGCCACCGGCCTTGAGCCCAAACGCATTCCGTCTTTTCCCGACCTCGACGGGATCCGGGTGCTGCGGTCCTTCGATGAGGCGGTGGCGCTGCGCGAGCATGCCGCCTCGGCCCGCCGGGCGGTGATCATCGGTGCCGGGTTCATCGGCTGTGAGGTGGCGGCCAGTCTGCGCAAGCTCGGGGTGGAGGTGGTGCTGGTCGAGCCGCAGCCCGCGCCACTGGCCGGCGTGCTCGGGGAGCAGATCGGCGAGTTGGTGGCGCGTCTGCACCGCGGCGAGGGTGTGGATGTGCGCACCGGGGTGGGAGTGGCCGAGGTTCTGGGCCCCGAGGACCCGGGTACCGGGGTGACCGGGGTAATCCTGTCCGACGGCTCCGAACTCGACGCCGACCTGGTGGTGGTGGGTATCGGCTCTCGCCCGGCCACCGACTGGCTGGTGGGAAGCGGGGTGACTCTGGACAACGGGGTGATCTGCGACGAGGTCGGCCGCACCAGTGATCCGCACGTCTGGGCGCTCGGCGACGTCGCCTCCTGGCGCGACCCGGACGGGCATCAGGTGCGGGTCGAACACTGGAGCAACGTCGCCGAACAGGCCCGCGTCATGGTGCCGGCCATGCTCGGCCTGGAGGTCCCGGCGCTGGTCGTGGTGCCGTATTTCTGGAGCGACCAGTACGACGTCAAAATCCAGTGCCTGGGCGAACCGCGGGCCGGCGACGTGGTGCACATCGTCGACGACGACGGCCGTAAGTTCCTGGCCTACTACGAACGGGACGGCGCGCTGGTCGGCGTGGTCGGCGGGGGGATGCCGGGCAAGGTGATGAAGGCGCGCGCCAAAGTCGCCGCCGGTGCGCCGATCGGCGAGGTGCTCAGCTGAGTTCGGTCAGGCCCGCCGCCGCGGTGTCGAAGGCCTCAGCCAGGGCCTGACGCAACGACATCGCCGCCCCCGTGGTCGAGGCGTCGTGCTCGGTCGGCGGGCCAAGCCAGTGCTCATAGGCCGCCAGAGCCGCCCCCAGCATCAGCCACGCCACCGTCTGCGGAGTGAGGTCCGAAGGCTCGGCGCCGGTGCGGCGGGCCACGAATCGGGCCACCACATCACGCCACCCGGCGTACATCGTCATCGAGTAGGCCTGCAGTTCGGCGGTCTGCAGAATCACCCGCATCCGCTGGCGGTGCCGGGCGGCTTCGGAGTCGTCGAAAGTGTTGAACTCCAGCAAGGCCGTCCGCAGCGCCGAACCGAGTGGAAGGTGGGGGTCGGCACCGTCGAGGACCGCGGTGAAGTGCCGCAGGTGCGAGTCGAAATCGCCCCACGGGATCGCGTTCTTCGACGGGTAGTACCGAAACAGCGTGCGCCGCGCGATCCCGGACGCCACCGCGACGTCGTCCACGCTGACCGCACTGAATCCGTAGGTTGCGAACAGATCCAGCGCGACGTCGGCGATGTGATCCGGGGTGGTGGAGCGTCGCCGTCCGAGCGCACCTCTCGTTGCTGTGGTCAACGGACTGAAACCTTCTCTTTTCGGCACCTGATGCCATATTCTGACCTTCTAGACGTCAGAATGTTTGTCATTTCACGAAAGGTCCCCCCGCATGGAGCCCACCCAGCACGAGAACACCGCATCCGCCACCGAGTTGGTGGCCGAGAGCCTGGTCGAAGAGGTGTCCATCGACGGGATGTGCGGGGTCTACTGATCGCCCCCTCAACCGACGTTCGTTCGGGGGCTTGGCGGCTGCACCCGCAAGTCGCGGTGCGCCCCGAGCCCTTCGGGGCACTGCTCTACCACTTCGGTACCCGCAAGCTCTCGTTCCTGAAGAACCGCACCATCGTGGCCGTGGTCGAGTCGCTGGCTGAGCACCCCGACGTGGGCTCGGCCCTGGCCGCGGCCGGCGTCGACCCCGGCCAGGAGGCGCCCTACCTGCACGCGCTGGGTGTCCTGGTCGACTCCAACATGCTGATCGCTCACACCGTCCTAGAGGAGGTTCGATGACCTCCGGGCTCATCGCGCAATTCGAGCGGGGCCTCGACGCCCCGATCTGCCTGACGTGGGAACTGACTTACGCCTGCAACCTGGCCTGCGTGCACTGCCTGTCCTCCTCGGGACGGCGTGACCCGCGGGAACTCTCCACCGCGCAGTGCAAGTCGATCATCGACGAACTCGAGCGCATGCAGGTTTTCTACGTCAACATCGGCGGCGGCGAACCCACTGTGCGGCCGGACTTCTGGGAGTTGGTGGACTACGCCACCGCCCACCACGTCGGGGTGAAGTTCTCCACCAATGGGGTGCGGATCACACCGGAGATAGCCGCCCGCCTGGCCGCCAGTGACTACGTCGACGTGCAGATCTCGATCGACGGCGCCACCGCCGACGTCAACGATTCGGTGCGGGGGGACGGATCCTTCGCGATGGCGGTGCGCGCCCTGGAAAACCTTGCCGCGGCAGGCTATTCCAACCCCAAGATCTCGGTGGTGGTGACCCGCCACAACGTCGAACAGCTCGATGAGTTCAAGGCGCTGGCCGACCGCTACGGCGCCACCCTGCGGATCACCCGGCTGCGACCGTCCGGCCGGGGCGCAGACGTCTGGGACGACCTGCACCCCACCGCCGCGCAGCAGGTGACGCTCTATGACTGGCTGGTTGCACATGGTGAGGGGGTGCTGACCGGTGACTCATTCTTCCACCTCTCCGGCCTCGGTGAGCCCGGCGCGCTGGCCGGGCTGAACATGTGTGGCGCCGGCCGGGTGGTGTGCCTGATCGATCCGGTCGGTGACGTCTACGCCTGTCCGTTCGCCATCCACGACCGCTTCCTGGCCGGGAACGTGGTCGCCGAGAACGGATCCGGCACCCGCTTCTCCGATGTCTGGAAGCACTCGGCACTGTTCACCGAATTGCGTGAGCCGCAGTCGGCCGGGGCGTGCGGCAGTTGCGGCCACTACGACAGCTGCCGTGGCGGCTGCATGGCGGCGAAGTTCTTCACCGGTCTGCCGCTCGACGGCCCGGACCCCGAGTGCGTGCAGGGATACGGTGCGCCTGCGCTGGCCGCCGAGCGCGATACCCCGCGTCCACGTGTCGACCATTCCCGCACCGTCATGCTGACCCTTTCCCGCCCGCCGGCGAAGGCACCGTCCAAACCCTGCAACGAAAGTCCTGTCTAATGGCCCGTGACGTCTGGTTCGAGACCGTCGCCGTCGCGCAGGAGCGCGCGAAGAAGCACCTGCCCAAAGCGGTGTACTCGGCCCTGTTGGCCGGCAGCGAGAAGGGCCTGACCTACTCCGACAATGTCGAGGCGTTCGCCGAACTGGGGTTCGCCCCGCACGTCATCGGTGCCACCGAGAAGCGCGACTTGTCGACAACGGTGATGGGCCAAGACATTCCGATGCCGGTGGTCATCTCGCCCACCGGTGTTCAGGCGGTCAACCCCGACGGTGAGGTGGCCGTCGCCCGGGCCGCGGCCGCCCGCGGAACCGCCATGGGGCTGTCGTCCTTCGCCAGCAAGCCGATCGAAGAGGTCATCGCCGCCAATCCCAAGACCTTCTTCCAGATCTACTGGCTCGGCGACCGCGACGCCATCACCCGTCGGGTGGAGAGGGCCCGCGCCGCCGGCGCCGTCGGCCTGATCGTCACCACCGACTGGAGTTTCTCTCACGGCCGCGACTGGGGCAGTCCCAAGATCCCGGAGAAGATGGACATCCGCACCGCGATCAAGATGTCCCCGCAGGGCATGGTGCGGCCGCGCTGGTTCCTGGAGTGGGCCAAGACGCTCAAACCTCCGACGCTGACCGCCCCGAACCAGTCCGACCGCCGCGGCGACGCCGGCCCGCCGTTCTTCGCCGCTTATGGCGAGTGGATGGGCACCCCACCGCCCACCTGGGAGGACATCGCCTGGATTCGGGAACTGTGGGGCGGGCCCTTCATGCTCAAAGGAGTGATGCGCGTCGATGACGCCAAACGTGCTGTGGACGCCGGGGTTTCGGCCATTTCGGTGTCCAACCATGGCGGCAACAATCTGGACGGCACCCCGGCCACCATCCGTGCGTTGCCGGCGATCGCCGACGCGGTCGGCGATCAGATCGAGGTGCTGCTCGACGGCGGTATCCG
>Ga0164293_10000985_pt1 | contig 23838 bp, 23 predicted proteins | sample GEODES118metaG_FD_111487 | JGI IMG/M metagenome (GOLD analysis project Ga0164293, IMG submission 111487) | Eutrophic lake water microbial communities from Lake Mendota, Wisconsin, USA - GEODES118 metaG | ecosystem: Environmental > Aquatic > Freshwater > Lake | place: USA: Lake Mendota...
ACAAGCCCAGTGCGGGCGATGTTTGCAGTGGCGTTCAGTTACGCACTTCATAGAGAGTTTCTCGAAGAAGTGGCAGATGCAGGATCACTTATTTTTGCAACAACAGATGTGGAAGCTGCGCATGAGGAGCAGCCTTTGTGGCTCAGTGTGGACATTGATGCAAATGCATTGCGACAAACAATGAATTTGTAGGTTGAAACTTCGATAGCAATATGGCCATAGGGTGAAGGTGCACCATGATGCAACTCACCGCCGCCGAAATGATCGCGATCAAGCGTGATGGAGGGGTGCTTTCACGTCAGATGATCGAAGACATTGTTCGGGGCATCACCGACATGTCACTCAGCGATGCACAGGTAGGCGCCTTCGCAATGGCTGTTCGCATTCGAGGTATGGGCATCGATGAGACGGTGCAACTTACTGATGCCATGCGCAGAAGTGGAACGAATATCACGTGGAACTTAAACGGGCCAGTGGTGGACAAGCACTCAACCGGTGGCGTAGGCGACACCGTAAGTTTGATGCTTGCCCCGATGCTGGCGGTATGTGGTGCGTATGTTCCCATGATCTCGGGTCGCGGCCTTGGCCATACCGGCGGCACCTGCGACAAAATGGAAGCAATACCTGGCTATACCACTGCGCCTCCACGGGACAAGTTTCAAAAGATTGTCCGCGAAGTCGGATGCGCAATCATTGGCCAAACGTCTGACCTGGCACCTGCCGACAAGCGTCTGTATTCCATTCGCGACGTAACAGGAACCGTAGAAAGCATCCCTCTCATCTGCTCATCGATCTTGTCTAAGAAGCTTGCAAGTGGCACCACCGTTCTTGCCATGAATGTCACCACTGGCGGCGGCGCCTTCATGTCCAAGCTTGAAGATGCACAATCGCTTGCTGAGACAATTACTAGCGTGGCTCGCGGCGCTGGGGTCAAGTGCCACTCGCTGGTTACCGATATGGAGCAGCCGCTTGGTAGCGCCGCAGGCAATGCGATTGAAGTGCAATATGCCCTCAACTATTTGAATGGTCAACGAGAAAGTCGGATGCACCAGGTGGTCATGGCGCTTGGCGCAATGGTGCTTACCGACGCCGGGATCGCAAACGATGAAAGTGATGCCCGGCAAAAACTTGAGGCATCGTTGTCAAGCGGAAAAGCACTGGAGAAGTTCGCGCAAATGATTGCTGCACTCGGTGGCCCAACCGACTTCTGTGAAAAACCCGCAAACTACTTGGTTTCTGCGCCAGTAATCCGCACAGTAGTGGCACAACAAACTGGCTGGGTACATGCGGTTGGCGCTAAAGAAATTGGCATGTCGGTAGTGGTGCTTGGTGGTGGCCGCACCAACCCGGGTGCTCCTGTGGATTGGCGTGTTGGTGTAGACCAATTGATAAGCGTCGGCGACAAGGTGGATGCGTCCACGGTCATTGCACAAATCCATGCAGCATCTGAAGACGCAGCAAATATTGCCGAGCAACGCATTCGTGCAGCAATCGTTGTTAGTGAAGCACGGCTAGAGCCGCGCTCAGTACTTATCTCCTAAGAAGGAACAATCACCACATGATTGATTCTGTAGATGTGGAGAAACCTAAATGAATTTGCGGGAAGTGGCAAACCTGCTTCCTTTTGATGGAGCTAGAGCATTGGCACTCAACAAGAAGAAATTGACTCTTATAAAGCGCAATCGACGAACCCAAACTGATGCTTGCCAATATTGCTAAAGTATTCTTTGCTCAGATAATTTCAAGTTCAATTTCAAATTCGGATGACTGACTCGCAGTTTTGATTTAGAAAAATCTGGTCCATTAGTTGTTGGCCTTTTCAATTCGGGCTAGGACTTCACCTATAAAATGCATGTAGGCATTCGTGACCGTACCCGGTAAATGAATTGGGTCTAGTAGGCCCGCGAATTGTTCTTTGTGTTGACTGAGGTCAATATGGGATAGTGGTTAGGTGATTTTCAGCAGCCGAAAAGTCACCTTAATCAGAGCATCACGAGACAGAGGTTGATTATGCAAGTTATTTTGGTTCCGCCGTCATGGCTCAATGATTTAGACGAGTTGGCTGTGGTCGTCAAACCGAATGTCAGACTTGACTCAACATGGTCTTTGAATCCTGGTGCGAGTGGCGCTGCCGTTGGCTTGTGTTGTGAATCGTTGGATGATCTTGCGGCACTTGAAAGATTCTCGGGAATTGAAATTGTGTCGTTCACAGGAACAGGCATCAGTAATGTGGTTGAAACACCTTTAATTAAGGGAAGTTCAATCACGTTGTGCAATATAAGGGACTATGCGTCAGAGGATGTGGCAGAGCATACCCTTGCTCTCATCTTCGGACTCGCGAAGAGGATTGTTGAAGGACAGAAGTTGATCCAGTCTGGTCGATGGTCAACTAGTGCACCATGGGGACTTCGACTTAGGGGAAAGACTCTTGGACTGGTCGGACTTGGTGCGATCGGTTATGAAGTCGCAGACATGGCCAAGGCCATAGGGATGAAAACGATTTATTGGTCGCGGAGTCGAAATCCCGATACCGAGAATGAGTTGGGCATTATGTTTGCTGATATTGAAGACGTTTTTGCCATGTCTGATGTAGTTTCGCTACATCTGCAGCTCAATGGGGAAACTAGAGGGATCGTTGACCGAACCTTATTGGAAAGCATGAAGCCAGGAGCCTTTCTGGTAAACACAGCTCGAAGCGGATTGGTGGATGGTGAAGCGCTGCTTGAAGTGTTACGGTCAGGGCGTCTTGGAGGCGCGGGTATTGACGTGTTTGAGCAGGAGCCGCTTTCTCCAAATCACGAATTCCTTTCGATGCAAAACGTGTTGCTTTCCCCTCATGTTGGTGCGTCAACGATCGAGGCGATTTCTCGCGCTCGTCGCGAATGCCTACTCAATGTAGTCGCTTATTTAAGTGGTCAGCCGAGAAATGTCGTATATAAAGGGTGAGCGAAGAAATTGAGGTGAAATAGTATGGGTGTCCAGCACATGATAATTGTTAACGACGAGATACACCCCGACGGCATGGCTTTGTTGAGTGCTCAATTGGAGGTAATTGTTGATCCCGAACTTGGCGCAACAAGCGGCGAGATAGAAAACGCTAGCGCCTTACTGGTGCGCTCTACAGGTGAGATTCGACAACCATTGATCGATCGTGCCCTACGCCTCAAGGTGATCGGTCGTTACGGTGCTGGAGTGGACAATATCGATGTGGTTGCGTGCGCAAAGCGTGGAATTCCAATTGTCTACGCGCCAGGAGTCAACGCCAAGTCGGTTGCCGAGATGGCTATCGGCCAAGCGATAACGTTGCGGCGTAATTCATTAGTGCAAGATGCAGCCGTTCGTCGGGGGGATTGGTCCGAACGCGATCGACTCGCTGGCGACGACATCCGAGGTTCGACAATCGGTTTGATAGGACTTGGTCTGATCGGGCTGGAGATGGCTCGAATAGCCCGATTTGGGTTTGGGATGGACGTTCTGTATTTCGATCAAGTACGAAATCTGCTAGCGGAGGAAGAACTTGACGCAAAGTTCGTCAGTCTTGATGAACTCTTTCCAATTAGTGACATTGTTAGTATTCACGTTCCGTACTCCGCGGCCACCCATCACATGATCGGGGAACGAACGCTACGCTCCATGAAGCGGTCGGCTCTGATCCTCAATTTTGCCCGTGGGGGTATCATTGACGAAAATGCTTTGGCTGAGGCGCTGCACTCAGGTGTCATCGCCGGGGCCGCGCTTGATGTTTTCATGAAAGAGCCGCCATCAATCAATTCCCCATTGTTCAGAGCACCTAACACATTGTTCTCTATGCATACTGCGGGAATTTCCGCGAGGGCTTCCCGCGATATTTCGATGTCGGTAGCCAACGACCTGCTAGCTTTTCTTTCTGGAAGCGCTCCGCGGTACGTCTATAAATCTATTGCAGAAAAATTGCGTTAGTCTCGAGTACTTATAGTTGAGGGGTGAAATATGAGCGATTCGCAGAAGTGGTTTGAAGTCTCGGCAGGCGTCGGCAGGGAGTCAATTGCTCCTAAAGTAGGGCTGCGATTATGCGGTTCGCTTCGCGATGAGTTGTCAACGTCAATTCACAACCACCTTCTGACTAGTGCTCTAGTGTTCGAGAGCAAAGGGGAAAAGGTAGTTGTTGTCGCTATCGACGCAATTATCTTCTCGCTCGATGAGGCGGTGACTATTCGTTTGGCGGTCTCCGAGGCTACGGGTGTCGAGATGGATCGCATATTTTTGAATATCAGCCATACCCACGCCGTTCCCGCTCCGCCATCATTCAGCGAGTTTGATCCTGAAGATGGCGAACAATGGTCAGACAATCTTGACTACTTTGCATTTCTCACTGAAAAAACCGCGGAGGCTGCACGAGTTGCGATGGCTAACGTTCAACCTGCCGTTGTCGCGATGGGTGAAGGTGAGGTGCAAATAGGTGTTAACCGGCGCGAAGTACTTCCCGACGGAACGCTCGTTCTCGGTGAAAATCCGAATGGTCCTCGTGACGACCGTGTTGGAGTCGTAAAAATCGCATCATTGACTGGCGAAGTAATTGCGACTCTCATTCACTACTCGTGCCATCCTGATATTCTAGGTCCTAAGTCGACGCTCGTATCCCCCGATTTCATTGGTCCAATGCGCTCGTTCGTCGAACAGAGCGTGGGCGGTTTTTCTCTGTTCATACAAGGTTGTTGTGCGGATGTTGATCCAGTGGTTGGAATCGTTGTAGGAATTGATGGCGAGAGGGAAACAGACCGTCTTGGGCAAATGTTGGGTGCCGAAGTTGTAAAGACACTGCTGAAGATAGGTGATCGCCGAATACGTCATCACCGCGTCTATTGGAAGAGCCAGAACTCCACGGTCACCGGTTGGGGGTACGAGGAAACCGAACTTGAACAGGCAACGATCGTAGTGGCGAACTCCTCGATCAGGCTGCCACTGCGAGCTCTCCCACCGGTTGAGGAGTGCATCAAATTCCAACAGCAGGCGGAGAGCGTCTGGTTGGCAGCAAAGGGCGATGTTGACCTCGCACTTTCTGATCGCCTTGTAGCTCGTCGACGAGCTCTTTGGGCAACAATTCAGTTGGAAGCGGCCCAATCAGGAAAGGATCTACATGTTGAATTACCACTACAGGCATTACGTGTTGGACCTTTTGCATTAGTCGGCATACCCGCAGAGGTTTTCGTCGAAATTGGAAAACAGATTGAAGATCGCGTGAGCAGGCTGGCTGCGCTGCGTGGATGCAGATCATTTATTAGCGGTTATACGAATGGCGTCTACTTTTATGTTCCCACCGGTAAATCATTTCCGGCTGGCGGCTATGAAATTGAATCGCATCGGAACTATTTGAAACCTAGTGGTCCTACGGCAGAGTGGGAGATCCTTCTCGTAGACGCAGGATCCACGCTGCTCGAGTCGATACTGATTTGATATTCCAATGACCCATCCTTGGAACGGCAGCAAACTCGCCCTCTCTGGGTACTTCTTCAAGGGTCGCAACCTTCACGAATATGCCCAGACATGCGTAGCACTTGGACTCTCTGGTGTTGATCTCTGGCCTTGGAACGTTAATAACTTTTCCCCCCGTGAAGCAGCGACAATTCTTCGGTCGTACTCGCTCACTGTGATGTCCGTGAACATTCCTGGCAATCTGTTTCGTCTTGGCCAAGATATGTCTAATCCAGATCTCCGGAGTGAATTGACAGCTCTAATGGATCTCGCGGTTGCCTGCGAAACCAAGTATTTGCAAATGTATTGCTCAAGTCCACAATCGGGTGACCTTGCAGCTAGTGCACGACAGCTCGCTAAAGCGATTCAAGGATTCCGATCAATGGTTGGGACAGATGTAGGTATCTTGCTCGAGAATAATCTTGATCAACGTCGAGAGGATTCCTTGGGTCTAAACCCATCCCGGGATGTAAACACAATGGTTGCGGCCATTCAGGAAATTGGGCAATCTGACGTGCGAATTTGTTTCGATGCCGCTAATGCGGTAGCTATAGGTCTTGATCCATCTGCTCAATTCTGTGCAGCGAGGGACTATATCGGATTGATTCATGTGAAGGATTGTGAGCGCTTCAGTCCGTCTAGGCATGTCGGTCGCAAGGAAAGCACCTTTCTCCTGCGAGATTTTTTAAACGGTGAATTTCTTCCAACGGTGGTCGGAGCAGGAGCTGTCAACTGGTCTGCTCTTAAATTGGAGATGATGAGACACTTTTCAGGTGACAACCAGATGTGGGCGGTGATCGATCCGTTCATTGACGTTTCACTACTGGACTGGTGGTGTATTCAATCAGTAGCCGCTTGGCGTGAATTGTCAAAGGTCTGAATGGGCTCGGGCAATACAAAGCAGCGGGTCCTAATCCTCGGTGGGGGCGGTCTTGGCACGGCCTTTGCGGAACGATTCTTGGATGACGGTCATGAGGTGGTCGTCGCAGACTTCAACGAGGTAGTGATTGAGCGCTTCGCGGGAACAAAAGTTGATGCGCGCGTCCTCGATGTTACGGTCGAATCTGAAGTCGAAACAGCTGCCAATACTTGGGGTGCATTCGACGGTGTCCTTTATGCCGTCGGAGTCAACTCGAGGACTGCTATTTTCGATACTGATCTATCCGATTGGCAGCGAATCCTGACCACTAACCTCACGTCTGCATTTCTAGTTGGTCGTGCATTTGGCAAAGTGATGGCGAAAGAGGGTGCAGGAAGTCTTCTCTTTGTATCGTCGGTCGCGGGAACTATACCCCACAAGAATCACGGCGCGTATGCGGCTTCGAAGTCAGGACTCAACCAATTTGTTCGAGTTCTTGCAAATGAACTAGCGACAAGCGGAGTTAACGCAAACCTTCTCGCTCCGGGGTACATCGAGACTGATTTAACACGAGAGCACCTAGATCGTCCGGGAATAAAAGAAAATCTCATCGGATTAGTTCCTATGGGTCGACTGGGTACTCCCGAAGAGTTGACAGGAATCGCGTTGTTCTTGATGTCGGCTGAGGGCAAATTCATCACTGGCCAGGTGATTCATGTGGACGGTGGGCGAACACTCGTTTAATGAGTGATGACGATGCCAATGAAACTAACCCATGAGCAAGAAGAGTTATATCGACGAATCGTCGATGGACCGCGTGCCGCAAGTAAGACGACCTCGCCAGTAACTGATGCCGATGGGAACCTTGTAGGGCCATTTAAGTCCTTCTTGATCTCGCCCGAACTCGGTTCGATCCTCGAGGAGCTTGGTCGGCATTTACGGTACGGCTCACCTTTCGATCCGTTGGAGAAGGAACTTGCGATTCTGCGCGTAGCTCGACATATGCAAAGTCAGTTCGAATGGGATGCACACGTCTATTTTGCTCGTGAATTCGGCGCCACCGACAGACAAATCGAGTCAGTTTTCGATCTTGCCTGCGAACCTCTTTCGTTGCTGTCGAGGAATGTTGACAAAGTTATTAGCTCGCGTACTAGCGAGAAACAGCTGTCACACGAATTAACTGAGGTACAGCGTATGTATGCGGTTGCTCTCGTGGGATATTACGTGTTGATAGCGAATCTCATGAAGGAATTTGGGGTTTGAATAGGCAATTATTCCCTATTTCAGTGATGTTTTGAATACCCAACAGCACCATCGTTCGCTCAAATTCTTCGAGTAAAATTCTGAGGGCCAAGTCAACACCGGCCTGCCCACCAGCCATCAGTCCGTATAGGTATGACCTGCCGATCTGCGCGGCGAATGCGCCAGTGGCTAGGGCGGTGACAATGTCTCGCCCTGTTTGGATACCGCCATCAACGATCATGGGAATTTCACATTCCTGTTTAAGTCGTGTGAGTGCTTCCAGGCTGGATACCGCTTGATCGAGCTGTCGTCCCCCATGATTCGAAACAATGATCGCATCCACATCCATGTCCGCTAATCTACGTGCGTCGTCAGGATGTAGGACACCCTTGACGATGAACCGACCTTCCCATTGTGAACGAAATAACTCAAGCTGATTAAGATCAAGATGTTGGTTTCGCATCAGATTCATCAATCTGGGTGAAGACATTCCGCCATCTCTTTCAAAGTAGTCAGAGATATATAGCTTGAGCGGCAGCGACGAAATGGTATTCATCCACCAACCTGGCTTACAAGCCATCTCACTGAAACTACTCAGTGTGACTCTCGGAGGTAGAGTGAATCCACTTCGAACATCTCGAAGTTTGCGCCCTCCGATAGCCGTATCAACGGTTACCACCAATGCCTCAAAGTTCGATTCCTTTGCTCGGCAGATTAAATCCGCGTTAATGGAATCGTCCGTGGTTGGATACAACTGGAACCAGTGTCGACCTTGCGGAACATGGGCACGCAAATCTTCTGGGGTCACTGTACCCACTGTGGACAGAGTATAGATGAGACCATGCGCTTGAGCCGCATGTGCAACCGCGACTTCACCCGCTGCGTGCAGCATGCGGGTAAAACCAGTGGGACCAAGAATCAAGGGTGCTGATGTCACCCGATCGAATATGGATGTCGCTGTTGAAACGGCGTCTGTACGCTTGAGAACAGAAGGTAAGAAGCGTTGGCTAAGGAACGATTCACGATTGGCACGAAGTGTTATTTCATCTTCGGCGCCACCATCAACGTAGTTAAACACGGCTCGTGGCGTTCGGCGTGCGGCCAGTCTTCGTAAATCAGAGATGTTCAAGCACCTTCTGAGCGAACGGTAACGAAACCGCTTCGCCCACGAAGGTCCACTTTTTATGTCATGTGGAATTCTTGATCGCAGTAGTACGGCAATTTGCCTTGGTCGGGGGACGGAACGTTCGGGAAACTTCTGAAGGTCACCCATTTCTCTGCGCTCCAGACCTACTTACAGCTTTGGCGACACTGTCCGAACCCGATGAATCTAAATCGCCTTTCCTGAAAACATCTTGACATTTCATAAGTCAGACGATACTGTTGGAACAGCTGTGGTATCAGGCTACAGCATGGGGAAGAAATAATAAGGTAAACAACAAATGGCCAGTAGCCAAAACTATTGCTTTGATTCTACGAACATGGGGGAAATAATGTTGATCAAAAAGTTCAAAAAGCGTAAGGCGTTAGCTCTGTTATCAGCTGGTTTAGTGGCATTTACTTCTGTTGGAGTTTCTAATTCAGCGAATGCAATTGATGCAGTTGATAAGTCCAAAACTTCTTTAACATTCTCGATGTTTCAGGATCCTGGTCGTCTTGATGTCGTGAGTCAGCCAGCCACGTCACTAATTATTTGGCTTCCGGGGAACGTGTATGAGCCCCTCGTGTCCTTTGATGCACAGGACAAGCCATCGCCAGCAGTAGCAAAGTCATGGTCAACCTCACCCGATGGCAAGGTGTGGAAATTCCAAATTGACCCCGCGCGTAAGTTCTCCGACGGTAAGAAGATCACTGCCAATGACGTGGTCTACTCGCTGAACCAGTTCCAAAACGGACCAGTATTGGCTTACAAGGGTCCGTTTGCGAATGTTTCGTCGATTAAGGCAACCAAGAAGGATGAAGTGTCAATAACGCTGACTGCTAAGTCTCGCAACTTCTTCCGTGGAATGGGCACAATTTCGGGTCTAGTCATGCCTGCGTCCTCCGACGGAAAGCGCAACAGCCAAGTAGTTGGATCAGGGCCCTACGTCATTTCGGAATACGTTCCAGGTTCGCATATGCAATTCAGTTACAACAAAATGTACTCGGGGACTAAGCCGCAGATCACAAGTGCGCGTGTTCGGTTTATCACTGACAGCCCGGCCTCTTTGCTTGCTTTGAGGGCTGGCGAAGTGGACGGCTTGCCACTTACCTCATCTGCCATCTGGCCACGAATTATTTCTGAGGGCTATGGTCAGGATTTCAGGAGAACTCTGAAACCAGCTGCGGGTGAATTGCACTGGCTGATGCTTAATCAAAATCAGGCTCCTTATAACAATCCGGTATTCCGTCAAGCCATCGCGCAGATTGTGGATAGGGATGCTTATGTCACCGGTTTGGGAGCCCCGAAGGGCGCTATGGTGCCACAGTGCGGTTGGGGAATAATGACTGCACGAACGTTCAAACGTGCATCCAATGAGACCTGCGTAATTGATCGTGACGTAAAGAAAGCCATGGCTAGTTTGAAGGCAGCTGGACTTGACACTTTCCCGATCGAGTTCGTTGGACTCACGGACGTACCCGCTTTACGATTAGCAGCCGACATCATTACGCAGCAGCTGCGTAGTGCTGGTCTGACGGTTAACCGCAGGGATATTCCGTTGGCGCAGTACTCGTCTACAATTTTCAACGCGCGTCCACCACAATACGGGATGTCGTTGATGGGTGGTAGCGGAACGCTCTCTGACTTCGTCTGCAAGGACGCAGCTCTTTACGGCTACCAGACCTACTGCAGCGCAGGCTATACCAAGTTAATGCAGCAGGCTGACCGAGCATTGACTGATGCTGACTACCTAAAGCTGATCACTGAGGCGAATGACTTGCTTCAGAAAGATGCCGTGGTGGTGCCGTTGTTGGCCCGTACTGGTCTTGGTCTCTACACTAAAAAGTTAGTGGGATGGAAGCCGCCAACTATTCGCGTAGAGGTTGCTTTGACCAACTTCTACTGGACGAAGTAGGAACTTTCTTCAGGGTGGGTTCGGCGACCATGGTTGTCGAGCTCACCCTGAACGGTTCAAAGAATATTTGCACATGATTGTTTTTCTTGTCAGGAGACTCGGTTTTTTCGCGGTGTCTGTTTTGGCAACTTCGGGTCTCATTTTCGTGTTGGTACGAATGATTGGTGGAAGCCCAGCTTCAGTGTTGCTTGGCGAGTTCTCCACCCCCGAAGACGTGTATGCGCTTGAGGAGCAACTCGGATTGCACCGGCCAATGATCGTGCAATACCTTTCGTGGCTTGGTCAGCTGCTACGTGGTGATTTCGGAATTTCATTTTACAGTGGAATCCAGCTGAGCACTTTGCTCAAGTCAGCATTGCCTGTAAGTATTTCTCTTTCAATCGGTGCGTTGACGGTGGGGCTGACGATAGGTATTCCCTTTGGCATCATCTCAGCGTTGCGTTCGTTTCAAGGTAAGGGATCGCTCATAGACTTTGTTAGTCAGGTTGGAATCGCTATACCGATTTTCTGGAGCGGCGCCTTGCTGAGTCTTTTCTTTGGGGTTTCGCTCGGCTGGTTCCCGACTGGTGGCTGGGTACCTTGGTCCGATGCTCCGGTGACTACGTTTCGCCACCTAGTTCTTCCAAGCGTCACATTGGGCATCGGCATTGGTTCGGTTCTTGCGCGATTCATTCGAACTGCGATAGTAGAAGTAATGCGGCAAGACTATATTCGTACGGGTCGTGCTTTCGGAATGTCGGTTCAGAAGTCATTATTCGTAGTAGGTTTGCGAAATGCCGCATTGCCAGTCGTAACGGTGCTTGGCAACATCGTGTCGCACTTAGTGGGGGGCACCGTGCTCACCGAGACACTGTTTTCTATGCCGGGATTGAGTCGTATGATTCTCGGGGCAGTAGTAGGTCGAGATATTTTCGTAGTGCAAAACCTAGTGATGATTTTGATTCTCTACGTATTGATCGTCAACCTACTAGTTGATATCTCGTACTACCTTCTAGACAAGAGGTTACGAATTTGAGGAAGCGCAACGTTCCAGTAAGCGTGTGGTTTGGTGGATCCATTACACTGTTTTTTCTCCTGTGCAGTATCTTTTCGCTGTTTTGGACCCCATTTGATCCTAATTTTGTAGATACCACGAAAACATCGCTCGGCTTTGGTGAAGCAGGACATGTTCTAGGAACTGACATTATTGGTCGTGATCTTCTTAGTGGTTTGCTCGCAGGTGCGAAGATGTCAGTTTTTCTTGGTTGCGTAACTGCGACAATTTCGGTGATTCTAGGAACAATCTTTGCGTTCATTGCGGTCGGTATCTCACCGTGGGTTGACGAGGTAGTGATGCGATTTCTTGACATTTTGATGGCCGTTCCCGGCGTGATTGTTGCCCTTGTCATTGCAACTGTTTCTGGCCCAAGTGCGTTGTCCACGGTCAGCGTGCTATCGGTGTTCTTTGCCCCTGTAATCGCTCGTGTGGTGAGGTCTGCAACGATTCCTCTTCTGAATGAGGACTTCGTCCAGTCCGCGCGAATGTACGGGCGCGGGAAAGCCTTTGTGCTTTTTCGGCACGTTTTGCCGAACATTCTTTCTGTCCTGGTCGTGCAGTTCAGTCTGTACTCCGCAAATGCGGTACTCGCGGAGTCTGGCCTTTCGTACCTTGGCGTTGGGATCAGCCGACCGCAGATCTCTTGGGGAACGTTACTCAAAGAGGCTCAAGAAACCGTCGGACCAACGACGGGTTTGATGTTGTGGCCGGCAACAGTGATTTTGGTCTTTGTACTTGGTCTGAATCTTTTAGGCGACGGACTACGAGACGTAATGGATCCACGCTCGGCGGGTAGGAAGTCGTAGGCCCCCTTATGAAACCGATACTACAGGTACGCAATTTTTGGGTTTCCAGCGGAAATTTGTCCGCAGTGCGTGGTGTTGATCTTGATGTATTCCCTGGACAAAAAATTGGATTGGTCGGTGAATCCGGTGCAGGTAAGTCAATGTTTGGTCTCGGGATAATGGATCTTTTGCCATTTGGTTGGGATGCAAAGGGCTCCGCGATTCTTGGTGATGTGGACCTTTTGGCACTCTCGGAGAAAGATCACTGTGAGATCCGTGGTCGTCAGGTGGCAATGGTGTTCCAGGACTCACTTAGTGCACTCGATCCGATGAAAAGGATCGGATGGCATTTCAAGCGAATCGTTTCACGAGGCAGTGCCGATCGTGCAGGCGAGTGGCAAGATATTGCATTTGAAATCTTGACGGATCTTGGTGTGAAAGATGCGGGAGTGACCTTGCGTAAATACCCTCATCAACTTTCGGGAGGCCAACGTCAACGAATCCTGATCGGCATGGCAGTAGCGGCAAATCCCAAATTAATCATTGCTGATGAGCCGACCACGTCGGTCGACACTGCGATCCAGCGCAATGTGCTTGACACGCTAACCGCGGCGACGAACAAATTGGGCGCTAGCTTAATCCTCATCACACACGACCTTGCACTTGTCGCCAATTACTGCGACACTTTGGCGGTCATGTACGGCGGACATCTTGTTGAAGCAGGTTCAACTCGTGAAGTCCTTGATAAGTCTCGACATCCATATACCGGCGCACTTATCAATTCGCATATCTCGTTGTCCAGAGTAATTAGTAAGCAGCTCAAGACGCTTCCCGTGATTCCTGGAATGATGCCATCACTTGAGTCGATGCCGACTGGATGCGCTTTCCGTCTTCGTTGCGATCGGGCAGTCGTCGCGTGTGAAGAGATTCCACCCCTGTTAAATGCCGAAGGCCGTTCGCTTCGTTGCTGGAACCCTAAGTAAAAGACGAACCATGGAACCCGTTTCGACGACACATGCTCCTTTAGTGAGTTGCGAGAATTTGTCTGTTTCGTACCGTTCACCGCGCACTGGTCTATTGGGCAAAGGTGGTCGTTTCCTCGCGCTTGACGGCGTCACACTCCGAATTGAGAACGGAGAGTCGCTCGGCATTGTTGGGTCTTCTGGAGCGGGAAAGACGACTTTTGCGAAGGTTATTTCGGGACAGTTGCGGCCGAGTGCTGGCACGTTCGAGTTCAAGGGAACTGATCCTTCCCTGAGTGGAAAGGCATCTCGAGGAGACTTTCAGCGTGCCGTGCAGTATGTATTCCAGAACCCAAAGTCGTCGTTCGACCCTCGAATTAAGATTGGTAATGCTCTTATCGAGCCGTTGCTGTCGTTCAATATTGAGGGCGACCACGTCGAGATGGTCATGACTGCGCTTGGAACGGTCGGTCTCGACAAGGGAATTTACAGCAGATATCCCCACGAATTATCCGGGGGTCAGCTTCAACGGGCCGCAATCGCCCGTGCGCTCGTGGTCAAGCCAAGGCTGCTGATTGCCGATGAACCTGCTTCGTCGCTGGATGTTTCGATTCGCGCGCAGATACTTAATCTTTTTAGGGAACTTGGGAACTCGGGTGGTCTTACTCTTGTACTTATTGCACACGATTTGGCGGCCGTTGCCTACACCGCCCAAAGGTTAGCGGTGTTCGAGTCTGGCCGAATCGTGGAGAGCGGTCTTACTCTCGAGATCTTGAAGAACCCACAGAGCGATGAGGCAAAGCGATTAGTCAGTGCAAATCTTGCAATCTTCTGACCTACGACTAACTCATGCAGTGACAACTACTAACCGCATCTTAATAATATGCGACGGTCTCCGCATGTGGGCTACCCTTGGCCTCGGAGAATTGTTTGCTGTATCCGTTCCGCAACCAAATTGCGTCGCTTCCGATCGAAACCATGGAGAACCCCATTTCGAGGTAGCGCTTGGCACTTGATCCGCTTGTAGTATGAATGCAACTCATAAGTCCTGCATCGTTTGTTGAAACCCTGATCTGTTCGATGATTAAGTCGATTTGGTCGTTTCTCTCACCGAGATTGAACCCGTGAGTAAGAGCAAGATCGGCTGGGCCGATGTAAGTACCATCAATCCCAGGAACTGCAAGGATTTCTGGAAGATTAGCAACAGCTTCTCGGGTCTCGATTTGGACAAGGCATCTAATCTCGCCGTTTGCCACCACTGGGTCGGCCCCCACCGTGAAACGGGACCGTATTGGTCCGTAACTGCGGGCGCCGATCGGCGGATACTTGGTCGCATCGACTGCCCGCTTGGCGTCTTCAGAGGTGTTGATCATAGGGAAAATCACATCGAGTGCGCCAGCATCAAGAACTCGTTGAGCCAATCCGAACTCGCCCGTGGCCACTCGCACGACAGTTCTCTTGCCTCGCCGTTCTGCAGCCTGCAGACATCCAACTAACTCAGGATACGAAATCAGACCATGTTGCATGTCGAAAACCACAAAATCAAGATCTAACAATGAGACGAGTTCAACTACGAATGAGTTGGGGATCGTGCACCACGCCCCGATCAATTGACTGTCGCTATTCGTTTGAATTGATGCCATAATTTTTCTCCTTACTTCTACGCAACTCTACATTATTGATTGCTGCGAATAGTCCGAGATGGTTTCTGATATCGTCATAATTCATGTTCCAAATTGCTGTTGTGGGTAGCGGGTTTATGGCCAAGACTTGGTGTATGGTTGCGGATCAAACCGAGAATGCTGAGGCTGTAGCCGTGTTCGGTGGCAGCAGGTGTGCAGACTTCGCATCGGAATACGGTCTGAAGGCTTTTGATTCGCTTGGCGCGATGTTGAAGTCAGATGACATCAACGTTGTGATTATCACATCGCCCCCTAATGCTCACTATGAGCAGACTATTGCTGCACTCAGTGCTGGTAAGCATGTACTGGTTGAAAAACCGATGGCGGTTGATCTGAATGAAGCAAAGCAGATGACCGAATTGGCAATGAAAAATGGTGTCACGCTTGGAGTCGTCTCTCAGAATCGATACCGTCATTCCCCAAAGTTGGCAAAGAAGTTCATTTCTGACGGTATGAATGAACTTGGAGATCTGAAAACGATCCTTGTTAAGGGGCAGGTCGAACGATGGTGGAGTGGATCAACCCCTAATTCTTGGAAATCTACCGTGGAGAGTTTCGATCCATGGACTGGCTGGGCAAGTCATGCATGTGATCTAGTGAACTGGTTGGTGAGTGACGTTCCTGTAGACGTCTTTGCGGTAGGAAGTGAAACGTACGGTTTGTGGGAGACAATCACGACGGGTATCCGTTATGCAAACGGAACGCTTGCCACCTTGATGCTCGATCATGTGGATAAGACTCCGAAGAACTCGCCGACAATGTTCTTTGAATTGCGTTTCGAAGATGGCGAGATTCATTTTGATACTCATGGATCTTTGGTGCTCGGCAAGCGCGGTATCTGGACTTCGCATGGGGCGGAGCTCGATTCCAAACAAGGCCAGCTGTCCTACACTGACGATGCGGTTGTAAAAAGCCCTATTCGGCTGAATGCATATGAGGCTCAACTACAGAACTTCCTCGAGGCTGTTGCTGCGGCTCGCGACCCCGACGTGGGAATAAGTGCAGGTTTGATGACGCAGACAGTAATGGAAGCAGTGAAGAACTCTGTTTTGTCGCGTTCGCTGGTTCACCTTGGTGACGAAATGACCTTTCGGTAACTTGTGGCGGGGCAGTCCTGGGTCGTAGGGTGAGACAAGAAGTTCTTTAGCGAGTGTTTGATTGGGGGATCAAGTGCAAAGAATTAGTGGAGCGCATGCAGCTGTACAGGTGTTGGAACAATATGGTCTTGAGGTTTGTTTCGGCATGTGCGGTCATACCAACTTGTGGTTCTTGAAGGCGCTTGAAGAATCGAGCATTCGGTATGTAGGAGTGCGACACGAGCAAATGGCGTCCCACGCCGCAGATGGCTATTTCCGTGCAAAACGAAAACCAGCGATCGTCCTTACGACGATTGGACCAGGAATGACAAACGCGCTTACCGGACTCGGTGATGCGCTTCTTGATGGATCTGCAATGGTGATGATTGCTGGCGATGCTCCGAACTACTTTTCTGGCCAGGAGGCATTCCAAGAACTGAGCAACATTGGCGAAGCCGAGCAGATAAGTGTGGCGCGCCCTCTTGTAAAGCGCGCTTGGCGTGTGACACACCGCGCAGCGCTGATTCCAAATCTCATCGAGGCGATCCGTATTGCAACGACTGGAAATCCTGGTCCGGTGTTGTTGAGTGTTCCACTGAATTTTTTCTCCGAAGTTCGCGAGGAGGAGATTCCGGATGTGCGGCAGCGAATGCCAACCGACTCGGTTTCGACTCCTCGAAAGGCAACTATAGATGATGCGCTCAAATTATTGGAAGGTGCTTCCAATCCAGTGATCATCGCTGGAGGTGGCGCAGTAAACGCTGAGGCGCAAGTTGCTTTGACTGAATTTGCACACACACTCGGTATTCCAGTGGTCACCACCTTAAGCGGTTGCGGTGTAATTGCGCAGGACGACGATCACCATGCAGGGTTCATATCTACCGTGGGCACTCCAGCGGCGCATAAATTAGTGAACGGAGCCGATGTCGCACTGGTCCTTGGGTCGAGATTGGGTGAGATGGAAACCAGTTCATGGGATAGGGAGATTTCTCTAAACAGTGATCGCACCAAGATCATCCAAGTTGATATAGATCCCCGTCAAGTGGGTCGCTTTTATCCTGTGCAATTGGGCATTGTTGCCAATGTGCGAGGTTTTTTAGATGAAGCTAATGCAACTCTGCGATCATCGGTCAGAACACCAAGCAAAGCACGCATTGATCGGATTGCGGAGATTAAGGGTCAGGTCGCTGAGTGGAAGAATGAGATTCGGCGTACGAGCAATTGGAATGGTTCACCAATCGCAGTTGAACGGCTACTTGCAGAAATTCGCGGAGTTTTGCCGAAGGATGGCATTTTTCTTACGGATGTAGGCATTCGGCACATGGTTGCGCAGCAATTTGAGACCTACCATCCATCGCGCCTTTACATCGGTTCTGGTTGGGGGACAATGGGTGGTGCAGTCGCTGCTGCGCTCGGCGCAAAGTTGGCGTGCCCTGATGTCCCGGTTATTGCAGAGGTGGGTGATGGCGCGTTTACCTCGATTATGGGATCGGTTGTAACCGCCGTAGAGCACGAAATTCCAGTGGTGTGGGTAGTTATGAACAACTTTGGCTACAGTTCTATCTCCGTTTACCAAGCAAAGCATGGTCTCGGAAAGACTGGCACTAGCTTCAGAGAGGGCGGTGGATCGTCGTATAGTCCCGACTATGCGGCGTTCGGCATTGCCTGTGGTGCAGGCGGAGCGACGGTTCGTGAGGCCGATGAGTTGCGACCTGCTTTGGAAAAGGCGTTGTCCTCGGGTCGCCCATATGTGCTGGATGTCTATACGGAACTAGAACCACGATTCAGAGCCACAGGTCGCTGGGACGTGAACGACCTGCTTGCAGGGTTGAAGTCGCCACATTCATGATCTATTCAAAGAAACAGGGGAGAAAGTAGCCATGGATCTCAATCAGGTACAGGACGAATCACTGCCTATGGTCAAGACGGAGATCCCGGGTCCACGCTCGCGGGCTATCAGGGAGCGTGAACTGAAGCATATTTCACCCGGACTTTCTGCGGTGTCCTTGCTTTCAGGACTCGCCATGAAAGATGGCCTCGGCGCCTTAGTGCGTGACGTTGACGACAACATTTTCATCGATCTCAGTTCTGGTGCGGTGGTGACAGTCACTGGTCACTCACATCCGCGAGTCGTAGAGGAAATACAGAATAGTATCGGCCGATTTATTCATATCTACGACTACGGCTCGGACGTGCGTGCCGAGTTTCTCGAGTTGTTAGCTGCAGTGACTCCAGACAGCATCGATTGTTTTCAGATGTTCACAGCCGGAGCTGAAACTGTTGAAGCTGGCATGCGCCTCGCGAAAGCGGCGACCAAGAATCACGAGTTCATCTCGCTCTATCGCGGATTCCATGGCAAGTCTGTCGGCGCGTTGTCGGCAATGGGTGGAAATTACAAAAAGGGCTTTGCACCACTTGTTGCTGGTGTGTATCAAACACCCAATGCGTATTGTTATCGTTGTCCCCTTGGACTGACCTATCCGACCTGCAATGTGGCGTGCGCAGACTTCATCGAGAATGTATATGAGGAGCAGTCAACAGGTGCAGTGGCTGCAGTGGTTATGGAAGCAATTCAGGGTGCTGGCGGCGTAATCATCCCGCCACCTGAATTTGTACAAAAGATTTCCAACTTCTGTAAGAAGAATGGGATCCTCTTTTTTGTTGACGAAATACTCACCTCAGCTGGTCGCACGGGGAAAATGTGGGCGAGCGAGCACTACAATGCGCAGCCCGATATTATGACGATGGGTAAGGGTATTGCCTCAGGATTCCCACTAGGTATCGTTGGCTCGCGCAAAGAACTGATGGAGAACTGGCCGTGGGATCAGTTCAATGGTGGAACCAGCACGTTTGGTGGCAGTCCGGTATCAGCAGCTGCCGCACTCGCGACATTGAAGGTTATCGAAGAGGAGAAATTGGTGGAAAGAGGTGCTGTAATTGGCGCTCATATTAAGTCCCGTTTAATGGAGATGAAGAATAAATATCAGGTACTTGGCGACGTACGTGGTATTGGGATGTTGATGGCTATTGAATTAGTGAAGGATCGTGAAACTAAGGAGCGAATCAGCCAAGCTGATGCGGAAAAGCTGTACCGCATGATTTTGAAGAGGGGTGTCCTAGTTGCTAGCGCGTCTCCGATAATGCGAATCACGCCGCCATTGGTACTTTCTAAGGTGCTTGCCGACCGAGCATTGGACCTCATCGACGAGTCATTCGCTGAGTTCGAGAAGTCAAGATAACAACTCCCATGATTAATGAGTAGGAGAGTACAGTTATGTTACTAGTGATGGCTGGATTCTCGCGGGACAATGCAACACCGGAGTGGCCAGTTGAGATGGCGGGGTATCCACCTATTCGGACTAAGCCAGATGGGCCTCAGGAGCACGCTGTTTACAGGGGTCGAGATGGTCTATCCACTGGCGCCTACTCACCTATATACGTCCGTAGTGCGGTTCTTGGTGCTGGGGCTAATCAGGTGGCAATTGTTGCCCTTGATATTTGCACAGTTTCTATTGAACTCACCGACGCGGTGCGGGATCGTCTGCGCAAGGTAGAGGGAGGGGAGTGGAACAATCTCTTCCTCTGTGCTTCACATACTCACTCTGGACCTGATGTTTGCGGACTAAGTACTGCGCCAGACCAACGTACATTCGAGTTCTATATCGAGCGCATCACTGAGTCTGTGTTAGGTGCTTTGAGAACTCAGACTAGCTGCGTAGTGACATGGGCGAATAGGCCGGTATCTGGCCTGACCGTCAATCGTCGCCACCCAGAACGCCCTGTCAATTCTGAATTGACCCAAATAGTGTTTACAGACGAGAGCGTGAATGCTGTGACCGGCATCGTTCAGTCATTTGCATGTCACCCGATCGTTGCAGGTGCTCATAATACATTGCTGTTCGGTGACTATCCGAGTGTGTTGTCATTGAAAGTTGAGCAACGTTTTGATGAGCAAGCGGTGTGTTTATTTCTTCAGGGACCTTGTGGAGATGTGAATCCGTTTGCATATCCCTATGAAGAGAAAGTTAATATCACACTGAAAGCACCATCGGGTTCCGATGCAGCCTTGCAGCTTCGCACAATTACCGAATCCGAGCGTTTTGGCGGAATACTTGCTGAGGTTGCGATCGGGATGTTGGCGAAAAATGGCAACGAAGAAAACGGATCGATGCGCAGCACCAAGCGACTCGTCAGTTTGAAACGCCGCTCCGTGCAGGATTTAGACCAGTATCTCTTTCAGCGTGATCACGATCCTGCACGTGTGGAGAAGTGGCTTAAAAAGGACCATGTTGACTCCGAAGTGGGCACGGTTGTGCTCGGTAAACTTGTGATTGTATTTCTCCCAGGTGAGCCATTAACTGCAGTTGCAGATCAGGTTCGTCAATTGATTGAGGAATCTGGTCGCCAAGCCCTGATAGTTGGGTACAGTAACGATTATCCCGGTTATGTTGTGCATCCCGATGACTATGAAGAGGTGTGCTACGAGAATGCAGCAACGGTGCTCGATCGAGAGGGCGTGTCGCGTTTGATGCTAGAAGCCTTGAATGCTGCATCCGCTAACTAATCCCGTTGTCGCTTTTTCTCTTAATCAAATCATTACTATTGGCCCACGGTCATTGCACAAATCCATGCAGCATCCGAAGACGCAGCAAATATTGCCGAGCAGCGCATTCGTGCAGCAATCGTTGTTGGTGAAGCACAGCTAGAGCCGCGCTCAGTACTTATCTCCTAAGAAGGAACAATCACCACAGGGCATGGAGCATGGTGGGCTACCTGCTCTGCGGTCGAGCCAATCAGAAGCCCAATAAAGCCTCCGTGGCCACGGCGACCAACCACCAACAAGTCTGCGTTTACTGCGGCCTTCAGCAACGCTTGCGAAGCAGAACCTTGTTCCACTTTCGTAGTGATGCGGGTATCACCAAGAACATCTTCAACCGATTTCACTGTGTTGGCAGCTACTGCTTGTGCCGATTCGAGCAAGTCATCCATTGGTACATACGTCATGCCACCAATTGGATCTACCAGGGGGCTGAAGTTCCAAACGTGGATTACCTCAATTGATGCCTTACGAAGTTGGGCCTCGGAGACTGCCCAACGAAGCGCTTTCTTTGCGCCTTCTGATCCATCGATTCCAACCACGATCTTGCGTGAGTCGGTCATAGCGCCTCCTTGAGTAACTTGCTACAAACAATTTTACTCAGCGAGCAGATTTCTCCATACTTGCGGCAAGCAATCGGGAAGATCTTCGGCGATTAATCCAGGACCAAAGTTTTGCGCAGCCTCACCATGCATCCATACTGCTGCGGCACTTGCGAGCGTTGCATCCATGTTTTGTGCAAGCAAACCCAAAATCATTCCCGCCAGCACGTCGCCACTTCCGGCAGTTGCCAAACTAGGTGGCGCATTTTCATTAACGATGAGCAAATTGTTAGGTGCGGCTATCACTGTCAACGATCCTTTAAGCACGATGATTGCGTTTGACTGTTGAGCCGCTTCCGCTGCTCGAACTTCTCGCGATCCCTGAAGATTGAATATTCGACCGAACTCTCCCTCATGTGGTGTCAGGACACACGGCCCCTTGATTGCATTGAATAGTGCCGATGGGTCATCGGCAAACACCGTGAGTGCATCTGCGTCCAAAACGGTTGGTTTGCCAGTGGACAACAATTGCAATACGCGTTTCCGCGTTGATTCCAACACACCTGCACCCGGTCCAATAAGGAAAGCTGTAACGCGTCGGTCGGCAATCAATTGCTCAAAGTCGTTTGTGGCAGAGATCGACTTCACCATCACACTTTCCAGCGCCGCCGCATAAACAGGCAGGGCCTCTGTGCTCACCGCAATTGTCGTGAGGCCGGCGCCCATTCGCGCTGCAGCGCGGGCAGCCATTCGTGCAGCGCCTGTTTGGGGAAATCCTCCAAAGACCACGGCATGTCCGCGTGTGTACTTGTTGCTGTCGGCAAAAGTTGCGGGCAGGGCATCTATCCAGAGGGAAGGCGAGTTAGTTGCCATTTATTTGATTCCAAAAATGACCCTACTTCCGCACTGGACAACAAATTGAAAGTTTTTTGATGTACGTACATTGGCAATAGAATCAGCATCGAAGATTCTGGAACAAGTGGTATTCGACGTAACCCACAAAGTTGAAATATTCTCAGCCCCCGTAGCTCAGTGGATAGAGCGACGGTTTCCTAAACCGCAGGTCGCATGTTCGATTCATGCCGGGGGCACCAGTTACGGAATCAGTGCGACTTTGCCAGCAATCTTGCGCGCTTGAATATCAGTCAGTGCACGCGCTGCATCTCGAAGTGGATACGTGACAGGTTCGACAGGGCACAATTTGCCGATATCAATAAGTTCTAAAACTTTGGCAAGGTTTATCGTTTTCCTGGAAGCGTGCGCTCGGGGTGACTAAAGCAAAGCGTCGAGTGTCGAAAAAGACGGGGATAGCGTTGTCGCGTGGTGGGCGGCGAATGAAACTCGGTAAGTGGATGGGGATGAAATAGCTCGGTTCACGGGCTAAACCCAAATTCAACCAAAGCCTGCGATAACGCTTGCCTTACTTTTCTCGATTCAGAACGAAGCAAAAGTGATTGCCCTCGGGGTCGAGCATGCGAATCCAAGTCGCACCGAATTCGTTCATCGGTGTTGAATCCACACGCTTCGCGCCTATGTTGATCGCGCGCTCAGCTGCGGTCTCAATGTCATCCACATGCACATCAATATGTATTCGAGACTTCGCAGTCACTGGCTCGGGTACCTTCTGGAGCAATAGCCGTGTACCTTTGTTGGCCGGGTCGACGAGATACCAATAGACCTGCTCGGAGTCTTTGAATTGATCCGAAGAGTCAAGTTCATAGCGCAAAATACTTGACCAAAAATTGATCATTAGTTCTGGATCGTTTACATCAAGTGTGATTACAAAAGTCATAGATCCGAATTTAGTGCGTCACGCCACCAGAACGCCTCAGTCGGCGAGTTGGCCGCGCTTCAGGCGCAACCCAAACTACCCGGCGAACATCAACGCGAAATACAAAGTCGGAAAGTCTCCCTCGACGATCCAATAGATAATCGGAAATATCACCACACTCGGGGTCAAGATAAACCCGAGAATCACACCGATTACACCTAGCCAATCGGCCCACGCGACAAACCAGAAAACATATTTTAGTTATTGACAAAGAGAAGATTCCAAGAGTTGAGGTGTACCTTCGTCGGCGAGATGATGGTGGGAACCTCGAACTTTACAAATATCTTAAAGAGCAGCGAGAACAGATTGAAAAAGAGTTTGGTCACGAACTTGTTTGGGATGAACAGGAACACCTAGTGAGTCGAAGGATAATGAGCCGTCGTGACAAGGCCGTTGACCTAGCTGCGACAAATACTCACAATGAATTGATTGATTGGTTTTTGCAAGAGCATAAGAAGTTCAAAAAATATATTTTTCCTCGAGTGTATGAATTTACAAAGCAAAGTGACTAGTCCGAAGAAATCTTTATTGCACGCTCACTGCACAAACTGCGAGCAATCCTCTGGGATTGGATTGCACTGAATGAACAAGACTCTTCATAAATTGTGGGTTTGCTGAACTTGTCAAGTCCAGATGAACACAATTATTGGGTTTCCTAAACCGCAGGTCGCATGTTCGATTCATGCCGGGGGCACGAATGAATGATCGGTTAGTGCAGA
>Ga0164293_10000986_pt1 | contig 23835 bp, 15 predicted proteins | sample GEODES118metaG_FD_111487 | JGI IMG/M metagenome (GOLD analysis project Ga0164293, IMG submission 111487) | Eutrophic lake water microbial communities from Lake Mendota, Wisconsin, USA - GEODES118 metaG | ecosystem: Environmental > Aquatic > Freshwater > Lake | place: USA: Lake Mendota...
CCGACCTGGCTCACGCCGGTCTGAACCCAGCTCGCGTTCCGCTTTAATGGGCGAACAGCCCAACCCTTGGGACCGCCTTCAGCCCCAGGATGCGAAGAGCCGACATCGAGGTGCCAAACCGCTACGCCGCTATGGACGCTCGGTAGCGATCAGCCTGTTATCCCCGGCGTACCTTTTATCCGTTGAGCGACGACCCTTCCACACGGGATCGCCGGATCACTAAGGCCCACTTTCGTGAGTGCTCGCCCTGTATGGCTCGCACTAAAGCTGGCTTGTGCCTTTGCACTCTTGGTGCGGTTGCCAACCGCACTGAGCCAACCTTTGCACTCCTCCGTTACCTTTTTGGAGGAGACCGCCCCAGTCAAACTGCCCGGCATGCAGTGTTCCCTGCCCGGCTTCACGGGATTCAGGGTTAGGCCACGAATTCATTCAGAGTGGTATTTCACTATTGCCTCCACCGAACCCGAGAGTTCGGCTTCAAAGGCTCCCACCTATGCTACGCAGAACAAATCCATGACCACTGCAAGCGTACAGTAAAGGTGCACGGGGTCTTTCCGTCTTGCTGCGGGTAGGCGGCATCTTCACCGCCACTACTATTTCACCGAGTCGGTCGTGGAGACAGTGCTCCAGTGATTACGCTATTCATGCGCGTCGGAACTTACCCGACAAGGAACTTCGCTACCTTAGGACCGTCATAGTTACGGCCGCCGTTTACCGGCGCTTCAGTCGCTAGCTTCGCCTTGCGGCTAACCAGCTCCCTTGACGTTCCGGCACCGGGCAAGCGTCACACTGTATACGTCCTCTTGCGAGTTCGCACAGTGCTGTGTTTTTGATAAACAGTTCCCAGAGCCTTTTCTCTGCGCCCTCTCTTGCGAGGAGGGCCCCCTTGTTGCGAACGTACGGGGTCAAATTGCCTAGTTCCTTCACGACCGTTTTCTCGAGCGCCTGAGGCTATTCGCCACGTCCACCTGTGTCAGTTTTGGTACGGCCACCATGCTCGTCCCCGAACGTCTTTTCTTGGAACCTGTCCACCCCACGTCGGCCTCAAGGGCCTGCCCACTTCACAGGGCCGTGCGAGCTTCCAGATCCGTCACGTCGGTTCAACCTTGCATGGCGGGGCAGGAATGTTGACCTGCTGTCCATCGACTACGCCTTTCGGCCTTGCCTTAGGAGCCGCCTAACCCTGGGCGGATTTACCTTCCCCAGGAAACCTTGGACTTTCGGCGAGAGAGATTCTCACTCTCTTTATCGTTACTCAAGCTGGCATATTCACTTGCTGTCGCTCCAGAGTCCCTCGCGGAACCCCTTCGACGCTGACAGCGACGCTCCCCTACCCAGCATTACTGCTGCCACGGATTCGGTACAAACCTTGATTCCCGATAATTATCGGCGCCAGATTCCTCGACCAGTAAGCTGTTACGCACTTTTTAAATGGTGGCTGCTTCTAAGCCAACATCCTGGCTGTCACAGCAATCTGACTACCTTAAGAACTGAGGTTTGATTAGGGACCTTATCCGATGGTCTGGGTTGTTTCCCTTTTGACCGCGAACATTATCGCTCGCGGACTTACTCCCGGGGCAAAATGCATGGTATTCGGAGTTTGATTGGACCGGGTAGTCGGGTAGACCCCCAAGTCCATTCAGTAGCTCTACCCCCATGCACTGACCCCCGAGGCCAGTCCCAAAACTGTTTCGGGGAGAACGAGATATCTCCGGTTATGATTGCACTGTAAGCCCTCCCCACAGGTCATGCCAGAACTTTTCAACGTTCACGGCTTCGGTCCTCCAGCGGGTTTTACCCCACCTTCAACCTGCCCATGGGTAGATCAACCGGTTTCGCGCCTATCCCCTATGACTATTCGCCCTTGTCAGACTCGGTTTCCCTTCGGCTCCGTCGCGTAACGACTTAGCCTTGCCATAGAGAATAACTCGCCAGCTCATTATGCAAAAGGCACGCCACAAGCCCGTAGGCCCGTGACCGCTGTGTAAGCACACGGTTTCAGGTGCTTTTAACTCCCCTTGTCGGGGTGCTTTTCATCGTTCAGTCGCCTTACTGGTTCACTATCGGTCGTCAAGGAGTACTCAGGCTTGGAGGGTGGTCCCCCCATGTTCAAGCCAGGTTTCTCGAGCCTGACTCTACTTGAAGCCATTCCCAGATTCGCGCCTACGGGGCTGTCACCCTCTGTGGCCGACTTTTCCAAGTCGCTCGTCGTTCCTCTGGTAAATCCGCTTTCGCTCGGCGCTACTCACGGAGTCGCGGTTGCTTTCCTTTCCTGCAGCTACTGAGATGTTTCAGTTCGCTGCGTTCGCTTTACAGGCCCTATGCATTCAGGCCTGAATGACCTTGCGGTCGGGTTGCCCCATTCGGAGATCCCAGGATCGAAGCTCGGTTACCAGCTCCCCTGGGCTTTTCGCAGGTTCCTACGTCCTTCATCGCCTCTTGACGCCAAGACATCCACCGTGTGCCCTTTCACGCTTGGCCACGTCGACCGGATGCCGTCGGACAGACTTTCGTCTGACCGGCGATCTCTGATCGACGCCCACGCTGGCCCCTCTTGCTCAATTGGACCAGCGACCTGCCGCACTCGCCTAGGCGACGCGTGCTGCAGGCAGCATCTCAAGCTCATTCTCGATCGGTGCTTGCCATCGAATCGCGCAAACGTGATGCGGGCCCAGCCCGCGCGTCTGCGCGACCTATCAACCATCGAGTCTCATGCACTTGTCACAGAACCGCGGATTTCTCCGCCCCTGACGAAATGCCCATAGGGCGATGCGTCGGGCCGAGCAGTTTAACGAAGCCCAAGTGGCTGTCAAGGGGTTGGGAAGCCCGAATTTGGCCCGATTTTTGGGTTTTTCAACCCTCGCCCGAGCCGGATCTCAACCGCCCTTGCCAGCGCCACTTGCGGAGGCCTGGGGCCCCGCGGGAGCTCCTCCAGCCTGATCGCTCAGATAGCTCCTGGAGGGGCTGGCCGTGTCCGAAGCGGGCCGACGCACGATGATCCGGTTCGGATCGCGGGCGTTGGCAAGGATAACCAGCATGGGACGATCGCCAGCGCGAGTGGCACTCGCCTCGGTCGCGAGATCGCGATACACGCCAACGACGAACCACTCCGTCGTGAAGTCCACCTTGGCGGTGCCCTTGTCGCCGGCCTCGGCAGGACCGCCCACGCGATCCCCGAATTCGATCATGTCGCGCGCGATCCGCCACGAACCGCCGTCCAGCTTGAACAGTTCGAAGCGGCCCATCCCGAGTCCGGAGGCCCCCTCCCCCGCCATTGCCTCGAGCGCGAAGAACTCACGCGGACTGCGAACGCGCACCGAGACCCAATCGCTGGGGGCCGTGCGGATGCCGGTTGCGCCGTCGAGCTTCTGCTGCGACGGTTGCAGTTCGTTGCGGCGGCCAAGGAACGGGTTCACAAATTCGATCTGGCAGCGGTATCGGTACTCCGCGCCCGGACGCACCTGGAAGTCGTTCGCCCAGACCATGACGCGATCGGACGAGGCGCTGTCCTCGGCACCCTTCGCCGCCGCAGCATCCGCCTTCGCGAGTTCGTCAACCTTCTTCGTGAGCTCCGCGACCTCGGCCTTCAACTTCTCGACCTCAAGCGTGAGCATGCGGCGCTTGCGAAGCGTCGCCGGATCTCCATCGTCGGTGGGGCGTCCGGCGCCGCCACCCGCGCCGCCCTTGCCTCCGCCACCGCCTCCGGACGAGCCGGATGCGCCGCTGCCACGACCGCCCTTGGGGGCTCCGTCGTAGGGACCGCCGGCCTTCTGCAGATCGGCGTCCTTCTGGTCCAACGCCTTCTTCGCGTCCTCGAGACTCTTTCGGGCATCCGCCAACTTGCGATTCGCTGGCGCGGCCGGAGCCGCACCGGCGGCGGTGCTCGCCGCGGCGCCGCCTGCCGCCATGGGCGGAACCGCGGGCCGAAGGATCTGCTCACGGGCGTCGGGGGCCTTCTTCAGCGCCTCGACCACGGCGCCCACGCTGGTGAACTTCTGGCCCCGCAGGCTCGCCATGCCGGGAAGGCTTGACACGAGCGTGGTCTCGCCCCAGGTGCCGTCTTCCTTCCGCTCCTGACGCTCGAAGCGCACGTCGAGCACGATGACTTCGCGGTTGCGCTGCTGCCACCAATGCACCGGCAGGCGCTCTCGCGGCGAACCGCCCTGAGACCCGGAGCGCTCGAACTCGGCCCGGATCGCCGCCAGGTCAACCTCGGCTGTGGGCGTGGTCCAGATGACGTTCCGATCACCCTTCGACCAACCCTCCGGGCGCTGATCCAGGAACGCCGCAATCGCCTTTCCGGCTTCGTCCTCGGCCAGCTGCACCGCGTTGTCGCGCTGCAGCACAGGGCTCACCATCTTCACCGGACCCAGGGACGGCTCGAAGTACATCGGAATCGGACGATTCGCCCTGGCGAAGAGCGAGGTCGCCAAGGGCGGCGTGGTGCGCACGATCGGGTCGCCGGCGACGGCAGGCTTGTCGAAGCCCGCCGCGGCGCTCTCGGTCGAGACGCCGGATGGAATCTCGATCGCGACCTCGGTGCCACCCTGCAGTCCTCCGACCTCGTCGCTCACCTGCACGAGCTGCTTCGCCATCTCGCTGAGTTCGACCTCGCGTCCACCCATCTTTGGCTTGGACTGCAGGAAGCCGGACACGTCGACGAGCGCGTACCCCCCGATGCCCAAGGCGATCAAGGCGAGAACCGCCTTCTCGAAGTGACGCTCGATGATGCTGATGCCCTTCATGGGGAAATACCTGCTTTCACGCGCCAGCCGGCGCCGCGGGGGCCCCGTCGGTGGGCGCCTCCGGCTTCGGCTTGCCGGCCGACTTGATGGTCTTGAGAAGCGCCACCGGCATGCGCTCGGTGGTCCAGTCGCGCAGCCACACGGACTGCAGCGTGAGGCGAAGATCACTGCACGGCTGACCGCCGTACGCGTAGCCGCGCCGAAGCGCTTCGAACGAGTCCGCGGGCTTGAGCCGGACGTCGGCCACGGTGATGAAGTTGCAGCGCGCCAGCTCGTTCACGAGCGCCGGAATCGCGGCGGTCTCGATCACCACGTCGACCACGGTGGTTCGCACGTCGAACAGGTGGTTGGAGACCAGTCCCGTGAGTCCCCCCGCCTTGAAATCGGGCGCGACCTCCTTCTTGGGATCGATCGCCTCGCCCTCACCGCCACTGGCCGCGTCGGCACCTTCCGCAGCCCCGCCACTGCTTGGCTTCGGAAGGCCGAGCGTGTCGAATTCCACCGCCACGACGCGCTTGAGCGGGGACTTCATGGGCCCGCCGGGCTGCTTGGCATTGACGCCCCGAAACGCCTTGAGCAGGTCGGAAACAAGCCAGAGATCCCACTGGGCGCGGTACATGCCCACGAGAATCTCGTCCACGGCTGCGGGCCCGTCGGCCTTGCCGCCGGACGGACGCGGAAGCCACCGGATCGCGCCGGGATCCATGTAGAAATCCAGGCGTCCCGCATGATCCACGGCCGCGCCCACACGGGCCTCACGCAGGGCGTCCAGCAACTTGGGCATCTCGCCCGCGGGCAGCTCGGCGCGCGAGGCCACGCGGTTGGCCGAGCAGAACTGGACCTCCGCGCCACGAACGCGCTCCAGCGCCTCCGAGGACGGCACGGGCCCCTGGAGCGACGGATCGTCGAGCAGCTTCGCGCGCGCGGGCTCGACCAGCTGCGCCCACTTCTGCAGGAGGATGTCGCGCGTCGCCTCGTCCGCCCGCTGCGGCGCTGGGAGGTAGGCGTCGAGGCCGGGAATCATGACGTGCGCCGACTGGTTGCGCTTGACGGCGGCGGCGTAGACCTCTTCGGAACGCTTCCCGAGCTCCTCGTTGTGCTCGCGGATCTTCTTGATGACCGCGTCATTCAGGGCCGTGGACTCCTCCTTCGAGGTTCCGTCCGGCATCCGGATCGTGACGGAGCCCTTCCGAAGACTCCCCACCGAGTCGAACAGCGCGACACGCGTCTTGACGACCTTCGCGTTCTCCTCGTCCATGGACTGCTGCACCAGGAACGCCGCGACAGGCGCGGCCACCACCACCAGGCCACAGAGCATCATGATCCAGCGGCGCTTCAGCACCGCCGCGACCTTGCTGAAGTCGATGTTCTTCAGGGCGGCAAGATCCAGTTTGGCGCTCATGGGTTGGAGGCTCCTTCCGCGGGCTTCGCCGCGCCGTCGCGCAGACGCACGCGGAACGTGATCTCGCCCCGGTAGACCGTGGCGGTGGGACCAAAGACGGAACCCTGCATGTCGAGTGGCGCGATCTGCTCGAGGTCCGTGGACTGCTTCTCTTCCTCGCGGCTCTGCGCCGCGGGCTTGGCGCTTGACGTGGTGGTCTCCTCGACCTGCGTCGGGAGGGGATCCTCGGTGGACGAACCCATGCCCTTCGAGAGGCCCGATCCGGACTCCGAACCGAAGCCCTCACCCTGACGGCGCCGACGCGATCGCGAGCCCTGCGAGTCACCGGTCGGCGCGCCGCCAGACGCCGCAGTCTGCGTGGGTGGAGGAGCCGACGCACCGCTCGACTCCGAGGCCGACGCCGCACCCGCCCCCGGCTCCGCCGTGGCGGCGGTACCGGTTGAGGTCGGGTTCTCGTCGGTCTTCAGCTTGATGGTGTTCACGTCGATCGTGTAGGGCACGCCCGGACGATCGAGATTGTCGCGCAGCCACTTGCCCGCGGTCTCGTTCAGGAAGGTCGCGGCGGTGCGATCCATGTTCGCGAAGGCGACCTTCACGGTGACGTCGATCGAGCGGCTCTTGTCCTCCTCACCGAAGAGGTAGGTGCCCGAGAGATCCTCGATGGCGATCAGGCGGATCTTCGAGGGCTCGATCGCCGCGATCGCCGCGGGGCTCTCCGCCGCGAGTTCGGCGCCCGGCTTCGCGCTCAGGCTCATGGCGAAGGCGTCACGCACGATCTGCGGCCACACATCGCGCTGGCCGGCCAGACGCATGGTGTTCGTGACGGTCGCGCCAGTCTGACCCATGCCGTTGGCCTGATCAAGCTGGCTCTTCAGGCCCTTGCCCTGCTGCACCACGCGATCCGCCTTGCGGACCGCGTCCTCGCCCGCCTTCAGCGCCTGCGAGTCCAGCGCGGGACGAAGGAACAGGCCCGCCGAGGCCGCCACCGAGACGCATGCCGCGGCGATGAACCACTTGTTCTTGGCGGCCCACACCTTCTCGCGCAGCCCACGGAGCGGGGCCAGGTTCACGCTGATGCGCGCGAGCCCGATGCCCTGGAGCGCCAGACCGTACGCGGTGACGAAATTCACGCTGTTGGCCGCGAAATCGGCCGCCTCGCGGCCCTCCACGCGGATCCGCTTGAACTCGTCCAGACGCTGCACCTCGATGTTGAGCTGCTGGCTGAGGAACTTGCGGAGGCCCGGGATCCGGAAGGTGCTTCCCAGGCCGACCACCTGATGGATCGGGCTCTCGGGATGGGACATCTGGTAGTGACCGATGGAGCGCTGCACGTCGGTGACCAGATCGCCGAAGACGGGCCGCATGGCCTGCATCATCTGACGCGCGTACTTGCTGCTCGCGCTTTCGGCCTTCAGCTTGTCCGCCTTGCCGTACTTGATGCTGAACGACTCGGCCAGCGCATCGGTGAAGTGCGTGCCGCCCAGCGGGAAGGTCCGGACCCAGCATCGGCCGTTGTAGGCGATCACCACGTCACTGGACTGCGTGCCGATGTCCAGCGCCACGACGGGCTTGGACTGCTCGCCCAGGGACATGTCGAAGGACAGGGCGTTGAAGGCCGCCAGTGGTCCAAGCGTCACGATTTCCGGGCGAATGCCGAACTCCGCGTACAGGCCGAGTCGCTCCGCGATCTTGTCCTTGGTGATCGCGAAGATGCCGACCTCGACGTCCGGATTGTCGTCGCTCGAGAAGGTCTGGTAGTCCCATTCCACCTCTTCCATCGGGAATGGGATCTGCTGCGCGGCCTCGAACTTCACGATGTCCGGGATCTTCTTGGGCTCGACGGGCGGCAACTTGGCGAAGCGCGCAAGACCGACATGCCCCGGTACCGAGATGACCGTTGGATGGTCCTCGAGGTTCTTCGACGCGATGAACTGCTGCAGGGTGAGTCGCGTGATCTCGGTGGGATCGGATTCCGGCGAGCTCAGCGGCTTGGCGTGCGGAATGAACGCGAAGTCCCGGACGATCACCTCGTCACCGTCGCGCTCGAGACGGATGGCCTTGATGGCGAAGGCACCGATCTCGATGCCCCAGGCGGATTGGCTTTTCGGCATGCGGTGTGGGTCTGGACGCTCGGCGTCGTGGAGGGTGCGGACGGGGTCGAGTCCCGGGGTCGGGGAATATACCCATGGACAGGGAAAGTCCGCCTGAGCATTCGGGGCTCCCCCGGGGTCGGGTTGCGGCATTCACCCACAACCCGCCATGAAACGGTTAGCCTCGAAACCCGTCATGTCCGAACCATCCAAGACGAATCCGGCGCCGGAACGCCCGACCCCCCCGCCCTCCTCGGTTGGAGGCTTCGATGCCGCGCTTGAAGGCGAGTTGCAGGCGGCCCTCGGCGGCTTGAGCGAAGGCGAACTGCTGAACCTGCCCACGTCGAAGGTTCCGGCATCACGCCTGAAGACCGATCGGGCCTCGACCCGCGTGGGCACCGTGGTGCGCGTGCAGGGCGAGGACGTGATGGTGGAGTTCGGACCGAAGAGCCAGGGCGTCTGCCCGCTTCGGCAGTTCGAGACGCCACCCGAGCCGGGCGCGCAGGTGGAGTTCATGATCGAGCGCCTGGACGCGTTCGAGGGCCTGCTGATCCTCGCCCTTCCGGGCGCGAGCACCAAGGCGCCGTGGGAGCACCTTCAGGTTGGACAGATCGTGGAGGCGCGCTGCGTCGGCATGAACAAGGGCGGCCTCGACATGGAGGTCTCGCATCACCGCGCCTTCATGCCGGCCGGGCAGGCGGACATTCGCCACGTGGAGGACATCAGCGTCTTCCTGGGCGAGAAGTTCCCGTGCATGATCATCGAGCTCCGCAAGGAGAAGGGCCGCATGGTGCTGAGCCGCAAGGCGGCGCTGGGCCAGGAACGCGGGAAAATGCGGGAAAAGACGCTGGCGGAGCTGAGCCCCGGCCAGATCCGCGACGCGACGATCTCGAGCGTGCAGAGCTTTGGCGCCTTCGCCGACCTCGGCGGCGTGGACGGCCTGATTCACGTGAGCGACCTGGCGCACGAGCGCATCAAGGACCCCTCCGAGGTGGTGAAGGTCGGCGACGTGGTGAAGGTGAAGGTGCTGCGCGTGGATCTTGCGCAGAAGCCGCCGAAGATCTCGCTGAGCCGCAAGGAAGTGATGCAGGACCCGATGGCCGGCAAGCTCGAGGCGATCGCCGCGGGCGAGACCGTGTCGGGACGCGTGACCAAGTTGGCGGAGTTCGGAGCCTTCGTGGAGGTCGCGCCGGGCGTCGAAGGCCTGGTGCACATCAGCGAAGTGAGCCATGACCGGATCCCGAGCGTGGATCGCGCGCTGAAGGTCGACCAGATCGTGACGGCGAAGGTGCTGAGCGTGGATCCCGCGCGTCGCCGCCTGAGCCTGTCGATCAAGGCGCTTGCGGACCGCCCGATGAGCGCGAAGGAAGCCGCAGCCGCGAAGCCGCAGCGCGAGGACGACGCCGCGATGGCCCGTCTGCGCGCGAAGTTCGCGTCGAACCGCCCCCTCAAGGGCGGCCTGGGCTGATTCAGTCGACTCGGACGCCCGCCGGGGTGCCCGGATCCCAAAGGTCCTCGAAGGGCTGATCGTCGCAGGTGCGGCGAAGCGCGAGGTACGCCGCCGTGGCCGTGGTGCAGATCGCCGAGAAGACCGCCCCTGCCGCAAGCGTCTGCAGGATGCCCTGCCACAGCCGCGCAAGGCCGATCGACACGGCCTGCATGGACGCCGTGAACGAACCCCCGACGAACACGGCGGGCGCGTTGGTGTCGGGCGCGAGCAGGCGTGCGCCTCCGGTCGCGGCCATCGCGCCCTCGCCGGCCGAGAGACCGGTGACGCCCGACGCGATCGAGATTGCAGCGGTGCTGACGAGGTCCACGGTGAACGCGAGCAGGCACGTGCCAAGGAGCGCGCACGTCGCGTAGAGCAGCGTGTGCAGGGGTCGACGGAACACCAGCGCCCCGCATCGCTGCGCGGCCTCGAGGCCGTCGCATCCTTCGCACGCGGCTGCGGCCACCGCCAACGGCATGGCGACGATCCACGGCAGCAGCACGATCGCGGCGATCGTGGCGAAGAACAGCACGAGCCCGTAGGCCGCGCCCGCCACCACGTCCAGGCCCGGCACCCGTCCCATCAGGCCGATCACCAGCGCCAGGGGCAGCAGCACGACCAGCGAGATTCCGGGCCAGAGCGGCACGAGCGCATGATTCAGGGAACGCGCGCGCACGAAGTCGATGGCCTCGACAGGTGCGAGCTCACCGCGCCGCGCCAGATGCACGGCGGCCATGCGGCAGATCGCGGCGCCGAGGAAGCCGAACACCATCCCGCCGGCGATCGCGTAGAAGATCGTGAAGACGCGATCCTCGCGCCAGAGCGCGGTCGGGATGTCGATGAACAGATCGGCCAGGCAGCCCGCAGCGCCACGGAAGTCGAGCGTGAGCGTGGCCGCCACAAGCGCGTCAAATCGAAGGCCGACCGCGGTGGCGAGGGAATCGAACGCGCCCTTGCCGCGATAGGGCTCGAGTCGGTCCAGGCCGCGGCGGACCAGTTCCAGTTCGGTGCCTTCGACCTCGCCACGGCGGTCCAGCAGCACCGCGCGGACTTCCTCGATGTCGACCCGACCGCCGAGGCCATCGACGCCCTGTGGCCGCAGTTCCGCGGGCAGCGTCTCCCGCGCGATCCGACGCGCCACTTCGCTTCCCATGCCCGAATCGAGCGCCGTGCGCGCCGGTGCCAGCAGACCCGCGGGCTGGATGGAGGGGCCGCGCACCGCGTCGTAGCCGCGGCCGAGCACGACCAGACACAGCAGGCTGAAGGTGGCGAGCAGGAGGCGCGGAAACTGCAGCGCCGAGACGGCGGAAGCGACGACGCGCGGAAACACGAGCGTCTCACGGAAATCGATTCGATCCACCACCACGCGATCTGCCATCAGCGGAGCCTCCTGGGTCAGGGGTCGCATCCTAACCCGCGCGCGTCGGGCCAGCGGCCCATGCGAGCTCCGCCGCTGCATCCATCAGGATCCATGCGGAGAGCGGCGTCGGCTGACCCGTGAGGGCCAGCGCGTTGTGGAGCAGCGTGCCCGCGTAGGCGTGCGCCTCCGGGGAACCCTCGATCAGGAACGCATGCACCGCCCATGGTCGGTTCGTGCCGTTGTCGGGCTGGGTGTGCTCGATGTGCCAGCGCACCGCGGCGCGAAGGCGTTCCCGGGCGTTCGCGGAGTCCATGCGCCTGGCGAGCCGCGCCAGCGCATGCATGCCGGAGAGCTCCTCCTCGGTCCACACCTCGATCGCCACGCTTTGGTCCCAGACGACCAGGGGTCCCGCGCCCGGGGGGATGGCCTCGAGCGAGGGCGCGGATCGACACGCCTCCAGCCACAGGCGCAGATCCACGCTGTCACGCTGCGCACGTGCGCTGCGCAGCGCCTCGGGTGGCGGCGAGGACCCGAGAACCACGGGATGACCGGAGGCCGTGGCCAGATGCGCACTCCAGGACGCGAGGGTGTTTGCGGGTTCGTGCGGCATTCTTCGCGACTGCGCTGGCATCGTCGCAGACCGGTGCTACGGTAGTCGCGCATGCGTCTGCGCACCAGCACCATCGAACCGCGACACCTGTGCCGGCGCTGCATGCAGTGCGGCCAGATGCAGCCTGCGTCGCGCGCGCCGGCGACCTGCGTGACGTGCGGATGCGACTTTCAGCAGCGCCCACCCCGCAGTTACGCCGAGATGGAGGGACTCGTGGACTTCACGGAAGATCCGGGTGCCGAGGCATTTGGGTCGTGGTACCGCACGCTGGCCTTCGAGCGCTGGCTCCTGACGGCCTTCACCGCCGTGATCGTGGCCGCGTTTCTGGTGCACGTGGGCGCATCGCTGCTGCCCTGAGCCTGCGGCGTACCCGCGATAGCCTGTCTGCGCCATGACAGCCGACCTCGAAAGCGTGCTCGCACGTGCCGATGCAGATCATCCCGGTGCGATCGAGCGTCTGAAGGATTTCCTTCGCATTCCCACCATCTCGACCGATCCGAAGTTCGCGCCGGAGGTCCGGCGCGGCGCGGCATGGTCGGCCGAGCAGCTGCGTGCGCTCGGCTTCGATGCGCGCGTGGTGGACACGCCCGGGCACCCGATGGTGCTGGCCAGACATCCGGGCCCCAAGGGCGTGACCGCTCCGCGCGTGCTGTTCTACGGGCACTACGACGTGCAGCCCGCCGATCCGCTTGAGCTGTGGGAAAGCCCGCCATTCGAGCCCGTGGTGGTCGACGGCCCGCGCGGCAAGCGCATCGTGGCGCGCGGCGCGGTCGACGACAAGGGACAGGTGATGACCTTCATCGAGGCGCTGCGCGCGTGGCATGCCTGCGCCGGCTCGCCCCCCTGCCCCGTCACGGTCATGCTGGAAGGCGAGGAGGAGAGCGGCAGCCCAAGTCTGGAGCCGTTCATGGAGTCGCACCGCAGCGAACTGGACGCGGACGTGGCCATCGTGAGCGACACCGGCATGTGGGACGTGAACACGCCGGCGATCACCACCATGCTGCGCGGGCTGGTCTACATCGAGGCGACCCTGCGCGGGCCCTCGCACGATCTGCACTCGGGTCTGTACGGCGGCGCGATCGTGAACCCGATCAACGCGCTCGCGTGCATGGTGGCGAGCCTGCATCACGCGGACGGCCGCGTGGCGATCGAGGGCTTCTACGACGAGGTGCGGCCGCTGCCCGAACGCACGAAGGCGCAGTGGGCTGGGCTGGGTTTCGACGAGGCGGAATTCCTCGGCGCCGCAGGCCTGACGAGCGGATTCGGCGAGCCGGGCTTCGGCGCGATGGAGCGCACCTGGTGCCGCCCCACCTGCGATTGCAACGGCATCAAGGGCGGCTACATCGGCGCGGGCGCGAAGACCGTGATCGCGAGCCAGGCCAGCGTGAAGATCTCCTGCCGGCTGGTGGCCGACATGGATCCCGAGAGGACCTACGAGCGGCTCTGCGCGCACCTGCACGCGCGCGTGCCCGCCGGCTTCAACCTGAAGATCGAGTCCTTCGGCCGCAACCCGCCGATCCGCGTGGCGGACGAGAGCCCGTACCTCACGGCGGCGGAACGCGCGCTCGAGACCGTGTATGGACGCGGTCCGGTACGCATCGGCTCGGGCGGCAGCATTCCCGCCGTCGGCTCGATCCAGAGGATCCTGGGGCTCGAGAGCCTCCTGGTCGGCTTCGGCCTGGACGATGACCGCGTGCACAGCCCGAACGAGAAGTTCGAGCTGACCTGCCTGCACCGCGGCACGCGAAGCCATGCGGCCATCCTGAAGGCGATCGCCGACCTGCGGCCGTGAGCGCGACGGCGTCCATCCTGGGGCCTCGCCGGGTCGTCACGCTGCTGATGCTCGCGATCACCGCGGTGATGGCCTCCGCGGCCCGTGCCGCGGACGAGGTGACGGTGGCGCTGGAGCAGTTCGGCGCGCTGCGCGCCTTCCGTCCGGGTGACGTCACGGGCATCTGCGTGAGCCTTCGCTCGAACCTGAACGAGCCGGTCGAGTGCATGGTGCAGTGGGATCTGCCGAACGCCGACGGCGACCTGGTGTCGCATACGCGAACGGCCACGCTGACCCCGGGCCAGTCCACGCGGCGATGGCTCTACGCGCGGCTGCCTCCCGCGGCGAGTTCGGCGGGCCTGGCCACCGACACCTTCACGATCCGCGTCTTCGAGGCTCGCGACGGCGCGCGGGTGCGCGAGATGGTCCAGACGCGATTCAAGCCTGGGGATGCCGCGCGCCCCTCGGAACCGCTGTCGATGACCCAGGGTTTGATCGCGATCGTGGGTGATGGTCGCATGGGTCTGGAGACTCTGGATGCGCAGTTCGACGGCCCCGACGTGCCGTCGATGCACGAGGCGACGCGCGTGATGCCGGGAACCCGCGTGGCGGACCTGCCGGACCGCTGGGAGGGTCTCGCCAGCGCCGGCACGCTGGTCTGGGCCGGCCCGGTCCCTGGCACTCTGGATCCCGAACGCGCCCGCGCAATCCTGGAGTGGGTGGATCGTGGCGGACACCTCGTGATCGTGCTTCCGGAGGCGGGCGATCCGTGGTCGCTTCGTGGCGGCGGCAGTCACGGGCTCTCCGAGACCCTGCCCACGAAGGGCACCACGCGGGTGGAGGGCGTCGACATCGAGGCGCTGCTTCCGGTGCTGTCGAAGGATCCCGCGCTTCGCAAGGCGGACGTGACCACGACGCTCACGGTGTTCGACGCGAAGGCGCTCGACCGTGGCTGGAAGCCGCTGATGCTGCTGCCCGACGCGGCGGCGTCGAAGGAGACCCGGGGCGCGGCGCTGGTGGCGCAGCGCGTCTGGGGACATGGACGCATCACGCTTGTCGGCTTGGATCTGGCCGCCGTGCACGCGCGCGCACTCGCGGCCGACGGACTGCCGCAGGCGGACGTGTTCTGGAATCGAATCGTGGGCCGGCGCGCCGACAGCCCGACGCTCGGCAACTACAACACGTGGCAAGCCGCCCAGCCCCCGCAACTGCTGGCGCGCTCCGGAACGCGCACCTTCGTGGCAGGCGATGGCGATCTCGTGCTCGAGCAGATCGGCCAGACCGGACAGGCAACGGGTGGCGTGCTGTCGGTGCTCGCGTTCTTCGCGCTCTACTGGATCCTGGCCGTGCCCGGGAGCTGGCTCTTCCTGAAGCGACGGCATCGTCTGGCGAAGGCATGGCCGGTCTTCGCCGCGATCGCGCTGCTGGCGGCCCCCGTCGCGTGGGCGCTCGGGCTGGCGTTCGGCGGCTCGACGATCCAGGTGCGTCACCTGTCGGTGGCGGACTTCATCCTTCCGACGGCCGATGACGGCGAGGGCGCGAAGGTCCGGCGCCTGCGCGTGAACGCCTGGCTGAGCGTGGCGCTGGGCGGATTCGGCACGACACCCGTGCGTCTGGGCGACGTCGCGCAGCGCGACAGCCTGCTGCTCGACTGGAGTCCGCCGCCTGACGGAAACACGAGTCGATTCCCCGACACGGCGCAGGCCTCGCGTGACGTGGATCGGCCGGGCGAGGTGCTGGCTCCCTCGCGCGCGACGGCGACCGAGATGCAGGCGTGGTCGTTGGCGCCCGCACCCGATGCGTGGGGGCGCGTCGCCTGGGTCGAGGAAGGAAGCCCCGTGGAGACGATCGTGCAGTCGGGAGCCAACCCGAAGGTCGGGCTGCGTGGTTCGATCCGGCATGGCCTGCCCGGACCGCTGCGGGACGTGCAGATCGTGCACGTGACACCCTGGCTCTACGTGCCCCGGTCGTGGACCACGGGCTCCAGTCCGCTGATCGATCCGTCGGGGCTTCCGCCGCGCCCCGCTCGCATGGTGACCCTGAGCGCCTGGAGCGGTGAGGCGCTGGACCTTGGCAAGGCGCTGTATCCGAACGGTCCGCTGCCCGTGAGCGGCAAGGGCGAGGGATCGATGGTCGCGGAGATGAAGCGCACCTATCAGGATCCGCTGGAGTCGGACGTGGGCGCGACGCTCGGCGGCACGGTCACGGGAGCCTTCGGCTCGACCGGCTGGATGCGACGCCTGGAGATGCTGAGCCTGTACGACATGCTGGAGCCACCCGCGTACCGCAGGAATCAGGCCGCACTCTCGCAGGGCGTGCTGCGCGTGCATCGACGGCTGGGGCGCGAACTGGATCTCTCGTCGTGGTTCACCCGCCCCTGCATCATCGTGACGGGCTTCCTGGATGGGGCCGCCCTGCCCGCCCCGTTGCGCGTGGATGGGCGCGAGCCATCCAGCGCGGGCGCGGTCATGGCGCGGTTCATCCTGCCCCTGCCCTGCGAGGAACGGGGCTTCGTGCGGCCGTCGCCCTGAATGGCGTACCCTTCGGTCTCGCCATGTCGATGATCGAGACGGTCAACCTGACGAAGAAGTACGGCGACCTGACGGCGCTGGACAACCTCAACCTGTCGATCGAGGCGGGCGAGTGCTTCGGCTTCATCGGTCCCAACGGCGCCGGCAAGACCACCACCATCAAGATCCTCGCCACGCTGCTGAAGCCCACCTGGGGCGAGGCACGCGTGGACGGAAAGACCGTCGGCTACCAGAACCACCTGATCCGGCCCGTGATCGGCTACGTGCCCGACTTCATGGGCGCCTACGAGGACATGGTGGTGCAGGAGTACCTGGAGTTCTTCGCCGCCTGCTTCGGCCTGCACGGCAAGGCGCGCGACAAGGTGGTGGGCGAGGTGCTGGAGCTCACGGACCTCGCCCACAAGCGGATGACCGAGGTGAACGGCCTGAGCCGCGGCATGCAGCAGCGCCTGAGCGTGGCGCGCGTGCTGCTGCACGACCCCAAGGTGCTGCTGATGGACGAGCCCAACTCGGGACTCGATCCGCGCGCGCGCATCGAGATGCGGGAACTCCTGAAGGAGCTGCGCCGCATGGGCAAGACCATCCTGATCTCCAGCCACATCCTGCCGGAGCTCGCCGAGCTGTGCACCAGCGTGGGCATCATCGAGCAGGGCAAGCTGGTCTACGCGGGACGCATGGCGGACGCGATGGCGCGCGCGCATCGTGGCACGCTGGTTCGCATCACGCTGGAGGATCGTCATGAGCAGGCGGCAGAACTGCTGCGGAAGGTGCCGGGGGTGGCCAAGGTGGCGTTGACCAGCGCGGAGGGGTCCACGCGACTCGACGTGACGCTGGATCCGGCCGCTGGCGTGCCGGTGAGCGACCTCCCGAACCGGCTGATCGGTGCGGGATTCCGCATCACGGGCCTGCATCAGGCCGCGGTGGATCTGGAAACGGCGTTCCTCCAGCTCACGAAGGGCCTTGTGGCATGACCGACGTGCTGCTGGTTGCCGACCGAAGCCGCAAGGGCGTGCCCGAGGCGCTGGACCAGGTGCGACGCATCGTGGGCATGCACGGGCGCATCGTGGAGGAACTCGATGCGGACCAGAAGCCGATCCCGACCCGCACCGTCTTCGATCGCGTGGTCGTGCTGGGCGGCGACGGCACGCTGATCGCGCAGTGCAGGCGACTGATCGACCGGGGCGTGCCGCTGGTCGGCGTGAACTTCGGACGACTCGGCTTCCTCGCCGAGTTCGACCTGGAGGGACTGCACAAGCACGCCGAGATGATCTTCGGGCATGACCCCGTGGTGCGCGCGCGCATGGCGATCGACGCGATCGTGCGGAACGCGCGCGGCGATCTGGTGCACGAGGGGCTGGCGATCAACGAGGCCGCGATCACCGCGGGCGCCCCCTTCCGCATGATCGAACTCAAGCTCACGCTGGGCGGACGGCCGGGCCCGGACCTGGTGGGCGACGGCGTGATCGTGGCCACGCCGATCGGCAGCACCGCCTACAACGTCAGTGCGGGAGGACCGATCGTGCAGCCCGACGTCGAGGCGATCATCGTGACCCCGAATTGCGCGCACAGCCTCGCGTTCCGTCCGATCGTGGCGCCGAGCCACGTGGAGATCCTGATCGAGGCCGCGCGCGCGAACGAGGGCACCTCGCTGGTCCTCGATGGACAGGCGATCGTGCCGATCGGCAAGGGTGACCGCGTGCTCGTGGGGCGTCACCACACGGACGCGCGCTTCATCGGCAATCCCGACCGCAGCTACTGGGACACGCTCGTCGAGAAGATGCGCTGGGGTGCCCCGCCGAGCTACCGCGACCGGGGCGCCTGAGCGCCATGCGCATGCCTCGGAAGTTCGGGAGTCGGATGCCGTGACGCTGACGCGCCGCAGGGTCGCCGAGCGGATGGACGATCCCGCGATTTCGCCGGAAGCCCACATCCACGCGCTCTCCGGCCTGGCGCGCTTGAACGCAGTGTCCCGCGCGCATCGCCTGCTGTGGCCTCCGCTGCGCGAACTCGCGTCGCGCGCCCATGGTCCGCTGCAGGTGCTGGATGTCGCCAGTGGTGGCGGCGACCTGCCCCGACGCCTCGATGCGCTGGCGCGACGCGCGGGCCTCACGCTGCACTGGATCCTGAGCGACCGAAGCCGACAGGCGCTCGCCCAGTCGATCGGCCGGGCGCGCGCGTCAGGCATGCGCTGCGAAGGGGCGGTGATCGATGTGCTTCAGGAGCCCCTTCCGCAGGCCGATGTGGTGATCAACAGCCTGTTCCTGCATCACCTGGACCCGAACGACGTGGCGAGGGTCCTCCGCTCCATGCGTGACGCGGCGCGGCTTGCGGTGGGCGTGACGGATCTTCGCCGAACGCGGCGCGCGCTCGCGCTGGTGTGGCTTGGATCCAGATTGGTGACCCGAAGTCCGGTGGTGCATCACGACGCCATGGCGAGCGTGCGCGCCGCGCACGAGCCGGCGGAGATTCGTGCCATGGCTGCACACGCCGGGCTGGATGCGGCTTCGGTCCGTGTGATGGATGCCGTTCGCTGGCGCCTCTGGTGGCACGGACCCGGGGGCGCAACCGCATGATGCCCCTGCCAGCCATCGCGAGCGTGCACGCGATTCCGAGCCATGTCGATGTGCTGGTGGTCGGAGGCGGCCCCGCGGGCGCGATGGCGGCGCTCGCGTCGGCCCAGGCAGGATTGCACACCCTGCTGGTGGACCGAGTCGCCCATCCGCGGGAGAAGGTGTGCGGATGCTGCCTGGCGCCGTTCGGCCAGCAGGTCCTGCATCGCGCAGGCACGGCCGAGGTGCTTCAGGGATCGCGTGAAGTCCACGGTGTCCGCCTGTCGATCGGATCGCGTTCGGTCCATGTGCGCCGCGAAGGAACACGGGTCCTCTCGCGATCCACGCTGGACGCGGGCCTGCTTCGCATGGCGGCCCGGGCCGGCGCGCGACTGGCATGGCCGTTCGTGGCCACCGTGCGGGATGGCGGCCACGCGACGATCCGGGGCCCGGGCGGCGAGCGCGCGATCCACGCGCGGATCCGCGTGGTCGCCGATGGACTGCGCGGTGGCGCGCTCGCCGAGGACCCGCGATTCGCATGGCGCGTGCGACGCGCGAGCCGCATCGGGATCGGCGCCATCCTGCCCGCGCATGCCGTGGATGTGGCAGACGCCGAGATCCGCATGCACGTGCACGGATGCGGCTACGTCGGCCTGGTTCGACTGCCGGATGGACAGGTGGACGTCGCCGCGGCGATCCGCCCCGCGTCGATTCGCGAGCATGACGGACCCGCCTCCCTCATGCGGGACATGCTTCACACGATGGTGCGCGATGCCGACGCCATCGCGTCCGCCGACTGGCTCGGCACGCCGCACCTGTGGCGGGAGCGCCGCACGCTGCAGACGGACGATGTGCTCGTCGCCGGCGACGCGGCCGGCTACGTGGAGCCATTCACCGGCGAAGGCATGGGCTGGGCCTTGGCGACAGGATTCGCCGCAGGCGAGCACGCCGCGGCGGTGTTGCGCGGTGACGCTGCGTCCCATGCATGGCCCGCGCGCGCGGCGGAGCTTGTGGGCCACGCTCGCCTGCGCTGCGGCTGGACCGCGCGGATGCTGCGCACGCCGTCCATCGTTCGCGCCGCGATGCATGTGGCGGCCCGCTGGCCGAGTCTGGCCGCGCGCGTGGCGACGAAGTTCGGCGGCGCGCGCGCCACGGAGATGCATGCATGTCGAGCCTGATGCGAGCCTCGCTGCTGGGACTCGGCACCGCCGTGCCCGACCGGACCATGCTTCAGTCGGACTGGATTCCCATCGCGGATCGAATCGCGCCAGCGGGCGTCGATCGCGCCATCACGGAACGACTGGCCCGACGAAGCGGCATCGAGACGCGCCATTGCGACACGGCCGATCAGCCCGGGACGCCGACCTTCTATCCAGGCGATCCAGCGGGCCGCGGTCCGACGACCCTGGAACGGATGCAGCGATTCGCGCGCGCGGCGCGGCCCCTGGCGGCGCGTGCCGCCGCGATGGCCCTCGAGCGATCCGGAACAAGCCCTGCGCAGGTCACGCACGTGGTCACCGCAAGTTGCACCGGATTCCACGCGCCCGGCCCTGACCAGTGGCTGATCGAGGACCTCTCGCTTCCCCCGACCGCGCGTCGCGTGCACGTGGGCTTCATGGGCTGCCATGCCGCCGTGAACACGCTCGCGGTGGCGGCGGCACTGGCGCGCTCGGATCCTCACGCCCGCGTCCTGGTCTGCTGCGCGGAGATCTGCTCGGTGCACCTGCACTACGGCGCGCGGCTGGACCGGCTGATCGCCAACACGCTCTTCTCGGATGGCGCCGCCGCAGCCATCGTGGGCACGCAGCCCGGCGCACCCGTGCTCGAGACCTTCGACAGCGTGCTGATGCCGGACACGCGCGACGAGATGGCCTGGACCATCGGCAACCACGGCTTCGAGATGACGCTTGGCGCGCGCGTGCCGGAGATCCTTCAGGCGCGCGTGGACCCGTGGGTCGGCTCCATGCTTGCGCGCCACAACCTGCGCATCAGCGAGGTCGGCGGCTGGGCGATCCATCCGGGCGGACCACGCGTGATCGAGGCGGTGCTGGCGTCGATGCGACTTCCGGAGGCGGCGGGCGCCCACAGCCGCGACGTGCTCCGAAGGTTCGGCAACATGTCGAGCGCGACGCTGCTGTTCATCCTGGACCAGCTGGAACGCGACCGCGTGCCGCGCCCGTGGGTCGGCATGGCCTTCGGACCCGGGCTTGCGGGCGAATCGCTGCTCGTGACGTGAACCGCGACGCCGGGGGCGATCAGCCCGCCAGCAGACGCAGCAATTCCGCGTGCATGGAGGGATGGCACGCGACCGAGTCACCGCCGTGGATGCCGGGCTCGCCCTTCCAACTGGTGAACACGCCACCCGCCTCGGCGATGATCACCGGGAAGGGCCCGCAGTCCCACGGATTCATCATGGGGTCGAGCGCCACCTGGCAGCGACCCGTGGCCAGCAGGACCAGCGCGTAGCAGTCGCTCCAGCCACGCATGCGGCCACAGGTCTCCTCGAGCCGCTTGAGCACGTGCATGCGGCTGGTGCGTCGGTAGTACTCGCTGCCGGTCGTGCAGACGATCGACTCGGAGAGCGGCAGCGGCTCGCACACCCGAGCCGGCACCGTCGGCTGGCCCTCGCGCTCCCACCACGCGCCACCACCCTCGACGGCCCACACGCGCTCGCGAAGCGCAGGCATGCTGGCCACGCCGGCCACCACGCGTCGCGAGCCGTCGGGCAGCGTGCGCTCGATGCCGATGAGCGAACCGAACAGCGGCACGCCCGCCGCGAAGCTCACGGTGCCGTCGATCGGATCGATCACCCAGCGGAAGCCGCTCGTGTCAGGCGAGGTGCCCTCCTCCTCGCCGATGAAGCCGTCGCCCGGAAAGGCGGCGGACACGGTCTCGCGGATCAGACGCTCGGCCTCGCGGTCGGCCTGCGTCACGGGGCTCTCGTCGGACTTGCGCTCCACGCGCACCTCGGGGGACTGGAAGTAGCGCCGCGTCAGCACCGAGGCTCGTGCCGCCACGTCCAGGAGGCAGGCAAGTCGCGAGACGATCGCGGGAGGCTGGCCGGAGACGATGACGTGCGGTTCCATGCGATCCGGAGGCTAGCCCAGGGATCCTCCCTGCGGCACGCGCTAGGCTCCGGAACCATGCGGCCCTTCATGCGTCGGCTTGGAACATTCGCCCTGCTCGTGGCGCTCGCGTGCATCGCGCATCCGGCCGCGCATGCGGAAGCCGCGGACTTCCCAAGCGCCATTCCCGCGGCGCGCAAGGCGAACCCCGGCGCCGCCGCCCTGCTGATCGTGCACTATCGCCGCGCAGGCGGCGACTACGACGGTTGGAATCTCTGGACGTGGCCCTCGGGCGGCGAGGGTGGCGCGTTCGCCTTCTCCGGCACCGATGCATTCGGCCGCTACGCCGTGGTTCCCTTCGCGCAGCGCCCCGACGGAGCGGGCTTTCTCGTTCGACGCGGCAACTGGGAGGCGAAGGACGTCGACGGCGATCGCGGCGTCTCCTTCGCCAGCGGACCCGTGCAGGAAGTCTGGCTGGTGTCCGGCGACGCGACGGTGCATCGCGATCCATCGGCGATCGACCTGAAACCGCGCGTGCGCGGCGCGTTCCTGGACGCGTCGGATCGCGTCACGCTCGCCACCACGCAGCCACTGTCGCCGATGCAGCGCAAGGGTGTCGCGCTCGCCCTGCGCGGCGACGTCAAGAGCGCCCCACGCTGCGCGAGAGTCGACGGGCCGGGCGAAGGCGGCGTCTACACGATCAAGCTCGCCGGCAAGGTGAAGGAGGCGGACGTGGCGGCTCTGGAACTCCGCATTCCCGAGCTGAACCCCGCCCCGGTCTTCGCCCGCGGCGTGCTGGATCAGCCGTCATTCACGCCGCTCGACGCGAAGCTGGGCGCGATCTGCACGCCCGCATCGACCACCTTCACCACGTGGAGTCCCGTGGCCGAATCGGTGGATCTGCTGCTCTTCGGGTCGGACCTGAAGTCCCCACCCAGGGTGGTGCCGCTGACCCGCGGCGCGCGCGGACTCTGGAGCGCCCGGGTGGATGGCGACCTGCACGGCACGCGCTATCGCTACCGCTTCCGCAGTTACGGCAAGGATCGCGAGGTGCCGGACATCCACTGCGTGGCCGCGACCAACGACAGTGCGTATTCGGTCGTGGCGGATCTCGCGCGCGAGGAACCGGCGGACTGGAATCGAACGCCGGTGCCGACGCTTGCAAGCCCCACCGACGAGGTGATCTACGAGATCCACGTTCGCGACTACTCGATCGCGGACCCCGCGTGCCCACCCGAGCTTCGCGGCACGTACCTGGGCATCGCGCAACCTGGCGCACGCGCCGCATCGCGATCCGGCGTTGCGCACCTGAAGGACCTCGGCGTGACGGCGGTGCACCTGCTTCCGATCCACGACTTCACGGCCAGGCCCGACGAGTACAACTGGGGCTACTGGACCGCGCTCTTCAACGTGCCCGAGAGCAACTACGCCTCGCGCAAGGGCGATCCGCTGCAGCCGGTGCGCGAACTGCGCACGACGATCCAGGCGCTGCATGCGGCCGGCATCCGCGTGATCCTGGACGTGGTCTACAACCACACCAGCAGCACCGGCGAATCATCGCCCTTCGACCAGACGGTGCCCTTCTACTTCCATCGCACCGCGCCCGATGGCTCGCTCCTGAATGACGCAGGCGTGGGCAACTGCATGGCCGATGAGCGCCCGATGATGCGCAAGTACATCCTGGACAGCCTGGAACACTGGACACGCGACTATCGCGTGGACGGATTCCGCTTCGACCTGGTGGGCACGCACACGCCCGAGACGGTGAAGGCGGTGTGCGAGCGGCTGCTTCCGATCCGTGGCGACCTGACGCTCTATGGCGAGCCATGGACGGGCGGCGGACCGATCCGATTCGGCAAGGGAGCGCAGAAGGGCCTTCGCTTCGCGGTGTTCAACGACCACATCCGCAACGCGATCCGGGGCGATCTGGATGGCACGGCCACCGGCTTCGCGACGGGGCCGGGTGGCGATCGGGCGGCCGTGCAGCGCGGCGTGCGCGGCGCGATCGACGATTTCGCGCAGGAGCCCCTCGAGAGCGTGGCCTACGTGAGCGCGCACGACAACCTGACGCTCTGGGACAAGCTTGTGAAGTCACAGCCGCAGGCCAGCGATGCCACGCGCCGCGCCATGCAGAAACTCGCGCTGGGCATGGTGCTGACCAGCCAGGGCATCGCGTTCCTGCACGGCGGCTGCGATTTCGCTCGCACCAAGGGCGGCAACCAC
>Ga0164293_10000988_pt1 | contig 23807 bp, 22 predicted proteins | sample GEODES118metaG_FD_111487 | JGI IMG/M metagenome (GOLD analysis project Ga0164293, IMG submission 111487) | Eutrophic lake water microbial communities from Lake Mendota, Wisconsin, USA - GEODES118 metaG | ecosystem: Environmental > Aquatic > Freshwater > Lake | place: USA: Lake Mendota...
AATAAAAGCGCTAAAATTTGTTCCAAGCGCGTCCTGCTCATCGGCCATTGAGCCTGAATTATCAATAATCCAAACGATATCGAGTTTTTTAGTTGCATTGGCAGACTGATTAAATGTTTCCACTGCACAAAGTGCGGAAGAATTTGGAACTGTACAATCAACCATTCCCCCAATTGATCCACCAGTTGTTGATCCACCAGTTGTTGATCCACCAGTTGTTGATCCACCAGTTGTTGATCCACCAGTTGATGATCCACCAGTTGTTGATCCACCAGTTGTTGATCCACCAGTTGATGTTCCACCAGTTGATGTTCCACCAGTTGATGTTCCGGAGGTTGTAGATCCGTCTACACCTCCACCAGTAGAACCACCGGATGTGGTAGAACCGGTGGTACTTCCATTTGTACCACCGTTTGTACCACTATCAACTCCGCCTTGAGTTCCTCCATTCCCTCCACCACTTGCTCCGCCTTGAGACCCATTATCGACCGATCCAGTGGTCGTAGGTGGGTTATCCTGGAATGGATTTTCTAGATACTGCTTTTGATAAAAATCTTCTTTGTTACAACTTGAAATCACTAAACTAAATGATAAAGAAAAGAATAAATTAATGAGACTTGAAACTCCGGTCTTCATGACTAGACTCCTCTAGGAGCGAAAGGCAATTAAAGTTCTTTTCCATTTCTAGATGAAACTAAGTTTTTACTAAAAATAGACTCTATGCCCTGCGGTTTTTATCGATTTTGGTACCAACATACGTGCCACTTGAATTAACGTCCAACGACAAAATCGATGTAAAAGATTTTAGCTTTCTGGCGTGATTTTACTCTTTAGGAAACTTTTAACAATCTCGATTTCAAAAAAAATTAAAAGAACCTTGAGTTTAAAAACCTTATAGAATGGATGCCAAAAAATAATGTAGGGCTAATGAATGCGTGCAAACTATTTAAGGCTAAAAGCCAATTACAGAATTTAACCATTTGTATTTACGCTTTTTTATGAGCTTTCTTCTGAATGTTTTCCAGTCATCACCAACTACAAGTTCGCAAGACCCCTTTTCAGAAGTTAATTCGTAACGATTAAAAAACTTCATCTTTTTTAAACTCTCTGTGCTTGATTGATCAATCAAGGGACAGCCAAGAAGGTATGTGCCTGCATAAACAACCTTCTTGGGGCTTACTTGAATTGTAAATTTTTTAGAAGTACTCATTAGACCATAAAAATTTCCCTGCAGCTCAATTCCAGTCAGCTCCCATACTCCTTCTTTGAGAGGAATAAGCTTCGTGTCTCTATTAAGTCTAACGTCCATATCATGATCAGAAGTAACGTTTTCAAAAATAAGGTCAAATTCCTTCTCTGAACCCAAATCAAACATGACTCCATAAACAGGCTTAGGGATTTTATAATCAACCTTCTGGCGGTTCTTTTTGTGCTTCGAGGCCCCATTAGGCTTAGATTGATAAGAAGCACAGGAATGTAAAAAGAGAGAGAATATCGCAATATATATTAAGAATTTCATAGGTTTATTATGCTTTCAGGATTCGATTTGGTCAACATTTTGGGTGAGTAAGTTTGAGGACATTTTCTGACTCCTCGATTATAATCCGAAAAATGAAAAGCTCGGCATACTCACTAACCTCATCTGAATGGAAAAAGAACCTTCTTACATGGGAAGAATCCAGTAATGTATTTCCCTTTTTACTCGATGGTCTCTATAAGGACCGAGATATTTGGGAGAAACATCTTTCAAAAAATTTAAAAAATAAAATTGAAGTTAATTACGATTTAGAACTACCGACTTTAGTGGATCTCCAAAAATCACAAGATGGAACAACCAAATTTCTAATTCGATTCATGGATGGACTAGAGGTTGAAACTGTTCTCATTCCTTTTCACAAACGCTATACAGTCTGTCTTTCTAGCCAAGTTGGCTGTGCTATGAATTGTAGTTTCTGCTACACAGGCACTCAGGGATTTAAAAGAAACCTCACAAGTGGTGAAATCGTTTCACAATATTTGCTCGTAAGAAATTGGCTCAAAGTTCATGATTCATCATCTCCCCATCCAAGTATTGTTTTTATGGGCCAGGGAGAACCACTCCACAACTTAGATGAAGTTAAAAAAGCCATTTTGATTTTAAATGATACAAAATTAATCGGCGTGGGAAAAAGGCAAATGACTCTTTCAACTGCGGGGTACCTTCCAGGTCTTCAAAGGATGAAGGATTTCCCACAGATCAATTTAGCACTTTCACTCCACTCTCCCTTTCAGGACCAAAGATCAAAGCTCATTCCTATCAACGATAATTATCATTTGGAAGAAGTCATGAAAGCCTTGGCCAACATCCCTTTACTACCGAGGCAATTTATAACTTTTGAATATTTACTAATTAAAAACTTTAACATGAGCGATGAACACGTTGATGGTCTTGCTAATTTATTAAAAGAACAAAAAGCAATTATAAATTTAATCCCCTTTAATCCATTCCCAGGTAGTTCTTGGGAAAGACCTGATGAGAAGGAGATTGAGGATTTCAAGGAAAAACTTGTGAGAAATAATTTACGAGTGATGTTAAGAAGAACCAAGGGTGCAGACATTCTAGCGGCATGCGGACAACTAAAAGTTGAAAAACTAACGAGGACAAAAAATGCTAGATCATAATGACTATTATTCTAGATTCGGTGGGATTGGAAGGCTCATCGGGATAAGGGGTTTGGAAAAAATTAAACAATCCAAAATCCTAGTCATCGGTATTGGCGGAGTTGGTTCATGGGTTGCTGAATCCCTAGGTAGAACAGGTATTGGTTCTATGACCTTGGTCGATCTTGATGATGTTTGCGTTACTAACATTAATCGACAAGTCCATGCTGTAAATTCAACGGTAGGTAAGTTTAAAGTAGATGTGATGAAATTGAGAATTCATGAAATTAATCCATTTTGTGAAGTTGATATCAAACAATGTTTTTTTAATCAAAAAAACATTCATACAATTTTTGATAAGGATTATGACTTTGTTATTGATGCCTGCGATGATTTTACAAATAAATGTTATCTTATTGACCACTGTAGAAAAAATAAAATTTCGCTTGTTGTGATGGGTGGGGCCGGAGGTAAGGTTGATCCGGAACAGATTAGAGTCACGGATATGTCTTCTTCCTCGAATGATAGATTACTTGCAAGGTTAAGAAAAAAACTAAGACAGGATTTCTCTTTTCCTCTTGAAAATGAAGGACCTTTTAATGTTTGGGCCGTATGGTCACACGAAAGAGCAGTTTACCCTACCTCTGATGGATGCTTAACTTTTAAGCCTCCTGGGATGGCAAAAAATATGGATTGCGAAGAGGGATTTGGATCAGCAAGTTTTGTAACTGGGGCATTCGCATTTGCAGCAACTTCTCTTGTTATAAAAGAATTAACCAAAGAGTTTAGACCATGATTGATTTTTTTAAAAAGCTTAAAGATTTTATTGTTAATACTTCTCAGGATGAAAGAATTCCATTGAGAGATAAGAAAATCATTCTAGCTCTTGTGGCCCTCATGATTTCTCCCTTTGACATCATACCTGATTGGATTCCTTTATTTGGTCTCCTCGATGATGTGATCATACTATCAATTATTTTAGACTATTTTTTTACGATTCTCGATAGTCGGATCCTTCTATCGCATTTTCCTTGGGATATGAAGGCCTTTGCTAGACTTAGAGCAATTGCCAGGTCCTTACAAATCTTTGTTCCAAGCTTTTTAAAAAAGAAATTATGGAGTTACGTAGGAGACCCCTACTAGTCTTTATCTTTATACTGAGGAATTATTTTTTTTACTTCATTTTGTATATTCTTAAACTGCTCGCCATCAAGATCAATACCATTCACTTCTTCAATTTTATTTTGAGATGGAGTGATCGATGCGGGTGTACGAGAGGCAACGGAAGCTGCTTGGCTGTTAATTTTTGACCACTGATCTGGTGTCATTGATTTCATACGAATCTTAACCTTTTCCGCTTCAGCGGCCGAGATCACATTTTCTCTAACCATCTGCTGGAGCATACTTTCAACATGCTCTGGTGCTACTTCTGCATGAAGCTTAAAAACAGAAAGGGTTAAACAAATCGCAAAAATCAATTTCATAAAGATCTCTCCACCGATTCTTTATCGGTGAAAGTGAGAGAACTCTTAAAGGAAAATGACTGACAAGAATGCTCGGGGCAAGCTGAAGCAAAACCGGTTAGCTAAATGCTATTACTTTATATAAACGAGTTTCTTTTGGCGTTTCAACTTCAAACTCTTCTCCAACTTTTAGTCCCATTAGAGAATCTCCGATGGGAGAAAAAACAGAAACAACCAATACCGTTTCGTCACCAATTTTGATCATACTTCCACCAGCGGTGGGAATTAAAAAATACATTCTTACTTGATTATTATGGGAAAGCTCTACGAGGGCACCCATTGAGATTTCTCCGAGCCTTTTTGAAGCATTAAGATCAACTTCTTCAAGAATTTGAATCTCAAGCTTAAGTTCCTCAACCCTTTTCGCCTCCGCACTCGCTAAATACGATGCCTCCAAGGCACGAGTATCGTATTTACTTTCTGCTTTGAACTCTTGATCAGTCGCAAACTGTAAACTCGACTTAGCAGAAGACTCTAGAAGAAGTAATTCGTTTTTAACTTTGGCTAAAAGCTCGTTTAAAATCTGGCTTTTCAACTAAGCTCCACAACATTTTTTAAATTTTTTACCAGATCCACAAGAACAAGGATCATTTCTTCCGATTTTTGGTTCTAACCTCTTTACTGGTTGAGCCCCGTGAATTTGGCCCTCTTTAAATTTCCATTCTCCATTCTGTCTTGTAAAAAGAGAAGTCTCATGATGTTTGAGTTCTGTCCCACTGGCCTTATCCTTGTAATGAGCAACAAATTCGACAATCCCCGTGTTATCGTCCTTATCTCCTTTTTGAGTTTTTTTAATCTCTAAACCCAACCACTCTGAACTGTCGGCCCATTTAAGAGCTTCTTCTTTATCAAAGACCTCATTTGGCGTTGAAACCTGGGTTTTTTCAATATGACCAATGTTTTTTACTGCATAGGCAGTATATCGAGATCGCATAAGGGCTTCCGCTGTTGTTGCGAGCGAATGACCCTCAACAAAGGGCCTACAACATTTATCAAACTCTAATTTAACGACATCAAGTGATCTACAAGGACATACTGACATACTGTTCTCCTATGAATTCAACTATTATCAAGGTAAGATCTTAAAGATTCAATGAACAAAATGGTGATGCATGAAGCAAAATGAGAAGATCATTCTTCCAATTGACTCCCACATTCCAGAAATTATCGATGCGGTAAAGAAGTACTCAACTATTATTATCAAGGCTTCACCAGGTTCCGGTAAAACAACTCGTTTACCTTGGCTCCTTTCGGAGGAATTGAACCAAAAAGTGGCGGTCCTAGAACCAAGAAGATTAGCAGCTAAATTGGCAGCACAGCGAATAGCAGATGAAAACCATATAACCCTTGGTAAAGAGATTGGTTACCATTTTAGATTTGAGAAAAATTTTTCAATTGAAAGCAAAGTCATTTTTTATACAGAAGGAACATTCCTCAAAAAATTCATTCATCAAAATTCCTTAGAAAATTTTGAGATTGTTATTTTAGATGAGTTTCATGAAAGACACCTTGAAACGGATCTTGCATTGGGCCTTCTTCTAGATTTGCAAAAGAAAAAGAATTTAAAAATAATTCTCATGTCAGCGACTATTGAAACAGATATGACGAATCTTTTTATTGACTCAAAAAGTATCGAGATCAGCTCTCCACTTTATCCTGTGGAAATAAGGTATCTTCCAAATCAACCTAGTCTTTTGAATATGCCACTTGAGCTTAAAGTAAAAAAATCTTTGGAAGAAACTTCAGAGGACACTCTCGTTTTTTTACCAGGCATGAGGGAGATGCTGAGGACGAAAGAAATTTTGGGTAGCTCATATAATGTTCTTCTTCTTCATGCTGATCTTTCAAGAGATGAACAGCAGAAAGCATTGTTACCATGGCGTGACAGAAAAATTATTTTATCAACTAACATTGCCGAAAGCTCTGTCACTATACCTGGTGTAAAAACAGTTATTGATTCAGGCATCCAAAGAGAATCATGGTACTCACCTTGGAATGGTTTAAAATTTATTCACGATGTTCCTGTGACGAAATCTTCTGCCATTCAAAGAGCAGGAAGAGCTGGAAGAACCGGACCAGGAACATGCTATCGCCTTTTTAGTGAATTTGACTTTAACGAAAGAAATTCTTTTACAGTTCCAGAAATTGATAAGGCAGATTTAACTGATATCTGTCTTTTGATTAAAGGAATGGGACTAACACCCCTCTGGCCAAAAAAACCTTCTCAAGAGAAATGGGAAAAAGCTATTAACTTATTAACCCAAATAGGAGCACTCCATGAGGAGAGAATAACGCCCATAGGAAGAAGGATGCTCGAGTATCCTCTTGAGGCAAGACTTTCTCGAATTTTATGTGAGGGAGAAAAATTAAATTTAGAAATGAAAGAAAAACTCTTAAGATATATCTGTACAGAAATTGAACTGGATAAAGCGGGCACCCTTAAACAAAAACTAAACTTCTACTTACAATCATCTGGATCTCTTGATATTCCATGGGAGAAATGCTTTCTCACTGGATTTATTGATCAAGTGGCAAAGTATAGGCCAAAACAAAGAGATTTCATTCATTTCTCAGGAAAAATCATAAAGTCTCATCAAAATCTTGAGGGTCTTCACGAGGGTCTATACCTCATACTCAATGTAACTCAACGACAGGAGGCCAATCAAGTCTTATCAATCTGGGAAGAATGGCTTTGGAGCATTGATCCATTTCCAATTGAGGAAGATTTTGATTTCGAAGTAGATGAGAAAATTACAATCAAAACAAAAACTAAAATTGGAAGTATAGTGCTCCATGAGCAACCTTTAAGATCAAAATGGAGTACCATCGATCAAACGATTAAAATAAAAATTTCTCCTCTGCTTAAAAAAGTATCACTTAAGAGGATAGAACTATTAAGAAATCAATCACGTTTTGAACGCCTTAGTTTTTGGGCAAAGACAAATGGAATTCAAATAAATTCCATCGTTGAATCAATAGATATAAACTTTTATTTCGAAGAATATGAAGAATTAGATTGGGAAAATTTTGAAGAATTCTTTTTCCATTCGCTTGAAGCAAGTCTCAATATTAAGGATTTAGAAAAAAATTTACCATCGAAAATGAACTTCGGAGGGAGAAGAGAACTCATCATTCATTATCCCTTGGATCAAGAACCCTACCTAGAAGCCCCTATTCAAGATTTCTATGGAATAAAGGAAACACCCACGATCCTAGGAGGAAAAATTTCTTTAACACTTAAACTCTTAGGTCCACATAAAAGACCTATACAGATTACAAAAGATATCAATAATTTCTGGAAAAAAACCTATAAGGAAATCAAGAAAGAATACGAAAGAGATTATCCAAGACACTATTGGCCTGAAAATCCATGGGAGGCAAAGCCATTTCTACTAAAATCCCACCTACCTAAAGCCTAGTTTTTCCTTTTTGATCTCCAATATATTTAAAACGCGGAAGTGAATGACCTTCAATTTGAACAACTTCTAGAAACATTTTTAGAGGTCTAACCCATATTTTTCCTTCAGGATTTTCGTAAAGACATTCATAGATGACCATCCACTCTAAAGTTTCAGAGTGCTTTGCGAGATCACGGACAATATAGTTTTTTCCTTTATAATGTTGATAAACACCGCCGATTATTAAATCATTTACCATGTTATTCTCTCCAGAAATAAAGAAGGCATTATTCCAATACAAAATAGAATAACTAAGCTCATAAGATAAGGAAACATCTCAAAGAGTGACATATCCATATTTAATGGCTTGTCTTTAAACGGCGAAGGCCCAAGGAAGACTTTCGTAAAAAGAAGAAAAAAGAGAACCCCGTTTAAGCAGGTCGCCAAAACGTGACCTAAACCCAGATACTGATGGTATTCAAGTAAACCTGTAATGACCAAATCCTCTACAACAAATGATGGCCCCAGTGAAACTCCGATCATACAAAATCCAAAAAGACAAAATAGTGTGGCAAGTTTTGGATAATGAATAGCGAGACCATAATACTGAGATCGTCTTTTAAAACTGAAACTCTGTTGCACAAAACTTAGAATTGAAAAGAGTGAAGTCCCAGAAATAGATATGACCATCATATGTAAATAAGAACCTTTTAAAGCCGTTAAATCTGCTTGCATACCAGTAAGTAATAATGAAGCTTGCGCAATATAAAAATAAGTAGTTTTTTTAGACAGATTAAATTCTAAAATTCCGCGCATAGACCAATAAATCGATGAAAAGATAGAAAGACCAAGTAACGTTAATTTGAAGATATCTGGATCATATTTCAAAGAAGGAAGAAGAAGCTGAGCAAAGATTAGAACTCCTGCACGACATAGGAAGATCGCTGAAAATTCATACCAAGGAAGCTTACCAACGACATCATGAACCCAAGAGTGGAAAGGGAAAATTCCATGTGCTTCATAAACGATAACAAAAGAAAGTAAAAGCACAGGCCAGGTGAAAAAAGTCGAGGGCATCTCCGACATTGGAGTAATAAGTAATCCCTGCTGGTGGGCAAAAAGCATCAGGGCAATAAAGCATATTCCAGTTAAAACATGTTGAAAAAAATATGTACCCCCAACCTCCTCTCGAAAAAAACCTTTTAAAGGAATGATGCGTTGGAGGACAAAGAAAATAAAAAAAGTAGTTAAGTTATTTGCCAGGATAATACCTAATCCATTAGCAACATAAAAAAGAAAAGTCGGAGAAATTGTTTGACTATGTCTTAATGGAAACAACCCTACAAAGAGTGATCCACAATACAATAATCCAATAAAGATACTTATCTTATTAAAACGAATATCAAAAAAATGGTGGACACCAAAACTTGAGCTAAAATTTTCATTAAAAAAAATGAAGGCAAAAAACAATGTTAAAATGGCTAAGATCGAAATAATAAAATTTTGCCATTTTTTTCCAAATTCATAAAACAATGAAAAAATAGCAGGAAAAAATGTTGATACAAGAGGAGCCAATTCAAGAAAAAGGCTGCTTAATCTCATCGATTCCTCCTCAATAATATTTTGAGTAATTTTGTATCGGACTCCATCCACTTTTCCTCTAACTGGATATACGCCTTAAAAGGCCAAAACAAAAAATTTATAATTTTTTGAGTATAAAAATCAAGATGAAAGCCATGGAGAGCATGAATATAAAGCTTCTTTTTAAATTCAATCGAAAAATGATTTTCAAAAAAAGAACCTCGTTCAATAGAAGAGTTAAACTCTACAGCGGGATTTTCCACAAAATCTTGAATCAATGAACTTGATCTCAAAAATTGGTAGGTTCTAAGACTGGCATGAGTCACAATGTGAAATAAGGCAAAGTTTGTAAAACCAAGTGCAATTTCAATATAGATAATACCAACTTGAGAGATAGTTGCGTAAGCAAGCATCGTTTTGGCATCAGATCGAGTTCTACCCACCAAAGAGGCATAAATCGCTGAACAAAAACCGATCAAACCTACAATCACGAGTAATACGGGAAAATGACTGAAATACTCGCTAAATCTTAGGAGGAGAAAGGGACCAAGATGAACAGAGAGAGCACCATAAAATATGGCACTCGATGGCGTTGGTCCCTCCATGGCTGTAGGGAACCAAGATGTCATTGGGAGTTGACCCGATTTCGCAAGAGATGCCCAGATAATAAAAAGACCAATGACGACAACTCCAGGGCCACCATGAGCATGTTCGAGTAATCTAGATATCACAGTGAAATCATGTGAATGAAGGTAAAGATGGGCCCAAGCAGCAGCAGCAAGAATCCCCATATCACAAAGGCGATAAGAGATAATGGCCTTAGAAGCGTGATAAACAGGCTGTGGCTTATTATAGAAATAGCTTATGAGAAGAATTGAAGTTGTTCCAACGAGTTCCCAACCAGCAAAAAGAATATCAAGGGACCTGGCAAAAGAAATAATCATCAGACCAAAGAGCATAATTGAAAGTAGAAAAATAAATCTAAAATATCCCTCTTCGCGATGTAAATAGTTACGTGAAAATCTAAAGATGAGGCCAATTAAAGCAGAAGCTAAGAAGGCATAAGTTGACCCAAGAAGATCAACAATAAATCTAAATTTAAACTGGTAAGATCCCACTTGAATCCAGTCTGGGTAGTCTAGAAGAAGAAATGCTGGAGCATGGAAAAAAGTAACACCTAATAAAGATGCAGTAAAAATTGTCATCAATAGTGAAAGATATTTAACAGCTTCAGATAAAATTAATTCATTCAGCTTTATTCGGCTAAAGAAGGTAAATGCCAGTAGGAGTATCCACAAAAAGGGTGTAATAAGTATCGCTAAGAATAACTTTTCTATCACAGTTTAATCTCCGCAAAATTATCCTCTATGTGATTTTTAACTAATTCATGTGAACTATTAAAAATAGATAATTCTTTAAATTCAAAATTTATTTCCTCATAATCTTTCTGCGTGAAAATCCACCACTTTTCAGTTACAGGATCTTTCACTGCTAGCCTCATCCAGTGGTTATAAAGAATATTTCTTAATCGGGGATGACCAGAAAAAAGTGAACGTACAAGTTCAAGAGGCGCCTCGATGATGGTCATATTTCTAATCGGCTCGTGAATCTCAATCATTTGTCTCGCAAGACCTATTCTTAAATCACTTTGAGGTCCTGTCATCACCCCTATAAGAGATGTGAGATTTAGAGGTAATTTAGATCCACAACCAAAATTATCATTATCAACAGCTGAAAAGTAATAATCCATATTTATATTTACAGCAACCGGTATCCCTCCCAAAACGACTTGGCGAAGGATTGATCCATCTGGATCTGTAGTCCAATCATAACTTAAAAGAAAGGATCGGCGATTCATGAATAAACCTTTGGTCAGTGCTCTTCGCCCAACGATTGCCAAAGCATTCGATGAATGGCCATACTCAGGTCGAGGTTGTGCCATATCTGTTGCCCTATTTCGAACATGCTTAAAGGCCTCTTCAGGAGTATCTTCTTTAAAAGAACTGAAACGCTGACATCTTTCAAATGCATTAAGTTTTGAGGCTTTTTTTAAGTTTATTTTTAATTTATTGAATATCGACTTATGTGAGTCTGGAATTTCAATTGTATCGAGAAAATGGATTTCATCTGTACAAGTATCGTGAACGGCCCCTACAAATCTAGTTGAATCAGGAATATTTAATCCAACTTTAAATAACTCCCTTCGTACCTCAGGATCATTCGCCATTTTTACAAAAGCTCTTGTATTTGGAAGGCCAGCATTCCCACCACAGGCACCACAACCATAAGCTTGTCTGAATGGGTTATTATTACTGGAAGAGCCATGGCCCATAACGAGGATAAGATTCGACATTTTAGTTCGATGGCCAACCATTCTCACAATTGATTCGACAATTTTTGACATCTCTAATTTTGTATACCCGTAATTTTCATCTCCCCTTTCGAGATTTAATTCAGTTTCAGGCTCTTTTTTCATGAAGGTAAATAAACGCTTTCTTAGATTTTTACTTAGATGAGGAAAAAAAACCTGAATAGACATCGGAAATAAACTTAAAATACCTAGAAAAAGTGTCGAAAAAAAACCTCTTATTAAAGTCCTTGAATGATAATAGAGATTTAAATCTGTTGAGCCTTGAAAAAGATTCCAAAAATTAAAATTTCCAGGATCACTTTTTGGAACTTCCAATACGACTCGGCTTGGAACGACAACAGGTGGGCACTGAGATATGAGTCTTTTATTTTTAAAAGAAGCGAATTTCATATCAATACCAAAGAAACCAACGACGCCAAACGTTTCAATTTCTTGGTCTATTTCTTCAATATACCGCCGTATGGACTCCTCGCGATCATCAATACAAAAATATATTTGCGCATATGGTTTCACTGAATTTGCAAATTTTTCTTTATGTGAAGTAATCGCCATAATGGCTTCACGGTGAAAGTGATGCTCAAATGCCTCATGCCATAATCTCGTTCTATCTCGATGTTCTGACTGATCAATGAGATCAACAATTTGCAGCAAATCCTCACAGGAAAGATCTCTCATCCAACGTTCATTTAACTTAAAGGAAGTGGTAATTTGGTAGAGCGCAAATGAAAGTTGATAGCTTCTTAATTCAATAAGATCTGTTCTTCCGTGAATAGTTGAAAGATCAATTGAATGGGCTTCGCTATGGAAAGTATCAATAGAAGATTCAACTAAGACTATCACGGCGATGTAGTCGATGAGTTTTAAAGAAGGGGCCTTCACAGTTGCTTGCCAAGGTTCAAGCTCGAGCTTATTAACCATACCGGCCCAGCCTTTAAGATCAAATAATATTTCTAATAGATAATTCTCCCATTCATTTTCTGGAATATTTTTATTTTTTAGTATTGCCTCAATTACCTCTTGAGGTGATTGATTTTTATATCTTTGTACACTTTTTGAAAGTGTTTTTACCCAGCCAAATGAAAAATGTTCAATTGATTGGATATCAAAAATAAAAAAATCCCAAAAACTTTTATTTGTGAATGGATTTGACCAAAAACTTTGACCTTGATCTAAATAGCTAGAAATAAGTCTAATTAATAATGGGTGGACAGAATTCGAATAAGATTCATTATGATACTTTTCCCAATAACCTCTTGCTCTCCAAAAAACTTCTGATCTCGACAATACGAGCTTCTGGTTGTTCATCTTATCAAGACAAGCTTCCCAAAGCCTATTGTCATTAATTTTAGGCTGAAGATCGTCATCATTAAATCCCAATTCCGAGAACATCAACCTGAAGTAGAACTCTCTTGAAGTCAGTCCCATTTTTTCCAAAAAAGGAAAGGGCTTGTAATGGCCAAGATAATGATCTATCGCCCTTAAAATATCGCCATCAGTAATCTTTTTTTCATTATACTTTTCAATGTATCTATAATCTTGCCAATAGGGTCTAGCACGATAAAGCTTTCCAGCTTCAGAAACGGCTTCATGGAAGTCTTTGTCTTCAAACATCAATAGAATATTATTATGAACAAATGTGTGGAGAGGATTTTGAATCGGTAACTTGTTTCTAATATTAGAAATAATTTTTTCCAGCATGTCTTACCTTGGTATGAATATTTTTATTTTACCTCCACCGCATAAATAAACCAACCAAATGAATAAATTTTAATTATTCATAACTATATTCAATATCGACATTCATCATTTCTTTTTTCTCAGTTCTTATATTGGATAATCCACTGTAGCTCAATAGCCTTTTTAATTTAGCGTCATAAACCATTTTAAGTTTCGGTGCGAATAATTTTAGAAACCAATTATCGATTTCAACTTCAAAGATGACCTTCTCTTCAGACTGGCCAATGAGTTTTAAATAAAAGTCATAGGCATCTAATCTGCCTGGTATGACAAACTTGAGCTTTAATGTCTTGTTTTTGATAACATTCTCAAAATTTGAAACCAAATAGTAATGAAGCCCCTGACCACCTACGACGAGCTTTCCCTTGTAATCCTTCAATTCAATTTTTTTAGTTTCTTCAGTCTCTTTTTCATCTTGGTTAAACATGACGGGAGAATCTTTCACATATCTTAATCCATGAACATTTTTATGCTGTATATCCTGCATGGTGTGATCAGGAAGACTTAGGGATTGAGAATAGTTATTGGTGAGACGTGCGATAATGTCACCTTTGGGATTGATGTAGACCGTCTCTGAGGAAATAATTTTTCCATTCTCCTGAACCAATGTATGCATTTCTTTATAAACAAGCTTCCCCTTTAACTTTGCTTCACCCCTATATACCTGAGTGTCACTGTATGCATTAGGATTCAAGATAAATAGAATCAAAAATAATACTTTCATTGAGTCACCCTTTTGTATGAATTATCTCTAAGTTAACATATCATTTACACAATAAAACTTACTTTTATAAAATGGATCTTTGATGGCCAAAAATAAAACTTCAATTATATTTCTCCATGCTGCACTTGGGGTTCAAAAAGATATGGCGGGCCTAATGAGTATTTTTCAGGATAAAGGTTTCGAAACATACTCATTTAACTTTTCTGGGCATGGGACAACTTCAGTTGAATCAAAAGAATTCAGGATTGACCTTTTTGCACGAGATTTAGATTCCTTTATTCAAATTAATCATATCCAGAACCCCGTCATATTTGGTCACTCAATGGGTGGTTATGTGGCACTCTATCATAAAGCTAATTTTGAAGCCTCACCCATTTCAAGAATCTTTACCTATGGAACGAAGTTTAATTGGAGTGAAAAATCTTTATCCAAAGAGCTTCCCCTCTTAAATCCAGATTATCTAAAGGAAAAATACCCTACGCAAGTTGAAATATTAAAAGCAAAACATGGAGATGGGTGGAGGCAACTTCTACTCTCCACTGCTCATATGATGCAGCATTTAGAAAAATTAGACGGTCTTTCTAAAGAAGATCTCGAATCGATTGATATTCCTGTGATGCTTATCTTGGGAGACCAAGATCGCGTCGTAACAACTGAAGAAACGAGTACCATTAATTCCTTTTTAAAATTTGGAACGATGAAAACGATATCTCATTCAAAGCATGAGCTTGAAAGATCAAATTTAAAAGAAATTGCCGAAATGGTAATTCAAAATATTGACTGAATTTAGTTTAATAAAGCAGCGCATTTTTACTTCCAGACACAAGACCATTTTTTGTAGCGGGATTCTCAAATTTTAGTAAGATAATCTAAGAATAAAGAGGACCCAATGAGAGATTACTCCTGGATTGCAGATACTGCCGTCGAAGCTAAAAATTATTCACATTCTTTAGCAGCCTATTTTGCAAAAGCTATCTCAAAAGTTTACTTCGAACCTATTACTGATAAAGAAATGCAAAGGGCGTGGGCCGTTCTCACGCGAGATATGGTACATTTTGGTGTCGATCCAGATCTTGAAGGACCTCCTGATCTTAAGGCAACAGTTGCGGCTCTTCAAACAATGGGTATAGATCAATTTAATGAGAATATGGTCGACGAAGAAAAATTGACTCTCGTCTTAACAAGTTTTTTTGATCAATTATTTGGAACCCTTAGTGAACACCCTCAGATTTTTGAACTCCTAGAAGAAATCGATATCATTGAGGACATCGTGGGAACAGTTGTTAAAAAATATGTTCCGATTCTAAAATTATTTCCGGCCTTCTCTAATGAAGCGTTAACAATCATTCCTTATCTAAGAGAACCTCTGTTCACTGCTCTCTACGAGCTTCCTGAGATGGAGCATCATAAACTTACTCGATTAACTGAACGTATTATGCGTAAATTTTATCAGAATCAAGTGAGACCCAATTTAGTTGAAACATTAAAAGATAATTTAAAGGGAAGAAATCTACTTCTTCCCCTTATTGATGAAGCCGTCAATCACCTTCCAGCTGATCGATGTATGACTGGGCTTATTGCTATTTTATGTACTCCTAGAGAAGAACTATCTCAGGGAAGAATCATCTCTATTGTGCTTCAAGAACTTGGTGGAATGTATGTTAAACTCGCGCAAGTTCTTGCAGAACTTGCTCCTCCCTCTCTTGCGAGAGAACTTCGCCATCAGCAAGACAAGTTAGGGGGAATTTTCGGAAGCCAACAGAAGTCTTGGAAATACGTTTTAGAAATTTTTGAAAGGCCGTCTTGGGAAAGGCTTAAAAGCTACATTCACATTCCTAATCATGTACAAAATGCTTTTGCAGGTGCATCTGTTGGGGCCATTTACCAATTTGATCTTACTGAAAGTGGTAAAAAGAAGCTTCAAACAACCAAACCAATCCTGATTAAAATTCAAAGGCCTGGACTTTCAGAACTTTTTGAAGAACAAAAAGAAACTCTTATTTCAATTTTAAATCATCTTGATAGCACTCTTCCTGAAACTGAACTCAGTCAAGATGACCAGGCCGAAGTCAGTGGACTTATTATGGCCCTTAAAAGAACAATTATTAACTATGCTACTCAAAGTATTGGTGAACTAGACTTTAGGGTCGAGAAAAAAAATGCTGATATGGTCCGAGAAGCTTTAAAAGGACAATTCGATCTCAATATTCCTCAATATTATCATGTTGAAACAGATGTTTCTATGATGGAGAAAATTGAGGGAGAGAAAATTACCTCCGTTGTTCATTCCCGTTACCTAGAAAGGATGAGTATCGCTGATACAGTTTCAGATGCTTATTTATTTTTGATGTTTCAAAGAGGCATCATTTGGGCAGACCCCCACGCTGGTAACATCTTATATGATGCCGACAAAATGCAAGTAAAGTTAATTGATCTTAATCCATGTTTTACTTGGGATCCGAAAACGATCAAATTATTTATTGGATTTTTATATCGATTAATTTTAAGTGATCAGAAAGGAATTTTTCATAGTCTAAGTGCTTTAGTAGAAAATCCAGATGACTTAAAGAATGAAAGAACTGAAAAACTCATTAAAACTTTTATTGCTCTAGGGAACCAAGGTGCGTTCATTCGCTACCTATCAGATTTCGTAAGGCTCTTAAGTGAAGCCAATATTAATCTAAAAATTGAAGTGCAAGCAGCTCTTAGAGGGATAACTCAGGTCTACCTTACCTCTAGTGCAATTTCCTCTCGACATAATTTTGGACAGATTTTTCAAAAACAATTTGGTTGGAAGATGCTTATAAAGCATATTCTTTCTATTGGGCCTTTTAAAGTACTAAAAGCTGCCCTTCCCATTGCTTTTGATCTTGTAAAAAATTCTCCTGAACAAGAGGTTGGTCCAACCTTGGATGAAAGAGATTTAGCTGCCATCGAAAACGCTCTCGTTCAATTAAAAGAAGAAAGCGTATGCAATATCGAACTGATGAGAACAAGTCCGGAAGATAACACAAGGTTGGCACTTTCAACTGATGGCTCAAGACTTATTAAAAGTGCCCACTTACGATTAGAGATACAGACAGAAACAAAGCCCGCATCTGTAAGATATATATTAGAGGTTCCAAACAAAGAATGGCTTAGAGAGAGACAAGAATACATCAAACTTCAAGGTCTAGGCTTTGCCCTATGTTTAGTTGAATGTCTAGAACAACTGAGAAGACACTCACTTGAGAATTATTGGTATATCGTAGAAGGATGGAATCGTTTACCAAGTGAGAGAACCTACAAAGAGAGCACTTTAATTGGAGATGTTCGACTAGCGGCCAGAAATCTTTTTGCGAGAAGATATCAAAACATATGGGTGTCTGACTTCATGACCGTATCGAGCTGGAATCGATTTTTATGGAAGCTTCTTATATGGATTGAAGAACGATTTGAAAAAAGAGAAACAGGATATTTTTACTTTTTAAGTAAAAAACTTGGCAGTGAAAAAGTTGGCCAATACACCTTCGGGACTCTTCACCGAATAAAAATCATCATCTATCGTTTAATAATCCAGGGATTAAAAACACTCATTAAAAGATCTAAGTTTGAGATGAACTTACTCCCCTTAACCACTGATCAACTGATCGACCGGATGATTCATGGACTTCTGAGAAGAGGATATGTTCCGAAGAGGGACTAACTTGTTGAAATCTCTTATGTGAGATCTCAGTAGGAAGTATCTTTTTCAGTCCAAAAAAAGTCTCTTTGACAGAGAGTGATCGCATGAGGGAGAACAAGAAAATGTTCCATTCATTTATTCTCTTTCTTATTGTTACAGGGTCTTGTCTTGCATCCTCACGTGATGAGGCAGAGACAATACTGGCCAAATTTTCAAGTGAAGTGAATCTAACAGCACGATTAGATAAAATCTCCAAAAGCTTTTTAGGTCTTCCCTATGGTAAAGGTGGTCCCCTCGGTGAAGGGAAAGAGGGGCGATTTGATCAAGATCCTCTTTATCGATTTGATACTTTTGACTGCACAACTTTTGTAGAAACTGTCATGGCGTTAAGTTTTAGTCGAGAAGTTAATGAATTTGAGATTCATCAAGACCAAATTCGTTATATGAATGGCGAGGTCGATTATCTCAAAAGAAATCATTTCACTGACCTTCAATGGATTCCTGAAAACGTAAAAAATGGTTTTATGAGCGAGATTAATGAAGAAGTCGTAGATATTTCTGAATTAAAAATAGCTGAAGCAACTATTAATTTTGCTGGATGGTTAAGGTCCCACAAAATACAACAAATAGTGATTCCTGATGCTCCTATTGAGATCAAAGAAGATCGACTCTTAGAATTAAAAAATCTTTCTTCTCAATATCAAAATCAAATCGCGAGACTTAGCTACATTCCTATTTCTAGTCTTATTAAACGTCCGTCTATCTTAGATAAAATTCCAACCGGCGCCGTGGTTAATTTTGTTCGTCCAAACTGGGATTTAACTGAAGCTGCAGGGACCCACCAAAATATTTCCCATCAAGGCTTCCTTTTCAGACAAAAGCAGATTCTCTTTCTTCGACATGCCTCAACAAGTGGGAAGGTAGAAGAACTACCTTTCATCGATTATCTAAAAAAATTTGATGGTCATCCAACCCTAAAGGGCATCCATCTTATGAAAGTGAATTCAATTTAAGCTTTATACAGACCGGCGTGATTTGAGCCTAAAAAGCAAGCATCCACTAAACTCTTTTTCACTTTAGGAAGTTTTTTAAGTTCAGTGAGACCAATCAACTCATAGTGATCAATATCATTAAAACTCTTACCCATTTCTACTAAATTTTCTTCAGTCGTTCGCCAGTTCCAATGATTAAAATGATTCAGATCAATGGGATCGGAATAAGCATAGAGTGATTTTTGACCTTTAAGATTGAAATAAAATTCAAAATAACTCATCACCAATTCTCTTATACTTTTGTAGATAGGATCTCTCCCTCTTAAAAGGGTGGTATTTGATTTAGAAAGACTTCCCCAACCTTTGTCATCTTTATAAACAGTAATCACATGATGATCATCATTTTCAGCTTGAAAAGAAACCATTAATGGTTTCTTTCCATGAAACTCTAAGGCCGCAGCTGCAAGTAAACCACCTTCTAAACAATGAGCATCTTTAGATAAAAGAATATATCTTGGAGAAGCAGCATCATCTGAGGGATTGTAATCCAACTCATCAAGAAAGTTTTGGATTTTATAGGCATTACTTAAGGATCGGAAAAATTTTCTTTCAGATGGAGTCCACATTTTTAAACGACTTCAATAATGAGATGGTGGATATTGAAATGACTCTTGATTAAATTTCTGTAGAAGGACGACTTCTGATCATGGTTTTTTCGGATTATTATTTCACATCCAACCTGACCTGGTGCCAATCTCCAAAGATGGATATCGATAACTTTAGATCCATCTAGCTCAAGTTTTTTGACAAGATTGTCTCGATCAATGGTCTCATCGTGAGCATCTAACAAATCCATTCCAGACTGTTTTATAAGAGATAAAGACCACCTCAAAACAACCACTCCTCCTAAAACTCCGACTGCAGGATCCAACCAGTGCCAACCGTTCCACTTCCCAAGCAATAAAGCAAAAATCGCCAAAACAGAAGTTAAAGCATCGGTTAAAATATGAATATAGGCACTCTGATGATTATGATCATGAGCGTGTGAATGCGAATGCGAATGTGAATGACCATGATGGGTAGAAGGACTCAATTTATTCTTTGGATGATGACAATTTTCATCATGATCATGGTTATGATGATGCTCTTCTTTTTGATGAAGAATAAAAGCACAAATTAAATTCACAATCAAACCAATCGCTGCGACCACAAGAGCTTCATTATAGTGAATAATTCTTTTTTCATAAAAATGAAGAAAAGATTCATAAATCATCGATCCAGCAATTAAGATGAGAAACAGAGCACTGGTATATCCACCTAATGAGAGAATTTTACCACCACCAAAAGTAAAACTTTGTCTAAATTTAGGATGCCGATAAAGATAATAAACAACCAAAGAAAGAAAGAGTGCCAGTGTATGGGATGCCATATGCCAACCGTCTGCCAGAAGCGCCATGGATCCAGACCAGTAACCAACTACGATTTCAACAATCATAGTAAAAAGAGTAATGAGGGTTACCCACTTTGTTTTTCGCTCATTGGCGATAAAAACATCTGTATCTCTGTGTTCAATAGAACAATGTCTATTCATGATTGCTCCTATCAGCATTTTATCTTTTTCGGGGGAAAATGTCCAAAACTCCCAAACTTGAACCACTCATAATGAGGAACATCGCCATCAAAGTTGCTGATTTTAAGTCCTCATTTGTAAACATCACTAAACCAAAAGTTGATAGGACAGGAGTTAAGTAAGAAAGAGCACCAATAATTCTTGAATCGCCATACTTTAGCGCAATATCCCAAGTGTAAAACGCGATCCCAAATGGGCCAATCCCCATAACCAGAATCTTCCAGGCATCATGCCATTGTAAAACAACTCTTGGCTCAATTAAAAAGTGAGTAAAAAAACAGAGTAAACCTGAAATAAAACAAAACCCTGCAATCGTCCAAATGGAAGTTTGTGGTAATCTTTTTTTCCCCAAAGAAAATATGGGCCAAATAAAAGCAGCACTGAGAGCGAGCAAATACCCAAATAGGTGTTCTGTCTTAAAATCAAAAGAAAAACCAGTCACTAAAATAAAGCAACCTAGGATCGAGAGAACTCCTCCAAAAATGTGGTGTATCTTAATTTTGAATTCTTTAAAAAAAAGGGGAGATATGAGCACTAAGATAACAGGCCATAAGTAATTTAAAAGATTCGCCTCTAGAACCGGGGCATGCCTAAAAGCATAAAAAAGGCAAAAGTGATAACCAAAATAACCAAAAACGCCCCAGCCCAGAGTTTTTATGCTAGGAAACATCTCCCTAGGATGAAAAAAGCCAGGCAAAGATCCAATCATAAAGGCCGCACCTAAAATATAAAAAGGTGGAAGATGAAGCAGTAATTTTCCAAAAGTTGCAAGACTTGCCCAAAGGGAAATCGTCAAAAATGCAAGGACAAGAGATAAGTTTTTCTGACCCATATAAAACTGTAGCTTGAAACCCTAATTCAGGCTAGTCTAAAGCAATGCTTGAGACACCAAGACTCATTCTAAGACCTGCATCAATTGAAGATGCAGAAAATCTTTATCAGTTAAATTCTGATCCTGAGGTCATGCGATACACTGGTGATATAAAGTTTCATTCTCCAATTGAAGCCAGAAATTTAATTCAGGAAAGAATCATTCCCCAGTTTACCCAACATAAAATGGGTCGCTTTATGACATTTTTAAAAGATGGAACATTTATTGGATGGTGCGGGTTAAAATACTTTCCAGAATCTGGAGAAGTTGACCTTGGGTATAGATTGATCCAAAATTTTTGGAGTAAGGGATACGCCACGGAGGCCGGAAAATGCTGCTTAAGTTATGGTTTTAAAGAACTAAACTTAAATCGTATTATCGCAAAGGCCATGCCTGAAAATGTTGCAAGCATTAAAGTTATGCAAAAATTAGGAATGACTTTTAGAGGATATTTAAGAGACCCTACTGATCCCCAGTCGTTTATCGTTTATGACATATTTAACAGTGAGAAAAAACCTTGAGGCGGCTCATCGCATTTTTTATTTTGTCTTCGGTTAAAACTTTCTCTTGGATTTTTTACAAGGCGAACTACAACTGGCTAACTCCTATTCCTGAAAATCCTTGGAAAAATATAAGACTTATGATTTTTTTAAATCATACTTCTCTTTTTGAACCTTTATTTTCACAAGTAATTCCCTTCCATTATCTTTGGCATCTGGCCGGTCATTTCAATATTCCAGGAGCAGATATCACCCTGGATCGACCTTTTGTTGGAACCTTTTGGAAACTAATGGTGCCAAATATAGCTTCCATCACAAGAAAAAAAGATGCGACGTGGGAGAACTATCTCTCTTCTATTCAAAATGAAGATGTGGTTATGATTGCACCAGAGGGAAGGATGAAGCGCCCTAATGGATTTGATAAATTTGGAAAGCCTATGACAGTCCGAGGTGGGGTTGCAGATATTATTATGAGTATGAATGATGGGTATATGGTCCTTTGCCTTTCAGGTGGACTTCATCATGTTCAGGCCCCTGGCCAATTCTTTCCAAGAATATTTAAAAAGATTCGAATGAATTTAAGTCTTATTGAAATTAAAGATTACAAATCTCAATTTCCTCAAACAACACGAGAAATGAAAATGGCGATCGTTGCAGACTTACAAAAACGACTTGAGAATGATTGTCCTAAAATGAATAGATCGAATAATTAATTTTATGGATAACTTCATTTAAGGAAGAAAGCCATGGGTGTTCATGATCAATAAGACTTCGAACTCCCTTTCCTCTGGCAATGACTCGAAAATGATGATGAGGTGTTTTCTTTTCTAGTTCTAAAAGAGTATGTCTAATATGATCAACTTTTCCAAAATCATAAATAAAATAACAATCCGCAGTTGGTAGAGAAAATTTAGGATCCATGAGATCCTGCTGAAAGAGAGAGGGATCTCCCACCTTAAACGTCTTTAAAATTCTGTTACCCTCTTCAACTCTTTCTGCCACTAACTCATAACCAAGAAAGCGGGTGTCAGAAAATAAGCTATGAAGAACGATACCTAAACGTCCATAACCGGCGCCTAAATCCACTAAGAGTTCACCTTTCCTTGGACTAAGAATTTCACATATTTCTACTAATTCTGAGTAAGGAGTATTTAAAACCTGAGGATCTAATCCAATCCAAGTTTGATGACCTTTATGTAAAACCTCTCCTAAATTTGCCATCGTTCCTTGAGGCCTTAATTCCCTCGCTTTGAGGAGTAAATTAGATTCTATCTCGTTAATTTTAAAACCAAGTTTAGAATCAATTTCTTCTGAATCCTGAAAAAAGAAGTCTCTATTCAATTTTTATACTCCAGAGGTCTGTTTTGAATTAAGATCATATTAGCTAGATATTTATGAAAACAACCTATATTTCAAAATTACCTAATCATCAAGGTCTCATCGAATGGACTGCTGATGAAAACCAGACCTGGAAGAAACTCATTCTTCGTCAAAATGAGATGGTGAAAACTCGGGCGAGCGATGAATTTCTAGAAGGCCTTGAAAGGATTCAATTCTCTAAGACAACAATTCCACAGCATACTGAAATAAATATGAGACTAAAGAATTTCACGGGATGGGAGGTGGAAGTCGTTCCGGCCCTTATCCCTGCAAAAGATTTTTTTACTCTTCTTGCCAACAAACGTTTCCCGGCAGCTAGTTTTATTCGCATCCCCGAGGAACTCGATTACATACAAGAACCAGACATATTCCATGAGTTTTATGGACATGTCCCTTTACTCACCTTTAAAGAGTATGCTGATTTCATGGAAGAGTTTGGAAAAATTGCACTTTCAGTCCCCAGCAAAGACCGGAGAAGATTATTTCGTTTGTTCTGGTTTACAATTGAATTTGGTCTCGTTAACTCCCCCAGGGGAGTTAAAGCTTACGGTGGCGGAATGCTCTCTTCCATTCATGAGACAGTTTATTCAGTAGAAAGCCCTGATCCTGTAAGAAGACCTTTTGATCCCCTTACCGCCCTTAGGACTCCTTACCGCATTGATATTCCCCAACCTCTTTATTATGTTCTCAATCAATTCTCCGATCTTTATAAAATTCTCGATCTGAATATCCCCTCCCTTCTTCAAACATCAAAAGAACTCGGGGACTTTGAACCTCTTTTTGTGCCAGAGACGGA
>Ga0164293_10000989_pt1 | contig 23804 bp, 19 predicted proteins | sample GEODES118metaG_FD_111487 | JGI IMG/M metagenome (GOLD analysis project Ga0164293, IMG submission 111487) | Eutrophic lake water microbial communities from Lake Mendota, Wisconsin, USA - GEODES118 metaG | ecosystem: Environmental > Aquatic > Freshwater > Lake | place: USA: Lake Mendota...
AGGTGGACCATGGCTTCGACCATGGGGACGGCGCGGGGGAGGACGCAGGGGTCGTGGCGGCCGCGGGCGGCGAGGGTGGTTTCTTCGCCGGCGTTGTTGACGGTGTTTTGCTCGATGAGGATGGTGGCGGTGGGTTTGAAGGCGACGCGGAAGACGATGGGTTCGCCATTGCTGATGCCGCCTTGGACGCCGCCGCTGCGATTGGTGCGGGTGCGGACTTTGCCGTCCTCGATGTAGAATTCGTCGTTGTGGTCGCGCCCGGTCATGAGGGTGCCTTCGAAGCCGGAGCCGATTTCGAAGCCTTTGGTGGCGGGGAGGCTCATCATGGCCTTGGCGAGGTCGGCTTCGAGTTTGTCGAAGACGGGTTCGCCGAGACCGGGAGGGACGCCGCGAATGACGCACTCGATGACGCCGCCGACGGAATTGCCTTCGGTGCGCATTTGAGTGATCAGGTCGATCATGGGGTCGACCATGGCGGCGTCGGCGGTGCGGACGATGTTGGATTCGACCTGTTCAGCCGAGACGGTGTTGGGGTCGATGTCGGCTTCGAGGTCGTGGATGGACTTGACGTAGGCGATGCACTGGTAGCCGGGGAGATCGCGTTGGAGGACTTTGTGGGCGATGGCGCCGGCGGCGACGCGGCCGATGGTTTCGCGGGCGGAGGCGCGGCCGCCACCGGAGACGGAGCGGATGCCGTATTTGGCGTCGTAGGTGTAGTCGGCGTGGGAGGGGCGGTAGGCGGACTGCATCTCCGTGTAGGCGGAGGGGCGCTGGTCGGTGTTGCGGACGAGGATGCCGATGGGGGCGCCGGTGGTAAGGCCGTTTTCGATGCCGCTGAGGATTTCGGCTTCGTCGGCCTCTTTGCGGGGGGTGACGATTTTGCTTTGGCCGGGGCGGCGGCGGTCGAGTTCTTTTTGGAGGTCTTCGACCGAGAGCGGGATGCGAGGGGGGCAGCCGTCAATGACGACACCGACGCCGGGACCGTGGGATTCTCCCCAAGTGGAAATGCGAAAGAGCGTGCCTAGGCTGCTGGACATGAGAGGGTTCCGGATGGCTCAGGGAACCAGGAAGATTTTGCTGGTGTAGGGGCAACGGACTTTTTTGCCGGGGGGGATGCCGCGGACATCGACGAGTTGGGTTTTGTCGAAGGGGCTGTAGACGAAGCCTTTTTTGGAGGGAACAGGGAGGCCGAAAGGCAGCTGCTCGGGGGTGCTGGGCTTGGGCGTTGCGGGGGTGGGAGGGGTCGCTGGCACCGATGGAGGGGCGTCGGGGATAGGAGGGGTAGTTGCGGCGGTGTCGGGCGCTGGCGGGATGGTTGAAGGGGGAGTGGATGGGGCCGGAGGAGCGGAGTTGTCGTAGATGGCCGGTGTTTCGTAAGTGGGGGCGGGTGGGCCAGCGACGATGCCGGTTCCGGGATCGGGTAGCGGAGGTGGCTGCGTGGTTTCGAGGTAGCGGGTGTCCTGCCGATTGCGCCGGAGGTTGGGCCCGGAGTCCAGGGAGTAGCCGGAGTCTGCTCCAGGGGGCAGCATCGGCGGCGGCTGGACGACGCACTGACTGAGGCTCAGGACGAGCACCAGCGGTGACCAGAGGGCGGGGCGGAGGCAGACTTTCATGAGGGGATTGCTTGCTCGGCGGACCGGCGACGGAATGGCTTACGCATTCACGCGCATCGGCATGATGACATAGAGGAAACCGGTGCCACTGCGGACGACGCCGGGGCTGATTTCATCGATGAGATGGAGGTAAATTTCGTCGGCGCTGATGTTGCGCAGGGGGGCCATGGTGAACTCCGGATTGAAGGCGATGGTGATTTCCGCACCCTTGTAGTTGATGGCGAGAGTTTCACGAGCTTCACCGATGTCCGGGGAGGAGGCGACGATTTCGACGCTGCCAGGGGTGAAGATGAATTTGACGGAATTGGATTTGTCGCTGGCGAGGAGGGAGACGCGGGAGATGGCCTTGAGGAAACCTTCGCGCTCAAGGGGGATGCGTTCTTTGGCTTCGCCGGGGATGACTTGACGGTAGTTGGGGTAGTTGCCGTCGATGAGTTTGCTGATGAGCAGGGAGTCACCGAGGTCGAAGGCGACTTGGCTGTTGCTGACGCGGATGGTGACTTCGCCCTGATCACCGAGGAGGCGGGCGAGTTCGTTGACGGCCTTGGTGGGGACGATGATGTCGATGTCCTGGCTTTGAGGGAACTCGATTTCCTGTTCGACCATGGCGAGGCGGCGACCGTCGGTGGCGACCATGGTGAGGTTGTTGTTTTTGAAGGAGAAGAGGATGCCGTTGAGGACGTAGCGGGTTTCGTCCGTTGAGATGGCGTAGGAGGTTTTGCGGAGGCAGTCGCGGAGGACGGACTGTTCGATTTGGAAGTCGCGCGCTTCGTCGAATTGCGGCAGGGCGGGGAATTCCTCACTGGAGAGGCCGAGCACCTTGAAGAAGGAGGGGCCGCTGCGGATGCTAGCGGTGTTTTTTTGGTCCACGGACACTTCGATTTCCTGAGCGGGCAGCTCCCGGATGATGGTGGCGAGGCGGCGTGCGGGGAGGGTGGTGGCACCGGGCTCGATGACTTCGCAGGGGACGGTGCAACTGACGCCGACGTCGAGGTCTGTGGTGGTTAATTCCAAAACGTTGTCCTTGGCTCGCAGGAGCACATTGGAAAGGATAGCCAGCGTGGTGCGGGCTCCGACGACGTGTTGAACCTGCTGGATGGCATCCAGGAACTCTTCCTTGCTGATGGTGAACTTCATAGGCCTCTGTGACTGTGCGATTGATTAAATGCTCGTCACACAGTCGGCAAGGATATTGAACAGAAAAGCACCCCGTGTCGAATGAAATGCCCGTTTTGCCATAATTCCCGAGATTTATAGATTCGCGGCTAGTCGGCGAGGATGCGGCTGGAGAGGGTTTCGAGCAGTTGCCGGAAGCCGGGTTCGTTGTTTAAGCGGGCGTCGATGACTTTGCAGGCGTGGATGACGGTGCCGTGGTCGCGGTTTCCGAACTCTTCACCGATCTGGGTGAGGGGGAGTTTGGTGAGGGTGCGGACGAGGTACATGGCGACTTGGCGGCCTTCGGCGATGTTTTTGGGGCGGCGGGGGCCGGTGAGGTCGCTGACGCGGAGGTCGAACTGAGCGGCGACAGCGCGCTGGATGCGGTCGACGGTGACGGCCTTGGTGGGTTCCTGGTCGAGGACGTCGTGGAGGAGGCCGTGGAGGGTGGCCTCGCTGGGATTGGCGCCTTCGAGGGAGATGTGAGCGACGACGCGCATGAGGGCGCCTTCGAGTTTGCGGACGTTGCCTTTGATGCGCATGGCCATGAACTCGAGGACCCAGGGTTCGAGTTCGGTGTGGAAGTCGGCTTGTTTGCGGCGGAGGATGGCGACGCGGGTTTCGTAGTCGGGGACTTGAATTTGGGTGGTGAGACCCCATTCGAAGCGGGAGACGAGGCGGCTTTCGAGGTTGCGTATCTCGCTGGGGGGGCGGTCGCTGGCGAGGACGATCTGTTTGGCGTTGTTGAAGAGTTCGTTGAAGGTGTGGAAGAACTCCTCCTGGCAGCTGTCTTTGCCGGCGAGGAAGTGGATGTCGTCGATGATGAGGACGTCAACTTTGCGGAATTTTTGGCGGAACTGGCTGAAGGTGCCTTTTTTGATGGCCTCGATGAACTCGTTGGTGAACTGCTCGCTGGTGACGTAGCGGACAACGGCGCGTTTTTTGCGCATGAGGACCTCGCGACCGATGGCCTGCATGAGGTGAGTTTTACCGAGGCCGGAGGCGCCGTAGAAGAAGAGGGGGTTGTAGATGCGGCCGGGTTTTTCAGCGACGGCTTTGGCGACGGCGTTGGAGTAGCTGCTGTTTGAGCCGACGACGAAGGATTCGAAACTGAACTTGGGATTCAGTCCGGCTTCGGCGAGGCTGCGAACAGGTTGGGGGGCGTCTTCGGTGACGAAGCGGCTGTCGTTGCCATCGCGTTCACGTTCAACGGAAGGGGAGATGAGGCGCGCGACTTTGGCGGGCTGGGCGGGGGACTGCGTGGCGCTGAGAGTGGAGGGGGAACTGGAGGTGGTGATTTCGACAGGCACGGCGGTGCCGAGGACTTCGGCGACGGCATCTGCGACGGCGACGGCGTAGTTGGACTCGATCCAGAGTTGGTGGATGGGGTTTTCGACTTGAATGCGGAAGCCGCCATTGAGTTCATCAGCGAGGGCGCGACCGAACCAGCGTTCGAAGTTATCGAGACCGAGACGGGACTTCAACAGGTCGCAGATGGCATCCCAAGCGGAGAGGGAAAGAGGGGCTGCGTTTTCTGTTGAGGCGTTGTCGTTGGTAGAATCGGGATGATGGGATGGAGAGGAGTGCAAAGGGTGGAGGAGGGTCGAAGAGTGAGAGAAAAAAAGTCTGCTCTTTTGTATGGCGAAAACGACACTGTTAACAAGCTGTTTGGAAACTATTTTTTGAAACTTCGTGAGCGTGAGTTGGATTAAGTTAAAAATTTTTCGGAGTGTTATTGGGGTTGTTCGCAGAGGGGCTGTGAATAGGTTGGTAATAGGAGGTGAATGGGTGAACTTTTTTGTGTACAGTTGCTGCTTGGCATGGTGTGTGCGAAGCAGTAAGGAAGCGGGATGACAGGGATACCATCGAGTCCGTGGAAGCCACTGAAGGGCATGTTGGAGGAGCGGCTGAGAGTGATTGCCGATCATGAGATGCGTGAGCGCGATGCGGCGGCGCACTTGGAGATGTTGAAGGATGTGTCGCTGCGATTGATGGCGGAGCAGGAGCGACTGGCGGATGTGCTGCCGCCGAGGTTGAAGCACTTTTTGACGCAGGCGAGTTATTCGAAAGCGTTGGATTGGATCAGCGAGCAGGAGTGACGGAAGGATGCTTCGGAGAGGTGAGGTGCTTTTGGGGTCACTCTGGATCTGAAGTTTCCGTCGGTTCTTCGAGGCGCTTGAAGTGGAGCTGGATGATGCGGCGGTTGTCGGCCTTGGTGACGGTGACCAGGAAGCCTTCGATTTCGACGGTCTCTCCGATCTTGGGGAGGTGACCGAGTTTTTGAGTGACGTAGCCGCCGATGGTGGTGACTTCCTCGTTCTCGAGTTTGATGGAGACGAGTTCTTCGAGTTCGTAGAGGTTGAAGGTGCCTGCGGTGGTGAATTCCTCGCGGTCTTTGATGAGGTCGAACTCGGCTTTTTCAGCTTCATCGAATTCGTCTTTGATATCGCCGACGATTTCTTCCATGATGTTGTCGAAGGTGACGATGCCGACAGCGCCGCCGTATTCGTCGACGGCAAGAGCGATGTGAGCGCGGGTTTCGCGGAAGCGCGGGAGGAGTTTGTCGATGGGGAGCATTTCGGGGACCATCAGGAGGTCTCGTTTGATTTTACGGAGGTCAGCGTCGGGTTTGTTGAGGAGGGGGAGAAGATCTTTGATGTGGATGAGGCCGAGGGTTTCGTCGAGGTGGCCTTTGACGAGCGGGAAGCGGGTGTGTTTGGAGTCGATGGCGACTTTGAGGTTGGCCTCGAAACTGTCTTCGATGTCGAGAGAGATGACGAGGTTGCGTGGCGTCATGACATCGCGGACGCAGCGGTCGTTGAGGGCGAGGACATTGAGGAGGATGTCCTTTTCGGTGGTGGTCACTTCCGAGGATTTTTCACTTTCGGCGACGATGTGGCGGAGTTCTTCTTCGGAGTGGGCGAGTTCGGACTCGGAGACGGCTTCGATTTTGAGGCAGGTTTTGAGGAGCCAGTTGGCGGTGCCGTTGAGGACCCAGATGGCGGGTTTGAAGAGGGTGTAGAAGAAGTGGAGGGGGGTGCTGACGGCGAGGGTGGTGCCGAGGGATTTGCGAATGGCGAGGGACTTGGGCATCAGTTCGCCGAGAACGACGTGGAGGAAGGTGACGACGCTGTAGGCGAGGACGTAGGAGAGGGTGGTGATGACGGCTTCGTTGGTGAGGCCGATTTTGAAGAAGACCGGCTGGATGAGGCGGTTGATGAAGGGTTCGCCGAGGCTGCCGAGGGCGATACTTGCGAGGGTGATGCCGAGCTGGGTGGCGGAGAGGTAGCCGTCAAGGTGTTGGACTTGATTGCGGGCGCGGATGGCGCCGGCTTTGCCTTCGGCGATAGCGGCCTCGAGTTGGGAGCTGCGGACTTTGACGATGGCGAACTCGGCGGCGACGAAGAAAGCGTTCAGGAAGACGAAGAAGAGAACGGCGAGGGAGCGCCAAGTGAGTTCGGCGCCGGACATGTCCCAGTCCCGGATCAGCTCTTCATGGCCGGCGAGGGCCAGGAAGGGGAGCGCTAAGGAGGAAGGAAGGGTCATGAAAAGAGAGGCTCGAACGGGGGCAGGTTCGAGTGGGGGCTAGAGGCGCTCGTAGTTGCCGTCAGAGCGTTTTTCGAGGATGGTGAATCCAGCAGCTTTGGCATCGCTCACCGACAGGGGTTTGGTGAGTTTGGGGGTATTGAAACCGGTGACGAGTTTGGTCACGGGTTGCTTGCAGAGGGGGCAATGGGTGAGGGGCGGCCGATCCATGGGGCGCCGGAGGTCGAATCCTCTTCGGCAGGAGGCACAGCCCTTTTCGGGATCCTCAGCGGTGTAGGAGTAGGTGGGCATGGGTTTAAATGCAGCCGATCTCCATACACATGGTTCATCTGGACGGAAAACCCGCCGTCCAGTTCGGGAGGCTGGAGAAGGCGAGGCGCCTACCAGCTGGACTTGGTCACGCCGGGAATGAGGCCGTGGGAGGCCATCTCGCGGAAAGTGATCCGGGACATTTGGAAGCGACGCATGAAGGCGCGACGGCGACCGGAGACGCGGCAACGATTGATCAGGCGAGTGGGGCTCGAATCACGGGGAAGCAGTGACAAGCCAACATGGTCGCCTGCCGCTTTCAACTCCGCACGGAGTTTAGCGTATTTTTCGACTGTCTTGCGTTTGCGCTTATCGCGCTCCAACCAACTTTTCTTAGCCATAGGGGTGGGTAAATTGCCGGGAAGATGGAAAAGCGCAACCGGAATTTTTCCATTGGCGTGTTGAGCGTTCCTCGCTAATGAAACGGTGCATGATTTCTGGAATGATCCTCGCCTCTGTTTTTCTCCTGATGGGAATTGCTGTTTTTGGTTACCTCAAGAACGGCTGAGCGGCTGTGTTTGCGGGCGTTGGGGGAGTTTATGAAGTCGCTCGAGGAAGCGACTTTTTGTGGCTGGGCTTGCATTTCTCCGGGGATTGAGGGCAGAATGTGGGAATGACTGTCACTGATAGCGCGGGGAAGGTGGTGCTGAGGGCGGAAGGGATTTCGAAGTCCTTTCCGGGAGTGCGGGCGCTTCGGGAGGTGAGTTTTGATCTGAGGGCAGGGGAGATTCACGCGATTTGTGGTGAGAATGGAGCGGGGAAGAGTACGCTGATCAAGCTGCTGTCGGGGATTCATGCGCATGGGAGTTATGAGGGGCGGTTTGAGGTGGGAGGTGAGGAGGCGCGGTTTGGATCGATCGCGGATGCGGGGCGGGCGGGGATTGCGGTGATTTATCAGGAGTTGGCGTTGGTGGATGAGATGACGGTGGCGGAGAATTTGTTTTTGGGGTCGGAGCCGAAGCGATTGGGGGGGATGCTGGTGGACTGGCCGAGGGTGTATCGGGAGGCGCGGGCGCTGCTGGGGAGGTTCGAAGTGGAGCTGGATCCGGCTGCGAAGGTGGGGGATTTGGGGGTGGGTCAGAAGCAGTTGGTGGAGATTGTGAAGGCGCTTGCGAAGGAGAGCCGGATTTTGATTTTGGACGAGCCGACGGCGGCGTTGGCAGAGCATGAGGTGCAGGTGCTGCTGGGGATTTTGCGGGATTTGAAGAAGCGGGGGATTGCCTGCATCTACATTTCGCACAAGCTGGAGGAGGTGTTTGCGGTGGCGGAACGGATTACGGTGCTGCGGGATGGGGCGACGATTGTGACGAAAGCGGCGAGTGAGATGGATCGGGGTGAGGTGATTCGGCACATGGTGGGGCGGGAGATTGGGGATTTGTTTCCGAGGCGAGCAGGGAGTGTCGGGGATGTGGTGCTGGAGGTGGAGGGACTAGGGGCGGGCGGTGCTGAGGGGAGTGAGATGGAGTTGGAGGGTGTGAGTTTTTCTTTGCGAGCGGGGGAGGTGCTGGGGATTGGGGGATTGATGGGGGCGGGGCGGACGGAGTTGCTCATGCATTTGTTTGGGTGTTGGGGGAGGCGTCGGGCTGGGGAGGTGAAGTTGTTGGGGGTGGATACGGGAAGAGCGGGACCGTCGGAGTTGCTGAGACGAGGGATGGGGCTGGTGAGTGAGGACCGGCGGAGGTATGGGCTGGTGTTGGAACAGGAGATTGGGTTCAATTTGTCGCTGGCTTCATTGAGGCAGTTTTCGCGGTTGGGGTTTGTGGATCGGCAGGCGGAGAGGCGGAGCAATGAGGGGCTGTTTTCGGCGTTGCGAGTGAAGGCGCCGGGATTGGAGGAGGTGGTGGGGAGATTGTCGGGAGGCAATCAGCAGAAAGTGGTGCTGGGGAAGGTGTTGATGACGGAGCCGAAGGTGGTGCTGCTGGATGAACCGACGCGGGGGATTGATGTGGGGGCGAAGCTGGAGATTTATGAGTTGGTGAATCGACTGACGGCGGAGGGGAAGGCGGTGATTTTGGTATCGAGTGAATTGCCGGAGTTGATTGGGATGAGTGACCGGATTTTGATGCTGCACGAGGGACGTGTGGGGGGTGAGTTTGCGAGGGAGGAGGCGACGCAGGAGCGGTTGATGGAGGCGGCGATGGGTTGAGGTTGATTTGGGAAGGGTTGCAGTAACAGGTCTGGAAGGAATTCGCGGGGGGAATCAAATGGAAGCTTGCGCAGGGGCTTCGGACTTTGGCAGACTGCGCGTCCCCATGAAAAACGCGCTGTTTTTTATCATTGGAGGCTCTCTGTGGGGGCTTCTGCTTGTCAAGATTGGGGCTGTCGAGGCGCAGCCATTGATAAGTGTTGCTGAGGCGCGAGCCCAACAAGGAGTTGCTGACGGTGCTGAAGTGAGGGTGAAGGGACAGATCACGTTCTGCAGCCAGTCGATGGGGGTCGCGTTTGTGCAGGATGCAACGGGAGGGATCGGGTTTGATCCGCGGAAGCGCGGGAAGGCCTTGCCGAAGGTTGGTGAGTGGGTGGAGGTGAGGGGGAAACTCGCCCGGCGTCAAGGGATGGTGATGATTTTGAATGATGACAAGACATTTGGCGCGCCCGAGGTTGAGGTGATTGGACGTTCCGGGAAGAGAATAGGGGCGAAGCCTTTTGATCTCGATGATGCGGCGGAGATGCGGGTCGATGGACTGTTAACGCGAGTTTCGGGAGTGGTGCGACGGATTACCCAGGGAGTGCACGAGCAGGCACCCATGCAGGTGGAGATTAGTTCGACGTCCGGGTATGCGATCGCCCGATTGCCATGGACCGAAGAGAGGCCTAGCGCGCAGGAGATGAATGGTTGGATCAACGAGGTGGTCACTGTGCACGGGGTGCTCGTGTGCCAGGCATCACCGCCGATGCTGGCGCGCGACGCTCAGGCGTTGATCTTGGTTCCTGGGAAGGCGGCGTGGAGAATGGAACCTGAAGAGTTAGACGAAGTCTTTGCTCGAGAACCGGCTGTGTTTTCAGAGACGATACCGATAGCGACCGGAACCCAGCCGGGGGATCGGCTTCACTTGAGCGGGGTGGTAACGGCAGCGAAGGCGCGGCGCTGGGTGAGTTTGAGGACGGCGACGGGCAGTGTTCTGGTGCAGACCCGACAGATGGGAACCTTCGTGCCAGGAGAGCGGCTTTCGGTTGCCTGCTGGCCGCAGAACCGAGGGGGTCAAGTGATGCTGCTGGATGGAGTATGTCGAAGTCGTGGCTATGAGGCGGCGCCTGATCCTTTGGTAATAGAACCGACGGTCGATGGGGAATTGCCGCCAGTGATGGAGTTGGTCAGGATGACGGGGGAGCTGCGCCATCATTTGATTTCCGGAGGGGTGCCCCATCTTTCGCTGGTGTTAGACAATGGGCGAAGTTTTGAATTGGAGTGGAGGACGTTGCTGAAAGAGGAACAGGTGGCCAAGTTGGAGGATGGAAGTCGAATTGAGGTGACTGGTTTGTTGAAGGCCAAACACGAAGACATTGCCGAGGAGACGTCTATTAGCCATTCAGTCATGCTGCGAAGCATGGCAGATATCACACAGCTTCGTTTGCCGAGTTGGTGGACGAGGTCGCGGCTATCCTTTGCTGCCTGGGCACTGTTTGGGGTCGTCATGGTGATGGTGCCGACGGCCCTGATTTCGCGAAGGCACATTCACCGTCAGGAGCGTCAAATTCGAGTGATCGAGTTGAGAGCGGCGGCGGAGGAAGAAAGGCGGCGGATTGCGAGGGAGTTTCATGACACCTTGCAGCAGCAGTTGTCTGCAGCGACCTTGCATCTTGAGACCTTGAAGGGGGCAATCGAGGCGGCTCCGGAGATGATTCCGGGTCTTGTTGACGACACGACAGCGATGGTGCGCCATTGTCAGATTGAGGCGCGGCATTGTTTATGGGATTTGAGAACGGAGGCCCCAGCCCGAGAGGACCTGGCAGAAGCCCTCAGGCAATGGCTGGGGATGCGGGGTGCGCAGATTAAGAGTGCCCAGTTGCACTTTGAGGTGCGGGGGGAGGTTCCCACTTTACCTGAAGATGTTCCGTTTCAACTGCTACGAATCGCCCAGGAAGCGGTGAACAATGCCTTGGCGCATGCGGCAGCCACGCAGGTCTCAGTTCGATTGGTCTGCCGGAAGATGGATTTAGAATTGCAGATCTGGGATGACGGACGTGGATTCAACACTGAGGAAATTCATGTGGGGCACTTTGGTCTTACGGGCCAGAAGGAACGAGCGCAAAAAATCGGAGCCACTCTGCATTTGATCAGTCATCCGGAAGATGGGACTCGCGTCACATTAAACCTTCCCATTCCTCTCTTTGCCTATGCAAGCGTCAGCTAAGCCCGCCATTCGAGTTCTGGTTGTTGACGATCATTTTTTCACTCGGATGGGGCTTAGGGCGGCTTTGAGCATTGAAGGAGACATGGGTGTTGTGGCCGAAGCGTCGTGTGGCAGGGAGGCCATCGATTGCTACTGCAAACATTTGCCTGATGTGGCTGTGCTTGACGGGCACCTTCCTGACATGCATGGCTCGGAGGTAGCGAGAGAGATTGTGAAGCGTTTCGAAGGGGCAAAGTTACTGCTGTTCTCGGTTGAAGGAACGGAGGAGGATATTCATCGGGCAGAGGAAGCCGGGGTGAGTGGCTATGTGTCCAAAAATGCTGATCGAAGTGAGTTGGTGCAGGCGGTGCGGGTGGTGGCGTCCGGGCGGCGTTACTTTTCGGAGGCGGTGCTGGCGAAGTTGAGGGAGAGGCGAGCGAGGGTGGGTTTGTCCGAGAGGGAGATGCAAGTTTTGGATGCGATGTCGCGCGGGCTTCCGAACAAGCTGATTGCTTGTGAACTGGGGCTGTCTCCAGAAACGGTAAAGACGTTTGTGGCGCGTCTTTTGCAAAAGCTGGACGCGGAAGACCGGACCTTGGCCGTAGTCCGAGGTTTTGAGCGGGGCTTGCTGAAGCGGTAGGGAAGAGGCTGGGATCTGGAAGGGGAGTCACCCAAATGGGTGTCACCCGAATGGGTGACAGGGATAAGATTCAAAGCTGTGGGCCGATCTGACGATGATGCACTCGCTATGGAATCCCAACCACACCATCAAGCCACAAGGCATGCTCGTTCCCAGTTCCTAATGTTGGTGCGCTTGACCGCATTGACCGTCCTGCTTTACGGCGGGTCATTGCAGGCTGCACCGGTTAACTTTCAATCTGGAACGCTGAGCGTGACACAGACTAATTCGACGACTTGGACCACGGTAAATTTCACCCGCAGCTTTGTGTTGCCACCTGTCGTCGTGATGGGGCCGGCGACGCGAAACAACGGTGATCCCATTGTGATGCGAGTGAGAAATGTCACTGCGAGCAGCTTTCAGTATCAGGTGGATGAATGGGATTATCTCACGGGAGATCACCCTGCCGAAACCGTGCACTATTTTGCGTTGAGTGAGGGAGCGCATTTGTTTGGATCGCAGCGTTGGCAGGTGGGACGGGTGTCGGGTGTGAATCGGACGCCGTCGAGCATTGCATTGTCCGGGTTCAGTGCCAGTCCCGTGGTGCTGGCGCAGGTGGAGACGACCGCGAATTTGATTGCGGCGAACAATCCGAGGGCTTTGAAGACACGGATTGGGAATGTGACAGCCACAGGCTTTCAGGTTCGGTTGGAGACCCAGGAGTCGTTTGCATCCGCGATCAGCAATGAGGGTATTGGCTACGTTGCGGTCTCGGGTGGGACTGGCTACCTTGATGGCAAGGTGCTGAGCGCTGTGACAACCGGGGCGGTGACGACGCAGGCCTTTGGTGCGATCACGTTTCCTGGAGTGCGGACGAACCCGGTTTTCATTGCGCAGACCCAGACGATCAATGACACCAATCCGGGAGAGTTGCGGATGCAGTCATTGAGCACGACGGGGGTTCAGATTCAGTTTCAGGAAGAGACTTCATCGAGTGCGGATGTCACTCACACCGCTGAGGCGGTGGGGTACTTGGTGCTGGGAGACATGAGCGGGGAATTGGCGGCCAAGATTGAAGTGGGAGACATTGCCGTGACACAGACCAATGCGTTGGCGTGGACGACAGTGACGTTGGCCAACAGCTACACGAGTCCTGTAGTTGTGATGGGTCCGTTGTCATACACCGGGTCCACGGCGTTGACTGTCCGGGTGCAGAATGTGACCTCGACGAGTTTTCAATTTCAAGTAGACCGGTGGGATCATCATGCGACGCAGACGCATACGACGCTTGAGCAATTGAGTTACATTGTCATGGAGGCTGGAACGCATGCGGTTGGAGGTGTGATCTGGCAGGCGGGGCAACGGGCTGGAGTGACACAAGCGACAGGTATTCAGGCTCTGTCGAGCCTGTTTACGACAGCGCCAGCGGTGTTTGCCCAAGTGGGCTCTTCCGGGCCGGTAGTGGATGATGACGCGGTGCAAGCGCGGGTGAGCGGTGTGTCTGCGACCGGTTTTTCGGTGGAGTTGGACGAGTCCGAGATTGATGCGACACCGCATGCAGCCGAGACGGTGCACTGGATAGCGATGTCTCAAGGGAGCAGTAACTTCTTCAGCACGGCGCGCCGATTCCAGGCGGGGAGTGTTACCGGGACGGCAACCACGGCGACAGGTGGAATTGACAGTGCGTTTCGGACTCGGAGTTTTAGTCGGATGCACGCAGATCCGTTTTTGTTTGCGTCGATGCAGTCGAAGAACGACTTGGATCCGGCGACGCTACGGTGGCGGTATTTGTTTGCGGATCGGGTGGATTTGATCGCGCAAGAGGATGGACACCCTGCCCAGTTTGGAGAGGGTGTCGTTGACAACAATCACGCGGCGGAAACCGTTGCTTTTTTGACTGTTCAGGGTGCCGTTGACACCGATGAAGATGGCGCGCCGGATGCCTGGGAGAACACTGTGGGATTGAATGCGAATGACGCGTCCGACGGGTCATTGGACGGAGACGGCGATCTGTTGACCAATCAGCAGGAATATCACAATCGGCTGAATTTTGCGACGTCGAGCAGTCACACGACTTTCACGGGGGGAACGGTGACGATTGGGAATGCGGTGACGAGTGGTTTTGAGGTTGATGATCGAAGCAAGACGGTGCCCGCAGCGATCAATGCGCGATACCGGATTACGCGGAATGGGGGATTTGCGCCGATGACGGTGAATTTTGGACTTGCTGGGACGGCGGTCACTGATACGACGCGGGCTCCGGCATCAGCGGCGGATTACACCCTATGGACGGCCAACACCGGGGGCACCCAGTTGACAGGTTCGATCGCGCTGGCAGCGAACGCGCAGTCTGTGGATGTGTTTGTGCGGCCGGTGGTGGATGCCATTGATGAATACCCCGAGGGGCTTCGATGCACGCTGGTCGCGAATGGGACGAACTACGTGATTGGAAGCGCGAACAACACGGTGGTTTTGATCAATGATGCGCAGAACATAGTTGCGAATGAGCGGTTGTTCGTGGGGACCTTTTTGCCGCAGGCGTCCTCGGGAGCGGTCACAGGGGCGTCAGGATTTGCGACGATCATTGTGAACGGGAGCAACAGTGCGGGGAGAATATCGACTTCGTTCAATGGATTGACGACACCACAGACGGCGATCGATGGAAGCCATTTGCACTATGCGAACACGGGTTTGGGGGTGATTGGGAATGGGACGATTGTTTATGGTGATCCAGATGGATTGCCGAATGGACTGTTGAGTGATTATCCCTGGACCATCCGGGATTCTGCCGGGGCGAAGGCACAGGACATCATCAATGCGCTTTACCGGAAGATTACGGGGGTGAGCCTTTACGTGAATGTGCATACGGATCGGTATAGCGGAGGTGAGATTCGGGCGGATCTGACGCTGCAAACGGGCAGCGCGGTTTTCACGGCTCCGCCGGCGGCTCCCGGGCTGGAGGATCTTGCGAATGAGGAGGAAGTGAGGCGGGAGTGTGCGCGATTCCTAACGCAGGCAACGTTTGGCGCTTCTGAGGCGGACATCACGGCGTTGTTTAACAGCATTGGTCTTCCGAGAACGGCAGCGGCCAATCGAATCACGGCCTTTGGGGCTTGGATTAGCACTCAGTGGGCACGTGATCAGACGACACTGATTGATTACTTGCGCGCGGCGGATGCGCAGGAGTGGGTGTTAAGAGGACAGCAAGCGATGAATGATGTGAATGGTGTTCCGATTTCGCCTGCGGCTTACCCACCGAACAATCCGGCTGACTGGACGCGATGGAGCAGCACGGTTGGCAATCCGCCGATTCCAACGGGCTTGAACAAGGAGAGTTTTGACTTGGACAACAACAACCGGCGCCGGGCCTGGTGGCTGGCGGCTGTGCGAGGACATGATCAGTTGAGGCAGCGGGTTGCTTCGGCTTTGGAGCAAACGTTCATTGTATCAGATCGTGAGGGGACGGTGGGCACGCGGGCTTACGGGCATGCGCGGTACTTCGACATGCTAGCGGACTATGCGGACGGGGTGCGCCACATTCAGCCGCCGAACTCCACATTTAGCAGTGCGAATGGGGCGGTGATCACAGTGAGGCAACTCTTGGAGGATGTGAGCAAGCACCCGATCATGGGGAAATACTTGAGTCACCTGAAGAATCAAAAGGCGCAGTATGTGGACGCGAATTTGAATGGGGTTCAAGATGCAAACGAGGAGACGACGGTGTCACCTGATGAGAATTATGCGCGGGAGATCATGCAGCTATTCTCGATCGGACTGCTTGAATTGCATCCTGATGGGACATTGAAGCTTGGGGCCAATGGGCAGCCGATTGGGACCTATGACAATGATGACATCAAGGAGCTGTCAAAGGTGTTTACGGGTTACAGTTTTGCGTTTGTGCAGAACTCAAGCGCCAACAATTATGTTCCGCCCTTAGTGCAAGGGGCCTTTTTGAATGCGAGCGAGGGGCAGGAGTATTTTCATCCTGGGTATGAGAATCCGATGAAGAATTTTGTCGCTTTCCATGATGAAAGTCAGAAGGTGTTTTTGTCATTGGATCACCCGGCCTATTCAGGGTCAAGCGCGGATACGGCGGCACGCGAGGCTTATGCGGAAGCTGAATTGGATGCGACGATGGACACGCTGTTCAATCATCCGAATATCGCGCCCTTTCTTTGCGAGCGGCTCATCAAGCGGTTGGTGACCAGCAATCCTTCACGGGGGTATGTGCATCGTGTTTCGCAGGTGTTTGCGGATAGCAATGGCAGTGTGAGCGGCGGTGTGAGAGGGGATTTGGGTGCGGTGGTGAGGGCGATCTTGCTGGACTATGAGGCGCGGACTTTGAAGAACGTTGATCCGCAGACGATTGGGGTGAACACATCGGTGAATGTGGGTTTTGGGAAGGTGAAGGAGCCGATTGTCCGGTATGTGCAACTGTTGCGTGCGTTTGGGGCGAAGTCGCAGCTGCCAGTGGGTGACCTGACGAGTTTTGGTTATCCGGCTGGTCAGTTGGACAACCTTGGGACGACGCCGACGCGGTATCGGTATGTCAATACGGTGGCGGATTTGGCGCAAGCACCGAACAACATGCCGAGTGTGTTCAACTGGTATTTGCCGGACTATACGCCGGGTGGTCGGGTGGCTGCGGCGGGATTGGTGGCGCCTGAGTTGCAGGTCATGACGGAGAACCTGGTGGTGAGGGCAGTGAATTACCACCGGCAGATTGCGCTATCGAATGTGATTGATTCGACAGCGACGGCGCTGCCGACGGGTCAAGGGGGGTCGGGATTGTTAGGCGATGCTGCCGGGTTGCTGGATAACGTGTTTGTAGATGTGTCTGGATTGGTGACGGGTTACATTGGCAATCGGCAAGAAGCGGGGGCCACGGAGATCAGTGCGGCGACCTATCTGGTGGATCGTCTGGACATGCTGTTGTGTGCGGGTTCGTTGAAGACGAAGTACCCGACCTACGTGTTGAATGGTGTGGATCCGCGGAGTGTGATGATTGATCAACTGGCAAAGATCGCAGTGGATGCGCCACCGGTGAGTGTGGCGAATGGGGGGACCAGGGTGCGATATGCCCTCTACCTGATGACGAGCACACCGGAGTACATTGTACAAAAATAGAAAGACCTGAGAGCAAGCGAAACCCTTCAAGACATGCCTTTATGAAAACCAAGAAACATCAAGATCACTTTGATACGCGGCGGAATTTTCTTTGCCGGAGTGCCTGTGCGAGCCTGGGCGTCACGGGTGTGGTGAACACGTTGGCGCATTTGCGACTGGTGCAAAGCGCGGTGGCGCAGTCTGCACCGACGGACTACAAGGCGATCATTTGTTTGTTCCTGTATGGGGGCAATGACGCGAACAACATGCTGGTGCCGCTGAACGGGGTGGCGAGGACGAACTATGATTCGGCGCGTCCGGCGGGGCATCCGATTCATATTCCGGTGAGTGGGACGAATCAGGCGTTGCCGTTGACGGCACCGGCAGGTGGCTTTGGTCAGGATGCGGTGGCGACGCAGTTTGGAGTGCATTATGCGATGTCGAATGTGAGGCAAATGTTCAACAGCGGGGATTTGGGGTTTGTGGCTAATGTGGGGACACTGGTGGAACCGATCAATCGGACGGAATACGTGGCGGTGCCCAGGGTGAAGCCTCTTCCTCCGCAGTTGTTTTCGCACAGTGACCAGCAACTGCAGTGGCAGAGCAGTCTGCCGGACCGGCCATTTCAAAGTGGCTGGGGTGGAAGGGCAGCGGACTTGCTGAATGCGCTGGCGAATCCGGCGAGTTCGGTTTCGATGAACATTTCGATTGCGGGACAGAACTCGTACCAGGTGGGGCAGACGGTGACGCAGTACTCGGTGGCCACCACGGGGGTAGTGGGATTGGCGGGGTACAATAGTGGAGCGAACACGTATGGGAATGCGGCGAATTACGGGGTGACGCCGCCATCCTATTTGGGGAATGACGCGGGGCGGACGTTGGAGGCGTTGGACAAGATCACGAAGCTGACGCGGATGCAGTTGGGGGAGAGCAATTCCCACTACCAGCATCATTTGGAGGAGGGATACAATGAGGTGATGAAGCGCGCGCGTGATAATGAAGCGATTGTGGGGACGGCTTTGGGTGCGAGTACGACAGCGATTGACGGTGCCTTTACGGGGGCGTTTGGAGCTGGGGTGACTCAGCCGGATGTGGCGAATCAACTGAAGATGGTCGCTCGCTTGATTCAGGGCCGGGCCACGCTGGGGAACAACCGGCAAATCTTTTTTGTGAGCATGGGAGGGTTTGACACGCATCAGAACCAGCCAGGCGATCACAACAATTTGATGAATCAATTGGACAAGAGCTTGAAGGGTTTCAAGGATGCGATTGAGGCGATTGATCCGACTTTGTGGGATGACACGCTGTTGTTTACGAATTCGGACTTTGCGCGCACGCTGCAACCGAATGGCAATGAAACGGGCTCTGGGACGGACCATGGCTGGGGTGGGCACCAGATTGTGATGGGGGGTCCTGTGATCGGGCAGCGGATCTATGGTTCGTTTCCTGACTTAGCGCGAGCAACCGGACAGGATGTGGATAGCAACCGGGGGCGGTGGATTCCGACGGTGGCGGTGGATCAGTATGCGAGTGTGGTGGCGAAGTGGTTCATGAGTTCGGGGAGCAACTATTTGGGCGGGCTGACGAATGCGGATGTGAGTACGATCTTCCCGAATTTGGGAAGGTTCCAGAGTGTGGGATCGATTCCAAGCAACCTGGGATTTGTGAACTTTGCTGTGTGATTTGGAAGTATGTCGCGACACGGACTTCAAGTGAAATGGATTGGAAGTGTCGTCTTTTTGGGCGCGATCCTGATGTTGGGATGGCGACTGGGGGGCGATGTTGACAAGCGGGTGATTCTCTCTCCGGGGGAGTCTGATTTAGCGGCGAAGGGTCCGCAGGATCCGGCATATTGTGCGCCACCGGCGGTGCCGCGTCCGCCGCCGCCTGTGGACAGTCCGTTTGGGGTGCATCTTTTTTCAACGACGCCTCTGGGGGTTGTCAGGCCGGTGCGGGGGGCGTTCGAGGTGTTGGATGATGTCGGGTTGCCGGGGAAATCGACGGTCGAGAAGGAGGCTGGGTTGACCGGGGGCAATGAGTCGGGGTATGAGGATGTGCAGTCGGTGGGGATTCTATTGGAGGAGTTTCGGAGGGCATTTGGGGCGATGCCGACGGGGGAACTGAATGATGAGATCGTGCGGCGACTTCAAGGGGAGAATCCGAAGGGTATTGCGGTGCTGCCGAAGAGTCATGCGGCGATCAATGAGAACGGGGAGTTGATGGACCGATGGGGGACGCCTTATCGTTTTCATCCGGAGAGTGCTTGGGTGATGACGGTGCGGAGTGCGGGTGAGGATCGGCGGATGTGGACGGGGGATGATATTGTGAGCGAGGCGGAGGCGACGGGTTTGGTGCAGAAGTAGGGCATCGGCAGTAGAAACCAGGGATTGCAAGTGGGTTGAAGTTGGATAGTTGCTTGGGGAGATCGCAAAAGCGTTGGTGCGCTGGCGATTTTTTGATGTGATGACAACAGCAGGCCGATCTTTGCGTGAGTTTTCCAATGTGCTGGCGTTGCTGGGCATTGGGGTGGTGTTTGCGGTGTTGGACTCGAAGTTTTTGGGGGCGAGGAATCTTTCGTTGTTGATGACGGAGGTGTCGATCACGGCGATTTTGGCGCTGGGGATGCTGGTGATTTTACTGCCGGGGCATGTGGATCTTTCGGTGGGAAGCGGGGTGGGGCTTTTGGGTGGGGTGGCGGCGGTGTTGGTGATTCAGCAGGGGTGGCCGGCGCCGTTGGCGATGGGGGTGGCGGTGCTGGGTGGGGTGGGGCTCTGGCTGGCGATGGGGACTTTGATTGTGAAGGAAAAGATGCCGGCGTTCATTGTGACGCTGGGGGGATTACTGCTGTTTAAGGGGTTGTTTTGGTTGGTGATTCAGAATTCGACGATTCCGGTGGTGGCGGGTGGGGCGGTGAATGGGTATTCGCTGCTGACGACCTACTATTTGCCGGCGATGGCGGGTTGGGGGTTGGCGATTGTGGTGATAGGGGTGTGGATTTGGATGCAGTGGTTGGGGAGGCGAGTGCGGGTGGCAAATGGGTTGGTGGTGGAGTCGGGAGAGATGTTTTTTTTGCGTTTGTTCGTGACGGCGCAGGTGGTGGGGTTGTTTGTGCTGGTGACCAATCAGTATCGGGGGATTCCTTTGCCGGCGGTGTTGCTGGGGGTGGTGGCGCTGGGGGTGGCGTTGGTGACGCAGCATACGGCTTTTGGACGGCATCTCTATGCGGTGGGGGGGAATGAAGAGGCGGCGCGGGTGTCGGGGGTGCCGATGGAGCGGGTGGTGATCGGGGCTTTTGGGATCATGGGTGCGATCACGGCTTTGGCGGGGTTGATGCAGACGGCGTATGTGGGATCGTCGACGACGACGGTGGGGGAACTGATGGAGTTGGATGCGATCGCGGCGTGTGTGATCGGCGGGGTGAGCCTGAGAGGTGGGCGTGGCAGCGTGACGGGGGTGCTGTTTGGCGCGCTGATCATGGCGACGCTGCTGAATGGGATGACGCTGCTGTCGGTGGCGCCGGAGATGAAGCTGATGGTGCGCGGGGCGGTGCTGGTGCTGGCGGTCTGGGTGGACTTGAGGCTGGGGCGGAAGACGGTCTGAGGTGAGTCAGTATTTGACTGAGTCGGGGGCGTTTTTGGCTTCGAGGATTTGGAGGGTCTCGAAGGAGAGGATGAAGAAGCAGATGGCGACGGAGAGAATGAGGAGGAGCCAGGCGATTTTGGCTGATTGATCCCTGACGCGAAGGGCGCGGAGGCTGAGGCCGACGGCGATGGCGGTGAAGGATCCTTGGAGGAGGAGGTCGAGGACGAAAGCGCGAGGGGAGCCGTAGAGGGTGGTGTCATCGGGGATGAAACCGGGGCCGTAGCGGATGGGGATGGCGATGCAGCAGGCGGCGAAGACGACGGGGAGCCAGTAGGACCATCCTGGAGGAGCCATGGTGGTGGCAGCGCGCAAGACACCGGCGGTGAAGGCCAGGGTGGCGAGGGCGGGGATGAGGGTGATGAGGAGGTCTGGGGGGGACATGGGGAGGGGAAGTGATCAGCGATCAGTATTCAGTATTCAGTGGTCAGCGGAGTACACGCGGAGCGTGATTGAAAGGGGAGTAACTGGGGCGTGGCAAAGGGAGGACGGAGAGGTGACGGCTAGAAGCCGTCACTCCTTGGTTGGGTTGATTGTGGAAGATATAAAGTGTTCATTTTCAACGACTAACACGAGTAGTTATCCAGAAGTGGTCAGTGGTCAGCGGTCAGTTCGAAGTTGGGGGGGTGAGGTCGAGGGTTTTGTAGGGGCGGTGGCTGAGGACGGAGTGGTGCCAGTTTTTGACTTCGGGGCGGATGAGGTTGGAGTTCATGCGCCAGAAGATGGGGATGATGGGCATGTCGGCGAGGAGGAGGGCTTCGGCTTCCTGCATGGCGGCGATGCGGCGGGCGGTGTCGGGCTCGCGGGTGGCGGTGAGCATGAGTTCGTCGTAGCGAGGGCTGGACCAGCCGGTGTTGTTGTTGCCGTCGCCGGAGCGGAAGATGCCGAGGAAGGTGAAGGGGTCTGCGTAGTCGCCGACCCAGCCGGCGCGGGAGAGGTCGTAGTTGAGGGATTGCTGGGAGTCGATGTAGACTTGCCATTCCTGCTGGAGGATGCCGATTTCGATGCCGAGGTGTTTTTTCCAACTTTCCTGGAAGAACTCGGCGATGGTGCGGGCGGTGGCGCTGGTGTTGGTGAGGATTTCCATTTTGCGGAAGCCTTTGCCGCCGGGGAATCCGGCTTCGGCGAGGAGGGTGCGGGCGGCGGCGGGATCGAAGCGGAGGATGTTGAGGGGTTTGTAGTCGGGATGGGCGCCGGGCGGGGTGAGGCCGGTGGCGGGCAGGTGACCGGAGCGGATGACTTGATCGACGAGGGCGACGCGGTCGATGGCGAGGGCGAGGGCTTGGCGGACTTTGGCGTTGTCGAAGGGCGGGCGGGTGGTGTTGAGGCGATAGAATTCGCAGGCGAGTTCGGGGCCCTGGTGGAAGAAGGGTGGTTTGGTTTCGCGGTAGCGGGGGATTTTGGCGAGGGGGACGGTGTAGGTGATGTGGAGTTGGCCGTCGAGGAAGACGCGTTCTTCGGATTCGGGGTTGTCGATGGGGAAGAAGTGGATGGCGTTGAGTTTGGTGGTGGCGGCGTCCCAGTAGCGGGGATTTTTTTCGACGGCGATGAAGTGGTTGATGCGCCAGTCTTTGAGGGTGAAGGGGCCGCTGGAGACGATGTGGCCGGGTCTGGCCCAGGGGGTGTCGCGGGTGGTCATGGTGCCGAAGCGTTCGATGACGTGGCGGGGGACGGGGAACCAAGTGTAGTGTTTGAGCATGCCCGGGAAGTAGGGGGCGGGGCCTTCGAGGGTGAGGATGAGGCGATGGGGGCTGGGGGCAGTGACGCCGACGGTGGAGAAGTCTTTGGTTTTGCCGCTGTGGAATTGGGCGGCGCCTTTGAGGAGGTAGAGCATTTCGGCGTAGGGGGAGCCGAGTTCGGGAGAGAGGATGCGCTGGAAGGAGTAGAGGTAGTCGGCTGAGGTGATGGGGGTGCCGTCGCTCCAGGTGGCGTCCGGGCGGAGTTCGAAGGTCCAGGTTTGGAAGTCGGGACTTTGCCAGGAGGTGGCGAGGCCGGCGGCGTCGAGGTCGGGGTTGGCGGGGTCGGGGGCGACGAGGCCTTCGAAGAGGGAGGTGATGACCCAGTGTTCGGGTTGGCCGGTGACGACGTGGGGATCGAGGGATTGGATGTCGGTGCCGTTGCCGATGAGGAGGGTGCGGGAGGTGGCGGCGGCTGTGACACGCTGGGGGCGATTTTTGCCGTGGTGATGGAGAGCTGCGAAGATGCCGAGAAGCAGCAGAGGGAGCAGTAGACGGGCAATCCAGGACATGGGGGGCATTGAACCCGAACTCCTCGATTGGAAGCGGCCCATCTGCAACCTCCATTGCGCTTCCAAGGCTTCGCAGCTCTTGCCCGGTATCGATCAGATACAGGGACTGCGAGCCGCAAAGCCTTGGAACCGCAAGCGAGGCAGCGCCTGAGCGACTTCGAATCGTGGAATCCGGGTTGAAGGTGGGGAGGGAGGGGGAGGCAAGGACGATATGGGGTGGAATTGGTGCTTCGTGGTTTGACAAGTGGGTGGAGCGGGTCTTTTTGACGGGTGCGCGGAGGGTGACGCTGCCTCTGCATGAGCTCTTAATTTTTTTTGATGATGCCTGATTTGTTTATGAGCCGTTTTGGGCTGCTGGGTGCGGCAATGATTGGGGTGTTGGGATTGACGGCGTGCGGGAGTGGGGCATCGGGTCAGGGAGGTGGCACGCAGTATCATCCTTCCATGAGTTACGGGCCGACGGGATTGCCTGCGGGGAGTTATGCGACGCCGGGGGTAATGAGTCCGTATGGGCAGCCGCGACCGATGGCTCCGGCTCTGGCCGCGCCGACGATGGCGGGGAGGGATCCGTATCCGGCGGGGATGCAGGTGGCGCGGGTGAGTGGGGCGGCGCCGGTGATTCGGGCGGCTTCGTATTTGTTGATTGATGCGCGGACAGGGGCGCATTTGGCATCGAGCAATCCGGATCAGCGGCGGGCGGTGGCGAGCACGCAGAAGTTGGTGACGGCGCTGGTGGTTTTGGATGCGGGGAACCTGGACAAGGTGGTGACGATTCAGTCGACGGATGCGCAGGTGGAGCCGACGCGGTTGGGGTTGGGAGCGGGGCAGAGGTATACGAGGCGGAATCTGCTGAATGCGGTTTTGATCAAGAGTGCGAACGATGTGGCGAAGGCTTTGGCGCGGGACAATGCGGGGAGTTCGGCGGCGTTTGCGGAGAGGATGAATGCGAAGATGCGGCAGTTGGGCGGGACGTCGTCGAATTTCAGGAATCCGCATGGTTTGACGGAGCCGGGGCAGTATTCGACAGCGCGGAACATGGCGCGGGTGGCGATGGCGGCTTATCGGAGTTCGGTGATTCGGGAGGCGGTGGCGAAGCGGTATTACCGGTTCACGTTCAACAGCGGGAAGAGTGTGACCTTGGAGAATACGAATAAGCTGCTGGGGACGATGGGGGCGTGCAATGGGATGAAGACGGGGTACACGGTGGCGAGCGGGCGGTGTTTGATTTCTTCGGC
>Ga0164293_10000990_pt1 | contig 23793 bp, 24 predicted proteins | sample GEODES118metaG_FD_111487 | JGI IMG/M metagenome (GOLD analysis project Ga0164293, IMG submission 111487) | Eutrophic lake water microbial communities from Lake Mendota, Wisconsin, USA - GEODES118 metaG | ecosystem: Environmental > Aquatic > Freshwater > Lake | place: USA: Lake Mendota...
ATTTTTGCGACCCTAAATGGAGGGCGTAGCTCAGTAGGTTAGAGCGACAGTTTGTGGATCTGTAGGTCGTGGGTTCGAGACCCATCGTTCTCCCCAAAACCTATCCTTTCCGAGCATTCGGGCGAAGGATAGGTTTTTTATGTTAACTAGTTTTGTATGCATATTGTTTTATTGCCTTTATTAGTGGCCTGCTTTGGCTGGCTTATTAGCTGGGGCTTTATTAAAATCATTTTCTTCCCTCATCAAAGCATACGCTTGGCCGGAAGGCAATGGCAAAGTCTTTTTTCAAAAAAGGCAGGTCAAATTTCAATTGATCAAATACTACCTGAATTAACGCAGGGTGATAGCTTTCAAAAATTACTTCCTTTTATAGACGCCAAATTGGATGAATTTTTTAAAGAAAGGCTGATCCAAAAAATGCCCATTATTTCTATGTTTATTGGAGATAAAACAATTGCCCAACTAAAAGAAGTCTTCTTGGAAGAGCTAGCGCAAATTTTTCCTGCACTTCTATCCCAATTTACGCAATCAACAGCTTCTGCCTTTTTGTTGAACATAGAGACCAAATGGTCTAAAAAAATTGAACAATACTTGCTAAAAGCCAGTCAAAAAATAAGAATTATGGCATTCTGCCTAGGTTTTATTTGGGGCCTAATTTTACAATTCATTTTAAGTACAGTATAAATTGCCGTTTATACATTCTAGCTACCATCCTTAGAGATTATGGCAGATATTTGCAACTTAAATAAACCCAGGAAACAAAAACGCATCCAAGTAGTATGAAAAATATATTTATCCTTATTTCTTTTTTATTTATTCAAATGAGTTCCAACGCGCAAATTCCTGCATCGGTTGCAGCTAGAGCGGGTGGAGGGGCTACTATGAATCAGGGCCATTTTTATGGTAAAATAGTTGACGAGAGTAATAAAGGAATCGAAGGTGTTACACTTCAAATAAAAGGAAGCAAATTCGACCCTATTACCAAAAAAACAACAGATGCCATTTTAGGTACCATGTTAACAGCCTCGAATGGAGATTTTAGTTTTGAAAACTTACCTGTGATGGGAAATTTCAAACTAAGCATTTCTAGTGTAGGTTATAAAAAATTAGAAAAACAAATAAGCTTTGGCATTAAAATGGGAGGCGGACAAAGTATGCAAGCAATGATGGCCTTAGTGGATAAAGATTTAGGCAATATTAAATTAGAACAAGATGCTACTCAATTACAAAGTGTCACTGTAACAAGCTCTGCAAAGCCACAATTTGAAATGGGCATTGATAGAAAAATTTTCAATGTTGATAAAAACTTAGCTAGCACAGGTCAAACTGCAGTGGAAGTGATGAAAAACATTCCTAATTTAAATGTAGACATTGATGGCAATGTAACATTAAGAAATGCAACACCTACCTTATTAATTGACAACCGCCCTACTACTTTAACCATGGATCAAATTCCGGCAGACATTATTGATAAAGTAGAAATCATTACCAATCCTTCGGCTAAATATGACGCATCAGGCGGTAATGCTGGAATTTTGAATATTGTATTGAAAAAGAATAAGAAGAACGGTTATAATGGAGGCTTTAGAACGGGTGTGGATATGCGTGGCAGAATTACCTCAGGGGGCGATCTAAACTTGAGATCCAATAAAATTAACTTTTCGGCAAGTGGCAATCTTAGAAATAATAAATCAATCAGTACTATTGACAACTATCGAGACATTCTTTTAACACCTACACCAAATAGTATTAGTACTTATACAGACAATATTGGTTTAAGTGCCTTTTCATTTTATAGAGCAGGATTTGATTATTTAATTGACAATAGAAATACTTTCTCCCTTTTTGGAAATATTGTAAAAGGAGATTTTGAAAACTCCTCTTCTCAAACAATCGACTCCATTTTTAATGGCGTCAACAGAGATAATAATATAGCGCTTAATAATAACTCTATATTTTCATTTTTAAATAAAGGAACTCAAGCGAGCTTCAAACATTTATTTGCAGAAGCAGGTCACGAATTGAGTGCAGATTTTAATTACAATGAAAGCACCAATGACAATAACTCTTTAATCAATTCATCTATTATTAATCAAAGAACCATTGGATCTGGATATAATAAGAATTATACTTCTAATATTGATTATGAAAGATTATTGAAAAATGATGTCAAATTTGAAGCGGGAATTAGAATGAATAATCGCAGCGAATTCAATGCAAGAGACCAATTTAGAGATGAAATATTAGTAAATAGCATTAGTAATCAACTAAAATACAATGAACAAGTTTTAGCTGCTTATACCAACTTAGGAGGAAAAAAAGATAATCTTAGTTATCAACTTGGATTCAGGGTTGAAAATAGAGAGTATACAGCGATCGTATTGAATAAGCAAGGACAGGATTCTTTACCATCAAAAGTTAAGTTACCCTTCTCTTTGTTCCCTAGTGCATTTATTAGTTATAAATTAAACGATAAAACTGATGTACAGCTTAATTACTCAAAGCGTATCAATGCACCCAATGCATTCCAATTACAACCATTCGCAGATTATAGCGATCCATTAAATATCTCAGTAGGTAATCCAACATTGAAACCTCAGTTCACACATTCATTTGAAATGGCCTATAATAATGTATATAAAAAGGGGTCAAATTTACTCGCAACTGCTTATTATAAATACAGCACAAACTTAATCACCAACTATATCTATAAGGATATCAACCCTATCAACAATGATAGCGCTTTTTATAGCTCATTTATCAACGCCAATACCTCCAAAGTATTTGGTTTAGAAATTAGCAATAAAACAGCCATTACTAAATGGTGGGATTTGAATCTAAGTTTTAACTTATTCAAATCAGAAATTAATTCAACCATTATTGGTCAAGATGTGAACAACAACTTAACAAGCTGGTTTAGTAAAATGAACAATAACTTTAAACTAGTAAAAGGCTTGTCCCTACAATTTAGTGGGCAATACCAAGCTAAGACCATTCTACCTCCAGGTGGTAATTCAGGCGGTGGTGGTGGCGGTAGAGGCGGTGGAGGATTTGGCGGTGGAGGATTTGGCGGACCACAGTCAACAGCACAAGGATACAATTTACCGAATTATGAATTTGACTTAGCCATCAGAAAAGATTGGACCTTGAAAGGCGGTAAAACTGCATCATTGACTTTAAGTGCAAGTGACGTATTTAAAACAAGAGTCATCAAGACGTATTCAGAGAGTTTATACTTTACACAAAATGTTACAAGAACAAGAGACCAACAGTTCTTTAGATTAAATTTCTCTTATCGATTCGGAAAATTTGATGTGAATTTATTAAAACGCAAGAGTAGTAAATCAGAAGATGGAGGCGGAATGGACAATATGCCTCCTCAATAATGAATAATAAATAGGTAATTGGAAATAGATAATTAGATTTTTTTAAAAGATAGTTATACAATTGTAACCCAGAAGTGAACCCTAAAAAGTTTATTTCTGGGTTTTTCCTTCTAGCATAGGTACAAAAGAAAAAGTATCAAACTTCTCTTGCTTTACAGAGCCATCCCTTTTTTTAGTAAGCCTGAGCATTCTTTGTGCTCCATCGGATTCATCTAAAGGAATAATCATCTTACCACTTACTTTTAATTGAGCCCATAATTTTTCGGGTATCTTGGGTGCAGCTGCAGTTATTAAAATTTTATCAAAGGGTGCTAATAGAGGAAGTCCTTCAAAACCATCTCCAAAGAAAAATTGTATGTTGGGATACTGCTCTTTAAAAAGAAAAGTAGGCGTTTGTTCAAACAACTGCTTCTGTCTTTCAATGGTGAATACCTGTGCGCCCATGGCGGCTAGTACCGTAGTTTGATACATACTCCCAGTGCCTATTTCAAGCACTTTCTCCCCCTTCTTAATTTGCAGTAATTGTGTTTGATAAGCCACCGTATAAGGTTGGGAAATGGTCTGGTCGGCGGCTATAGGAAAGGCGCGGTCTTCATAGGCAATTTTATCAAAGGCAGAGTCTAAAAAATAATGCCTAGGTATAGCATGAATGGCTTCCAATACTTTTAAATCGGTAATGCCTTTCTCCTTTAAAATTTCTACTAATTTTTTGCGAAGTCCTTTATGCAAATAAGTATCTACTAAATCTTCCCATTTTCTCATGCTATTAATTTAATTGCATTGATGAAATGATGGCCTTGATTTTATCTTGGAGCATTTGATAAGTATTATCAAAACTTGCTTTGTCTCTCAACTTTGTATTGACGCTAAAGTAAAATTTTATTTTAGGCTCTGTGCCACTAGGTCTGGCTGAAATTTTAGTTCCATTGGCTGTTATAAATTGCAGCACATTGCTTTTCGGTAGTTGAATTTTCCAAGTCTCCCCTGTTTCCAGATTTTTACCTACCTGTAATTCATAATCCAATAAGGTGGTCACCGCTTCTCCATCAATTAATGTAGGAGGTGACTGTCTGTAGTCTTCCATCATCTTCGCAATCTCCGCCTGACCATTCATTCCTTTTTTAGTAATGCTAATTAAGCTTTCATAGTAAAAACCATATTGCACATAAAGCTCAATGAGTTTATCAAATAAGCTTCTGCCTTTCGCTTTTTCATAAGCAGCCATTTCACATAATATAGCAACAGCACTTACTGCATCCTTGTCTCTAATTTGATCTCCAATCATTAAACCAAAACTCTCCTCTCCTCCAATAATATAATTTTCTTTCCCTTCTTTTTCTTTGACTAATTCTGCTACCCATTTAAAACCCGTTAATACATTATAACAGTTCACCTTATTTTGCTTAGCCACTTCATTAATCATAGCAGTAGTCACAATAGTGGTAATGACCATATCGTTTTGCTTAGCAATCCCTTTTGCCTTGCGCGCCTCCATCATATAGGCAAAGGCTAGAACGGCTGTCTGATTTCCATTCATAAGTACCCAGTCACCCTGATGGTTTTTTACGCCCACACCTACTCTATCGGCATCGGGGTCGGTTCCTAGCACAATATCTGCATCCATGGCCTTCGCCTTGGCTAAACCTATGCTCATGGTTTCACTTTCTTCAGGATTTGGATAACTCACTGTTGGAAAATTACCATCAGGTATGGACTGTTCTTCTACAATATGTACATTGGTAAATCCATAAGCAGCTAAAACTTTTGGCACTAAAGTAATACCTGTGCCATGTATGGGTGTATAAACAATTTTTAAATCGTGTTGCTTAGCAATTACTTCCGGATACACACTTAAGGTTTGAAGCATTTTTGTATAAGCTTCATCCATGGAAGTTCCAATAAGTTCAATATTGGCAGCTCCTCCTTCCCATTTCACATCATCAATAGACTGTATAGCTTCCACTTCAGTAATTACATTTTTATCATGGGGAGGGACTAATTGTCCGCCATCATTCCAATAGGCTTTATAGCCATTATATTCTTTAGGATTATGAGAAGCGGTACAAACTACGCCCGCTTTTGCCCCAAGGGTTCTAATGGCAAAACTTAATTCAGGGGTGGGTCTTAGGGCTTCGAATAGATAAACTTTAATACCATTGGCAGCAAATACTTGGGCAGTAGTTTCTGCAAAAAATCTTGCATTATTTCTAGAATCATGGCCTACTACCACTGAAATTTTTTCACCAGAATATGTCTTATTTAAATAATTCGCAAAACCTTGGGTTGCCATACCAATGGTGTACTTATTTATTCTATTGGTACCTACTCCCATAATACCTCTTAAGCCCCCCGTTCCAAATTCAAGGTTTCTATAAAAACTATCAGCTAATTCATCCCCTGATTTTAACTGCATCGCAGTAATAGCATCCTTAGTGGCCTGGTCATAATTACCAGTTAACCACTGTTCAACTTTTTGGGCTATTGTCAGACTCATATTTACACTAATTAAAAAGCAATTTTAAGCAATAATTGCAAGTTATCCAATTAAGTAGGCATTTTAGATTTTTGGCTTTCAAAAATGGGTTAAATTTGTACTAGTTTTGATCATTCAATTACCATTATGGCTATCATAGCGCAAATCCTCTTTACTATTCTTACCATTACGGCACTCTATCTTTTTGGCAAGAACTTACTTAAGATTAGAAGAAATATCTTAATAGGTAAAGCAGGTTTTCTGAATGACCAAAAAGCAAGGCGCTGGAAAAATGTTTTTTTATTAGCATTGGGTCAAAAGAAAATGTTTAAAAAACCTATCGTTGCTATTTTACATTTAATTCTATATGTTGGTTTTATCATTATCAATATTGAGCTGCTTGAAATTATGGCCGATGGCATGCTAGGTACACACCGAATTTTTGAAAGCTATTTTGAAAAAATGGGAGCAGCTTCTTTCTACTATTTTATTATTAACAGTTTTGAAATATTGGCAGCCTTGGTACTTCTGGCTTGTATTATCTTTTTAGTAAGAAGAAATATGCTAAAACTAAAAAGGTTTATGAGTAATGACTTAGCAGGTTGGCCCCGTTCCGATGCGAATTATATCTTAATAGCTGAAATTATTTTAATGGGTTTATTTCTAACTATGAATGCAGCCGATACTGAAACTCATTTTATAATTTCCTCTAGCCTTCAACCTTTATTCAGTGGTATAAACGCTGATACACTTTTTATTATTGAACATACGGCTTGGTGGTTGCATATTATAGGTATTTATATTTTTATGAACTACCTACCTTATTCAAAACACTTACATATTATTCTAGCTTTCCCTAATACATACTATGCACCTCTAACACCCAAGGGCATGATGCATAATATGCCTGAAGTACAAAATGAAGTATTGTATGCTATGCAGCCTGAACTAGCGCCTACTGACGCTGCTGCTCCTGCCAGCTTTGGTGCTAAGGATGTAATGGACTTAAGTTCAAAAAACTTAATGGACGCCTATAGTTGCACCGAGTGCGGTCGTTGCACTGCAGCATGCCCTGCCAACATCACAGGGAAATTATTAAGCCCTCGTAAAATTATGATGGCCACTAGAGATAGATTAGAAGAAGTGGGTAAGAATTTGGATTTGCATAAAAACTTTGTACCTGATAATAAGTCATTATTGCACGATTATATTACAGTGGAAGAATTAAGGGCATGTACTACTTGTAATGCTTGTGTGGAAGAGTGTCCAGTGAGTATATCTCCTTTAGATATTATTATGGAACTGCGTAGGTCACTCGTGATGGAAGAAAGTAACGCGCCACAGGAGTGGAATAGTATGTTTAGTAATATTGAAAATAATTTTGCACCTTGGAAATTTGCACCAGACGATAGAGACGCCTGGACAAAACAAGCATAAAAGAATATTTATGAAAGTAAGTACAATGGCAGAGATGATGGCAAGCGGACAAACCCCAGAGGTTTTGTTTTGGGTAGGTTGTGCAGGTAGCTTTGATTTACGAGCTCAAAAAATAACCAAGGCTTTCGCTACCATACTAGATAAAGCAGGTGTTAACTATGCTATACTTGGCAAAGAGGAATCTTGTACTGGAGATCCTGCAAGAAGAGCGGGCAATGAATTTATGTTTCAAATGATGGCTTATCAAAATATTCAAATTTTGAATGGCTATTCTATAAAAAAAATTGTGACTACCTGCCCACACTGCTTTAATATTTTAAAAAATGAGTACCCTGTTTTAGGAGGGAATTATGAAGTCATTCATCATACCCAATTTTTACAAGAACTTATTGAACAAGGCAAGATTAAAATCACCGATAGCAATGAATGGAAAGGAAAGTCTATTACTTACCATGATAGTTGTTATTTAGGAAGGGCCAACGAAATTTACGAAGCTCCTAGAAAGGTCTTGGAAAGTTTGGATATGGAATTAAGAGAAATGAAAAGATGTAAGTCCAAGGGGCTATGCTGTGGTGCCGGTGGCGCACAAATGTTTAAAGAAGAAGAGAAAGGAGATAAAAGAGTGAATATGGAAAGAGCTGACGAAGCTATTGAAACTAAATCCGACTTTGTGGCAAGTGCCTGCCCTTTTTGCAATACCATGTTAAGCGATGGTATTAAAAACAGAGACAAAGAAGTGGGTACAGAAGTATTAGATATAGCTGAAATAATTGCAAAAGCAATCCAATAAGATTCAATTGATTTTAAATAAATAATAATGACCGTTGAATTAAAGACCATACTACCAGAGAATTTTCACCCTATATCCAAAGTCTGGATTTATCAAAGTAATAGAACATTTACTTTGCCAGAACTATTTCAAGCGGAAGAAATACTAGAAGCTTTTACGGATAACTGGAAAAGCCATGGTGCGCCCGTTAAAGGCTTTGCCACCATTTTGTATGGCCAGTTTATAGTGATTATGGCAGATGAGTCTCAAACGGGCGTGGGCGGATGTAGCACCGATAGCTCGGTGCATGTGATAAAGCAAATTGAGGTAATGAATAATGTACAAATGTTCAATAGAGAGCTCTTGGCTTTTTGGGTAAAGGATAAAGTACAGACTATTCCCCTCGCACAAGTAGGTTACGCTTTAGAAAATGGCATTTTAACAAAAGATACCTTATACTTTAATAATTTAGTAGCTAATAAAGCTGCCATGGAAAAAGATTGGTTACAACCTATTTCAGAAAGTTGGTTGGCTAAGAAATACATAAAGTAGTATTTCAAAGTTTGAAAAATATAAGCTACAAAAAAGCCTCCCATTCATTAGGAGGCTTTTTTATTAATAAATGATTTTAACTATTCGATTGCTTTTCTAATTTACGCTTTTTTAAAAAAACAAACACTGCTAGCCACTCTATTCCAATACCTGCGGCAAAAAGTAAAGTTTTTATTAATTCATATTTATTTGCAACTTCCAAAAAAACACCAATTAAAACCAAGGCCATTCCTAATAAAAATAGAGTCAATGGGCTTAAACTGTTAAGTGAGAATTTCATAAAATATTTGTTTTAAAATTATTCAATAAGGCCACTACATTTTCCTACTGCAAAAGCTGCATAACTTATTGCACATGGATTAAAGGTACATGCAAAATCGCAAAGCCAATCGTTTGAACAAGTATTTTTTGCTTCTTGATAATAGGCATTAAATTGAGCTTTAGAACATTTCCATGCAGCAAATGATTTTATATTTTTATTGTTTGCTAATACACTAGAACTTCGGCTATTTTCTATGGACGCCATTGGATCTGTAATTATTTTTTGATTGTCAAAATAATCATTTGCAAATTCTCTACCATTAGGCTCCTTGAAAATAACGCGTCCTTTTTTATTTCCCTTAAAGCCAATTTTTTCTCTAATAACAGATAAATCTATTTTTGTAACTAGATCAACTACATAAAATAAATCTGTAGTAGTAGAGTCGGTACCATCTAATGCAACATGTATACCACTTAGAGAACTAAACCCCTTAAATTTAATTTTATAGAAAACTGCATTTTTAAAATCGATTTTACTTTCTACTAGTTCACTAGACGCTAATAATTCTTTGACTTGATTATCTTGAATACTAATTATTGTAGTAGTTTCTACTTCTGGTAAAAGCTTATTTAAACTTTTAACTTCAAGATTAGCCTCTGGAGTTATTGGAATGGTGGGCTCTTTCTGACAAGCTTCTAATAAAAATAAGAAAGCTAAGACCATTGGAATGAACACTCTGTTGATTTGATTTTTTTTCATAATTATTAATTTAAAATTTGAGAATTAAAAATATAAAATTGAAAAACTCAAAAACAGCGTATTTATACGCAAAAAAGCCCCCCGATTTATCGGAGGGCTTTTAGTCTAAAAAATTATTTTTTACTAGTAGAACTTACTCTATTTTATAACTGCTTTAAGCGCTTTTACTAAGTCATCTCCTCTTAAGTCTCTACCAATAATAACGCCTTGAGGATCAATTAAGAAACTAGCAGGAATACTTTGAATACCAAACTTAACGGCTACTTCATTGTTCCAGTATTTTAAATCACTTACATGTGCCCATGCAAGGCCATCTTTTTTTATAGCTTCTAACCATCTTGCTTTATCCTGGTCTAAAGAAACACCTAAGACTGTGAATTTTTTATTTTTATATGCATTGTACGTTTTTACCACATTCGGGTTTTCAGCACGACAAGGGCCACACCAGCTAGCCCAAAAATCTACTAGTACATATTTACCTCTTAATGAGGATAAATTCAAGGGTTTGCCATTCACATCATTTTGCGTGAACTCAGGAAGTAAAGTGCCTATTTTTCCTACGCCCGAAGTTTGTAAAGTTTTTTCTATTACTTCTGCGAAAGTTCCTTTTTTGGCATCCCCTTCTAAAGCAGCATAATAATCAGTTAAAGTTTCTTTAACAGCTGGGAATATATTCGCCATTTGAAACAACAAAAAAGTAGTTACAGGAGATTGATTATTTAATTTACTTGTACTCACATACTCAGCTATAATTTCTTGTGATTGTAATTCAGCTTGTTTACCAATAGAGTCTTTCTTAGTGGCCTCTTTTTCTGCCTGCGCTGCATTTAAACTTCCAAAATAACTAGACATGAGTGGGTCTAATTTTTTCATATAGGATTGATAAACATCTTGACTTGGTGAACCTTGGAATACAATTTCCTTAGGTGAATTTACATCCCCCTCCATACTGAAAATATCGTTACCAATAAATAATGGAATCTGTCCTTTTACGCCTTTAAAAGAAACTACATAAATACCAGTGGTTGCAAGCGTAGTTTTTAATTCAAATTTACCCCCTACTACAGTAGCCGTAGCAACTTCCTTATTAGCCATACCATCTAATAAACTTACTACAGTTTGGTCGGGCACATTTTTCATGTTGCCAGTCATTTGTAAAGACTGCGCAGTTAAATTCATGCTGCAAATGGCAAGCATTGCAACTACTAGTATTTTTTTGAACATTGTTTTCATATTAATATATTGAAAGATTAATTTATTCAGTTACGATATCAAAGATAAGCATTAAAATTTAGGGTTTTTGCCTTTGGGCTAAAACCTTGGCCACATCAGCCAATGTATAGCCCTTGGACTGTAAAAGTATCATGTAGTGAAACAATAAATCGGCCGATTCATCTAAGAATAACTGCTCATTACTGTCCTTAGCCTCAATGACCATTTCTACTGCTTCTTCCCCTACTTTCTGCGCTATTTTATTAATTCCCTTAGCAAACAAGCTTGCAACATAAGAGCTTGATGGATCTGCATTTTTTCTATCTGCAATGATTTGTTCTAATTTATTTAAAAAAGCGATACTCGTATTATTTTCCTCTCCCCAGCAAGTGTCCGTACCCATATGACAAACAGGACCTTCTGGACTTGCTTGAATCAACAAACTATCCTGATCACAATCCAAAGACATACTTATATAATTCAAGAAATTGCCACTCTCTTCCCCCTTGGTCCATAATCTATTTTTAGAACGGCTATAAAAGGTGGCTTTACCAGAGGCAAGTGTAGCATCTACTGCTGCCTGATTCATAAAGCCCAACATTAAAACAGTTTTAGTATTAGCATCTTGCACAATGGCAGGCACTAGTCCGTCTGCATATTTTGTAAAATTGATATTCATAGTGAATGTGTTAGTTAGTTAGTTAGTTCTTTTATTTAGTTTGACGATTTAAATTTTTCTGTTACACTATTAAATTCTTATCGCAATCCCTTTATCGTTTAAATATTTTTTTAAATGGGGGATAGAAACTTCTTTGTAATGAAAAATACTAGCAGCCAATGCAGCATCTGCATTGCCTTCAGTAAATACATCATAAAAATGGGCTTCTGTCCCTCCGCCACCCGATGCAATAATAGGCACAGGTAAGGCTGAAGATAAAGCTGCTGTAATATCCAAGGCAAAGCCTTGTTTAGTGCCATCATGGTTCATAGAGGTTAATAAAATTTCACCCACACCAAGATCCACCGCTTTTCTAGCCCAGTCCATGGTTAAGGTATGGGTCTTTTCTCTGCCTCCTTTTAAATACACATACCAATTGCCATCGGCTTCTTGTTTTGTATCAATGGCCAATACCACACACTGACTTCCAAAGTTTTTGGCAAAACGATTGATGATAGCAGGGTTTTGAAAGGCCGCTGTATTAATAGAAATTTTATCGGCACCGTTTTGTAATAATATACTCACATCTTCTTCTGTTTGAATGCCACCACCTACCGTAAAAGGAATATTAATTTTATTTGCTACTTTATTCACAAGCTCACTCAAAGTTTTTCTTTTTTCTACGGTGGCTGTAATATCTAAAAAAACCAATTCATCTGCACCTTCACTTGCATAAAAAGCTGCTAGCTCTATAGGGTCACCTGCATCTCTTAACTGCTCAAAGTTCACACCCTTCACCGTGCGACCGTCTTTGATATCTAAACAAGGTATAATGCGTTTGGTTAACATGAATAGTATTCGTTAAAATAAAATGAATGAATGTATAAATGATTTAACTAAAATTGGCTAATTCCGAAATGGTAATTTTATTTTCATAAATAGCCTTACCCACAATAGCAGCGCTACATCCTATCTCCTCTAGCTCTATTAAATCATCTAAAGAACTTACACCCCCACTAGCAATTAGATGCAAAGCTGGAAATTGTTCTATAATTTTTTGATAAAGCTCAATGGAAGGGCCTTGTAATTTGCCGTCTTTTTTAATATCCGTACAAAAAATTTGTCTCACCCCTTTATCAATATAAGATTTCATAAAATCAAATACCGATATCTCCGTTTTTTCTAACCAACCACCAATGGCTATCTTTTCTTCAAACACATCGGCACCTAACATAAAAGTATTTGCTCCAAAGCGTTCAATCCACTCCTGAAACAATAATTCATTTTTCACTGCCAAACTTCCAATGGTAGCATAGGTGGCTCCCGTATCCAATACTGTTTTTAAAGTAGCTTCCGATTTAATGCCGCCTCCAAAATCTATTTTAAGTTCTGTATTATTGGCAATTTTTTCTAAAACCTTCCAATTTACTACCTGTCCAGCCTTGGCACCGTCTAAGTCTACTAAATGCAAACGCATTAAGCCAATACCTTCAAAAGCCTTCGCTACTTCTAAGGGATCTTCGTTGTAAATTTTCTTTTGCGCGTAATCGCCTTCGGTAAGTCTTACACATTTGCCTTCAATAATATCTATGGCGGGTATAATTTGCATTTAATTAATTATTTATTTGTTATCGTTTTATAATTTTTTAGTGCTGATATTTATTTTCTTTATTCTGCAATTATGTTTTATAGCAATAAAAAATTTTGAATGATTTGCTCCCCCACTAGGGCCGATTTTTCTGGATGAAACTGAACTCCATAAAAATTATCTTTATGTAAAGCACTACTATAGTCTTGAATATAATTTGAAGTGGCAATAGTATGCTTTCCTAAAGCAGCAAAATAACCATGTACAAAATAAGCGAAACTATTTTCTGCAATTCCTTTAAATAAGGGAGTCTTCAATGCAGTAATCGTATTCCAACCTATTTGCGGTATTTTAATACTAGTTTCTATTGTTTCAAATTGCTTTACTTGCTCCTCAAAAATACCTAAACAAGCAGTATCGTTTTCCGTAGAATGCCTACACATTAATTGCATACCCAAACAAATACCTAATACGGGTTGTTTCAAGTTAACAATAAGCTCGTCTAATTTTCTTTCTCTTAGGTATTGCATGGCAGTACTAGCTTCGCCTACGCCAGGAAAAATTACTTTATCCGCTGTTTGAATTTCTTGAATTGAATCAGTGACTAGGGCAGACACTCCTATTCTCTCGAGCGCATAAAGCACCGATTGAATATTACCTGCATTGTATTTAATAATAACTGTTTTCATTTTTTTGATTAAGCGCCCAAAACACTATTTAAAAATTGACTAGTACTAGTTTCAATATCGCCGCCCTTTGTTAACTGCTGAATATAAGCAGAACCAATAATGGCTCCTTGAGTATACACAGTAGCTGCATCAAAGGTAGCCTTATCCTTAATGCCAAAACCCACAAGTATGGGATTCTTTAATTGCATGGCTTGTAATTTTTGTAAATACTTGGCTACTACATTAAAGTCCTTGTCCTTACCCGTAGTAGCAGAAGAACTTACTGCATATAAAAACCCATTACTTAAGCTATCTAATTTTCTTACTCTTTGCTCAGGGGTTTCTGGAGTGACTAAGAAAATAAAGTCTAAGCCATTTTCCTTAATTATTATTCCATAAGACTGTTCAAATTCAAATAAAGGCAAATCGGGTAAAATAAGTCCGTCTACTCCTACTTCTTTTGCCTTTTTACAAAAGGCTTCAAAACCATATTGCAAAATAGGATTCATATAGCCCATTAATATCACTGGAATAGTAATGCTTTTTCGCATATCCTTAATTTGATCAAATAAAACCGCAATATTCATCCCATTGGCTAAGGCTTTAATACTACTTACTTGAATCACTTCTCCATCCGCTAAGGGATCGCTATAAGGCATACCTAATTCAATAATGTCTGCACCGTTTTTTTGCAAACTCTCCATTACTTTCATAGTACTATCTAATGAAGGATAACCTGCAGTGCAATACACATTTAAAATGCGCTTTGATTTTTCTTTGAATACTAAGTCTAAGTTCGACATATCTTTATTTTGTGCTTATTTCTTATTCTATACTTTTTTTACTCTATATTTTTTATACTCTATAAATGTTCCATATAAGTAGCTAAATCCTTATCCCCTCTTCCACTCAAACAAACGACAACCACATCAGATGCTTTTAAATTCATCTTAGGTAGCACTGAAAAAGCATGTGCGGTTTCTAGCGCAGGAATAATACCTTCAATTTTTGAAAGGTGAAAGGCTGACTCCAGCGCTTCTTTATCGGTAGCACTTAAAAATATACCTCTTTTACTTTCATATAAAAAAGCATGTAAGGGGCCAATACCCGGATAATCCAAACCAGCAGATATACTATGTGGCTCCACTACTTGACCATCGCTTGTTTGCATAACAATACTTTTAGAGCCATGTAAAATACCTGGAGTTCCTAATTGAGTGGTAGCAGCACTTAAACCTGAATGCACCCCATGACCAGCCGCTTCTACCGCCACAATTTGAACTGTGGGTTCATTTAAAAAATGATAAAAAGCACCAGCTGCATTACTTCCTCCACCTACACAGGCCACCACATGTGTAGGAAGTTCGTTTCCTGTTTTTTCTTTCAATTGTTTTCTAATCTCTTCACTAATTACACTTTGAAAGCGTGCCACCATATCCGGATAAGGATGTGGACCTACCACACTACCAATAATATAATGTGTTTCATTGGGTTCATTGATCCAAGCCCTAATAGCTTCATTAGTAGCATCCTTTAAAGTTTTACTTCCACTTTTTGCAGGAATAACGGTTGCACCTAACATTTTCATACGCGCTACATTGGGCGCCTGTCTTTCAATATCTTTTTCACCCATATATATGATACATTCCATTCCCTTCAAGGCACATACAGTAGCCGTTGCCACACCATGTTGACCCGCACCTGTTTCAGCAATAATTTTTTTCTTACCTAATCTTTGCGCTAAAATAATTTGACCAACGGTGTTATTAATCTTATGCGCTCCGGTATGACAGAGGTCTTCTCTTTTTAAATAAATAGTAGCACCTATTTCCTTGCTTAAACGTTCTGCTAAAAAAAGTGGTGTAGGTCTTCCTACATAGTCTTTAAGAAGCGCTTGAAACTCTGCTTGAAAACTTGGGTCTTGCATAATTTGCAAGTATTGTGTTTTCAAAGTCTCTACATTTCCATATAACATTTCTGGAATATAGGCTCCCCCAAAGTCACCATAGTAACCTTCCGCTGTAGGGTTTTGATAATTCTCGTTTACATTAAATAAAGGCATCTATAAAATTTTTAATTAATTCAATATTTTTAATTCCAGGGCTTGTTTCAAATTTGCTATTCAAGTCCACCGCCATTAAATCCTTGCCAGCTGTGGCTGCTTTCAATACTTGTATACCTTGCACATCATTCATACCAATACCCCCACTTAAAAAAAAAGGTTTATTGAAACGCGTTTTTTTAATAATTTCCCAATTAAAATGCTGACCCGTTCCTCCATACAAAACACTATCGGTATCAAATAAATAATATGCAGCCACATTTTCAAATAAAGCAAAATCGGGAATAGTTTTTGAAACCCTAAATACTTTTATCACTGGAAAGGCTGCTTGTATGATAGCGCAGTAGGAAGCATCTTCATCTCCGTGTAACTGAATCATATCAAGTCCTGCCTTGGTGGCTATTTCAATTAGCTTTTCAGTAGTTTCATTGACAAATACGCCTACTTTTTTAGCATTCGTAGGTTTCAAGCCAGCGATATCTTCCAAACTCAAATTTGACAATGCATATCTTTTGGAACTTGGATAAAAAATAAATCCAATAAAATGAGCTCCCTGACTACTAATAGCCTCGGCTTGTTCAATACTTGTTATACCACAAACTTTAAATTGCATCTTAGCTTGTTTTTATTGCTTTTGTGAATAATTCAAATGCCTGTGCCGGATTTTTCTCTTTCATAAAATATTCTCCCATTAAAAAACCATCAAAGCCTTCTTTTTTTAATAACTGGTAAGTCTCTACACTATATATACCACTTTCTGCAATACTTAATTTTCCTTTAGGTAGTTTATTTTTAAGTTCTAATGAATGTTCAATATTCACTTCAAAAGATTTTAAACTTCTATTGTTAATACCTACTAGATCTACTTCATCACAGATATACTCTAATTCTGTTTCGTCGTGTAGTTCTAATAAAACCTCCAAACCTAATGCTTTTGCCTTGGCCGCTAATAATTGAGTAGTAGCGGGTGTTAAGCAAGAAGCAATTAATAAAATCACTGAAGCGCCATAAGCCTTTGCTTCAATAATTTGAAATTCATCAATGATAAATTCTTTTCTAAGCACTGGTATATCATTTTGGATAGCAATTGATAAATCATCTAAGCTACCGCCAAAAAATTCGGTATCGGTTAATACAGATATACCCGCAGCACCAAATTTATGATAAGCAGCAGTCACTTCTTTTACAGAAGCCTTATCATTTATAATGCCTTTAGAGGGAGACATTCTTTTAAATTCAGCAATGATACCCGTAGTACACTGCTTTTGTAAATTAGCTTTTAAAGAAAGGGCTTGCTTTGTGAATAAGGGCATAGCTTCTAGTTGCGTAATACTAATTTCATTTTTACGCGCAGCTACTTCCTTCAACTTCTGAGCAACGATGGTAGCTAATATATTAGTACCTGTTATTTTACTACTCATTGTAAACTAATTAATTTTTCTAAACATTTATTGGCAGCCCCCGATTCTAAACTTGTAACCGCTGCTTGAAAAGCTAATTCATAGCTTTCATATTTGCCTGTTACAAATAATGCCATGGCTGCATTAGACAATACCACTGCATTTTGTGACCAACTGCCCTTCCCTTGAATAATATTTTTAAATATAGCAGCTGCTTCTTCCACTGTCTTGCCCCCATGCAATTCTTGGCTAAATACTTTTTTCTTACCCAACTGATAAGGTGTCATTATATACTCCCCTTTATTGGTGATAACCTTTGTATCGGTGGTTAAAGCAATTTCATCATAGCCATCTAAACTATGTATTAGGGTAAAATCTTTGCCAATGGACTGTAATAAATAATTATATATTCTAGCCATCTCTAAATTATACACACCAATTAACTGATACTTTGGTTGAGCAGGGTTCACAATAGGACCTAGCATATTAAAAAAAGTACGCACGCCTATATTTCTTCGAATGGGCCCCACTGTTTTTAAAGCAGGGTGAAATAAAGGCGCATGTAAAAAACAAATACCTGCTTCTTTTACTTCTTTAGCCAGTAATGCTTCTTCATTTTTAAAAGTATAGCCCAATTGCTCCATTACATTTGAAGCACCGCTTACACTAGAAGCGCCATAATTACCATGCTTCACTACAGTTTGTCCTGCACCGGCTACTATAAAACAAGCAAGTGTAGATATATTAAATGTATCCTTGCCATCACCTCCAGTTCCTACAATATCAATGGCATCATCCGCCCCTAAATTCACTTTTACTGCTAAAGAAAGTAAGGCATCTCTAAAACCCATTAACTCCTCAATGGTAATGCTGCGCATTAAATAAACTGTGACAAAGGAAGTAATTTCATGATCGTTATACCTGCCTTCAGAAATTTCCACTAGTACATCTCTGGCCTGCTCTCTAGTTAAGGTCTTATGCTCAAATAAATATTGTAATAATTTTTTCATGCTTATTTTTTTAACCAATTAGCTATAATAGTGGCACCCAATGGGGTTAACACACTCTCTGGATGATATTGCACCCCTTTGATATCATAATTTTTATGTTCTAAAGACATAATAAAACCTTGGTCATCTTTAGAAGTAATTATTAATTCGGCTGGAAAGTTTTTTTCATCTACCACCCAGCTATGATAACGCCCCACATTAAATGTAGTAGGCATTCCTTCAAACAAACTAGAACTATTTGTAATATGCACAGGCGTTGCAACACCATGATACACTTTACTTAAATTAGTAAGCTTTGCTCCAAAATTTTCTCCAATGGCTTGTTGTCCCAAGCATACGCCAAAAATAGATTTACTAGCTGCGTATTCTTTTAGTAGAGCTAATAACAAGCCCGACTCAGAAGGCAGTCCTGGACCAGGTGACAATAATATTTTATCAAAGGCCTTAATATCCTCTAATGCAATTTCATCATTTCTATGCACTTCAAAACTAGCCATGGGCGCTATCTCCCTTATCAACTGTACTAGGTTGTAGGTAAAAGAATCGTAATTATCAAAAACCAATATTTTCATTTTCACTTATTTCTATGTTCAATAATAATAGTTCTATATTTTAATTTCTATACTCAAAAATTAAGCATGAATTTTTTCAGCTAAAACAATGGCCATTTTTAAGGCGTTCAATTTATTATTCACTTCCTGCAACTCATTTTCTGGTACACTGGCAGCCACCACACCTGCACCCGCTTGATAAGTAAGTGTGTTTTGCTTACTTAAAAAAGTGCGTATCATAATGGCTTGGTTGCAAGAACCATCAAAACCTAGAAAACCAATACAGCCTCCATAATACGACCTCTTAGTAGGCTCAATAGCATCAATTAATTGCATAGCTTTAAACTTAGGCGCGCCACTTAAAGTGCCTGCAGGAAAAGTTTTAGAAACCAATTGTAAAGGGTTGGCATCTTTTGCCACCAGCCCTTCTACCTCACTCACTAAATGAATTACATGACTATAATAATGTACCTGACGATATTGCGTGACTTTCACTTCCGTACATACACGACTTAAATCGTTTCTAGCTAAGTCTACGAGCATTACATGCTCCGCATTTTCTTTAGGATCGTCTAATAGTTGTTGGGTCATGGCTGCATCCTTGGCTTCATCGCCTGTTCTTTTAAAAGTGCCTGCAATGGGATGCACAACGGCCTTGCCATTTTTAATAATAATTTGCGCTTCTGGAGAAGAGCCCATTAATTTATAATCACCGTAATCAAAGAAGAATAAATAAGGAGAAGGATTAATATTTCGAAGCGTTCTGTATACATTAAACTCATCGCCTTGAAAGCCTTGCTGAAACCTTCTACTTAATACAATTTGAAATACGTCGCCGCGCATACAATACTGAATGCCTTTTTTAACCGCGTCACGGTACTGCTCATCCGTTAAATTAGAACTTTCCTCCCCTTTCATTGTAAAAGGATATTGAGGTAGGTCCTTACTTTTAATATAAGATATGAGCGCATTGTAATCGGAAGCAATACCTGCAATTTTATTTTCACAAATAAATATTTCGTCTTTAAAATGATTAAATGCAATCACATATTGATATAAACGATAACGCATTAAAGGAATAATAGGATCTCCTTCTTTAAATTGTATAGTATCAAAAAAAGGAATAGCATCATAAGCAGTATAACCATACAATCCTTGCGCAAAAGCAGCTTCTTTCTCTCCAGCACCTTTCATTTCATATTGTTGCATATAGGCCCAGATACGATCGGGTGCATCATACACATTTTTTATAATTTCTTTCTCTGGCTCTTGGTTCGGATATTTATATTCAATTTCATTTAAAGAAGAAATCTCAATACCTCCAATGGCATTCACCCCAATAAAAGAATAACTATTTTCAGCAGCATGAGAATCGGTGCTTTCTAATAAAATAGTATCCCTATACCTATCTCTTAAACGTAGATAAATACCTACGGGTGTAAAGGTGTCTGCCAACATTTTAGTGACAGTGGTCTCAATTATCAATTTTTGCATATTCCTGCGGTCATTCGTTAAAAAAACAAACCCCAACATTGCTGTTAGGGTTCATGTATAATTTGACAATATAGTTATGCCACTACAATACCCTATCGGATTTTGTATGCCACCACCATATATTGTTTGTTTGTTTCATTCTATTGCAAATCTACGTCAATGCGCATTTTCTACCAAAAAAACTATAAGCCATGCTATCAGGCGTTAGCGCCTATAAAACCCCCTTGGTACTGGGTAGTTGATTGCTATGGGGGTTGCGGTGCACAGCCATTTTAATGGCTTTGGCGAAGGCCTTAAAGATGGCCTCAATTTTATGATGCTCATTCTCCCCTTGGCAGCTAATATTCAAATTGCATTTAGCAGCGTCACTGAAAGACTTAAAGAAGTGGAAAAACATTTCTGTGGGCATTTCCCCTACTTTTTCACGGCTAAATTTCGCATCCCATACAATCCAATTTCTTCCTCCAAAATCTATTAATACTTTTGCTTCAGCTTCATCCATGGGTAGCGCAAAACCATAACGCTCCATTCCTCTTTTATCTGTTAAACCTTTTGCGAAGGCTTCCCCTAAGGCCAAACCCACATCTTCAATGGTATGGTGTTCATCAATATGTAAATCGCCATCGCAATGAATAGTTAAATCAATGGAACCATGTCTTGCAATTTGCTCTAACATATGATCAAAAAATCCCAGGCCTGTATGAATATTGGCCTCACCTGTACCATCTAAGTTTAAGGATACCTTAATTTTAGTCTCTTTCGTATTTCTTTCATGCTCTACTTGTCGAAGACCTAGTTTCAAAAAAGAATAAATTTCATCCCAACTAGAAGTTTCAAAAGCAATCGTATCTCTTAATGCTAGTTCTTGCTCAGCACTAAGTGCATGATTACCCGATTTCAAATAAATAGCTTTACAACCTAAGTTTTTTGCAAGGGTTATATCGGACCATCTATCTCCAATCACAAATGAATGGTGAATATCGAATGATTCATTACCGATTAAATGTTTTACAAGTGCCGTTCCTGGTTTACGTGTAGGCAAATTATCTTTTTCAAAACTGGAATCGATATGTATTTCATCAAATACAAAACCCTCTTTAGCTAATGTATCTAACATTAATGCTTGATAAGGCTCAAATTGCTCTTTAGGATAAGAGGCAGTGCCTAGGCCGTCTTGGTTAGTGACCATTACTTTATAATAGCCCAGTTCTGCTGCTATTTTATGTAAATTAGTAATAGCCCCTTTTACAAAACGCGTTTTGTCTACACTATCAATTTGATAATCAGAATTGGGTTCTTCCAACACAACGCCGTCTCTATCAATAAACAAAATGTGTCTCATATATTTTTACTTCTTTGCGGCTTTGTTTTTAAGCAAGGCTGCTTTTACTTGATTAGTCGTTACTACGCTTGCTTTATTGGACCAGCTTGTTCTGATATAGGTTAAAACATCTGCTATGGCCTCTTCTTTTAAATCGGGATTCGCTGTCATGGCATTATTATAATACATACCATCTAAGGCTATTCTTTCATCATAACCGTTTCTAATTATCTTCACTAGTCTTGCAATGTCTTTTCCATTGACATTCGATGCTCCATCTAAAGGAGGGTTCATATTCGGCACCCCACCTCCATCTGATTGATGACAAACTAAGCACCTGGTTTCATAAATCTTTTTGCCATTTACCTTATTCTGCGCATTGCCCCATTGGGCGAGGACTAAAAAGCAAAACAATAAAATAAATTTAGCTACTCTGTGTATTCCTCTATTTATTTTTCTATTTATTAAAAAATTCACCATACTTAATTAGCATTTATTTTTTCAAACTTCTTTTAAAAATATTTATTTAGAATAACTAATTTTAAAAATGGCACCCTTGGTATCATCACTTACATAAATAGAGCCATCTGGCCCTAGTGCTAATCCACAAGGTCTTGCCTTAGCCTTACCCGTATTAATTACTTTAGCGCCATTTTCTGTGCCTGCAAACCCGTTGGCAAAAATTTCCCATTCGCCCGTTGCCTTGCCATCTTTAAAAGGTACAAAGGCTACGAAAAAACCTTCTTGAGGAAGTGGGGCTCTATTCCATGAACCATGAAAACTAATAAATGCGCCGTTTTTATATTTCGCAGGAAATTGATTCCCTGTGTAAAATAATACAGCCATTGGTGCCATATGCGCAGGGAATGCTACAGCTGGCTCTTTAAACTCAGAAGATCCTTCTTTTTTGCTATCTCCACCATATTCAGGAGAAACTATTTTTTTCTTTTGAATAGGATCATAATAAATATAAGGCCAGCCTGCATTATCACCGTCCTTGATTTCATAAAAAGTTTCAGCTGGTAGTTCTGCATTTTGTGCATCACTATATAAATTAGGATAGAAACTATTTAATTGATCGCGACCGTGTTGGGCAACATATAATTGATTCGTTTCTGTATTCCAATCTAATCCAATTACATTTCTAAGTCCAGTACCATAACGCTTGCCATCTTTATAAGTTTGATTTTCTTTACTGCCATCAAATTTCCAAATACCTCCAGCAGAATCTAAAATTGGGCAAGGCATCATTCCTTGTGAACCTGGCATTCTATCTTTTTCTTGACAAGCATTAGAATAAGCACCAATATTTACATAAATATTATTTGCCTTGTCAAATGTGATTGACTTTGAATTATGTTGTCTTCTATCAATTAACCCACTCACAATGGTTACAGGGGCCAGCGGATTCACTACTTCGTCTTTGCTATTTAATTCATATTTAAAAATGGCTTCATTAGAACTAGCATACAAACTATTTCCTTTTACAAAGATTCCAGTTCCACCATATTTAGCCCAACCATTAATTTTGTCAGCTACTCCATCGTTATTGGCGTCTTCTAATCTCACAATTGAATTGCCTTCTTTATTTGGATTATTTAATTTTGCAAAAACAACGCCCGACTTTGTTATGGCTATATGTCTTGCACCTCCAATATTATTGGCATATAAACTTGCTTTAAAACCTTCAGGTAATTTTAAACCTTCATTGTCTTGTGCCAAAACAGGCAGCGAAAAAGCTAAAAAAGCAACACTTAAAAATTGAGTCATTTTTTTCATAATATACTATTTATTTAAAATAAGTTGAGTGTGTAATTTAATAAAATTAACTTAAACGGAGGCATTGGGGAATGTTATTTCTATCCACTGCGCCATCGCATCTACCAATTCTGTGTTTTCTTGTTCATTTCCTATTGTAATTCTTAAACTATCGGCACAATTTTCTAGACTAGACCTATCTCTTACCACAATACCCTTGGTTAATAAGAACTCATACAAGCTTCTTGCATTGGGTATTTTGACTAGTAAAAAATTAGTATCTGATGGATATACCTTTTCTACATAAGGCATACTTTCTATCACTTTTGCTAAGGCATTACGCATATCTACCAAATGCATAATCATATCATTTACCTGACCCACTTCCTCTAATGCAGTTAAAGCTAATTCTTGGGTAACAATACTAATATTA
>Ga0164293_10000993_pt1 | contig 23781 bp, 20 predicted proteins | sample GEODES118metaG_FD_111487 | JGI IMG/M metagenome (GOLD analysis project Ga0164293, IMG submission 111487) | Eutrophic lake water microbial communities from Lake Mendota, Wisconsin, USA - GEODES118 metaG | ecosystem: Environmental > Aquatic > Freshwater > Lake | place: USA: Lake Mendota...
ACATCGAGGCCGGGGCGACGATCGCCAGATCGTCTGCCAGTTCCGCCAGCATGTAAGGCAAGGCCCCGTCGGCGATCGAGCCAGCATCGAGGGGCCAGGCTCAGGCGCTACAACATCGATGAAATGCCGCAACTGGTGAACGTCATTCAGGGGCGCTTGTCGCTGGTCGGGCCGCGCCCGCATGCGCTGGCCATGACCAAGAATATGAGCAGAAGATCGGGCTTTATGCCCGCCGCCACAACGTCAAGCCCGGCATCACCGGCTGGGCCCAGGTCCACGGCCTTCGCGGCGAAACCGATACGGATGACAAGATGGCCCGACGCGTCAGTTACGACCTGTGGTACATCGACAACTGAAACGCCGGGCTCGACATCGTCATCATGCTACGCACCGTGTTCAGCCGGAAGGCCTTCAGCAACGCCCGTTGACAGTTCCCGGTTCGGGCAGGCAGCGTGGGCAAATCCTCAATCTGCTGTTTCCTTCCGGGGACAAGCTGATCTAGTTTCGCGCCATGACCGATGCTCCTGACTTTGACTCGCTCGCAGCCAGCCTGCCCTCGGCCCACGAGCTTGGTGCCCGCGCCTTTGCCATGCTGGCGGCGCTCAACCGTTTCAGCGACGAGCCTGGCAAACTCACCCGGCTTTATCTGTCGCCAGCCCACAGGCTGGCCGCAGATCACGTCATGGAGTTGATGCGCGCACGCGGCCTCATCGCCCATCTCGATGCGGCCGGTTCGGTCCAGGGCCGCATGGAAGGCCGCCGGCCCGGCTTGCCGGCCCTCATCGTCGGCTCGCACATCGACACCGTGAAGGATGCCGGTGCCTACGACGGCAATCTGGGCGTTGTCGCAGGCCTGCTCATCGCCGAAGCCCTCGCGCCGCATACTGCAAGCCTGCCGTTTGCGCTGGAGGTCATCGCCTTCGGCGACGAGGAGAACGTGCGGTTTCCGACGAATCTCTCGACCTCGGCAGCGCTCTCGTCGGGCTATGAGCCGGCATGGCTCGACGCGCGCGATGCCGACGGCATCAGCGTGCGCGAGGCGCTGCTTGCCTTCGGCGGCGACCCTGATGGCGTTGCCGCGCTGAGGCGGGCGCGCGGGTCGGTGGCCGGCTATCTTGAGCTGCATATCGAACAAGGCCCGGTGCTGGAAGCCCATGACGAGCCTGTCGGTATCGTCACGGCGATCAATGCCCAGATCCGGGCGAGGGTCGGCGTCACCGGCGAGGCTGGCCATGCCGGCACCGTGCCGATGGCGCTGCGCAAGGACGCGCTGGCGGCCGCAGCGGAGATGGCGCTGGCCCTGGAGGAGATCGCGAAAGGTCAGCCCGATGCGGTAGGGACCGTCGGTGTCTTAAGGCCCGAGCCGGGCGCGACCAATGTCGTGCCGGGAGCCTGCACCTTCAACATCGACATGCGCGCACCGCTGGATGCGACCGTCAGGGCCATGGATGAAGCGGTCGAAAACCGCTTTCGCGCCATCGCCGCGCGACGCGGCGTCGGCCTGACCATCGAACCCTACTCGCGCCTTGCCGCAACCCCGATGGCAGCTTCGCTCCAGGCGGCGCTGCAACACGGCATTGCCCGCACCGGCGCCAACCTGAAAGCCAGACCGATTCCGTCGGGGGCTGGCCACGATGCCATGACCATGGCGCGCACCTTTCCCGCGGCCATGCTGTTCGTGCGCAACGACAAGGGCATCAGCCATTCACCCCTTGAGGCAATGACCGAGGCCGATGCCGGCATCGCCATCAAGGTGATGCTGGAGACGGTTGTGGGGCTGGCCCGGTCGGGCCCCTGATCGGGCTCAGGAGCCGAGAACGCGCCCGGCCACGACCTTCAGCTTCGCCAGCAAGGCCGGATCGCGCATGGACGGCGCGGTCATGATCGCCCCGTCGAGCGCCAGGTCCGACTTCACAGGGCACGGTTCGTGCTCCTTGGGAAAATCGCGGGCCAGCCGCGCGATCAGCCGTGCCGCATGGGCCGCATTGGCCTTCACGGTGGCGATCACGGCGGCCACGTCGACCATATCATGCTCCGGATGCCAGCAGTCGAAATCCGTGACCATGGCCACAGTGGCGAAGGTGATCTCGGCCTCGCGCGCCAGCTTGGCCTCGGGCATGTTGGTCATGCCGATCACGTCATAGCCGAGTGTCCGGTAGGTCTGCGATTCCGCCAGCGTCGAGAATTGCGGCCCCTCGATGCAGACATAGGTTCCGCCCCGGACCGCAGCCACGCCCTCGTCGAGTGCCGCCTGAACCAGCCTCGCCTGCAGGAGCGGGCCGACCGGATGGCCCATCGGGACATGCGCCACGCAGCCAGCCCCGAAGAACGAGCTTTCGCGCCGATGGGTCCGGTCCACGAACTGGTCGACGAACACCATCAGCCCCGGATAAAGCTCGGCTTTCAGCGAACCACATGCCGACAGCGCCACAAGGTCTGTGACACCAAGTTGCTTCATCGCATCGATGTTGGCGCGGTAGTTGATGTCGGACGGTGAATGGCGATGACCACGTCCGTGGCGGGCGAGGAACACCACATCGGTCTCGCCGAGCCGGCCCACGCGCAAGCTGTCCGACGGCGCACCCCAAGCCGTGGCCACCTCGTGCTCCGCCGTCACCTCCAGCCCTGGCAGGTCATAGACCCCCGAGCCACCCATGACCCCAAGAACCGCCCTGACCATCGCGCTTCGCCCCTCAGCTTCCGAAACGCTTCTTGAGCGGAATGGCGGCCAGTGACAAGGCCGCCAGCCCGAACAGCCCGGCAAGGATCTCGGGCGTGAGGATCGACGCGATCTGGAAATCCCCGCCGCGGTCGAGCACGCTGCCAAGGCCCGCACCCGCTGTGGTGAAGACCGCTGTCCCCGGAATGATGCCGAACAGCGTGGTAAGCACGAAGACCGGCAGCCTGACACCGACAAAGGCCGGCACCAGATTGACGAGGAAGAACGGGAACAGCGGTGCCAGGCGCAGCACCAGCAGATAGGACCAGGCATTGGCCTTGATGTTCGCTCCCAGCCGCGTGGCCGTTTCCCCGAACCGTGCCAGAACATCGCCGCCGAACAGGGTCCGGGCGAACAGGAAGACCAGCATGGCTCCGATCGTCGCCCCGGTCACATTCAGCGCCGTGCCGAGCCATGGGCCGAACAGGAAGCCGCCGGCCAGCGTCAGGATGACGGCACCGGGAAGGGACAGGCTCACGGCGGCCACATAGGCCAGCACGAACAGCACGGCCGACAGCGCGCCATGCGCCGCCACCAGCCCGGTCAGGCTGGCTCGGTGGGTGCGCAAGGTCTCGATGCTGAGCAGACTGCCAAAGCCCAGCGCATGCAGGACCGCCACCGCGCCGGCCAGGACGAGCACGGCCCAGAGCCGTTTGTCGGTAAGAATGGCCATGCTTGCAGCTTCCGTGATGTGCTGGCTGTTGATCGGGACACACCGCCCGTGCCATCACCACAGCGGTTGCTGCCGGATTTTCGCGGGCAGGCCGGTCACTGTTACAGGCTTCACCGCTTTGTGACAGCCCTTCGTCTCCGGCATCGTCAGGCGTGTAACCTTTGCCCCGTGTAACATTTGCCTTCGGGCACTCGAACAGGAAGAGCAGGTCTTCGTGCATGATCGCGAGGCAGACTGGAAACGTCTCCTGCTTGCCGCGCGCTCGGGTGACGAGGCCGCTTATCGCAGGTTTCTGGGCGATGTTGCGCAGTACCTGCGCGGCTGGGCGCACAGAGGCCTGACGCGCGCGGGCCGTTCGCCCGCCGAAGCGGAGGATATCGTGCAGGAAACGCTGATTGCCATCCACACCAAGCGGCACACCTGGGATGACGGCCAGCCTGTCGGCCCCTGGCTGCACGGGGTAGCCCGCCACAAGCTGATCGACGCTCTTCGCAAGCGCACGGGGCACGATCATCTGTCCGTCGATGAACTGGCAGAGGTTCTGCCCATGGCCACCTCCGGATCGGTCCTCGCGAGCAGCGACATCCTGAAGATGGTGGCCTCTTTGCCAGAGCGGCAGGCCCAGATCGTCAACGCAATCTTCGTCGATGGCCAGCGGGCCAACGACGTGGCGGCGAAGCTGAACATGAGCGAGGGTGCCGTCCGTGTCGCGCTGCACCGCGCCCTAAAGACCCTTGCGGCCAGTTTCGGCACAGGAGCAGACGATGCACACGGATGATCTGATCAATGCCCTTGCGCGCGATCCGGTGCCTGCGTTGCCACCAGTGCGACACCTGATCGCCAGGGCACTCGCCATCAGCCTCCCGGTCTCGGTTGTGCTGTTCGTGGCCACGATCGGCATCCGCAAGGACCTGTTGCCGGCACTGGCCGAGGGCTGGTTCGGGATCAAGCTGCTGCTGGTCGGCCTGGTCGTGGTTGCGGGCTGGCAACTGACCGGAAGCCGGGCCCAGCCGGGCCGGAACCTGCCGCTGCTTGGCGCGCTGGCTGCCGGCCTTGCGATGCTGACCGCCGTGGCGCTCGACCTGCGGATCGAGGGGGTGGCTGGCTGGTCGGAACGACTGATCGGCGACAACGCAGCCAAATGCATGATGCTGATCCCGCTGCTCTCGGCGGCACCGTTGGCGGGCCTGCTCCACGCCTTGCGGGATGGGGCAACCGTCAGGCCCGGACAAGCCGGTGCAGCGGCTGGCCTGCTGGCCGGCGCTCTCGGTGCGCTGCTTTACGGGCTGCACTGCACGGACGATTCGCCGCTGTTCCTGGGCGTGTGGTATCTGGCATCCATCGGGCTGATGATGCTGCTGGGCGCGCTGGCCGGCCGGCATCTGCTGCGCTGGTAAGGCGGCAGACCTGCCGCCCAGGCACCGAACGTCTCAGCGGATCGCCCGGACGACGCCGCCGCGCCTGAGCCGTGACAACTGCGAGGCCGCCAGCATCATGGCATCTTCCGCCGGCACGGGCCTGCCCAGCAGATAGCCCTGCAACTCGTGGCAGCCGAGCCCGATGAGGGCTTCGAGCTGGCTCTGGGTCTCCACGCCCTCGGCCGTGATCTGGATGCCGAGCCGCGAGCCCATGTCGACGATGGCGCGGATGATGGCCTCGTTTCGCCGGTCGGCAATGCCGCGCACGAAGGAGCGGTCGATCTTGATGCGGTCGAAACGGTGCCGGTTGAGATAGCTCAGCGATGACCAGCCCGTGCCAAAATCATCGAGGGTAACGGTCACGCCCTCGCTCTGGAGCTTGTGCAGCACGGTGAGCGCGGTCTGGTTGTCGTCAAGAAGGACCGATTCCGTCACCTCGATCTCCAGCCTCTCGGCCGCAACCTGGTGCCGCTTCAGTGCTCCGCTGACAAGGGCCGCGAAGGCCGGATGGCGAAGCTGCACCACCGAGGCATTGATCGCGATCCGGCACGCCACCGGCCATGTCCGCGCCTGTCGCAGCGCCTCGTCCAGCACCCAGGCCCCAACCGGCACGATCATGCCGGTATCTTCCGCGATCGGAATGAAATCGGCGGGCGACATCAGGCCATGCTCCGGATGCCGCCAGCGGATCAGCGCCTCGAAGCCTGAACGAACCAGCCCCTTGGCCCGGTAGACCGGCTGGAAATGCAGCTCGAATTCGCGGTTTTCGACCGCCGAGCGCAGGCCGATGTCGATGGTCTGCCTGAGCTTGACCTGCTCATCCAGAACAACGCTGTAGCGCCGGAACGCGTTCCGGCCGTCCCGCTTGGCCTGATACATGGCCAGGTCGGCCCGCCGGATCACGGCCTCGGCGGAGGTCTCGCGCACCTCCACGGCCGCAACCCCGATGCTGGCGCCGACATTGGCGATCTGACCGCTCGCGAGCACGATCGAATGGTTGACGCCAGCGATGATCTGCACGGCAAGCTGTTCGCCGCGCGTCCCGGGCAGGCTCTCTGCTGCCAGGATGATGAACTCGTCGCCGCCAATGCGGGCGAGCACATCCTCGCTGCCAATGATCTGGCGCAGCCGGGCCGCCACCTCGCACACCACCTCGTCGCCCGCTGCATGGCCATGTCTGTCATTCACCGCTTTGAAGCGGTCGAGGTCGACATAGAGCACCGAGTAGGAGGCGTCGCCGCCTTGCAGAATCAGCGCCTGGAGCATCTCGCAGAAGGCCCGCCGGTTCGGCAGGCCCGTCAACAGGTCGGAACGTGCCTGCCGCTCCAGTGCCACCTGCGAGGTGACGCGCTCGGTCACGTCAGCCACCATGCCCTCGACATAGCTTGGTTCGCCATTGTCATCGCGCACCAGCCAGGCGGTTTCAGAGATCCAGATGGTCTGGTCGGAGCGCAAAGTGCGCACCTCAGACACGAAGTCGGTGATCAGCCCGTCGCGCAGCAAAAGGTCGTGCCGTTCCTTCTGACGGCGCAGATCGACGCGCCAGTTCGCCTCACCGGCATTGTTGGCATCGAGCAGCGCCTGCTCGCTGCTGTAGCCGCGCATCGCCACCAGCGCCGGATTCGTCCTGATCAGATGTCCGTCCAGCGTCTTGCGGTAGATGCCAACGATGCTGTGCTCGAACAGCTTGCGATAATCGGCTTCCAGCGCCTTGCGCTCGGTCACGTCGCGGATGTTGGCGACAATGTGCGGCTCGCCCTCGGCAGCCTGCACCAGCGAGAACGCACCCTCGACCCAGATGTAGCTGCCGTCCTTCCGCTTCAGGCGATGCACAATCATCGCGTGCGGCGTTGCGGCGGAGAGCTGCGACGTCGCCTTGTAGAGCGTGCCGATGTCATCGGGATGCACCCATTCGCGCATCGAGACAGCAAGGGCCTCATCCGGCGTGTAGCCGGTCAGCTTCAGCACGGCAGGCGAAAAATAGCTGCGCCGCCCGTCATTGTGGCCAAGGATGATCACATCGCTGCTATTGTCGGCCAGCAGCCTGAAACGGGCCTCGCTCTCGCGGGTCTTCTGCTCGGCCTCAACCGTCTCGGTGATGTCGAAGGCAATCGACACGTTGGCGATAATCTCGCCGTCATCATTCCGCTGCGGAACCGCCGTCTCGTCGAGCCAGAAATAGGCGCCGGATTTGGTACGGTTGCAGATTCGATGGCGAAGGGTCAGACCCGTCTTCAGCGTCTCGCGGATATGCCGGAAGAAGTCCGGGGGATGCTGGTCGGAATCGAGCAGTTCGCCGACTTGGCGACCAAGGGCCTCCTCACGCGTATAGCCCGTTGTCCGGCAGAACAGGTCGTTCACGAACAGCAGCTTGCCGGAAGGATCAACAACACTGACGATCGAATGCTCGTCGAGCGCTGCCTTGTAGGCCCCCAGTTCCGACAACACGCTGCGGGCATGGGCCAGCGCATCGCGCAGTTTCTGGGTCAGCTCCTCGCGCTGGGAGACATCCCGCGCCGTGCCGCGATAGCCCTTGAATCTGCCTGCCTCATCGAATACCGGGCGCCCGTTGACCTCGATCCAGATATCGCCGCCGGTGAGGTTTGATGTCTTGTAGACGAAGTTGGTGATCGGCTCGTGCCGCTCCACGCTCAGCTTGTGCGCCTTCCACGCCGGGTCTTGTTCGACATCACCGCCGGCAAAGCCCCACCGCGTGAGGCCCAGAGGCGCCCGCATGGCGGACTGCCGGGGCGTAAACACGAAGTTCTCGTTCTGCTCCCACATCCAGTCCGATGAACTGTCAAGGAAGTCCTGCAGCCGCTGGCGCTCCAGATCGAGCTGGTTTCGGGCTTCGATCAGTCCAGTCTGGTCGATCGAGATTCCAACGGCACCATGACGCTCCGCGCCGATGGCAAGCGGACGCAAGAACGTCTCGATGCTTCTTGCCTCACTGCCTTGCCGACACACATCGACATAGCGCACGTCCTCGCCAGCCAACGCTTTTGCATGTGCGGAAAGCCAGACATCGTCCTCGACCGCCGCGTCAGCATGGGTTGGCTGGCGCACAAGGTCGCCGAAAAGCGCCCTGTCATGGGCGTTCTGAAAGACATAACGTCCATCCGGCCCAATGATAAAGACGGAGTGCGGGATGGCGTCGACCGCCGCCATGAGAACGTTCGCATCCAGCGTTTGGCCCCCTGCCAGATCGGCAACCGCCGGTGCCACACCGTCAGCGCGCGCCGGAGGCAAGCTGTGGGTTGGCGCTTCGGCGGCACAAGGTGCGGTATTTGTGTCGTTCGGCGTCAGGCGCATGCGCGGATTCTCAAGATGCCCCGTCACGATTGCGCGCCGTGGTTAAGGATCCCTCTCCCAAGCATGCCAATGGAACGATTTGCCGCAGCAACGGTTGCATGCTGCCCGCCTGGCATGGCATTGCGGGGCGATGTTGCCGCCACCGACGCCCGACAACCTGTCCACGCTCAGCGTGCCGCCCGAGGCTGCCGGCGTGAGGCTGGACCGCTGGCTGGCCCAGTCGCTGCCAGCGTTCAGCCGCAGCCGGCTCCAGGGACTGATTGCGGCAGGTGATGTCCGGCTGGACGGCAATATGGTCAGCGATTGCGGCCACAGGCTGAAGCCAGGCCAGCGCATCGACCTCGTCGTGCCACCGCCCGTGGCCGCGGAGCCCGTCGCGCAAGCGATCCCGCTGATGATCGTGCATGAGGATGCCGACCTGATCGTGATCGACAAGCCCGCCGGTCTGGTGGTGCACCCGGCGGCGGGGCACGAGGACGGCACTCTGGTCAACGCCCTGATCGCCCATTGCGGCGAGAGCCTCTCAGGGATAGGCGGCGTGCGGCGCCCTGGCATCGTGCACCGGCTCGACAAGGATACGAGCGGACTGATTGTCGTCGCCAAGAATGATCACGCCCATCAGGAACTGAGCGCGCAGTTCGCCGATCATGGCCGTACAGGGCCGCTCGAACGGGCCTATCTCGCCATTGTCTGGGGCATGCCGCGCCGCCCGCACGGCACCATTGATGCCCCCATCGACCGCAGCTCCCGAAACCGCGAGAAGATGGCCGTGGTGCCCGAGGGGCGCGGTCGCCACGCCGTCACCCACTATGAGGTGCTGGACACCTACCCGACCGGCAGCACCGAACCGGTCGCCAGCCTCGTGCGCTGCGTGCTCGAAACAGGGCGGACCCACCAGATCAGGGTTCACATGGCCCATATCGGCCATCCCCTGCTGGGCGACAGGGTCTATGGGTCCGGCTTTGTCACCAAGGCAGCCCGGCTTCCGGATGCGCCGCGGCAGGCTCTGGCAGCCATGAACCGGCAGGCGCTGCATGCCACGCTGCTTGGCTTTGCCCATCCCGGATCAGGCGAAACGCTTGGTTTCACCGCCGATCCACCGGAGGATTTTGCAAAACTGCAAAATAGCCTCGCAAAACTTTGAACCGACTGAGCGCGTTTGCCTATTTTCGGCCATGGTTTGACGCACTATAACGTTTGCGGCGAAGGGTTCCATGGTGAACGTCGCTGATGGCCTGCCTGTGACGGGGGCCTGACAAGGAGGATGACATGGCCACCGGTTTTCTGCCGATCATGGCCGCTGAAGGCGGCCTTTCGCGGTATCTCGACGAGATCCGCAAGTTTCCGATGCTCAAGCCCGACGAGGAATACATGCTCGCCAAGCGCTGGCGCGAGCATGATGACCGCGACGCGGCTCACAAGCTTGTCACCTCGCATCTGCGCCTCGTAGCCAAGATCGCCATGGGCTATCGCGGCTATGGCCTGCCAATCGGCGAGGTCGTGTCCGAGGGCAATGTCGGCCTGATGCAGGCGGTCAAGCGTTTCGAGCCGGAAAAGGGCTTCCGCCTCGCCACCTATGCCATGTGGTGGATCAAGGCCTCGATCCAGGAATACATCCTTCGGTCGTGGTCGCTGGTGAAGATGGGCACCACTGCCAACCAGAAGAAGCTGTTCTTCAACCTGCGTAAGGCCAAGAGCAAGATCTCTGCGCTGGACGAGGGCGACCTGCGCCCCGATCAGGTCCAGCAGATCGCCACCAAGCTCGGCGTGCCTGCGCAGGACGTGATCGACATGAACCGCCGCCTCGGCGGAGATGCATCGCTCAACACGCCGCTGCGCGAGGAGGGCGAAGGCGAATGGCAGGATTGGCTGGTCGACGAGCAGTCGGACCAGGAAGTCCGCCTTGTCGAGAGCCAGGAGAGCGACAACAGGCTCGCCGCCCTGCGCGATGCGCTCGGCGTCCTCAATCCGCGCGAGCGCCGCATCTTCGAGGCGCGCCGCCTGACCGATGATCCGATCACCCTTGAAGACCTGTCCGACGAGTTCGGCGTCTCGCGCGAGCGTGTCCGCCAGATCGAGGTGCGCGCCTTCGAGAAGGTCCAGGAAGCGGTGAAGATTGCACTGGTCAAGCGCGAGACCTTGCCCACCATGCCAAGGATCGCCAGGACGGCAGCCTGAGCCGAGGCGGGCCGCGTGACGGCAAGTCTTGTCACGAAGGCGGTCTTGTCACGAAGGCGGTCTTGTCACGAACCTTCTGATCACGGCCTAAGGGCCGTGATTGCCGGCATCAGCGCCAGCTGTCGAAGCCTTCAGCAATGCGCAGATCGCCTGAAGGGCCTTTCTCGAACGCGATGATCCCGCGCCGTCCGGAGGCAAAACGCACCGGAATGTCGATCCAGTTGCGGGTGCGGATCAGCTCGAGGTTGCGTTCCACCTCGACAGGCACGCGAGACAGCGCCGAGACGAACAGGTTTTCCCCGAGTGCATTGGTGATCGCCGAAAGCGGCGCGCCGCGCTCGTTTTCCTCGGTCTTGAATTGCGGCACGCCCGCTTCACGCACCGCGCCATTGCCATCATCCGTGACACGATGGAACCGCATCCCGAGGATATGGGAGGCAGGAAAGGCCGCATCCGTGTTGCGCCGGATCGTGAACACGAGGTTGAGCCCGGCCTCGGCGATCTCGATGTCGGCGCGGATCACGGTCTCCAGAGGCTGCCCCTGGCCTGGGTTCTGCGCCTCGACGCGCCAGGCCACGCGGCCCACCAGCGCGCGCGGCGGCTGTGTCGCCTCCGCTGGTTCGATATAGAGCACGGCGCGTTGTGCGACCGCGATGTCGCCGCGCGGCGGCTGGCCGAAACCAGGCTGACCAGATCCCGGCTGGCCCGTTGGCGCAGGCGGTGGCACCTGCTGCGAGGGCGCACCGGCCCGCTCGTTGATCTTGGGCCCGCCGGCAGCAGGCGCGGTGGTCTGCTGGCCGACCTGAGGGGCCTGCACGAACACCGAAGGCTCACGGTTGACATAGTAGGCAGTGGCCGCGATCGCCGCGATGCCAAGCGCGATGCCGCCCCCCACGATCAGGTGGCGCATGCGCGGACGCGAGGACGATGGCGCTGCGGTGATGTCGAGACGCGGGCGGTCTGACGGCGGCAGCGCGTCGGCAGGCGGGAAGGCAAGGGGTGCCGTGTCCTGCCTGAAGGGCTGGACCGGCGCCGCACCGGCGGCGTCGGCGTTGGCCCCGCTGGCCTCGGCCGGCATCTCGTCGCGCAGCGGCGCGAACACCGGGGGCTCGGGCATGACAGGCGCGGGAGGCGGTGCGGGCGCAGGCGGAGCGGGCGGCGGCGGAACAGGTGCAGACGGCACAGGCGCAACGGGTACCGGCTGCGGCACCGGATCGGCAGGCTGGTAGTCGCGCTCGATCCGGGCAATCACATCGTCGAGCGCCAGTCGCTGGCGCATGATGTCGGCTTCGGAGACCGGCGGATCGACATTGCGCAGCTGCGTGACAAGCACGTGCTTCGCCCGGTCATAGACCGCACGACGTGCCTCCGGTGTCTGCTCCTGCAAGCCCGCGATGGCTCTCGAAAGAACCGGGTAGAAATCCGCCATGGCAGTGGTTTGTCCCGAGACAGGCCCCTTCGTCAACCCTCGAACGGATTGCGCACAAGTATGGTGTCATCGCGCTCGGGCGATGTCGAGAGCACGGCGACCGGCGCGCCGATCAGTTCCTCGATGCGCCGGACATATTTGATGGCCTGCGCCGGCAGCTCGCCCCAGGTGCGCGCGCCGGCGGTCGAGCCGCTCCAGCCTTCGATGGTTTCATACACGGGCCTGACCCGCCCCTGCGCCGCCTGCCCGGCCGGGAGGGTTTCGATCTGGCGGCCATCGAGCTCATAGGCGACGCAAACCTCGATGGTCTCGAAGCCGTCGAGAATGTCGAGTTTCGTCAGCGCGATGCCGTCGATACCGGAGGTCTTCACGGTTTGCCGCACGAGGCAGGCATCGAACCAGCCGCAGCGACGCTTGCGCCCGGTGACGACGCCGAATTCCTTGCCCTTCGAGCCGATCAGCTCTCCGGTCTCGTCGTTGAGTTCGGTCGGGAAAGGCCCCTCGCCCACGCGGGTCGTGTAGGCCTTGGCAATGCCGAGCACATAGCCGACAGCGCCGGGCCCGAGGCCCGATCCGGTCGCGGCCTGCCCGGCCACGATGTTGGACGAGGTCACGAATGGATAGGTGCCGTGGTCGACATCGAGCAGCGCGCCCTGCGCCCCTTCGAACAGGATGCGCTTGCCGGCGCGCCGTTCGCGGTCCAGCAGTGACCAGACCGTATCGGCATAGGGCAGGACCTTAGGCGCGATCGCCTTCAGCTCTGTCAGCAGCGCTTGGCCATCCGCTTCCGCGATGCCAAGGCCGCGCCTGAGCGCATTGTGGTGGGCCAGCAGCCGCTCGATCTTGGCCTCGAGCAACGCATCATCTTCCAGATCGATGACACGGATCGCGCGCCGCCCGACCTTGTCCTCATAGGCCGGCCCGATGCCGCGCTTGGTGGTGCCGATCTTGAGCCCGGAATTCGATGTCTCGCGGAAATGGTCCAGTTCGCGGTGGAGCGGCAGGATCAAGGTGGCATTGTCGGCAATGCGCAGGTTGTCACGGCTGATGGCGACCCCCTGTCCTTGCAGCTTGGCGATCTCCTCGACCAGATGCCAGGGATCGACGACGACGCCATTGCCGATCACCGACAGCTTGCCAGGGCGCACGATGCCGGAAGGCAGAAGCGACAGCTTGTAGACGACCCCGTCGATGACGAGCGTATGGCCGGCATTGTGTCCGCCCTGAAAGCGCACCACGACATCGGCCTGACTGGACAGCCAGTCAACCAGCTTGCCCTTGCCCTCGTCGCCCCACTGGGCTCCCACAACGACCACGTTCGCCATCGCGCACCGCCTTCACAGTGCCCTGCAGCGCCGCATCGGCCCGCCGGGCATCAACAAAAAGCCCCGGCGCAAGGCCAGGGCTTCGGGTTCATCCTTGCAGTCCCTCATGATCCAGCGCAGGCGCAAGGTCAAGGAAAACCCGACCGGCGGCCAGGGCACACAAGCCAGGGCGGGCTGATCCTACTGGCTCACAAGCTGCCGGTCCGCTGGCCAGCGCAGCCGCCAGCCAAGCCTGATCTCGCGCTTTTCGCCCGCCGCATAGTCATGGCTCCACGCCATCACGCCGCGTCTGTCCTGAACGTTCCGTTCGGTCGCCGGGGTGTTGGTCGGCAGGGGCTCCACGCTGATCGCCGTGTTCTCCGACACCGGGATCCGGTCGACCACGCTGATCCGCATCGGCCTGCGGTGCAGGTTGGTGATGCTGGTGCGATGATCGCTGATCTGGTTGCGCATGGCATAGCTGCCTGCCGGATCATTGTCGCGGCGCCTGACCGGCACCCGCTCGACCTTGATCCGGTCATCGGCACCGAAGCCGAGTTCGAAGCTCTCGCCGGGTGCGACAAGGCCCAGCTGGGCCTTGCCGACAAAGGCGCCGTCACGCGTCAGCGAGACCTCGCCCGGCAGCAGCGGCACGTCGTCCGCCCATGCCAGACTGGCCGAAAGATAGGCCCGCATCTCCAGCGCCGGCGCGACCTTCGCAAGCAAGGGCGCGTCCAGAACATGGCTGGAAAGCCTGAGCGTCCGCGCCGCGCCGTCACGCCCGACGCTGACCCGGCCCGGTACCACGAAACTGGCCGCGAAGGCGCTGGTCACGGCACTGGCCTCGCGCTCGGCCACATTGCCAAGGTCGGCCATCGGGGCTCGCGCGGCAACCGGCATGGCCCGCTCCTCCTGCGCCGACATGGCAAGGCTGCGTGAGCGACCACCGCCGGATACGACCGCCGGCTCGCTGAGCGCCAGCGCCTGTGTGGTCACGTCAGGCATCGTCGCGCCACCCGCAACGCGCGCGGTCGACAAGGTCAGGGCGACATCGCCCCAGTCCTCGCCGGTGCGCTGGGTGATTGCGGCGCGGCGGACCAGGTTGACCTTGGCGGCAGAACCGTTCGCCTGGGTATCGAGTTGCGCATCATAGACCGCCGCCCACCGCGCCCCGCCGACGCGGTAGCTCAAGGCCAGCGTCGAGGACAGGTCACGGTCCGCCTCCACCGCGATCACCAGATCGACCAGCGGCTGCAGCGGCTGGCGCGGCCGCCCGCCAGCGAGTTCGGCTGCCTTGATCTCGGCATCAAGATCGGCGACGCGCTGGTTCTCGGCCTGAAGTCCCTCGTTCGCCTGTGCCGTGCCCTCACCGACCGCAGACCAGGCCGCGCGGGCCTGCGCCAGATCAAAACCCTTGCCCTCCTTCACGGCGGCCTCGGCGCCCATCCGCGCAAAATCAGCCACGGCCTTCTTCTGCACCTCCAGCGCCTCGATCCGGCCCCGGACCCTGGCAAGCTCGCTGCGCAGGTCGCGCAGGCGCTTTTGCACATCCTCACTGGGCGCTGTGTCGGCCGGCACCCGGCGCACATCGACCGAGCCGATCCTGAGGGCACCAGTGTCCGCCCCTTCGGTCCTGCCCTCAATCCGGATCGAGGCCGGGTCGATGGCGGCCGGCAGCCCGCGGAGCAGCAGCACATGCTGACCGGCCGGCACCTTCACCTCGCCGAGGCGCGTGATGGCCGCCGCATCGGGGAACACGGTCACGGCGTCGATCCGGCTGTTCAGGGCCAGTTCGGCACAGAGCGCCAGCGGCGCAAAGGCCACGGACGCCACAAGGGACAGGGTGGCGCGCAACACACGTCTGGACATGACCATCAATCTCCGGGGAGCAGCATCTGGACACGATGCCGCCGCTACTCACATCAGAATTGCGGATTTTTCACGGCCCGTCAGGCGCGGCCCCGTGCGCTGCGACCGGGCTGCACGCGATGGCGCAGGAAGTTGGCGATTTCGGTCATACGCAACCGCGGCTCCAGCACCTGCGCATCGAGGCCGTGGGCCCAGGCCAGATCGCTGCGGCCAGGATCGGCATCCAGCGTTGCGAGTTCGTCGGCATAACGCGCCACATCCTGCGGCTCGCGCCGGAAACCCTCGGCAACCAGCTGGCCAGCCATACGGCGCAGGATGGCAGCAACCTCGCCAAGCGAAAACTCGGGATGATATTGCACGCCCCAGAATACGCCGCCTTCGTGGCGGATCTCGGCGGCCTGCACCGGTGTCAGCGCGTTGGACGCCAGAACGGTGATGTCCCCCGGCGGCAGCACCACCGCGTCCAGATGGATCGCAGGCGCATCGAAGGCGGCAGGACGGCCTTCCAGCAGCGGGTGGGAACGGCCGGCCTCGGTCGGCACGATCCGGCGGGCAAGGCCGATCTCCCGCCCGGCAGGGTTGGCCGTCACCGTGCCGCCAGCTGCAACCGTGCCGACCTGAATGCCCCAGCAGGAGCCGAAGCACGGCGTGCCGCTGCGATAGATCGCCCGCATCAACTCGATCTGCCGCGTTACGGGCGGCGCCACCTGATAGATGTGCAGGGCGGAGCCCGTCAGGAAAATGCCGTCATAACTGGCCAGCCCGGCCGGGTCCGGCAGGTTTGCACCCTCGTCCGCAGGCAGGGCAATGTCGCAGATGGCAGCCTCGTCCAGCTGCCGGATCGACTGAGCATAGGACTCGGCCGGCGTCACACCCCAGCCTTGCCGGTAAGCCTCGCGGGCCTCGCGGACATTGCCTTCAACGACGAGCAGGCGGGCGGGTCTGGTGGTCATGGCAAGAATCGCAGGGCGTGAGGCGTGTGCAGGGACGGTCTGCGCCAGCGAGGCATGACGCGACGATCGCAACACGCTAGAGCAAATCGCATCGTGGCGGAAATGCCAAATTGCGGGCCAGCGCGGGCCGCGCCCGCATATCACGCGCCGCAGCAAGGGTCAGGCACAGGCATGGCAAGCATCCATCCGGCAGACGGGCACAAGGCCTCGCTCGTGCAGCGTGCTTGGGCGAACCCCTATCTGCTGCTGGCTATCACCACGCTGCTGTGGGGCGGCAATGCCATTGCCAGCCGGGTCGCCATCGACAACATCTCGCCCATGGCGCTGACATCGCTGCGCTGGATCGGTGTGGCGCTGGTCTTCCCGGTGGTCTTTCGCAAGGAACTGGTGGCGCACTGGCCCACCATCCGCGCCGCCTGGGTGCAGATCGCACTGATGGGTTGCCTCGGGTTCACCGTCTTCAATGCCCTGATGTATGTGGCCGGCCATTCCACCACTGCCATCAACATGGGCATCATCCAGGGTTCGATCCCTGTCATGGTGCTGGCCGGCTCGGTGCTGATCTTCCGCACCCGCCTGCGCCTGATGCAGGTGGTGGGGGTTCTGACCACGATGCTCGGCGTGGCGCTGACGGCGGCGCGCGGCGATCTGTCAGTCCTGTCCCAGCTGGCGTTCGCGCGCGGCGACATCCTGATGATCTTCGCCTGCGCGCTCTATGCCGGCTACACGCTGGGCCTCCGCAGGCGCCCCGATCTGCCCGGCCTGGTGTTCTTCACCGCAATGGCGGTGGTGGCCTGCGTGCTCTCGGCCGGGTTGTTCGGGGTCGAGATCGCGCTCGGCCAGCATCTTTGGCCGAACTGGAAGGGCTGGCTCCTCGTGCTCTATGTCACGCTCGGCCCTTCGATCATTTCGCAGTTGATGTTCATGCGCGGCGTCGAACTGATCGGCCCGGCCCGTGCCGGGCTGTTCGTCAATCTCGTGCCGATCTGGGCGGCCATCCTCGCTGTGGTGCTGATCGGCGAGCCCTTTGCGCTCTACCACGCCATCGCGCTGGTGCTGGTGCTCGGCGGCATCTGGCTGGCCGAGCGGAACCGGGCCTGACGAAGCCCTCAGCGCCAGAGGGGCCGGATCTTGAGGAACAATCCGTAGCCGCGCTCCAGCAGCCATGGCAGCGGCGGAAGGGAGCACACCCGCCCCAGCAGCCTGAAACGCGGGGTTGCCCGCCACAGGGCGATGAACGCCGCGGCGCCGGAGACCACCTCGCCGCTGCCGAGCCTGACATGGAAACGGGCCAGCGCCGCCTCGCGACTGACGCCATCGGGCAGGCGAGCTTGCTCCACGGCGATGTTCTCAAAGGCCGGGCGATCGGCAGCGCCATCGCTCAGGCGTTGATACAACGCGATCTCGCGCGAGCATACCGGGCAGCCTCCGTCATAGTAGACGGCACAGGCGGCGGCGGGGTCGATCGCAGTGCTTTGATGTCCCATCGCTTGAATGTGGAGGAACACCGCACCGGAACAACTGCGCCCAATCGCCTCATAAGGCCTTGGGCAGGCCAGCGTCCCTCATGATGTTGGTGGTGGTATGCCGTGTCTTGACCTTGGCTTCGACCATGACGCGCTTGCCCGTCTCGGCATGCCGCCAGATTTCATGATCGCCCTTGCCTGTCCGAAACCAGACAAAGCCGTTTTCTTCAGGATGTCGCGGATTGCCGGGCTCAGGTTGTTCATGCGCCAGGAATACCACAACGGCCAGACTGGATCGTTTGCAACGCATCCTCGTTCGCATCAGGCCGCCGTCGCCACGCGTTCATGCGTGTGGGCGATCAGGTCGATTGCGATGTGCTCCGGGACGTCTTCCACACCCTCAGGCGGATCAGGCATGATGTCCCGGTTAGTGGCATCAAGGCTTCAATCGTGTCGGCTTCTGTTGCGAGGCCCGGTATGACGCACTGCTCCACATACCAGACCTTGGCCTCATCATCCCAGGCGGCACGGACAAAAGCGTGACAGCGAATGATAGCTGTCTCCACAAACGCGAGGGGTGGGATCATGCCTGATGATCCCGCCTCCGCCAACCCGCTTCAACTGCCTCAGAACGTCAGCCGCCGTGCCCGCTTGACCTGCGGGATCGCCTCGATCCGCGCCAGCAGGGCATCATCCACGCGGCTGTCGACGGCGACATAGCAGATCGCATCGCCGCCGGGTGTGTCGCGGCCGAGGTTGAAGGTCGCCACATTGACGCCGGCATCACCCAGCAGCGAACCGAACGCGCCGATGAAGCCGGGTTTGTCGGCATTGCGGATGTAAATCATGTGTGGTGCGAAGGCGGCATCGACCTTGATGTCGCGGATTTCCACGATCCGCGGCACACCGTCCGACAGCACGGTCCCGACGGCATGGCGCGGCATGTCCTCGGCCTCGACGATGATCTTGATCGAGCTTTCAAGGTTGCCGGGAGCCTCGCGCTTGACCTCGTCGACGATGATGCCCTTGTCCTTGGCGATGGCGGCGGCGTTGACCATGTTGATGCCCGGCATGAAGGGCCGGAGCACGCCGGCAATGGCCGCCGAGGTCATCGGCTTGACGTTCAGTTCCGCGACCTTGCCTTCATAGACGATGCGGATGGCCTTCACTGAGGTTTCGGTGAGCTGGCCGAGGAACGAGCCAAGCTTCTCCGCCAGCGCCACGAATGGCTTGACGCGCGGGGCTTCCTCCGCCGAAATCGAGGGGAAGTTGACGGCATTGGTGATCGCGCCCTTGAGCAGGTAATCGCTCATCTGCTCGGCCACCTGAAGCGCCACGTTTTCCTGCGCCTCGGAGGTCGAGGCACCAAGATGCGGCGTGCAGATCACGTTCTCCAGTCCGAACAGCGGGTTGGTTTCCGCCGGCTCCTCCGAGAACACGTCGAACGCTGCGCCTGCGACATGGCCTGCCTTGATCGCGTCCGCCAGAGCCTGCTCGTCCACAAGCCCGCCCCGCGCGCAATTGACGATCCGGACGCCCTTCTTCGTCTTGGCCAGCGCTTCACGCGACAGGATGTTCCTCGTCTGCTCGGTCATCGGCACATGCAGCGTGATGACGTCGGCGCGGGCGAGCAGCGCATCGAGTTCCACCTTCTCGACGCCGAGGGCTACCGCCCGCTCCGGTGTCAGATAGGGGTCATAGGCCACGACCTTCATGCCGATGCCCAGCGCCTTGCGCGCCACGATCGAGCCGATGTTGCCGGCACCGATCAGGCCAAGCGTCTTGGCTTCGAGTTCGACGCCCATGAAGCGGTTCTTTTCCCACTTGCCGGCTTGCGTCGAAATGTCGGCAGCCGGGATCTGGCGGGCCAGCGCGAACATCAGCGCGATGGCATGCTCGGCGGTGGTGATCGAATTGCCGAAGGGCGTGTTCATCACAATGATGCCGCGCTGGGTGGCGGCCGGGATGTCGACATTGTCGACCCCGATGCCGGCCCGGCCGATCACCTTCAGCTTCGTGGCGCTTTCGAGCAGCTTGGCGGTGGCCTTAGAGGCCGAACGGATGGCAAGCCCGTCATAGTCGCCGATCATGGCGGCAAGCTTGTCCTTGTCCTTGCCGAGGCCGGGATCGAAAGTCACATCGATGCCGCGATCCTTGAAGATCTGCACGGCGGCGGGAGAGAGGGCGTCTGAAATCAGAACCTTGGGAGCGGGCATGGGAGCACCTTGTGATGAGGCCGTGGGATGTGGGCAGTCGGCGTCCGTGCATCGCCATCTGCGACTGCCGACTGCCTGCTGCCGATTGCCGGAAGGAAAGCCGCTCAGGCGGCTTTCTGAAGCTTTGCCTTTTCGGCGGCAAATGCGAGTTCGATCCACGGCAGCAGCGCCTTCACGTCACGCGTCTGCACGGTGGCGCCGCACCAGATCCGCAGGCCGGGAGGCGCATCGCGGTAGTGGCCAAGATCGAGCCCGACGCCTTCCTTTTCGAGGAAGGCGACGATGCCCTTGGCGAAGTTGGCCTGCACGTCGGCAGGCAAGGCCGCCACGGCAGGATCGCTGAAGGTCAGGCAGACCGAGGTGTTCGAGCGGGTTTTCGGCTTGACTGCCAGGAAATCGACCCATGGCGTGGCCTTGACCCATGTCGCGATGGCGCGGGCATTGGCGTCGGCCCGCTTGATCAGCCCTGTCAGGCCGCCGACCTTCTTCGCCCAGGTGAGCGCATCGATGTAGTCCTCGACGCAGAGCATCGATGGCGTGTTGATGGTTTCGCCTTCGAAGATACCCTTGATCAGCTTGCCGCCCGAGGTCAGCCGAAAGATTTTCGGCAGCGGCCACGCAGGCTTATGGCTTTCAAGCCGGGCCACGGCGCGCGGGCTGAGGATCAGCATGCCGTGGGCCGCCTCTCCGCCGAGCGCCTTCTGCCAGGAGAAGGTCGTCACATCGAGCTTGGACCAGTCCATCCGCTGCGCGAAGGCCGACGAGGTGGCATCGCAGAAGGTCAGGCCCTGACGGTCGGCGGCGATCCAGTTGGCATCGGGGACACGCACGCCGGAGGTCGTGCCATTCCAGGTGAAGCAGACATCCCGGTTGCGGGTGTCGATCTTCTTGAGGTTGGGCAGCGCCCCGTAAGGAGCAGTCACCGTCTCGATGTCGGTCAGCTTGAGCTGCTTGACGGCGTCGGTCACCCAGCCTTCGCCGAAACTCTCCCAGGCCGCCATGGTCACGGGGCGGGCGCCGAGCATGGTCCACATGGCCATCTCGTAGGCCCCGGTGTCGGACGCGGGCACGATGCCGATCAGATAATCGGCAGGCACTTCCAGCACCTCGCGCGTCAGATCGATGGCCTGCTTGAGCTTGGCCTTGCCGATCTTGGCACGATGCGAGCGACCGAGCGCCGCGTCATTCAGCGATTTGAGGGACCAGCCCGGCCTTTTGGCGCAGGGCCCGGAAGAAAAATTCGGCACGCGTGGACGTGCAAGTTCGCCGCGCAAGGCGTTCGGTGTCGTAGCCATCAATGTCTCCATCCTCACAGATGGGTGTCTCCCGGTGGGGGGAGATGACCCGTCGATGGGGATAGGGGACAAGCCGGTGCCCGTCAATCAGGATTGTTCCGCAAGCCGCACAATCGCTGGACGAAGGCCGAAAGCCAAACGGCGCGCCCTTCCAGGCGCGCCGTAAGCTTGTCAGCCGTGCGGCTGGATCAGAACTTGCGAACCATGGGAGCGGGCGCAAACACCGCCTCGGGAGCTGGCAAGCCGCAGCAATCGCCGCTGCCGAGCGCCCAGCGCATGCCGAGGCGGAAGTCATGGCTGTCGATGTTGTTCAGCTTCACTGAAGCCAGCGTGTTGCCGGGCACGAACGGGTTCACGAGGACGCCAGATTCGGCCTTGCCAAGGTTGAGGTAGCGGTAACTGGCTTCCATCGTCAGGTTCTGGTTGATCTGGTAGCCGACACCGGCGTGCAGGGCCCAGGCGAAGTCGGTCTTGGTGCGGTCAGGCGCATAGGCGAAGCTCGGGGCAACGCCACCGCCACCGCCGATCTCCACCACACCCTGGTCTGTGAAGCCGCTGATCATGTTCTGCGACACGCCGACGCCGGCGCCGAGGAACGGTGTCAGGCAGCCGAGCGCGCAGAAGGTGCCGAGATCGACATAGGCATTGGCCATGAACACCCGCGACGAGAGTTGGCCGTTATAGGTGTTGGCCAGGGTCAGGCCCGGCGCGGCGGGAAGCGTCAGGAAGTCGGAGTAGCCGATCTGGCCACCGCCACGAAGTTCGGCGGTCATGTCGGCACGGAACCACCTGTTGAACTTGTAGCCGACGCCAAGGCCAACAAAGGACGGCGTGGGATGCTTCTGGCCGAACAGACTGGCGGAGCCGATGGCCGGGATCGCATAGATGTCGGAGGTATACTTGCCGATCTTGGTGGATCCGACACCGATATCGCCGCGCAGATAGACGCCGCCTGCTGAAACCGTGCCGCGCAGCGGCGCATCGAAGTGCGGGGGCGGCGGCGGGACAGGCAGATCGCCTGCCTGGGCCACATTTGCGACGCCGACAACCACGGCGCCTGCGACAGCGAAAACTTTCAGGCTGCTCATGATTTCATCCTCAACGGTTTGGCATGGTGCGAACACGCATGCGAAATGCCAACGAGGACGACGATGGCACCGAACAGTTAAAGGGCGCTTAACCCTAACGCTTAACCATGGTTTCGAAGCATAGCCGAGCATGCCGCAGGCAAGCCTGCCAGATCACCGCAGGCCGGCGCATCCAGGCGGCATCGCATTCACATGGTGTTGAGCGCCCAAGACGCCTTCAGGCCAACTTCAGGCCGCAGCCCTGGAGACGGCATCGACAACCTCGTCGACCACACGCTCCACCAGGTCGCGGTCATCGCCCTCGGCCATGACCCGGATGACCGGCTCTGTGCCGGAGGGCCGGATCACCAGCCGTCCGCCATTGCCGAGCTTCTTGCGCGCATCGTCGATGGCGGAGACCACGACGCCGTCCTGCAAGGGCTGGCCCGACTTGTAGCGCACGTTCTTGAGGATCTGCGGCAGCGGCTCGAAGCAGTGGCAGACCTCGCTGACCGGCTTGCCGAGGCGCTGCACGACCGCCATGAGCTGGAGAGCTGCGACAAGACCGTCGCCGGTGGTGGAATAGTCCGACAAGATGATGTGGCCGGACTGCTCGCCGCCCAGGTTGTAGCCATGCTCGCGCATGTGCTCCAGCACATAGCGGTCCCCCACGGCCGTGCGGGCCAGTGTCAGGCCGATGCCGGCCAGATAGCGCTCAAGCCCGAGGTTGGACATGATTGTGGCGACGATGCCCGGCGCTGTCAGCTGGCCTTCGTCATGCCAGCTTGTGGCGATCACGCCCATAAGCTGGTCACCATCCACGACCTGCCCGCGCTCATCCACGATCAGCACGCGGTCCGCGTCGCCATCGAGAGCGATGCCGATGTCGGCCCTGAGCTCGCGCACCTTGCGGATCAGCGCTTCCGGCGCGGTCGAACCGACATCGTGGTTGATGTTGAAGCCATCCGGCTCGATGCCGATGGCGATGACCTCGGCACCCAGCTCCCACAGGGCTTCCGGCGCCACCTTGTAGCCGGCCCCGTTGGCGCAATCGACGACGATGCGCAGGCCTTCGAGCGACATGTTGCGCGGCAAGGTGCGCTTCGCAAACTCGATGTAGCGGGCGTGCACGCTTTCCACGCGTTTGGCCCGGCCGATCGAGGTGGACTTGGCCAGCTGCGACGACAGGTCCGAATCGATCAGGGCCTCGATCTCGAGTTCAACGTCGTCGGACAGCTTGTAGCCATCAGGTCCGAACAACTTGATGCCATTGTCCTCGAACGGGTTGTGCGAGGCCGAGATCATCACGCCGAGGTCGGCCCGCATCGAGCGCGTCAGCATCGCAACAGCCGGCGTCGGGATCGGGCCGAGCGGCAGCACGTCGATGCCGACCGACAGAAAACCGGCCTGAAGCGCCGTCTCGATCATGTAGCAGGACAGCCGCGTGTCCTTGCCGATCACCACGCGGTGGCGGTGGTCGCCGCGGCGAAAGGCGAGCCCGGCCGCCTGGCCGACCTTCATGGCCAGTTCCGGCGTGATCACCTTGTTGGCGCGGCCACGCACGCCATCGGTGCCGAAATACTTGCGAGCCATGGGTTCCATCCCGTCAGAAAGACGCCGCGAGGCAGCGCGGCAGTGCCGAACATACGGCTGTTGTTTAGCCCGGAACAGTGCGCCGGAGTTCTTCAAGAATTGTAATCGACTGTTGCAGCACCCGTTTCATGGTTCACAGGCCATGACAGGGCCTGAGGCACAATGCCTGCCGGAAACGAGAAAGCCCGGACCTGGCAAGGTCCGGGCTTGATCTGTGTTGCGGTTCCGCGCGCCCTCAGACCTGAGGCTGCGGCTCCATGCCGGCATCCGGATTGGGATTGCGCTTGCC